>Ga0224501_10002851_pt1 | contig 13615 bp, 8 predicted proteins | sample SF_Oct11_sed_USG_4_FD_169105 | JGI IMG/M metagenome (GOLD analysis project Ga0224501, IMG submission 169105) | Sediment microbial communities from San Francisco Bay, California, United States - SF_Oct11_sed_USGS_8_1 | ecosystem: Environmental > Aquatic > Marine > Sediment | place: USA...
CTCTGAAGCTTGTACATCTTTCTGGAAACAAACCGATTGACTGTGGTTTTATCCTACCCGATCTAGCCTAGTTATCATTGTCATAACGCATTTAGATGTACAGTGATAATTGCAATTATACAAAAACGCCTGACCAATCAATTTAAAGGATGCCTTTGCACAGAAATAACTCAACATATTCCTTGAATCTAGAGTTTCTCTTCTCGCAAGCTTATGAGCCTCGATATTCTGAGAATTATTCGATGGTAACAGAAACTAGAAGTCACATAAAGAGTTCACACTCCCAGTTCAAGGGCAAGAGCTGAGACTCAAACCCTGCGTAATTTCATTTAAACCTTGCGCTCTAACCTATTCCTTTATTTTCATATCTATTTTATTTGGCTCAAACGCACTCATTTCCTTGTGCAGATAAAAAAACTCCTCTGAATTGAAGCGTATTGTGAAAGCACGGCCTTCCATGTGGCTATCGGATGTATAAACGTGACCATCAACAGAGGTCATTGGGCGTCATTAGCGCAGACAAGTCCTGGAGCCGTCTCATTTTTGGTCAGTAACTAACCGAGAAGCTCACTACCCTCAAGAATGATAGGTCACTGGCTACATACTGATCGTTTCATTCCTCATTCAATGACAACTACATAAAGCCTTGCCGGCCACTGCGACCACATATGTCAAACTATGCGGCAACCATACAACAATTTTAATTGGAATATGTTTCAAAAGCCTCCATTAAAGTTTCATTAAAACTTACGCAAGATGGAATTTATGAATTAGGCAGACAGATATGGTTAAACAGAATGTCTGGCAGCGCAGGCTGGTCTTGTAAAATGTACCAACTGGTCTCACCTTTCTCTTAGAAAATGAATGGGTCATGCAGCGAGTGGACTGTGGTCTCCTGTGATCCTTTACTACTATAGACAGAGGGCCTTACTCACTTCCTATAAAACTGACAGCATGGCTATATTAGGATGAATGGATTTAGACTTTTAAAAAAATGTGACACGGCTAAGAAGAAGCGGAAAGGATTATTTCAATTGACCTAGAATTCGCTACGATATGGGTGGTAGTGTCATACGGGATTAACTCCGAACCTGTCTTACCCCTTGACCCTATGAAGGTGAAGCTGAAAGATGTTTTTCATGTTACGAGGATTTTCCCAGTATCCTAAGGGCTGATCGGATCATTAGTGACATTGTACCTACTTTCTGTTTGTTATTTTGATTGGTCTGTGTAGGCCATCCTAATATCCCTGTTTGTTGTGACTGTACGATGAAGACAGTGTTTTTCCCCATTGACAAACAGTGGGACTTTCACCTCATCAATATCTTATTCATACGTTTGTTACTGCAAATACACCGCATCATGCTTTTCACCTTGATAATTGCAAGCACTGCGCCTGAGTGGTTAGAGAGTTTGCCACTGGGGCTAAAGGTGCCGCATTCAAGACAGCTTGTGCGCGATATACTTCAAAAACATCTCTGTTCACCACCAAAGAATGGGTTTCAAGAGCTGGTGAAGGTGGGGAGGAAGAGGAGTGGCACCCGACTTCAGCGGCACCATTGCCGGTACAAGTTCACTCTCTTACATCTGCTTCCCAACACGGTCATTGGCTGAGGAACAACCGTTACCCAGTCACACAGCTGACAGACTATAGTATCTACAGTGAAACTCGGTTAACTCGACCTTGGATAACTCGAAAACTTGCTCAACTCAAACCAAGTTTCATGGTCCCTGCCTGGGTAATGATAATTTGCTAGGCATATCTCGAACCTTTAGTCATAACTCGAACAGATAAACTGTGGTTAAGGCCATCAAATTACCTTTTCTGTGGCTGAATGTGTTGAAATTTTTGTGTAACAAGCTTAATTTCATTGTTTTCTTTTCATATGAGAGGAAATCTCGCAAATTTTAGAAAGTTTAGCCTGTAAATGGAATACACTAGAGTGAAATAGACTCGCTACAGTGGCCACGTGGCTAAAGCAAAGGAAGAGCATAACTCATAACTCAAACTTGTCATAACTCAAACTTGTCATAACTCAAACTTTGTTTGGTGGTCCCCTGCAGTTCGGGTTATCCAAGTTTCACGGTAGTTCATCTCCGCCTTTAACAAGAGCCCCAGGGCCTCTAACAGTAACATATGAGGTGCTATATCGCAGTTAGGTACGTCTGAAAGCCGTGTATTCCCATCACATATTTGGCCCTGGCTTATCTTCCATCCTTCCTCGCAGAATAATAATAACTAAATGAGTCACAAATGTTGAGCGGGCGTGCGGTATACACCCAGCTATAACCACTATCTACACCGATCTCCGTGATACTCCTAAAGTGTCTTCCGTTCAGAATACCTGTACACATAACATTGTGATTCATCTGCAGAAGACTATAGCGTGTACCTATAGGGCTATTCTATAGGGGGAGAGTGTATCTGGCTGAAATGACACCTTATACCCTGATATGTCAAAGTATACTACAGGCCGCCTATAGTATATTACTGCAGTATGCCTTAACACATCATAGTATGCCCCGGTATACCTCATATAATCCGAATACCTCAGAATAGCTCGGCATACTAACCAATAGACCAGGATGATCCTTACGTACATGTCCGTGAATCATTCACAGTTTTTCCTATTCTTAGCCCCAGTTTCTATTATCTATTGAGTTATCCTCTTAGAGTATGTTTAATACACCACAGGTTCGACCTAGTTGGATTGATATTATGCTGGGACTGAAGATTAGAATTTATGAGTTTGTGAGATGACTCAGTCAGACTGAAACAAGCTAACAACCTTTCTCTTATCCTCTCACTTCCTGTCTGCTAAACAGATCTCATTAAATCCCTAGTGACACAGTCTCCTCTTGGAATTGTTAGCAGGGGTGATTAGGTAGAGCAGTACTCTAGACATGACATCAAAACACAAACTCTCTAGCCCATGCCAGGCTAAATACTGCCATCACCTGGCTGTAAAAAGCAATCAACATGTTGCTCTTGCATTTTCGTTTCACTTTTGTCAAATCGCTGTTCGGCTGGGGAGGTACCAACTGAATCCGACCCTATCAGCTGCAGAATCAGCTGGGAGTGGAGATATAATAAAAAACCATAATGAACACAGAGATGTTATGGTTGCCTCTGCAATGGTGGTCTAGCAGGAAGCTCCCTAGCTTCTATCTTTCATATCCTCTGTCTGGGAGCAGTAGCCAGCCCAATCATTGACTACTAGTAAATTACCTGGTCACTTGGCCATCTTTCTCATGAAGTGACAGGACAAGGGGGCCATACACGGAGAAGTCTCTTTTGTAACAGGAAACACACTGTTATTGAATCCCACAAGCACGAGCCTTTACTACAGAGCTATCCTGCGCTAACTCTGCTCTTCGAATCTTACACAAACCGGTATGCATGAACGCCAAGCTGTGACATTACAGTTGGGAGACTGAATTTCAAGTATTGCATTCAGTTAGTAATAACAGGTTTCTTGTCATAGTTTCGGTCTGGTTCATTGACTAGAATGTATGATGGCATGATCATGTGCAATCACATCAGAATGCTACTCAATGCACAATGGCCAAACTAAGTTTCAACAATTTTATCAGCGTTCTTATTAATTTTCACCGGCAGAAGAGTCTGTGAATACACAGTCGGCTCAGAGATGTGTTGTACAGCAGACTCTATGTAAAACAGTGCTCAGTTCTGTAACTCATAACACTAAGCAAGTATTTTGGTATTTTGGCATGATCAGGTTCCATTATGTCAACCCTGTTCAGGCTTGCACCTTAGTCGCAGTCTTTGTCACATTTGTGACAGTCAGCGAATTATAGTATGAAATGAGTTAATGTTGTCAGACACTTTATTTCTGCAGCAATAAATATTCAATCACGGCTGGTGGCTTTCTGTGCCACAATAAGTTATAAGATGTACCTAGATCATAGATAACACAATGCTTTAACAGGTGCGTATATAAAATAACAAATTGATTGTATAATCGTTGAGTCAAATCGTAGGTCGGAGTGGAAAAAAAACATTGGCAATTGGCGAGGTGCTGTGAGGCCACTGTGGGCTGAGTGAGCGCTGGCCTATAAACAGCCACACCCCTCTACCACCATGTCTTGGTAGTTTTTCAATACAACGCTGTCACCGTTGACGTAAAGCATAGAAATCGGTGAGAGGTCTGTAGGAACGCAGCACGGCTTCGGTACGGCCTCGGGGTCCACCTCGCTGACTAATGTCTGAACGATCGCATGATTTGTAGCGTTCAAATGGTCAGTAAGAGGGAATGGACATTCGCCGTGGCAGTAATAAGCTTCATAATCCTGAGGCGCAAGAATCCAGTCCTCCCAACCGACAGCTTTAAAGTCCACTCTCATCTCCTTACGCTGACATTCTGAGCGTACGCGCTTCGAGCCAGGTCGTTTATTCTTCTTTCTTTTATTCGATCGTTTAGTCCGAACATGATTAGAATCTTGCGAGTATATTACGGCTAGAGGGCGCTCATCCATCCAATCAGAATCAGAGTCACCGGTGCTGCGCCGTAATCGTACTCGAGAGGAATTTGTTCTCTGACCATTCAGTTCGGTAACATGCACTTGTATACCATGGATTTTACTCGGTGAGCTGTGCCAGCGTTGAGCTGCCGATGTAATGTCTAATAAATGTTTAGAGCTTTTGCTTGAGATTATTTGTGTGTCTATAAGGCGAGTTATAGCCTCTTCTACTGAGTGCGGCGAAGAGACCAGCTCGTATACATTAACCCTATGCCGATGTCGGGTAGAGTTGCAGGGATGCAGATGAAGCTCAGCCCCCACTATTTTTTCATCCTCTGGTATATCAGTCATGTTGAAATATAAATTTACAATATTATTGTTGTCTTTATGAGTTTTCGTCCCTGTAATGAGAAATGGGAGTTGTCAACACATTACATTTCATGGAAACCGTGGAAAGGGCTTTAGATAAGACTGTATTACGGGTGGTGGCATGAGCATGGTATGCTAAGTGCTAACAGGTGCTCCCTTATCCTAACCTAAGCTCAATGTTGTGAAAATATGTATAGATTTTAGAATGTCATGGACATTTTCTAGCATGAAATTACAGAGTATCGAAAGCAAATGACTGTAATTATAAGCTGATGGATGCGTAATGGTAGCCTAAGGAACTCTAATTCCATTAGCGTAGTTCAGGTGTTCCAGTGACTTGACATGCCATGCTGGGATGTGTTTACTGGTTCAAATTTAATGAAATATGTCAGTAATATTCCCATGCGTCTTTGGTAAAATATTTGAAAACAGACATTTTTTATATGTTGTCGAAGCTCATAAATGCATGATGAATCAACACTTATAATACAAGCCTGTTTAATATAATTAGGCCGCTAGCTTGAACTAGCGCAATGGTTCATGGGTTAGCTGGTAATCGGTGAAAAGTGAAGCATTTTGTGTATGGGGTGTAATTATGGCAAGTACTAAGTTTTGGAAGCATTGTAAACCAATACACTGCTAACTAAACTGTTGACATTTTGATTCTAGAGTTACAGTTAAGACTCTGCTGTCTAAATACAAGTCAATCTTTATCTTACAGCCCATCACTGCATTATCTGGGACTAGTCTAGCAGCTCAAACATTATCCCGTCTCAGCTTAAACAATTAAATTTATACTAAAGCCAGGTGAATGTCTGTGCCAACCGGTACAATTTCTATGTTCATTCAGACAAAATACAGGCATTTAATAGTGGTCCTAAGTGATACTGATGTTTAATTTGTTGGTTTTGTGAAGAGTTTGGGCAACCTATTGGTCAAATCTTAAATTTGGTCCTTATCATGAACCGCAGGTGTTTCTAGTAATGAGCCCAATTATACAGTGATATCTGGTGCATATATTTGTAGTTCCTATGTACCAAAGTTTGTTTTCCACACCTGAACTTGTTAACATTGCGATAAGATTTGGGAAAAACCTTTTCAAGCTACTTTATGATATGAGCTGTTTGTGAGTGCTTATGACACCCAGTGATTAAAAATATTCCGCTGACTTCTTAATAAAGAATGATGAAGTGGTAGACTTTTCTTATCATCTCCGAATTAATATAAATAACCCACACTAACCAATAGACAGTGTCATATCTTGTACAGGTCAACTAACTCATAATACTCAGGAATATAAGGTTGTAAAGGATAACTCTGAGTTTGAGTCACTAAATCCTGTCAGAGTGATAGCAATCTCATCTCGATCTATGACTCAATCAGTGATTCACAGCCGGGCCATTTACCCCCTTTGATGCTTTGTAGAAACATATTCACCGGAACAAATTCGCTTAATCACAATGAGAGATCAGTCAGCTAATTACCTGATTGTGAATTATTCATTGAACTGATTAAAACTAAGGCTATTCCCCTACAGTCTATCAAAATCCTATCAGATAGAGATAATGACATCAGGCGAGATATTAAACAGATCACCAAATCAGAGCCCCCTCCTCCCTTACAGGAAATAGACTGTGATCAGTTGGTGGAACTGTATGGTACTTTACTTTAGCTAACAAAAGGAGTCCAATTTCTACCGCGCATGTCAGAGGGAACATATTTGGCCAGGCGAGGGTCTATCTAGATTCCAGATCACGAACGGCCATCCGTAACCAGTTTCATAGAAAAGTGAAGAAAGCGGGTCTGTGACAGATAAACACTTACCTATATGAGGGAAGCTGCGAGCTACATTCGCAGAGAATCTGTCTTTACTTTTGAAGGTAAGAGACATATCCTCAGGGTCTTCGGTCTGTTGTTTGTATAAGTCCATCATATACTGTGGAATTTTTATCTGCTGTCTAGCTCTGTTGGGCCTGTTTTTCATCCCCAATATATTAAGTAGGTTCTTTTGTAATTCACGGATTGTCTCCTCTTGTTCGTGTTTGGGTATATCGGTTGAATATAGTGGTAGTTGAGCCAACGCTTGCCGCCACACACACAATATTGTCAACAAGCAAATGTGTGACAGATCGAACCACACCATCATAGAATTCTGCAACAGAATACATGTATCGTGTAGTTCAGCGTGGCAAGTACTTGTGCCTGGTAGGGGGTGGAAATGGGCAGGAGATAAACGCAATGTTACAATATGATCAGTTGTCCCACCTTACAAGCACCTGTTTATGGGTGTCATTTCAATAAGTAGTGACAGATATGATCCGGTGGGTCACATGCCTTGTTCTGCTAGGTGTTCTATGCACCTGGTAGTAAAATTCAGCTGGAAAGTGTCATCCAAGACTGTATTCAGGCTAAATTAGCTTGATAAAATCTCAAGCAGTCATCTTGAAAAGGCAATTACAGTTCATAGCGAAGGCATCGTAACTTTAGACCTCTGACAGCTGGTTTGGCATACGGTTGCGAAATGGTACGAGAAAAACTTTGAATGTTTCCTTTCATTGGTTCGACTTGGTGTCGCAGCTACCTTCAAGTCTTGTTGACATGTCACAAGAGTATGAAAGCTTGTACAAATTTACACTGTATATAGATGAAAATATCCCATCATATAGGGCAAACATACAATTATAAAAGCTGTATGGGTGAGCTGTAGTATTGGCATGAAATGTGTGTCAATATATATAAAATTTAATTGGCAAAACAGCAACTCTCAAAGAGTTACTTCACCATGTGCGACAAAATCCAACATAACAGAGCCAAATTTCGAACACGGGATTTCCGCTAAAACTCATGAATTGTCGTCAATAAAGACAGTGTAGAAAGGGGAGCAGTTGCAGAATTTACGGCACTGTCAAAACTGGCTTTCACCAGCATGTTAGTCAGGATGATTGAAGGAAGGAGGTAATGGCCGACACGCCAGACTTGGTTGGGGTTTTACTGGTAGCGTACCCTCTACCAAAGTGGCACATGTGGTGGCTTAGAGTGGATTTGTGTGAAAACTCGATAGCATTCAATCAAACTGTGACGGATTTAATATTTTCATATTTTCCATTACTTGACAACAGAGACGTCTTCTTTAAATGGATGTGATACAGTATATGAGTTATTGTCTATGCCAGACTGGATTTACGAACTGCTAATGGTTTTAGAGACGGCGAAGGCCTAGTAGGACAGTGCATTACTAACGGGCAACAAGAAATGGGTTTCCAGAAAGATACAAATTACACCCGGCTGACAGTGAGAATTGAATAGATGTGGCACTTAGAGAATAGTTCGTAACATCTTTCCAATAAGAACTTCAATTGTCCGAATGACCGTTAAGCCTTAAAGTAGCATTATTCAACACGGTATTAAAGTCTTAGAGAATGAGAGTATTTAGTGACACATGTAGCTAGCATAATGAATGGATGTAAATATTGACAGAACTATCACCAGTAATCCTATAGCTTTGTGCACCACTCCCGGACAGTGGAAAGGACAGTAGAACGAGTGACCAACAGCAGCGCCACCCTCTCTCCCTCTCTATCTATCAGGTATGGGGTACTCGAAGCTCTCACGACTGACCAGTCATCACGAGTTCTAATGTCACTGGAGGCTCTCATAAAATGCGGCCAAATCAAAACTGTCATAAATCTAGTTATTTGAGTAGATGGAATTCTTGTACACCTGTCCAAAACAAAACTTGATACGGCAGCTTGAGGGCAGAGGATAGATCCAATTATCTAGCATTCTCCTGCTACAGAGAGATAGCTTCCATCAAATCGTAGAGCTGACTGAATCAGATACCGCACAACAGAGCAGTGTTGGCTGAGAATAGACAAAACCGAGAAACCAGCTTCTACACGAGACAATTCCATGGTTAGAGCGCTCGGTTCAATATCGAAATATCCAGGGTTCAAGTCGTAGTCATGCTGAGCATTCACTGCGGGAATGAGCTCCTCACATAATTCCTAGCTCCTACAGCTCCAACAGGCCTCAGGTCTGGGAGGACAGCCAAGCGCTGAGCAGAACAATAAAATGAGACACTACTGCAGATTCTGTCACATCACAGGGCATGAAATTAAAATTAATGGTCTTTAGATGTTGTAATTTGACCGAGTTTTGCAGTTATGGAGAATAATGTGTGCTGATGAGGTCTGGCTGTGTTAGTACTTTTAGTGCAATCAGACGATACACAACCAAAATCTAGTCGATTGCAGTCTTTGTGGTGGTGCCTGAGGCTGCTAACCAGAAACTCAAACCAACACAAAACCGACCAGTAACCCGTTCATATCCCTAAGGAAGTGCCTTATATAAACAGCAGGCATTCACTTTGGCCACTAATGTTACCTTAGAGAAGCCTTTTCTCACCATTGCCATTCCTCTTACATTTAGTGCGAGTAAACATAGCTAAGTCCCTCCACATGTCATAAGATATAAGAGTCCTATTAAAACAACATCTTTATCTAGGTTTGATCAAAGGTTCCTATGATTTTTTTATGTCACAATGCACACAAGTCTCTTGTTACAGCTTTTTAAATTAATTATCACTTTAAAAGATGGAGCAAGTACTGCACTCGTTTTTTACTTGCTTTTCGCCCCGTTAATAACTACCTCAGGAGAACACACGTGATCACCCGGTGAAAAGTCTACATTGTGTCCGCATGTAACTTACCTGATAAAGGCTAGGTAATAATCCAGTATTCTGCATGCAGTGTTGATATCATGTTATAAAGCTCCTGAATTGTAGATTTCTATTTATTATCCGGAATAAAGAGACTATCGCTGATGGGGTCTGTACGTTAGTCCGGAGAGAAGGCGTTTTTTATTGTAACCAGTAGGAGAAAAAAATATGTTCTGCTGGAAATCCTGTGTAACGAGCTTGTTTTATAAACTGGTTCTACGCGCATTCAATGTACAAATAATGAGCTACCTGTGCAATTGAGTGCGTATAGGTAGCAAGCTGATGGCTACTGATTGGCTAGTTATCCCCTAAGCTCCGCCCATTGATAACTGCCCGTGATTATGAATTATAGAAGCGCATGGCTGAATCTATGCTTCCCTCTTTGGATCTATATGAGTTAAACAGCGATGGCAAATAGTCACTCTGACACTTCATAGTCATAATCAATCAAAACTTATGGCCTCAATGGTAACATGTTTGAGCACCAACTAGAAATGACAGCTCTCAGTGAACCTAGTCCAACTCGTTTGGCAGACGGGACATTATGACTCTTCCTGGCTGGGTTTGCAATATCACTCTGGCAGCTTCCCCTTCCCTATCTGGCACTGATAGCAGGTCAGCGCTACCGGTCATGGAAATGTTCTAGAATCAACACACGCAGCCAATAGTAATTGTCTAAGAGTATCTGAGACTTTCGTCAACGGAACCTTTAGCTACACATGGTCTGTCGTGTCTGTGAGCCATGGAGATGGAGAGAAAGGGTTATTAGAAGAATTTAAAATCTCTCTTAAGTTAACCATTTAATATCAAGATACCTGTCAATAAACTAGAAGTCAAAGACAGTTAGACCAACTGTACTCAATTTTTGAACCAAAGGTGTACTCAGTAGTTACGTCAAAGATCCTGTTGTGAGATGTGGACAAATGGCGGGCCAAGATCATGTTTGCACGAGGATCTCAATCGAGTATTAATTTGCCATTAGTTGTCAACTGTCGGCTTACAGGCTTACAGCGCACCAAGTCCCTATTTTTTACAGGTCAGTGGTATAGCCTGGATTTTATTGAATTAGAGCCTTTCTTGAGAGCCCCTACAGAGCGTTTAATCTCGGCCCAGAAAGGGGCTTTGTGCAACGTTTCAACCAGGCTGACTCACAACCAAGGCTTCAGAGATTTATTCCCACATGAGGCTATGGTAATCTTATAGGATGTTCAGGAGGGCTTGTATAGAATAAGTTTTAGGGAAAAATTTAAGTCAGGGCCTTTCATCTTTCTGGTAACTTTCTCAAGAGTTTTATTGAACGAAGATTGCGATCAGAGTCCTTTCTCTTGGCCAGACGCCTCTGATGTCGATTGACCATACTTCTCACCATAGCTGCTTGTGGTGAAAGGTTTGATTCCATTTTACCATTAACAGGCTGTGGTTTCGTTGCGGCATCCCCTTTATGATGTGTAATATTGAATATTGAATGAAGATTGATGGGGTCTGGGCAACCAGTGCATTGTAACTCTCTCTGCTTTGCTGGAACCGATCTTGTGCAAGACTTCTGGTTGCTTGAGACCACACAATCCTACGCAATCGGAGGTGACAATGTACAAGGATATCTCTCTGCCGCACCACAGCGTTACTTTTATTAGGACTGCATGTGTTCGTGATCTGAAAGAGCGCAAAGTTCTGAGAATAGATGAAGGCTCTGGACAGATTTCAAAATCGAGTGAACACATTTCTGCAAAATATTCACCAACTGCGCGTGTGTCACTGTATGAGGCCAGAAGAAGACTAAGCGTAACATCTAGAGGGAGTCAGCGTCACCATGGTCTATATAGGAAAATCAAGTTCACTGTACCCAATAAACAAAAATACTTATGTGATTTATCCCAACATGTGTATGAAATGAAATCTCAGCAACCTTTTGCCTTTGGCCTTATGCCACATGGAGATGAGTCTCTATTCCGAACTTTCATGAAGTACCATTTTTCTTTCTCGCACAGCATCGTTATGGTAAAGCCACCGGGTTAGATACATGCTTGTTCACCAGTTAAGCGTGGAGCGCCATGAGGGGTCAGTATCAACGCTCCACCTCATAGAGGCTCGTTTTTGTTGTGAGCTAGGATTAATGAGAGAGGTTCACCCCCACAGCGGAATCCTGTCATGACTGGGATTTAAACTGGGGTCTCACCGTTGCGCGCCCAGGGCTCTACCCGGTACCCCATGATACCGTTGGGTATATAAAATGATACTATAGCAATCAGTTTACTGAGCCTAATCATTCCTATACACTCAACCGTTCATCTGTCTGCTGGAATTGAGTTTAGCTTTGATAGACTATTTAGCCACTCAACGTTAAGGGATGATATTTCAATGCGGGACTATCACTATAATTCCCTATTATGACAGTCGGTACATTCCAGTAAACGCAGTCATAAAAACTAAAAGATTCCATCTCAACTGCCTTAGAACTCAAGTACCCTGGACAAAACTGTGAACTATTGCATGCATTGGGTTAATTCAAAGCTGTGGGATAATACATAACACAGCATCACTGTCTGATCGAGATAAGGATTAGGGACAGACAACTACAAGAAGTATCTATAAAAGGGGAGAACCAGTGACTTATTGTGGGTAGTGCTTCGATTTGGCACCAGGTAACCCGGGTTCGATCACAAGTTTGAGCGTTACTTTGTCCTTTCTTCCTCATTGGATTCAGACCTTAATGTTAAATGAAGGAGGCTCATTCATAGAGTGCCAACTCTATGGGGGGAAACTGCGGAAACAAGATGATCTTATACAATGGCACTGCCATTCATCATGACCAGATAACTTTCATTCCAAGGCCGCAGGTCAATAGGAAGTTTTGCAATACCATAGTGAGACATATACATTGGTGTCCTATATAATAGATGACATTAAGCAGATATAAGGTAACATGCATCGCGCATCGTTTCCGTATACGTGGGTGGTAGATTTGATGATTCAATGACATATACTTCAGTAATAGTTCATGTTTGAGCCGGTTCCGACATTTGACTTTTTACTACATGCGAATTTTACATCAGAGCCATTTGGTTGAATACGTAACCATCGCGTGTAAAAATAATACGCTCAACAGAGAGGTTATACATCAGGCTTGATGTAAAACATGATGCGTCAAAAGTCAGAATAAAGTTTTGTTGTATAGACGTCTGAGCTATACATGGAGACCGGATATCAGGATAGCCTGTTATCGAACCTTTTCCTATTACAGTTTCATGTAGCCTAAATGATTAACCAGTGTCAGAGTACTTTATCACTGCATGGGAATCTGTCCGCGTTAACCATGGATCCAGGATGTCAGGGGTTGCATAAAATTGATAAAACATTGTAGTTACTTTTACCAAATCATTTCTGGTTGAATTTTTTTCTGAAAATCCAAAGTGGAAGTCGAAAGACTCCATTTTCGGCTGCATTCTACAAATTTCAGGAAAGGATTTGGTATAAATTTGGATTTAGGACACAGAGTTTGACTAAGCTTCCCTCGTACCCCAGACTGCCTTTTCGATATTTAGATTACATGCAATAGTTTTTGAAATAGTAATAGTAGAGGTATAGTAAGCATAGTAGGGTGACTGTATTTTCAGAGAAAGCACAAGTGATGAGAGTTTATCATGAGGACGGAAGACTAGAAAAATCTGAACTGAGATCATTATTCATTAGCTAGAAATAAAATCATTGTTGTCTAGAGCTGACTAGAACAATTTTTCATAAATCAGTCTTTTTGGCCTCAGCAGTAGAACACTTCAGATCTTTGGCATGCATTTCATCATCAGGCTCAATCAAAACGAGGGCTATTCTATGTGGGATTGTCAACAGGAAAATTGCCTGTTCTTCTGTAGGTGTCACTTGTAATGCAATGTCACTGGTCACACTTTGCGCAGCGTGTCAGGTGCTGTGTAGTATCACAGGTTGCTTAGCATTAAGCGTAGAGTAGAGTATCACATTGTGTAGAAACCCACGAGTCAAGCAGAGTATCGCACGTTATGTATAGTCTTGTGTTGTGTAGAGAGTCACATA
>Ga0224501_10002852_pt1 | contig 13614 bp, 10 predicted proteins | sample SF_Oct11_sed_USG_4_FD_169105 | JGI IMG/M metagenome (GOLD analysis project Ga0224501, IMG submission 169105) | Sediment microbial communities from San Francisco Bay, California, United States - SF_Oct11_sed_USGS_8_1 | ecosystem: Environmental > Aquatic > Marine > Sediment | place: USA...
ATAGCTCACAAATAACGAGTGCCTTTGTACTCCGTTTGTAATTGGGTATCAGTTTTTAATACTCTTGGGACTGATCGGAAACACCCGCAAAGGTTCAGGAACTCTATGCATAGTAGCCATTCCCAATAACTATCTTTGTGTAGGGTAATGCTTTTTTCTGCATTACGTGTCTTGCTTGTTTTGTTAGTAGACAAGTAATCCACTCATCACTAGGGAATAATGGCTGTAATTAGTCTGACTAGCCTGAAGTGCTCGACAAACAGCGTCTGTCTCTCAATGATTTCTGGGAAATTAAGTATCGTAAATTCAACTAGAGGCTTTGGCATCGCCTCCACACCCTGTCCCAAGAGTCCCGTACCATGCAGATGTTGTGCTTTGAATCATTGGTAATGCCACCATGATATTGCATGGGGTGGAACAAGTCCTTGTGGTGTGATATAGTCTTTGTTTGATCGTTCAGGTCCGAGGAAAAAGCCGGATGGGGTGTTGGCCTTCACCAAGAACCATCATGCCATGCATGTTGCTAACTGGTAAATAATTCATAAAAAGTGGAACACGACATTCACTTGCACATAATTATGCCAATAGGATAAATTTGCCCATGAGACAGGTCACTTAGTACTTGTCTGTGAAGTGGATGGAATATTCCCACTAACTTTTTCATAATTCTCATGTTTAGCTGGTCAATCATTATGATGGCTATAGTCATGATAAGCCCCAGGGTGAGGAGACCGTCCAGGGACATGGAATGAGGATATTTGCTCTTAAATACTCTCCAGAGAATCGAAATATTCTAATTACTGGCGGCTGGGATAACCACCTAAAGGTGAGTGACAAAGAGTTATCCAAACTCTATGGTGGGTGAGGGCCAAACTGAATAATCCCCACTGTAGGGAGAAATAGTGGCTCAGTGCGTAGTACGCACAGCATTAGCACTAGACACTAGGTGACCCGGGTTCGATTCCAAGCTTGTGCGTCACTCACCTAGTACTTAACAACTCTATGTGGAAAACCATGGACTATGCTGAAAACAAGCTATTTGCTTAGCAATGCTATTCATATAAAACAAGATGGTCTGATCTTATCGAATGCCTGTTCTCTCTGCACATGATGTTGATCCAGTCTTTCGCCTCTGTCTAACTTTGTGCATTCAATAAAGAAGCTGATCATAGCCTTTATGCAAACGGTGTAGTAAAGTAAAGTGGCTCTTTAGAATATGTGCAGTTTGTAAATGCAAAGGCCAAACACTGGATACGTCTGTAGCGTTGCACTAGATGCTTCACCCATTAGCACCCTTTGTTGTAAGGTCTGGGACACCAGAAGTACTGACGGAGTGAAACGAACTATTGGCGGTCCCCACATCTGTGGTGACTCTCTGGATATCAAGGTTTGTAATTTTATTGTTACTCAATTTCTGAAATCGGCTGAGCAAAAGTGTAAGAATCCGTAAGGGTTTGACACTTTATAAAAGTCTTTGGGAATAAATAGCAAGCATAATGAAAGGCCATTCGATTCGCTGGTTTAACTTGGTGTATGGGGGCATAGTGAGAGGATAGCTATGTCTGTGGGTGTGTGGGGGCCATTTTCCCATAGTTAACACGCTTACTGTATGTGGTTCAATTATGATACAACTAACCGTGAGGAAGATCACGAGTCACATAGATCAGAAACCAAGTTATCAGGAAAATGCTAGTGAGCACACAACTGGGTTTTCCATGGTCAGTAATTAGACTTTCACCCTACAGGGCCTTGTTTTACGTGTATTGTGATAATGCTGTTCCTAAGAAAATAAATAGATATACAGATACAGGAGTTTTCTGTTTCCCATGCAGCCTCACTGCTACACATTGACAAGCAGTTCATCATGGAAGACTATCGATGTCTAATTCTAATAATTAAAGAGAAGTTAAGGTGCATTCAGACTAGACGAATTATCCGGTCGGTAGGGCTTACTGATCGAATTGTTCATCGGTAGCCCATCAGTAGCCCATCGGTTAGGGCTTATCGGTAGGATTTGAACTCTTTGGCGATCAGTCAAAACCTGCCGATGATCCGTATAGTTTTAGCCAATTAAAATCAAGCAAATGCAGTGACCAATAATCTGCGTCTTGACAGAGACTAAATATCGCACACCTTTAGTCGCAACAAAGAACAGTCGTAGTAACACCAGAAACGCGGTGCTCCGCACAAACGACCTACCGCGATTCTATTGGTCAATGTTTGACCAATTGTAATGCAGATAACTACGATGTAAAAGCCCGTGAAAAGACAGTCGGGACATTTCAAATCAGTAAGTCATACCGACTGGATAATCGGTCTAGTCTGAACGCACCTTTAGGAGAGGATAGAAGCAGCAGTAATGTATGGAAACTGTGACCCACTATAGTTACCTCCCTTTTCACAATTGACTTTCATAGGGCGCAGCTCGGCTGGTCCAGTGGTCTGATTTGTTTACTTTTTACAGGGTTTCCAAATACTGACCGGTTCGTGGGTTGCACATAATGCACTGCAGATATGGGATTATTCATCAGGGAAGTTGGTGAAGAATGTGCCTTTCCCTGAGAATGGTCAGGGAGAGTATCTTTATGTGTCTCAATTCTGTGAGAATGATACAGTCATTGCTGGCGGCAGCGGCACCAACAGTATGAAAGCAATCAACACCAACACAGGCCAGGTTAGTTTTACATTCAACTTATGCATCAATCCGTTGTGATTCCACCATAGAGTAATCCTCCTTTTAGCTCTCTAGTTTGCACGGGCTTGATCAACGGCGCAAAACTGCAAGTTATTCTGTGATGTCATCAGATGTAACGGGAAGAATCGCGCGAGAGCATAACTCCAGTTTGGTTCTCCTGGTGTACCGAGTTGATGAAATCACACAGGGTACCTTAAACTGTATTGTTTCTTGTTGGAATAATGAATTCGGTTGGTACATGAAATGCAGGGTAATGGGGATGGTGTCAAGAATTCAGAGGTTCCTAATTTAAAAAATGGGGTCTCTTTGTTTTTTCTGATCTCCATCCAATCCAAAAAGACACAATTGGTATGATAGGCAACACATGGATTGTTATCCTCATCTCGCATCTGTTTTGATCAAAATTTGATTTGGTCGTCTTCATATCACTCACTGTATTCATTATTTTACTTACTTCGGTAAAAAGAGCCTTTGATCCGGTGTAGGTGCTCGGAGAAATTGAGATGGATGGTAAAGTTGTCCAGGCATTGGATAATAGTCGCGGAGGACAGGTTATCGCCGCAGGAGGGCAGCAAAAGTTTTTCAAGATTGGGCTTATCAGCTGATCACTTCAACATATGAACAATCTTTGAATTGGTGTTGTACTTTTGAGCCATGAACTGTACCGACCATGGTGACTGTTATTCATATTTTAGATAACTGTTGTTACTACACGACTGGATTGTTTGCTATTGAAACCAATGTTCGCGTGGACAGGGCTTGAATCCATTGTGCCATATTTCCGTCCTCATTCCCCAAATGGTGTCCGTCCTTTGCTTGATTTTGTACAATAAAGTGATTGTTGAGTGATAGAATGTAGATGATGATATGTTGGTGATCCAGCTAAGAGCAAGTTGGTCATATGGGGCAATATCACAACTACAGAATTGAAATCAAGCATTTACTGCGCGAGCGTATTGGCACAAGACTAAAAACCTGTTTCTACAACTTGCTCGAGATCAGATCTACCATCTATGTTTGAACAGATAATGATATCCACAAATTTATTTAAGCTATTCGTTATTCGTTGTGCAACATGTATCTTATTACCCATGCAGATTTTGCATACTGAGAGATGAGTGGAGCTTTGAACTGTGATGAATTCTCTGCTAGTCATTATTAATTCACTATCTTATATAATGGATGGCACAAAAAGATCGCACAAAAATTGCAAAAATAGGCTTATGTTTGGCACATAACACACCCTATGGTGCGATCTGTCTGCTCCTATACGGATGATAGAAGGCAGTTGGGTAATATGAACATCTTTACATATCCTTTTTAGCTGGCTTCGGGTCTGACTTGATGACGTGTTTGTATATGTTGTAAGTCACAGCTGCAGTCATGCATCCAATAGCAAACATCTGAGCTTTGACACGCAGGTTAATCAGATATACACCCAGTGGCATTTTTCGGTTCTTTACGTCATAAAGGCCGTATCCAACAAGACTAGCCCAACCAGCCATTCCTAAACATAAGAGATAGCATTGTCACATCATCTCCTACGCTATACGTTTACCACGCAGCCACCATCATGTTTTAAGCCTAACTGATAATATTGTCAGCTATCATTGGTCATTCATTGCAAGTTTGGCTATGTTTTTAGAGTTGGATACAAAACGACATCAAATAGGGTTAGAACATTTCAACATTTGAAGACACTACTTGAGGCAGCAATTTTTTTGTTGGGATGGAACAACAAATGTTGAACAGTTTCCACATTGATGTTTCAACATTACTGTAGTACTTGCCTATTGGCACTGCTGGGTCTTGCTTTATTTTCCGGAACATTCTAGCCAATCTTCCTTCTCCATCACGACCTTCTGAATCATGTTCCCATGTCAGTTCCTGAGAACGTTTGTCGGCCATCAAGATGAAAGTTACTCCTCGGATACAACTTTCTAAAGCAGAACATTTAGAGTGACCACAACTACATATGCATTTTCACTACATAAACCAGTGCTTGACGGGCTGATCAGCTGGTACTTGCTCATTCTAAGCTGGCACTAGGTGAATCCAAATACCTTCATTTGGTTCATAACTGCCCAAATAGAATTTTGGCTGACCTGCTCCTGCCTAAATTTCCACTCAGTTCTAAACTTTAATCTAAAGTAAAGGTTATATTACAAGCATGTTGACTGTTGAGACACCAACTATCACTATGACTATGTAGTATGTAATTGTATTGTCATCAACAATACTTACATTCTACTCCTCAAGCAACGCAGCTTACAACTACAAGTTACAGTACACTGATGAGGATAGCCACCCCATTATAAACTATCAACATTCAAGGAAATAAGAAGGCAATAGGGATGTGGTCAAGATTGCCACATAGATGATAGATAGACCGATCGAACCAATAATTGGTAGTTTCCTCAAAGTCAAATGTTGTCACCACTCAATTTGCAATGCTTTGAAATTGCAGGCTACCCTTTCCATACACCATACATTTTTAAGGAAGTTCTTGAGTGGTGGAGATAATTGAAGTATCATGATGATCATGATACTTCAAATTCAATTATCTCCACCACTCAAGAACTTCCTTAAAAAACACAACAGACTCATCCATCCCTGACTGGAAATTAGAGACTGAACCAGCCCACCAGGTCAGGTCTAGACTAGACTAGAGTAGAGGCCAGACTGAACTCCGCTGGCGCTACGCCTACTCACTACTAGTACTACTACCTACGCTACTGCTACTGACTAACTCAGTGAGTAACTGAGTGAGTGCAGTGCTAGTGCTAGCGAATAACTATAAGTGATAGAAGAGACAGTCTAACAAGTCAGATTCACAATCACAGTCTTGTACTACACAGTTGTAGTTGTACTCGGCTCACCTTATACGGCTGTTATACTGTGATAATCATGCGAAATTCTGTAGGCCAACGGCAACGAAGAAACAGAAATAACAGTAGATGGACGTCGCGGCGAGCTGGGCCGCCGTGATGTAATCCAACTTGACTAGAGCCTTTACAGGTGCCACGCGACTAGATACACGCCGTGCACGCAGTCAAGCTGTTTCACTATGGTGTAAATACTGGCCTACGGTGAACTATAGTCCTCGCAAAACGAGACCCTTTGAGACTTGGCGAGACTGCAACTAAGCAAGCTTTCCCTGTTGCTCTGCTGGAGAATCAGTATCAATCTATTTCGAATTCTGAGCCTCTGATCTTGTTTATCATTTGTGTTTATAACGGAGGCGACATTGCTGAGCCATGTTCCGTCGAGGTCAATCAATTCAAGTCAAAGCGAGCTCGTCAATGCTCACAAACAATCTAGCTGTCACATTGAACTCGTCCTCATCAGCTGCCGATCTGGTATATGTCCATAAATCAGTTGCCCATTTGCTCCTGTCAAGCGGTGAACCTGGTGCTTATGATCATAAGCATGTGATTTGCAAGATCCCCACAGTTGACCAGCAGATGTCATTCGTCATGATACTACAGGTGAGCCCGAATCTGTGTACTGTTTTGTTGGCATTCATCAATCATGTACTGTAGCCATAAGCCGGTTAGTGAAAAACTATGTAGTATGTACCCGTACCCTTGAAACTATGTATCCCGTACTCTCGAAACCATATACCCTGTACCTCAAGCTCGAAACCATGTACCCTGTACTCTCGGAACCATGCACTTTCACCATGAAGTGGATAGAAAAGTGAAATAATCCGCCAATGTTTAAAAATTAAGGTTAAATGTTTATTGTTTTCACTTTTAATACCCAGGTTGAGGCATGGGAATTTCACCTTTAAAAGAAATTGTGAAATTTAAAGTGGTGAAAGTGGTGAAATTCATCCGATACACTGTGTTATAAATTGAGTATTTAAAAGAAAAACACAAAAGAGGTTCTGTTTGTCTTTCTCATGTTGCGTTATACTGAAAAGACAAGGACTTCACCTCAATTTTTAAAACATTGTTGGGGTTATTCCACTTTTTTTGGGTCAAATTTCTGATGGAATTACTTGGTATCTAAGGTACTGGGTACATGATTTCGAGCTTGGGGTACATAGTACATGTTTCTGAGAGTACGGGGTGAATGGTTTCGGAGGTACTAGGGTACGGGTCCATTGTTTCTCACTACCCCATAGGCCTGACTGGAAGTGTAATTCTGGTTGAGCTGTTTTGCCTGTTGTGCTGTATATGTACCTGCCACTTTTTGATTCTCAAATATCAGAAGCATTAGATTACTACGGCCCTAACAGAGGCGATAAAAAAAATGAAGAAAATGGCTACTAGCTATTATATGCATCAAAATACATCCTAAGTTAGTTTCCATTTGTCTTGACCTTCAGACGGACTGGGAACTCTACTGATTTATGATGCATTAGGTCAAGTTTCCACAATTTATACAGTGTATGTTATATATGGTAATGCTGTAGGCAAGCTGGGTGGAAACAGCTGGACGAAAGATTCTTATATTGGCCACTCAGAAAGGCATCAAGGTCAGTGCATGCGTACTGTATGACACAAAGTTAATGCTACAACCAGAATTCATGGTTGCCACAGCGATGGGGTGTTTACAATATCCATATCACTCAGTTATCTCTGAGGGGGGCGGCATTGACAACTCCGCTTGGAAACAGAATCCGCCAGATAAAATGCAAGATATGTTATGGTGACAATTCAATTTCGTCCAGCATTGGATATGATAGGAATTTCCATTTCCGAAACCCTTTTTATGGTAACTGGAATATGTATGACTTGGTCAACAGTAATAGTTATCTCTGACTTCTGTGTGGCCACCACATGCAGCATTCTACCTCTGCTGCTTATGCAATGCTGAGTGATGCTATCTTCAGCAGCAATCCAGCAAGTTTTCTCTAAGGGACACTTAGCTGTTTTCTGGTCTCTGTTTAAATGCCTGACCATGGCGTGGAGCACCTAATTACATTTTTACACAACTGGCTAGGTTAAACTGTTATCACGAAATTGAACAAGCCTGTGATTTTTCGTCATTTGTGTCATTTAGCGCTTGTATATTGATTCTACTATGTGATAATTCCATCAAAATTATACTGTTCATCTTAAAGTTTCAGCACTTAGGTTCTAATCTGTGTGTCTCCAAATACTAACGCAGATTTGTATACCAGTTCGTCTGACATTAGAGAACCTGGTAGCGATCTTGTCACATTTTCGCTATGAAAACTTCAGCAAAGTCAGAAGATTTGTGGTGACTTTGAATCACATAGATCTTTTTAACCAAAAACAAACTGCTTCCATGTTGTGTAACGAAACACATGGCTTCGAAGGCGCAAAAAGATGAAGTAACAACTGAAATCAGGGAAATTTATGTTCTGATTTGTTGACAAAGATCTAATCATCCACATAATTATCTGTTTTAACTGACTGTTTTTTCACTGCCAACATGCGTGTTCATTTATCCTTGTTGTGTTATAGATGTATGAGGCTGATGGATCCACATTGTTGCATTGGCATGGTTTTGGTACCCAAGGCGGAAATGTGTTATTTACTAGGGGAATATGTAGTGTGGGCGGTAACTCTATTCTTATTGGTAAGTTTGGTGTGCTGTCAGTTTGCCCATTGCTTGATTTGATCCAATTTCAAAACTTTCTTTCACATGTATAACTAGGTCTTTTTTACATAGTTATGAAGCAGAGTTTTAAATTGCCGATGGTATCTAGCTGGTCAGCCGGGAGAACTGATTACGGTACAATTTTTTTCAATGAGTCAGGTCAAGTGAAATGTCGTTTATTCTACCGGGTGTGCTGGTGTATATCAAGTAGAGACTAAATTATTTTATGAGAGATTCCTGACGAACTGAGAGACATTGAAATTCTACTGATGGGATGATAGTTGGTCTACACTAAGAAGAACATGGTCAGGCAGATTTGCACTGTCAAAAAGCCCCATATCACATCACAATGGTTTTGTTAGAGTAGTTCATCTATTGCCTACCTAATAGAGTTGTACAATAACTTATATATCTACTTGTCTTTTGAGTATTCATTGTTATCAATAATATATTTAGAACCATAGAAAGGATTACTTTATGCTTCGGGGTGCACTACTGTCTGCCAAAAACATCTGTATCTGTTTATTTCTTCCTCACAACTGTTGTTTACAGGTACAAGCTCCGGTCAAATTCTAGTCTTTTCTGTGTCAGCTAGAGGTGGAAATGTATCCTTCGAGGAGTATCTATCAGGTATATTTTGGGCTCTTCCCCTGGGACTGTTACACCCAATGATGAGATGCAACTAATAGGCTCTAATTAAAGAACTTCAGGTCGTGCTGAGTGAAAAGTCAGTTACTGACTTGATGCCGTCCCTGATGGATATTGATCTCATGCAGGCCATGATTACTCGCTGACATGCGTCGTGTCACGAGGTGACAATGTGGTGAGTGCTGATGAACATGGCTCCATCATGATCACCAAACATATGGATGGTGCTTCATTCAAGATGGCTCTCAAGATCAAAGGTGATGGCAATCCATGCAATTCTCTCGGCATCTGGAAGAACCTTCTAATTGCTGGGTGAGAATATGACATCACTTAGAGCTAATGGTTTAAGGTTGTTATTTTATGTTAGTTACGATGGTAGCTACTTATATAATAATGACTGAACATTTTACAGATGTTCGAAGAGAAATTTTGCATTTAGGGGACAACCACTAATGTGTTTGGCAATCTTATGGCGCAATCCTCACCCTGAGTCAGAGGGTACCTTAATAGGGTGGAGTTGGCACTGGGCATGATCAATTCCCACTATGGTAACCCTACCCAGGCTTTTTGGATATCCCTAGCAGTTGTATCATCATCTCGCAAGGTGAATAGATGTCAGAAATCTTATAATGCCCTAGAATCATGTCTTCTGTGCACGGCCTTACAGCAAAATTAATAATTTTTGTTGTAGTTACTCAACTGGGGTTGTTAAGTTCTTTGATATTTCATCTGGAGTCCTTTTAGGAGACATTGCGGCACACAGCAGAGCGATAACGGCTCTTCATGTGGCCCAGGGAACTGGATTGGTAGGTTATAACAATTGTAACACGGTGACTGTGACCGACATAGTCGACAGTTTCACCTCAGGATTCACCAAACTAGTTCTACAGGACTGCCAGCATGGACACACCATTCAGCACGCCCTTTCAGTCGCGCTGTAGGCTGAATGACAACATGTTGACAGCATCTGGACTCAGGTGCCGGTAGAATGTAGAAACCACATTTTAATGGCAACTCTGCTTTGAGAATTATGGCTGTGAGAAAACAATAGCGTGACTAGGTGGTGCATGTTATACGCTGAACCTCAACAATTCCGTTATTTTAAATGAGCAATGCCTATAAGCAGGGTTGGAAAGGTTGAATACAATTTGGTACTTGTTACCGTTAATCGTTCCACAAAGTGGAACGAAATGGTATTGAGTAGCTCAAGAAGATTCAGTATCGAAATCAGTTACAATCAGAATGTATTCGATACTCTCATTCTCTTAATAACTGGCTCACCTGCTTTCAAGGGTTATGAAGTTTGTTAGTACTGACCTAAACAGATAGCTACTAGTACTAGCTAGTAACTTAAAAAGTATTAGTATTAGTAACTATGAATTTTCATTCCCATCCTGGTTTCGGTGAGGTTAGTCAACTAGGTGACCTTGACCTCAATATTGAGTGGTGTAAAAACAGTGTAACCTATTGATTAACTTTGTTCATCCTAATTAGCATAATTGGTTGCAAAAACTTTCTACATTTTTTTTCTTTTTATATTGAATTTAAAGAAAAAAACTAATTAAAATGAGATTCACCCAATGACATTTTGTTATTTTTTACTTGGTGAGTCTGACGTTTCTATTCCACATCCCCTGTAGGTGTATCGTATATCGAGTATCAGGAATGGATTCCTTCCTGTCTGTGAGAGTATCAGGTGTTTGTAACTTACGCACAAAAACCCAGTGTATCAGTATCGAAATATTTGATACAAAAAAGGAACTTTTCTAACTCTGCCTATAAGAGCATTTAATCACAACTCCGTGGTGAATTTAACCTGTACAGGTTGTCATTCTATGCTCTATTTCCTTCCTAAACCTATTTTCCTGTGTCATGTAAGGGATGCTGTAATGCTGTTAGTGTGCCGTCACCCAAGGGAGGACCTGAGATGCTGATATATTGATTCTGTCTGTTGCATGGTTTTGTATGAGTTATCATCTCTTGTCGTCCTTCCCGCTATCTTTAGAAGAGGATAACCCTGTTGCTTTTTTGTAGTGCGTTACTGCTAGTGAAGATAGTTTTGTAAGAGTATGGGAACTCAAGGCTGGACCAACTCTTGAGGTAATAACATGTAAATATTTAGTATAATAAAAAAATACTGACGTGCTTTCCGCAAACACCGCTTAGCTGTAATTTTCAGGTTCTTCTGGCATTTGTATAGGACAATTTATACCAGCTATTTCATAGAAGTCTTTTTGTCTTGTGAAGACTCTTTATTTTTTTGGTGAAATTGCCAGATTTTATATCTCCTTTGAGCAGTTATGGCTTACCATGGAGCACCATGACCGGGGCCAATGTCAATGCTCCACCTCATAGTGAGGCTTTAAGCAGGGACCCCGTCGTGATTGGAATTCGAACCCAGCGCTCTTCAACTGAGCTTTTCCGTCTTTTCATAGACTAATAGGAGAGTAAAATAGCCATGTTGGAACACTGATATGAGATGTAGGAAGAAATGTCGTGTATGATCATCTTGAACAAGCCACCATACATTATCTTATTGTTGTAGGTATCACATCTATTTAGTGAGAACATAACGGACTGCCAACTGGTGGGTGCTAGCTTTCTCAATAATGAGGGTCGATCTTTTGCCGTCACTGCCTATGATAGTCAAGAGATCTTTACCTTCCATCGTCAATGAGTCGTCTCAAATGCTAAATCTCTGCTCTCGGACACAACTCTGACCCTCAGCAGTTTGTGCTACCTTTCTTCAGCTGGCTAATAGCAATATTTACACATTTCTTTCGCCTGAAAGGTCTGTTACTTCCCCTATGTTGTTCAAAATTGCAGGTGTCAAGTATTGTATTTTCATATTGAAGAGTTCACACCAATACACACATGCTTTTGGTTTTCTTAGTATGTTCCCTTCATGTGTAGTATGATGATGATGCTCGGAAGGTTTTAGCGTGACAAGACTGCTATATACACAACGTTAGGTGGTATTGGTAGGATCAGATTTGATCAACGTTTCATTTTCACATTATAAAACCGTATTTCTCGTGATCCTTTCTACAATAATTATGAATTATTTACACTAATAATCCCGACTGATGCTTACACTGTGGTATATACAAAACTAGGACTGGTATGTACGGGTTTGCAACTAACATCGACCCGAAAAATGAACAAATGAACAATTCTTAGCATAAAAAACTTTACATTTGATAAAAATATTAAATGTATACTGTCCTAGGGTGGTGGAGGTGGTGGCGTAGTGTAGGAGTGCCCGTATGGTCTGTAGTTGTTATCTCTGGGCCTCTTGTAATCAACTACAATACATATCAAAGCTACTTAGACCAGTGGAAGACTATAAACACGTAAGTGAATACAACACTATCAACACGCACAGCAAGTCACTCAGCGAATACGGCAATATATAAATTGAACTAATAATTTGAGTGGTAATTGATCTTCTACAATTGACTTGGGAGAAAAGGTCACAATAATCCAAATATATGTATTCAAACATGCACGACTTCACTACTATATTGCCTCTACTAACTGATATCAAAGCCTGTTGTACAGAATCAGGACAGTCATGTTTTTACATCATTGAAGTACTTACACCTGAGTGGAGGGCTGATGGCAGAGTATGGTCTCCCAGACCCTCTGTATGGTAACCTTTCCTCCCGAGGCGGACCATCGTGCAACCTTTTTCCAGGACAGCTATCTGCCAGATGTGGTGGAGGCTACAAGGACATATTTGGGAATGAATGGGTGCTGGGGTTAAGTATCTCATTTCATTTGACAAGCAACAATCTGAAGTGCATGTATCACAACTTAATTGCTGAGCACAATTACACCAGTGGATGTGCCTAAAGGCCGAACACTTTCAGCACCAAGCTGGCAAGAACCGAGCTATTTACCACATATTACAGGCACAGTGGGTTCTGTAAAGCATTGATTGATGTGCACTATCTAAAAAAGTTTATGGTACAATGCATACTCACCTCTATATGGGGTGGTGGGGGTGGTGCATGCCTCTCAGGTAAGCGGTCAACATCTGAATATGGCTCATACACACCACTGCAAACAATTTCAAGTAAATAAGGCACAAGAAAAGTGTACTCTTTCTCTACTTGCCGCAATGCCAGCCCAGGTTACCCCCGTTACACTCGCAGACTACAGCAGCACACACAAAAGTTGAAAACATCTCATGTTGAATAGGGTTATGACATAGGCAAAAGTGACTTCACTTGTTTGTAGATTCTGAAGCCTACCATGAACAAATGGGCCCAATACCCAGTTCAAATGGAAGCTTAGATATAGCCCTATTCAATGTGCATACTTAGAGCTCTCGGTGACGTACTTTTCAAACCGTCGACGCACCAGAGTTGGCCTCGAGATAGGAAATTAACACAGAACTATTGATGTTTGCGCTAATTTCTCGGCATACGCGCCGATGTTTGACAAATGGGTTTGCATGTGTATACTAGACTTGTAGTTACACAGGTCTGAATAGAGAAACCGTGCAACAAAAATATAGAAATAGAGTTTTAGAGCGCAGTTTTTCACCTCGGTCAACGAGCGTTAGTGCCATTATTGCGCAATCAAAGAGGCTCAAAAGTAACAGCCTCTATTTAGGGCTGGGAAAACCGGCAAAGCACTTCTTAACTTAAGTTTTCTCCAATCTTATGTTCAAATTCAAGTTCTACTCGCTG
>Ga0224501_10002853_pt1 | contig 13611 bp, 12 predicted proteins | sample SF_Oct11_sed_USG_4_FD_169105 | JGI IMG/M metagenome (GOLD analysis project Ga0224501, IMG submission 169105) | Sediment microbial communities from San Francisco Bay, California, United States - SF_Oct11_sed_USGS_8_1 | ecosystem: Environmental > Aquatic > Marine > Sediment | place: USA...
CCTTGCAAGCGATTAACGATGGATGTGGTGTAAACCGTACGGTCGGCCTCAATGACCGCATGAACATAATCGGCGACTTTTTCAGGCGGAATGCCGACTGTGTCCGAGCTATCTTTGGCAAACGAGACCGATGCGCCTGCCCAGAACCATCCAGTAAAGATCATGACGGCTGTGGTGCCGAATGTGGAACGGATTGAGTCCATGGTTTCCCCTCCGAGGCGGTAGCAATCGGTATGGTGACGATGCATGTGGTGCCCTCTCCTTCTGAGCTTTCGATGCGGACATCACCTCCGAATTTGCGGATGATGCGTCTTGTCACCGTGAGCCCGAGTCCTGACCCTTCGCCCTGCTCCTTGGTCGTAAAAAACGGGTCGAAGATTTTCGATACATGGTCCTTGGAGATGCCACATCCGGAATCTGCAATAAGGGCAGTGCCGGTATGATCGGACAGCATCGTCGTTAAGGTGAGTGTCCCCGTACCTCTCATGGCTTGTACCGCGTTGGTAATAAGATGTGCCAACGCTTGGCGAATCTGATCGGGTTGCGCCAGTATGCGCACGTCTCCTGCATAGTGTTTGTGTACGGTAATATGTGTCATGTCGAGGGTCGTCTGTGCCGTGGTTAAGGCATGGTTCAGTTCTTCTTCAAGAGAAACCGGTAGCGACTGATCCGATCCTTCTCGGTTCGCCACACCTGTGAAATCTCTGATAATCGTCGCCATACGTTGCCCATGGGCCACGATGTCTCGAGCATAGACCTTCACTTGCTCCAGGCTCTGTTCGTCTTGTATGGCTTCGCCTAACCCGACAATGCCGAACAGGGGATTGTTCAGTTCATGACCGATTCCAGCGGTCAACACACCAAGGCTGCCGGTTTTTTCTGCTTGGACGAGTTGATCCTGAAGGCGGCTCTCATCCGTTGTGTCACGAAGAACCAGCCCGATGCTGTCCTGGTGCCCTGGTCTGACGGGCAGACGGAACCATTGGTAGTGGTACACACGAGATCCGATATGGAGTTCCGGACGACTGCCGGAAGGTCTTTGCTCGATTGCAGGGGCAAGAGGATCTCGAGGCACAACACTGTCTTCCCTGCCATCGTCCGAAGAAGAATCCTGGTCGTCTGCATGAAAGGCTTTTCGAAGTCGGTTCTGCACGGTGGTATTGAGCGGCAGGATGTCGAATAGTGAAATCGGCGACGCCGGATCCTGTTCAATTTTGAAAGAATCACGTGCCGCACGGTTGAAGTAACGCACGAATTCATCGGCATCTACCAACAGAATGGGAGTGGGAACGGCATCCAGAATTTGGTCCGTGGATTGTTGCAGTAATCGCACTTCCTGGGTCTTTAACTCGACTTGGTCGGTCAGCCCTGCGAAGGCGGCATTCAACTGGTTGTTCATGCGATTGAATTCGTCGGCCAAATCTTCCAGCTCGTCTCCCGTGCGGATGTCAATCGGTGTCCGGAGTTCGCCGCGTCCGATCGCCCGGGCGGCTTGTTGCAGCTGCCGAACCGGCGTCACAATGCGGCCGGCCGCGGCGAACCCGAGCGATGCCAGCAATGCGAGGGCGACGGCTCCGAACACCGTCACCCATGTGAAGAGATGTTGGATCGGAGCAAAAATTTCATCGGACGATTGCCAGACGAAGGTATGCCAGGAACCGTTCTCAAGCGAGCCGTTGGTCGCGCGACTCGTCTCCGGTAAAGGTGCAAAGCCGATGACGGACGTGGAGGATCCGCCATGACCGTCGCTGGCAGCTTCCACCCAATCAGGCTGTAGCGGTGTCACAAGAGGGATGAGATTGCGGTCTGATAGCGACAGGCCTGTGGGCAGGATCGGGCAACTGATGACGATGCCGTTGGAGTCGATGAGCATGACATGTCCTGTTTTCCCGAATCGGATGGCGTGGGTGGAGGGAGAGAAGAACTCCTTGGCGTCAATGACGCGGTGGAGTACCCCTATGACTTCGTATCGCAAGCTGTCCATCACGGGGACGGAGATGGTGAAAACATAGGCATCCAGTTTCTTGTCGAACCGCGGGTCTTCGATATACAGTTTCCCGACGGCTTTGTGAAACGCGCCTTGCCACCACCGAGTTTCGTCATGGCGATAGTCCGGCTTTTCTCCCAGCGCGGCGACAAGCGTGCCGTCTGCGTCGGTGAGGAACAACATTTTTGTCGATGCACGGACGACTTGTGGAAGCAGTTGTCCTGGGGCACTATGGATGCCGGTGTAGTGTTTCTGTAATGCAGCGCTCAAGGGGTTGTCCATAATAGATTTGACGACGCCCGGCTCTTGCGCGGTCCAACCACGTTCCAGGCTGTCCCGGTCGCGCGGCGTATCACGCCGCTGTTCAAGCTTGTGGATGATTTCTGGATCGTGAGCGATGCGTGCGGTATGGGCGATTTCTTCAGCCACAAGAAGATCGAGCTTGCGGGCTGCTTCCATCGCCAGGGCTTTGAAGCTTTCTCCGCTGACCTCTCGAATCTCCCGTGCCCCCTGCCAAAACGCGAGCCCGAGTCCGGCGACGAGCGGAACCACTCCCACAAAGAGCATCCAGAGGATCAGCTTGGTTTTAAGCCCCCAGTGTGTTTCTTGCGGGGCCGGAGTCGATGCAGTGCTCATGGAGGGCAAGTCCTGTTGTGTGTCTCCGTCTTCGTCGGAAAGTTAATGGTAAAGGATGTGCCTTGTTCGGGCCGGCTCTCGACATCGATCGTCCCGTGCATGCGATGGACCACATTCTTGATGTTGTACAGCCCCAACCCCGTGCCTTTGCCCGGTGGTTTTGTCGTAAAGAACGGCTCGAAGATTCTGTCACGGATTTCCGGTGAGATGCCTGATCCTGTGTCGGAGATTTTGATGATCGTGGTCTGGTCCATTGTTGCAGTCGTCAAGGTCAAGACTCCGCCGCCTTCCATTGCTTGAACGGCATTGGTGATGAGATTGATGAATACGTGGAGGAGTTCGTCCGGGCTCCCGATTACCGTTAGATCCGGCCAATAGGCCTTGCGCACCTCGATGTCTTGTAACCCGACGGCGTAGCGCGCGATTTTCAGGGCTTCATCAAGTTTGGCATTGATCGGAACAGCACTGTTAGGGTCCGTGGAAGTACGACGAGAATAGGATGTCAGATCTCGGCATATGGCCGTCGTGCGTTTCACGGCCTCGATGATATCCTGTGCCTGGAGATGCACCGTCTTGAGGTCGTTTTCTTCCATGAGGTTTTCCGCCAACCCAAGAATCAACTGGAGGGGATTGTTCATGTCATGTGCGATACCGGCGGCGAATGAGCCGATTTCCGCAAGTTTATCCGTGTGAAGCAGTTCTGAACGCAAGAGTGATTCATGCTCGACAAGATCGCAGAGCAAGCGGGAGGCCGGCCCGCTGAGCAGGCCGGTTCCGCTAGGTATCTGTTGTCGGAGGATCTGTTCCATCGCCGGATCTTCCGTCACGTCCATCACGAGGTTAACCGCAGGGATTTCCAGCAAATCGGTCATGACGGCAAAGACCGGCACATTGAGTTCACGTGCGAGTCGGAGACCTGGTGCGGCCTGATTGCTGTCCGTGATGCCGACGACATGTATGGTGCGGAGCTGATGGAGCAGGTCAAGCAGTGCGGTCCCGCCGCGACCCGCACCGATGATCGCCACCTTCGTACGTGGAGATGGTACGCGTTCGATCTCGCCAACCCCGACCTCTCGATCCGTTGCGGCGGAGGGATTTGTGGAGAGGGGTTTCATTATGCAATTTCCTCCAACAGTCGTGAATCATCACAGCCGAGCTAACTCTCTTTGTTCCATTGCACGGGCGACGGATGCCTTCAGTTTCTCGCCTTCGACCGGCTTGACCAGGTAATCGACGACGCCTTGTCTCAGCAGAGATGTCGCCATCTCGGTATCAGGGAATCCCGTCAGGACGACCAACGGCACACGCGGGTAGTTTTGGCGGAAATAGGAGATCGCTTCGATACCGTTGACCTTCGGCATGCGGATGTCACAGATCATGACGTCCAGTAAGAGCCTGTTTTCCCCTGAATTGATCGTTTCGATGGCTTTGGCGCCGTTCTCGGCCTCCAGAACCTCATACCCGGCCTTTTGGAGCGTCATTCGAACCACCTTGCGGATATCCGGCTCGTCGTCTACGATCAACACGCGACCATTGCAGCTTTCACCTCCGACGAAGAACCCCGATTTGAACTCAGTCATGGTGGCCTCCCGGTGAATGGTGGTGATGGTAGGACTCCTTTTCATTTCCTGAAACATTAAGAAAGCAAGCACGGTGCCGAGGAGGAGGAGTTGGTAAATCATGGAAATTAAAGAATAAGGGAAGATGCTGTGACCCTGCTTTGCAAGTACCTCGTCATGCCTGGCTGAAATGCACCACCGCATTGGTGAATTCAGCCGATTTTGGTGGCACATTGCCTTTGCAAGGTACTTTCGGCTAGGGTAGCTCTCGTTGAGAATAAGGAGGTTTCGTGATCACACCGGAAGTATTGACTGACTATGTTCGCAAGGCCATGCCGGACGCGGTGGTGTCGGTAACTGATCGAACGGGGACCATGGACCATCTGAAAGTGATGGTTGTGTCGACGTCGTTTTCGGGGAAGAACCTTCTGGACCGACATCGGATGATTTATCAAGCGTTGGATGTCCCGTTGAAAGATGGGCGTATCCATGCATTGGAGTTAACGGCCAAGACGCCGGATGAGCAATAAGAACTGACGGGGGCGCAGTTGGCGAGCCGTCTATTGTAGAGGAGGCTGGACTATGGCAGACGAAATTGAACAGGAAATTCAGCGGGAAGTGCAGGCGCATAAGATCTTAATCTACGGCAAAGGGACCAAGCAGATGCCGATGTGCGGGTTCACCAGAGAAACGATGCAGTTTTTCGATAAATATGGTTACCCCTATGAACTCATCGACGTCCTGTCGCAGCCGGTCAAGCGGGAAGCCCTGACGAAGATGACGAATTGGCCGACGTTGCCAAAAGTGTTCATCGACGGAACCTTTTATGGGGATACCGATGTGCTCGACCCAATGGCGGCCAAGGGTGAGATTGAACCATTATTGAAAAAGGCGTTTGAGAAATAAGGGCGTCAGACAAAACATACCCCGCCTCACCTTCGAGGGCACCCAACTAAGCCTTGCTCGCTCGAAGTCTGTAAACTCGTCCAAAGCGACTCAAACAGTACACGCTTCGCCGTTGCTCCTGAGGAGCAACGGTCGCGTGCGGCGGCAAGTTGTGTCCCGCCCTCTCTTGTAATGGCGGGGTATGTTTTCGTCCGACACCCTAGGGGTGGTGGAGGGACTGATCATGATGAAGACGCTGACGTCTGTGAGATGTGCGCTGATTGCCATGTCGGCTCTTATTGTATTCGCCGGATGTGCAGAATGGTCGCATCAAGCAACGCGGCCGGATTTGAGTCAGGCGAGGTTTGTCGATTTAACGCATGCGTTTGGGCCGGACACGATCGTGTGGCCGACAGAACAGGACATCCGGCTCGTCGTGCAACATGCAGAAGAAACGGCAGGGGGATATTACTATGCGTCGAACCGTCTTGAAATGCCGGAGCATGGAGGGACGCACATCGATGCACCCGTTCATTTTTCCAGGGAGGGGAAGACGCTTGATGAGATTTCTATAGAACAATTAGTGGGAGTCGGTGTGCACATCGATGTCACAGGGCCGTGCGTTCGCGACCGGGATTATCTCGTGTCCGTTCGGGATTTCGAGCAGTGGGAGGCAGCGCATGGCCGGATCCCGGATCGTGCGGTCGTCCTGGTGGAAACCGGCTATGGCCGATTTTGGCCCTCGCGCAAGGAGTATCTCGGTACTGAACGGAGGGGGGAGGATGGCGTTCGGTCGCTACATTTCCCAGGCCTGCATCCGGATGCGGCGGCATGGTTGATACGCGAACGGCAGGTCAAAGGCGTTGGTATCGATACTGCGTCCATCGACTATGGTCAATCAACGACATTTGAAACCCATGTCCTGTTGCTCTCCAATAACGTACCGATATTCGAAAACCTTGCCGAATTGCAGCGTCTGCCGGACCGTGATTTTGACGTGATTGCGCTTCCAATGAAGATCGCCGGCGGTACAGGTGGGCCGTTGCGGATCGTAGCGATTGTGTCAGGCGTGCAATAAACATCTCTCAAGTATGTTGTCCTCGTACCATATGTGTGCGTATTGCTGTGTAAGCAGATTGTGCGGTTCTCTCCTCAGCCGAAGAAATCACCCTACATTCCGTATGTTAAGCAGATGGGCCGCAGGTATGTGAGCAGAGGCCTTTTCATGACCGTTCTCTTCGCCGGTCCTATCTTCTCGTGCTCATTCTGATCTGTTGGTGCATATCCACCAGGGCAGGAGCTTCTATTGAGGGGATTTGTATCATTACCGTTTCTCTCTTGCGCGTAAAAATGGACCTGAGGAAAGTTGCTGCTATATTTGATCGAGAAAGGAGGTGCCACCGTGATGAATTGGCTGAAATATTCGTTTCCCATGGTCGGTCTTGGGCTGTTGATGTTCGTCGGGTCTGCGGCAGATGTTGAGGCAGGGTCGCATTTGTCAAAAGACAGCAACAATTATTTCAAATACGATGGAGGCTCGTTCACGCATTATCTCGAACTCCGTCCTGATGGATCCTATCGGCGGGTTGTTCGCGGGCGCTTGTATGTGGAAGAGCGGGACAAGGGAAAGTGGCAGCAAAATAATACGGGGAAATTACTTCTGCGGTCGGATCAGCATTTTCAGAATATCAGCTCAGGCGCCTTACTTGTGTCCATGTGGCATCGTGATCGATTGAAAACGCTCCCTGATCTTCAAAGAAAGATACAGGTATTTCTCAAGGCGCATCGTGCCAAGGAATTTCCCACCTTGGATGTGGAGCGAATCCGAGAAACGGATACCGGTGTGGGGTTGGACGCGAAGATCGGTGATATTACCGTGCTGGGGGCAAAGCGCGTCAACCGTTCGGACTTGGAGAAACTCTCGTCCAAAATTGACACGTTTCTTTCAGCCGGTGAAAAAAATCTCTTTACCCTTGTGCCTTTGGAGTATAAGGGCGCAACAGTGTTTGTCGAGGATAATCGGGCAGGTATAGCCAAAGCCGTTATCGCCGATGAATTGGCCGGCGGCGCCGATTCCGTCAAGGCTGCAGCAAAGCATGGTTATCAGAAAATTGATGCAGCACAATTCAACGAAGAGATGAAGGCGGCGCCACCGATGGTCTCTCAGTCAGAAGTAAACTGAGGTCAAATGGCCATTCTGGTCAGTCTGAGGCAAACCGTCCTGTGCCTCCTGGGAGAGAAGCCAGGGATTCGGTCCTCCACGAGAACGTAGGCAAATAAAAAGGCCACCTCTAGAGGTGGCCTTTTCGTTCCGAAAGCCTGGGAGCGACAGTGATAAACAGGCCCGTCGCTACGTCCCCATTTCCCACGAGGCTAAATACTTCTTTTGCTCAGCCGTGAGTTTATCGATGGAGACCCCCATGCCGGCCAGTTTCAGTCGTGCGATTTCTTTGTCGATGTCCGGAGGGACCGGGTAGACCTTCTTCTCCAACTTTTTATAATTCTTCACGATGTATTCGGCTCCCAGTGCTTGGTTGGCAAAACTCATGTCCATGACACTGGAAGGGTGCCCTTCGGCGGTTGAGAGATTCACCAGCCGACCTTCGCCGAGAAGGTTGACGCGGCGGCCGTTTTTAAGTGTGAACTGTTCGACGCCGGTACGGATGATTCTCCGCTTCTTGCTCTGCTTCTCCAAGGCCGGGATGTCCAACTCCACATTGAAGTGGCCGCTGTTTGCAACGATAGCCCCGTCTTTCATCTTGGCGAAGTGCTCGCCTCGTATCACATGGATGTTGCCCGTTACGGTCACGAAGAAGTCTCCCAGCGGCACGGCCTTCTCCATCGGCATCACGCGGAAACCGTCCATGACCGCCTCCAGTCCCTTCAAGGGATCGACTTCAGTGACAATAACGTCGGCGCCCAGGCCTTTCGCTCGCATCGCAATGCCACGCCCACACCAGCCGTAACCCACAACCACGACGACCGAGCCGCAGACGAGGCGATTGGTGGCACGTATGATGCCGTCCATGGTGGATTGTCCCGTGCCATAGCGGTTGTCGAACATATGTTTGGTGTCGGCATCGTTGACGGAGATGACCGGAAATTTGAGAACCTTTTTTTCGGCCATGCTGCGAAGGCGGATAACGCCGGTAGTGGTTTCCTCGGTGCCGCCGATCACGTTTTTCAAGAGCTCTTTCCGCTTGGAGTGCAAGTGCGAAACGACGTCGGCTCCGTCATCCATGGTGACATGGGGCCGATGGGCCACGGCTGATTCGATATGACGGTAGTAGGTGGGGTTGTCTTCCCCCTTAATGGCGAAGGTCGGAATGCCTTCGTGTTGGACGAGTGCTGCAGCGACGTCATCCTGTGTGCTGAGCGGATTCGATGCGCACAGCCTGACATCGGCACCGCCGGCTTTCAAGGTGATCGCCAGATTCGCCGTTTCTGTCGTGACGTGGAGGCATGCGGTGATTCGTACGCCCTTCAGCGGCCGTTGCTGAGCAAATCGTTTGCGGATCAGCCGCAGCACCGGCATGGTGGCTTCGGCCCATTCGATTTTCAATCGTCCTGCATCGGCCAGCTTAATGTCTTTCACGTCGTAGTCCACGGTATCCTCCTCGTCAAAAAGAAGGCTCAGGTTAAGGTTGAGGCTGAGTTCGAATCCCAACCCCACTCCCTATGCCTGAGCCGTACTTGCTACACCTTCGCCTCGACCTCAGCCTTCACCATTTAGAGCCTAGCATCTTTGCGGAGCGCCTTGACTTTATCTGTTTTTTCCCATGTGAATTCCGGTTCATTGCGGCCGAAGTGTCCGTATGCAGCAGTCTTGCGGAAAATCGGTCTGCGAAGTTTCAGATGATTGATGATGCCGTGAGGAGTCAACGGGAAATGTTTGCGTACCAGTTTATCAAGATTGTCGACGGAGACTTTCTCCGTGTCCTTGGTATCGACAAGCACCGACACCGGGGCGACGACCCCGATGGCGTAGGCCAGTTGCACTTCACATCTGTCGGCTAGGCCCGCCGCAACAATATTCTTTGCGATGTAGCGTGCCATGTAGGAGGCGGATCGATCGACTTTCGATGGGTCCTTGCCGGAGAATGCCCCCCCACCATGGCTGCCGTGACCGCCGTAAGTGTCCACGATGATTTTTCGACCCGTCAGGCCGGTATCCCCCATCGGGCCGCCCACAACGAAACGGCCGGTCGGGTTGATGTGGTGCTTTACATCGGCTTTGTTGTACAGAGATTTCGGCATCACCGGCTTGATGACCTTCTCCAAGATGTCATGTTCGATTTGTTTATTCGTGACATCGGGGCTGTGTTGTGTGGACACCACAATCGTGTCGATGCGGGAAGGTTTGCCGTTCTTGTACTCGACGGTCACTTGGGCTTTTCCATCAGGGCGGACCCACTTCAGGATATTCTTCTTTCGCACTTCGGCCAGTCGTTTCGTGATGCGATGCGCCAGGACGATGGGAGTCGGCATCAGTTCGGCCGTTTCATTCGTCGCATACCCGAACATCAAACCTTGGTCTCCGGCTCCTCCGGAGTCAACGCCCATGGCAATGTCGCCGGATTGCTGATGAATGGCGGTCAAGACCGAGCACGTCTGATAGTCGAACCCCCAAGAAGCGTCCGTATATCCGACGCTCTTGATGACATCACGGATAATGTCCGGAATTTCGACGTAGGCTTTGGTGGAAATTTCCCCGGCAACCAATGCGATGCCTGTCGTCAAAATCGTTTCGCAGGCGACACGGGAATTTTTATCTTGGGCAAGTAGGGCGTCCAAGATGCCGTCGGAGATTTGATCTGCGATTTTGTCCGGGTGCCCTTCTGTGACTGATTCCGAGGTGAACAGGTAGTTATTTCTCATGAACTCCCTCTAGAGGTTGCAGTCTGGTTGACGATTATCGAATGCCGTGATCGGCTTCTGTTATGACACGCAAGACCGATGAGGCGGGTCTGTACCGAAGTCAGCAGCAGATTCTAGAGGAGAGCGCAGAGTTTGTCCATCATTTCCATTCTGAAACAACCATCTCGTGGTCGTAGTCCCGTTTCTTGACAGGCCTTTTTGCGCATTTGTAAGATGATCAGATTTTTAGAGTCTCTCTTACTATCCGAGGTCGGACGCGTTTATGCTGTCATCACCATCTTCATGGCTATTTCTGGGATTGATGGTCATGATGCCTCTGTGGGGCGTGTCCCTGTCGGCTGCGGAGCAGCCTGCGCCCACACCTGTGCAGCATGGCGACCGAAATAGTGCGAGGGTCGGTGATGAGGCGCCGAACTTTCACCTGCGAGACTTTCAGGGCAGGACGAGGAGTCTGTCTCAATTCCGAGGGAAAGTCGTGCTGCTGAATTTTTGGGCGACGTGGTGCGGGCCGTGCCGAGTTGAGATGCCGGCCATGGAACGACTGTATCAGACGCTTCCCCGCAAGGATTTCGAAATCCTCGCGGTGTCAACGGATCCGCAAGGCGCTGCGGTTACCAGACCGTTTCAACGGGACATGGGGCTGACCTTCCCCATTTTGCATGATCCCGATATGCGGACAGGGTTGATCTATGGCGCAAGGACGCTCCCTTTGAGTTTTATGGTCGATAGACAGGGGATCATTCGTAAGAAAATTTTCGGCGCCCGCGACTGGGATTCTCCCGAGGCTCGCGAGCTGATCCGGATGCTCTTAAAGTCGTAAAGTATGACGGAGTCTGTTCCTCAAATTTCCCTGATTGCCGCATTTTCAGCGGGGCTTCTCTCATTTGTGTCCCCGTGTGTCTTGCCTCTGGTGCCGTCATATATTTCCTATATCACGGGACTCTCGGTTGAACAGCTGACGGACGCGTCGGAGCGAGAGAAATTCAAGAAGGCGATCGTGCTGAACTCCTTGCTGTTCATCGCAGGGTTTTCGACGGTCTTTATCGCATTCGGTGCATCCGCCAGCTTCCTGGGGCAAATTCTTATTACCTATCAGGACTACATTCGGCGTATCGGCGGGGCCTTGATCGTGATCTTCGGACTCTACCTGCTCGGCGTCCTGAATCTGAATTTCTTGAAAATGGAGCACCGGTATCAATTTCGTAGTCGGCCGGCCGGCTACCTGGGATCGTTCTTGATCGGAGTCGCGTTTGCCGCCGGTTGGACGCCATGTGTGGGACCGGTATTGGGATCGATCCTGCTCTATGCCAGTACGACGGATTCCCTCTTGAACGGTGTCGTGCTGCTGATGTGTTATTCACTGGGGCTGGGGCTGCCGCTGTTCCTGACGGCGCTTGGTGTGGACCGTTTTCTGGCCTATTTCAAGGAATTGCGGGGATATCTCTGGGGTGTATCCACGGTGAGCGGCGTCCTGCTGATTCTCGTCGGCGTCATGATCTACGCCAATTCCCTCACGATCGTCACGAGCTTCCTCGAACGCTACGGCATCGGCTGGTATTTGGGGCAGTAACAGAGCGAATGAAAGCCGGTGTCACGAGCCGATTTCGCCGAATGTTCTTCCCCACACTCAGCACTCAATTCTCAATGCTCATTACGAGTTAGATCAGCACCAGGCGCCGAGGCGGCAGGCGGTGAAGGACTGACCCAGGGAGTTGATTGACGGGGATCCCAGTGATCCGAAATCGGGGAAAGAGGGCAGGTCAGGAATTGATGGTGTGGCTCCTGTCCCCCCGTTGTCGGTGGCTTGGTTTGACTGTTGGGCCAGCAGGGGCTTTGATTCTACGTTCCCGAGTTTTGCGAGCAAGCGTTCTCCTTGGCCTGCCGCCTTGCTGTCAGGATATTTTTGAGCCAGGAGGATCAGCCGGTCTCTCGCCCAATCATCGGCGCCCATTTCGTGATAGCTCATCGCGAGAAAATAGAGCGCATCGGGCGCAACAGGACGGTCCGGGTAGATTCTCATGATCTGCTCAAATCGGTGTGCAGCGGCCAGGTATGACCCGCGCCGATAGTAGAACCGGCCGACAAATAAATGCATCTCCGCAAGCCAGTTATGGCATTCTTCCAACTTCTCCTGTGACGGGGTGTCGTACCGGCTTCCAGGAAACTCTTTCTGGACTCGCTCGAAAGCCGTGATGGCTTTTTGTATCGGCTCAGGGTCCCGATCGATGCTTTTTGCCATCTTCATGTGCACTTCCCCGATGCGAAATGCCGCATAGGGCGCCAGTACGTGGCTTCGGTAGAACTCCAGGAAGCGTTCGTACTCGATTAATGCTTCGGAGTATTCCTCTTTCTCGAAGTAGGATTCTCCCCGTTTCATCATCACATTGGGATGGTAGTACTTCTCTGCAGAGTCTTCGAGGAAGATTTGTTCATCCGTGCCGGTGGTCGATTTTTTCGAGAAGATGTCGCCGATTTCCTTGGGAGAGGTGGAGCATCCCATAAGCATAGCCGGTCCCGCTAAGAGACACATCCCAATCGCCGCATGGGACGGCCTGATGGCCAAAACAGCTGAGATATGAGATGTAGACCACATTGATATTGGTCATAACAAGGATAGGCGTGGAAAAGCAATGGCCGGAAGGGGTCGGTTGACCCGCTTCCTCTTGCCTCCTATAATCCCCTCGCATTTGACGACATGATCGATTGTGGGCCCATATAATTAGTGATACGCGACCATCGGTTGGAGTCATGATTCGAGCGAGGGTGATCGGAACAGGCAGCTATCTTCCTCACCGGGTTGTGAGGAATGAGGAGATCGCTTCGCTTCTGGGGGTGGATCCCGCCCGAGTATATCGGTTGACCCGTATTCGCGCGCGACGTTGGGCGGCCGATCATGAAGCCTCTTCCGACATGGCGATTGAGGCGGGGCGCCGGGCCCTGTCTGCGGCCGGGTGCGACGCCTCCGAGGTCGAGGCCATTATCGTGTCAACGACGTCTCCGGACATGGCATTCCCGTCCACTGCCTGTTTTGTGCAGCGGGGGTTGGGATGCAAGAAGGTGGGGGCATTCGATGTGTCCGCATCATGCTCCGGGTTCCTCTATGCGCTATCGATGGGGCAGGCCATGATCCAGAGCGGTCAGGTCGGGACATGCCTTGTCATGGCATCGGAGGTGAAATCTCGGTTTTTGGACCTAAAGGACCACGCCACCGCGATGCTCTTCGGCGATGGGGCAGGAGCGGTCGTGTTGCGAGGCGAAGAAGAGCAAAGCCATGATGGGAGTGGGATTCTGGGTATCAGGTTACGCGCGGACGGGTCTCGGCATGGATTGATCCGTATTCCGGCAGGTGGGTCGAGGAAGCCCATTTCCCAGGATGCGCTGGCACAACAAGAACATACGATTCGAATGGAGGGAGCTGCCCTGTATCGGGTGGCCATCCGGAGTGTCGAGCAAATTGTGCAGGACATATTGAAGGAATTTGGAGCCGTTCCGGGAGATCTCAAGCAAGCGGTATTTCACCAGGCGAACGGCCGTATTCTGGGGCAAGTGGCTGATCGTCTGGGAATCGGGCAGGAAAAACTGTCGTCGGTCATCGAACAGTACGGCAATACGTCATCGGCCTCGTTGCCGATCGCACTTGATGCGGCGGTTCAGAGCGGGAGTCTC
>Ga0224501_10002854_pt1 | contig 13609 bp, 14 predicted proteins | sample SF_Oct11_sed_USG_4_FD_169105 | JGI IMG/M metagenome (GOLD analysis project Ga0224501, IMG submission 169105) | Sediment microbial communities from San Francisco Bay, California, United States - SF_Oct11_sed_USGS_8_1 | ecosystem: Environmental > Aquatic > Marine > Sediment | place: USA...
CAAGGTCCATTAACTGAACCAAGCGGAGTATATTTGAAGGCTATGCCACTGCGCAGTCTTGAAGATGTAGAAGCGATTAAACAGGAAATTAAAGCGGGAAACATTCTCATTTTGAAGGTAAGCCCTTTGGCTAGGAAAAGCATTGACGATGTTAAACAGGCTGTAAGCGAACTCTACAAGTTTACTCAATCAATTGGCGCTGATATTGCCCGTCTAGGAGAGGAAAGAGTTGTTATTACTCCGCCTTCTATTAAGATTTGGCGGGAGAAGAAAAAGTAGTCTAAAGAGAAGACGTTGCTTACCGCAACTTGACTGTTTCTAAGATGTTTGGAGCAAGCACTTCTGCATTGTATGTTTTTTGGAAAATGCCAAGCATGTTTAGGCATTTGGCTCTTTCACCGTGGCAAATAACGATTCTTTCCAGCTTAGGAGCGATTCGACGAATATAGTTGAAAAGTTGTTTTCTATCGGAGTGCCCAGAGAAGCCTTCAATGGATTCCACTCTCAAGTTTATTCTTAGGATTCCCATTTTGCCTTCACTGTTAATCATCGGCGTTTCTGTTATGCCCTTTTGCACTCTTCGTCCAAGGGTTCCTTCAATTTGATAGCTGACAAAGATTATGGTGTTGCGTTCTTCTGGGGCTAGGCTTTTGAAGTATTCAATTACTGGCCCGCCTTCCAGCATCCCTGAAGTAGCTATTATAATGCATGGTTCTCCTTCGATTATTTCCTGCCTAGCGCTTGGATGCTCTACAATGGTGAAATAATCCGACTGGAACGGATTGATTCCCTCATGGAGAATGCTGTTCCTCACTTCTCTTGCCAAATATTCTGGGTAGGCGGTGTGAATGGCTGTAGCCTCTGAAATCATGCCTTCAATGAAAACTGGTGCCTCCTTTATTAGTCCTCGTTTCATATATCCGTCAAGTATGAGCATGATTTCTTGAGCACGCCCAACAGCTGGAACTGGAATTAGAACTTTGCCTCTTTTTTCGAAGGTTTGATTTATAATAGACGCAAGCTTATCTTCGGCTTCGATTCTTGAGGGCATCACGTCGCGTGCAGCCCCATACGTGCTCTCGGTAATTATGGTTTCAACTCTTGGGAACTGAGTTGATGCTGGTTCTAACAGCGTGGTTTTTGAATATTTATAGTCGCCAGTGTAGACTATGTTATGCAAGCCTTCTCCGATGTGTAGGTGCACAACGGATGAGCCTAGGATATGACCAGCATTGTGTAGGGTTAAGCGAACGTCTGGAGCAATGTCAGTGACAACACCATACCTCAATGGAATTGTGTGTAACACGGTTGCTCTAACGTCTTTCTGGTCGTAAGGTGGCATTATTCCTTGTTTGCTTAAAACGTCGAGATAGTCCAGCTGAAGCAGTGTCATGAGGGACGATGTGGGTGCTGAGCAATAGACTGGGCCGTCATATCCATATTTAAAAAGGAAGGGAAGGATACCGCAGTGGTCCAGGTGGGAATGACTTATAACAACTGCGTCTAAGTCATCGAGGTCGAATTGTGGCGCATCCAATCTGGGAAAGGCATTAATCGGATTTGTGGCGCCAGGATTAAGGCCGCAATCCAATAGGACGCTGCTTTCTCTGGTTTGAAGAAGGATGGCGGACCTACCCACCTCTAAAAAGCCGCCCAATGCGGTGATTCGGATGTCTCCAACTCCATAAAACTTGGGTCGAAAGATTCTTTCGCCCACAGTGCGCAGTACTCTGTCGCGTTCTTTGCTTTCTGAATGGAGATAATGCCGCATATGGGCTATTATTTTTGATGGTATTGGGGGGCTTCTTAAAACGCGGGGTCTCCATCTGCTCTGTTTTATGATTTCATGTAGAATGGTTCCGTTTTTGCCGATTACTATGCCTGGTTTTTTTGCTTCAATGATAACTTCGCCTAGGCTTGGGTCAAAGCTTATGCCTGTGATTTCGGCTTCGGGTGAAACCATTTTGGTTATCAGATTCTCGGCTTCTTTCTCTGGTACTCTAACAGATGGGTCTGAGCGTACCACAATCCTCTTTCTTATAAGGCTGACTATTTCTGCTATGATAGAGCTTTGTTCTATTAGGATCTCAGGCTTTTTTGTGTATACAGCTAAAGCTGGGCCTTCAAATTCGATCCGGGTCACTTCTGCCTCTTTTGGAACGTATTCCAGTATGGTTTGGCTTGCCGCCACTTTGGTTTTGGCATAGGCTGTCACGCGTGTTTTTCGCTCCTCATGAATTCGCGAGGATCCCTCTTTTCTCTTTCGCGTTGAGTTCGCGGAAGCCTTTCTCGTCGATTATTACGACATCGAAGCTATCTCCGCTGGCTGCGTCTCTTTTCATTGCTGAGTCAACAGCCCGCACAACAGTGGGCAGCATGTCTTGGATGGTTGCGTCTTTCTTGTATTTGTCTTCAAGTACTCCATAGGCTATTGGAGAGCCAGACCCTGTGGCGACGCATTTTTCTTCGGTTAGGCTGCCGAAGGGGTCGATGGAAAACACGTGAGGCCCACTGTCGTCTACGCCTCCAACAAGAGCTTGGGTAACCATAGGTGCTAGACGTGATGAGAAGAGCATGTTGGCAATAAGTCTGGCTGCGGCGCTTATGGGCATTGGGCGTCCTATTTCTAGCTTATAGAGTTGGGCGTTTGCTTTTAGAATGTCTACTGTGCGTTGGGCGTCTGCTACTATGCCTGAGATTGTCATGGCCATGTGGTTGTCGATTTGATAGATTTTTTTACCTTTTTTATGAGCTACGAAGAACCCCATTGTGACACGGGTGTCTGAGGCTAGGATTACTCCTTCTCTGCAAACTGTGCCGATTGTTGTTGTTCCTTTCAGGGCTAATTTTTCATGCATTTCTGTTTTCTCCCGCATAATTGTATAACATACACAGAAGCCTTTGGGAGAAGTGAGCGGAATTGTATTCATGTCTTGACTCTTTAATTAGCGTTTCGGTTATCCGAATCTTTTTCAGAGAAGCCTCTTAGTAAATCTGGAAGACAGTTGATATTTTTAACAATGAAGTCGGGCTTCCACTTTTCAAGTTCTTTTCGGTTAAACAAACCTGACAACACAGCAATTGTTTTGATGCCAGCCGCTTTGCCTGCTTGCATGTCCACAATTGAGTCGCTGACAACAGCGCATTTTTCAATTGACACTCTTAATTTTTGAGCTGCTTTTAAGAGAATCTCAGGCGAAGGTTGGGGTTTGTTTACATCTTGTGATGTGACTATTGCCTTTAAGTACGGGAGGAATTGTAGGCGTTTGAGTTCTTTTATTAGCTGTTTTTGTGAAATGTTTCGGCGTGTTACGAGAGCTAGAGGCAGGTGTTTAGAAAGCGTGTGCAATGTTGTATGAACGTTTGGGATTGGCTTGGTTTTTTTGAGCGTGAGGTTGTGGAAGGCATTAAGGTAGGCTGTAACAAATTTCTGTCTCTTTACTCCAACTATTCCGCTTTTGCGGAGCAAGTTGTCTAATTGAAGATTTGACTGGAGTTTGCGAGCGATTTCTACACCGATTTGCGGACTAACACGTTGAAAGCCAATAATGGTTAAAGCATGTTTTGCGGCTTCAACTAGGGCTTCAGTGGCATCAACAAGGGTTCCATCTAAATCAATCAGCAAAGCCGTAAACTTTAACCTTTGACCAGTCACCTATTCTTTCTCCAGTTAGCACGTCAAACGCTCTTCGAATAGTTATGAAGCAAACTATTAAGCGCTACAAGATAAGCTTCTTGTTTTCTTATCTTATTCGATAAGTTTTTATCTATGCAGAGTTGTCTACTTAGAGGTGCAAACCCAAAATAAACAACGAAAGCAACATTGGAGAAATAGCTAATGGCAAGAAAAGCTCGCATTCGATTAACCAGCACCGACTACAAGAAACTAGAAGAAGTTTGCGCCGAGTTAAAGGTCATAGCCGAAAAAACTGGTGTCAAGATAACTGGACCAGTTCCTTTACCTACAAAGCGTTTGCGGGTTCCAGTTCTTAAGACCCCATGCGGCGAGGGAACACAAACATGGGACAGGTGGGAAATGCGCATTCATAAGCGTTTAATTGACATCGACGCAGAAGAACGAGTCATGCGCCGAATCATGCGTATCCGTGTGCCAGAAGAAGTTTTCGTAAGTATAGAACTATTGTAGGTATTGTAACTCCGAGAGTTTTTCCAGCAATGGAAAAGATAGAATTGTCAATGCTATTGATGTAATGAGCACCATAATCCAGACAAATTTATTCCAGTGAAATACTTTCCAACCATCTAACATGCCAAAGGGTATGAGATTGATAAGGGCTATCCATGCGTTGAAAACCGTGCTCAAAAGAGCGATTACAGAGAGCGAATAGAATTGAAGCGACAAATACTCGTAGAGAACAAGTGAAGTAATCGCGAAAGCAAGATTGGTTGTAGGTCCTGCTACAGCTGTTTTTCCTACAGTATCTTTGTCCGCGAATCCGGCAATCATTACGGATCCCGGCGAGATTATCTTAAAGAACGGTGAAACAATAGATATTAAGGTGAGGAGAACGCCGAACATTATTAAACGAAATTCAGCCCAAAGTCCATAATGCTGGGCAACTAGCTTATGGGCAACTTCATGGAAAAGGAAAGCCAAAGCAAAAACTAAAGACGAAACAATGAGAATCTCTGGATAGCTCTCTAAGATACCGACACCAAGAAACCAGAAAATAATTGAAAACCCTACCACCATAACCAGCAGCACACTAAGAGTTAGATGCTTTATTTCTGTTGGACTAAACCAAAAAGTTCTGGTTGTTGGGCGAGGACCAAATGTAATTTTGTATTCGTAGGGTGTTTTGCTTTCCACGGTTACACGTGGAGCTGCTTCCCGCGGAGCCCTCGCTCTCCAGATTTCTGGGCATTCATGGTTTTCTGGCAGCCTATGTTCCGCGCAGAAATATCCATTGCAGTACGGGCACTTGAAGGGGAGAATCTCTTTGGTGCCGCAGTGTTGACATTTCACTGTTCTTCACTCGCAAACGCGGTTAGATTTTTCTTAACGTTGCAATTTAAATGTTTATTATATCAATTCATTAAATGTTGACTTCTACTTCAACGAACATTGCTTTCAAAAGGTAGGCCAGATTATCTAATGGTGGGGTCGGCCGGATTTGAACCGACGACCTCTACCCGAAACAGCGTTTACGCCATTTCTACGGGTTTCTCTATCGCGCTCCAGAAGCTCTTCATTCCCAAAGCGCAAGGGTCCGCAAACCCGTCTTTTCATTCTGGAGCCCGTCGTCATTCCTGGCTAGACTACGACCCCACCATATTCAACTCAATAACAAGTTTTAGATATATGCGTTTCTCGGATTGAAAGAAAACATGAGTAGATTGTTACATAACAAAATTTATATCTACGTTCATGTCCCATTTTCTTCAACAGTCAGCTAGAAACGGAGCAGAGCAGAAGGCGCTTTTGCCGACGAGGCTTGTTCTGTTTCTGAGTTCGGCTTGTTCCGCGATAAGGACGAAAGAACTACATGCCGAGAAGGCTTCCGGAAAAAACCAAAACTACAAGCAGAAGGCCAGGATTCAGACGAGCTGGATATCAATCAAAGGTTTTTCAAGAGATTCCAGTGAAAGAAGGACAAGAAATAGACGTTGTCATAGACAATATAGTAAGAAAATCGCTATCGCGGAAAAAACAACTGTAAAGGAGGCAAATTTTGAAAATAAAGGAACTGAAGAATGGAATGCGAAGAGTAGAAGTTGAAGCCAAAGTCCTCGAGAAATCACCCACACGAGAAGTCATGTCAAGATACAAAGACGTGGTACACCGTGTAGCTACAGCTATAGTCAGCGACGACACAGGCAAAATAAAACTTACACTTTGGAACGACCAAATCGAGCAGGTCAACGTAAACGACAACGTCAAAGTCGAAAACGGATACATCACAACATTCCGAGGAGAAATGCAACTAAACGTTGGAAGATATGGAACGCTCACCGTAAACGAATAACTACTTCCGAGCCGAGTTAACGAAAATTTTGAATAAACGTGAAAGAGAGGTGAAACAATGCAATATGAAAGAAGAGGAAGAAGATTCGGTCCACGATTCCCACCGAAACCAGTAGAACTAGGCAAAGAATACGACGTAGAAATACAAGAAACCAGCCGCAGAGGAGAAGGCATAGCACGAATCAAAGGACTTGTATGCTTTGTTCCAAACGCCAAATCAGGCGAACATGTCAGAATCCGAATAACAAGGATAAGCCGAAGATTCGCCGAAGCCGAAGTTGTAGGAAAAGCCGAAGAAAAGGCTGAAGGAGAAACTGAAACAGAAACTGCACCCGAAGAAACTGAGGGCGAAACTGAATAACATCAGACTTCAAGACAGCAACAACTTTAACCTCCACCGAAACCATCTGTTAATTGTCTAATCGTTTCAATAGATTTCTATATGCCTTTTCAAGAGCGATCAAGAAAATGTAGCAAGTTCCTCGGGTCTTCTAGTGACATCTCGTTGTCGACTTGCCTTTCCAGTCACCTTCACTGTTTATGTTGGGGGTTCCGGAAGCTGTATATGCGCTTTTAGGAAAAGTTTTTCCTTCCAAACCACCACACCTTATTTCAATTTAGGAGCACTCAATATGAACCGTCGAGATCTACTTAATGCGCCCGTAAGACACATGGAACTTAAGCCAAACATGACTGTAAACCAGCTTATTCAGCAATTTAACAACGCAGGCTCCTTCGGAGCAGGTAGACTAGCAACTGCATGCGACGTTTTTGAAAATATGGTTCGCGATGAAAAATGCACAGTTTTTCTGGCTCTTGCTGGAGCTGTTGTCCCAGCGGGTTTACGCTATATAATTGCTGACCTTATCAGAAAGAGATTAGTTGACGCTCTTGTAAGCACAGGAGCGAATATGATTCACGATTTAATAGAAGCCCTAGGAGGGCATCACTACAAGGGACACTGGTTTGTCAACGACTTTTTTATATACAAATACCACATAAACCGCATCTACGACATTTTTGTTCCAGAAGAAGATTTCGTAAAAGCCGACAAAGTTCTAATCGAAATGTTTGATGAAATCGCCAAAGAAAAACAAGGACAAGTTATCTCAACATGCGAGCTTATGAGGCTTATAGGAAGCCAGCTTAAGGATCCAAAATCCATTGTGAGAGCAGCTTATGAGGCTAATGTTCCAATTTTTCTCCCTGCCATGCGAGACTCGGAATTCGCATACATACATATTGTTCACCAAGAACGCAACAAAAAAGATGAAGCCCTCTTAGTTGACTCCTTCAAGGAAGCTTCAGAAATGGTAGCTGTAGCCAAAAAATCTGAACATCTTGGCATGATAGTTATAGGGGGTGGTGTTCCCCGCAACGCTGTTCAGCACGCTGCATTAATGGCAGATAAAGGTCTCGACTATGCCGTGATTATAACAACCGACCGACCTGAATACGGAGGACTATCAGGCTCAACTCTAGAAGAAACGATTAGCTGGGGCAAACTAAAGAAGGAAGCTGGAAAAGTCATGGTCATAGGAGACGCCATGATTATCTTTCCCCTAACAGTCGCCGCAGTGTTAGAGAGACTTGGAGGAGATTTCAAAAGAAAAGGGAATCCTTAGCTTGGAGATGAATGCTGATGGTGAAGGAATTAGAGTTGAAAAGGTTTTGTGGGAATTGTCGTTATCATAGCACGTATAAGTATCCAGACGTTATATTTTGCTTTACCCGATTCCAGCAAGGAAAAAATGCCATGTTCTCAACATTAGACTGCTGCGGACAATGGGAGCTTCAATCTCAAGAGTGCTTTTGTCTTAGAGATGCTTTGGAAAAACAGAGCCGAAAAAGAAAATGACAGGCTAGGTTTCCTTTTTTCTTCGTCTTCCTGTCCCTTTTCGTCTCGTTTTTGTTTTGGGTTTCTTCCTTTCGGGTTTTGCAGTTTCCTCTTGAGGTAGAGTGGGAGTAGTTGGTGCTGAAAGCGGAGCTGTTGCAGTTTCATCTGTGGGTGGCAGAGTGGATGGTGGGGAAGGCGGTAGGGCTGGCTTATGAGCTTTTGTAATAGATATTATTGGCTTTGGTCTCAAAGCATACCCTAATATAGCAAATATTAGACCTAGAGCAGTAAAAATCACAGTCATAGCTGTGGCCTCGAATGTTGCTGGTTCTGGCAAGTATTTGGGAACTGCTTCTAAAAGGACTAAACCAGCAATTATGAAACATATTATAGCTACAATGTATAATCCATAATCTGCTCTCATCTTATTTTCCTCTTAATGATAGTGTTAGTTTCACGAAAACAACTTAAAAAATTTTCCTAACAGTTTTTGACGCAAATTAGCTTTAATTGTCTCTCTGAACCGTGAATCGTGTGTTTTTAACTGTATGTGGTTATATTTCGCCATTTGGCATGGCAAATTATATAAAGCATCAACTAAGAATCTTGATAATATTAAACATATAAGTTGGTGAAAAAATGGCAGAAATGATGTCTCTTGAAAGAATAGCTCAATACGCCTTCATAGGTTTCGTAGCAATATCTATTATAGCGGGGTTAGCAGTGGGTTATATGGCTTACGATGCAAGCGCTCACTGGAATGACACCTCAGTAATAGATGCCAACGGGTGGGTCACATTACTCATGCTAATCCTAGGTATCATAGTCGGACTCGTAAGCATAACCACAAAGGAAGTTACCCCATTCCTCATATCTGCGATCGCTTTGATGGTAACAAGAGTAGGGTTAGGCACTACCACTGGCGATGTATGGAAACCTCTTGAAAACGTTCACGAGTTGCTGTATTACTGGGCAACAGCAATCTTAAATTACATTGTGGCGTTCGCAGCTCCGGCAGCCATCCTAATAGCAATAAGACAAGTGTATACACTGGCGCGAACAAAATAGAACTTTACAGACTTCCCTTTTCTTTTTATCTTAAATTCAAGTGCAGTTTAAATGCTATGAGCATACTTTCTAGGTTGTTATTTGTCCAACTTCAAGTAGTTGACACCAGCGTATAGTGCACGCATACATAACAGTTCGTGATGTAAATCAAGCTTTACTAAAAACTCAGGTTAAGATTGGTCTTTTTGGAGTATGGCTTCCCATATTCCGAATCCGCCTACTGTTTCAGGTCTCTCCACAGGGTTATACCATCTTTTCTTTATGCCGGCTTTAGATCTAAGCTTCCACCTGAAAGATTTGGGTTCTCTGTCTATTCTATTCAGCAAGCTTTCTATTTTTCCAGTTATCTCGTCTATACCCTCTTTCTTAAAATGGCGTGGGTCTATTCCGACTTCTGGACCTAACCTGTCTATTTCAGTAATGAACTTTCTGATTTTTTCAAGATTGGTGGTGGCTGTGTACCAAAATCCCCAGTCTTGTGCTAGTAGTTTAGCTATATATGAGACGTCTATGCCTTCTTTTGCTCCTTTTTCTTCTACCTTGTGAGCCTTGAGTAGAACCAAGCAGTCTTTCAAATCTTTTATGCCGAACACTTCCCACATTTGTATTTTCTCAAGTAGCAAATCGGTTACAGAAATTGTTGGATGATCCAGTTCAAGTCTTCCTTTGAAATCCACTGGATGATTTGCTACTAGCAGTTTGTCGTAGAAAATGTCCACGTAAAACCAGCCCTTTGGATGATAGTATATTTGTCTCTCAGAAGCAGCTGAAGAAAGAGTTGCCCTTCTCTTGGCGTATCGCATCTCTCCGAAGAAATCTTTAATCCTTTTCCTATGTTTGCGGTAAGACATGAAATCTATGTCGCTATATTCTTGGCCCTTCACAACTCCTGTTCCTGTTCTGCGGAGTTTCATTGCGAAGTCCCTGAACTCTTTACAGTGCATCGCTACTCCTAATCCGCCCATAATTCTGAGTGTTATGCCTTTCTTTTCGGCTTCTTCAACTATCGTTTCAGCCTCTTGGAGAAACACTTTTGTCGGAACTATTCCTTTCCAGTCTCCGGGCAGTTCTCTTCTAATTTCTTTGTCGAGCATCCAAGCCATTTGCCCGTATTCCCCTTTAGCCTTCTATTCTTTGGAGTCTAATGATCTTGTTGCCCTTGAATTCGATTAGAAACGCCCTCAGAATTCCTTCTGCATATTCGCTTCCAGGGTTGACGCAGTATGTCCTAGCGATCTTAATCGAACCTGATGCTTCATGTATGTGTCCATGCAATCCCAAGAAAGGCTGGTACTTTTCAATCATTTTCTTAACGGATTTGGAGCCCACTGGAACCATTATGACTCTTCCTCCTTGGATCACAGGGTTTAATTTGTCGTCGAGCAGCGGTGCTTCATCCAACTTGGTTTGATAGGGTGGAGCGTGAAAGTTGAATATGGCTGATCCAGCGTCTTTTAATTGAGAAATGTATTTTTCCAGTCGCGCCTCAAGTTTTTCGTCGTCCTCTTCTCTGGTAGTATTCCAAGGACTAGGGTTAACCCAACCCGTACTTATCATCTCATGGGTTTCGTCTATAGCTATCACCTTTCCTTCTGCATTAGTTACGTCCGGGTGGTCTCTGATTAAGTCGTCTACTGGAAATCTGTCGTCGTTTCCAGGACAGACGATCACCTGAATTTCGCTTGGAACTTTCTCGCGGATTAGGTCGAGCCAGTTTTTCAGCGTTGAGGTCATGACTTTGGAGAACACTTCATCTATTTTCTCTCGGTTTTCCTGCATTTCCTCAAATTCGCTTTCATTGGTTAAATATGGGTAGTATCCTATCCCTCGAACGTCCTTGGACGCCTCTTCCACTCCGCTTTTGTGGATTAGATGATTTTTTCCCATCAAATAGTAACCGTATTTCCCGTCTTTTCTCTCAATGATGGGAACTATCATCTTTCCAGTTAGATCTCCACCACAGATAGCTACGTTTACTTTCAACATGGATGAAGCGTTTAGAAATTTTCTCCAAACTCCTTCGGACCCGTGCATGTCAGTAGCGAAAAGAATCTTTGTAGTTGCTTCCTTTTTTCTTTTGAATAGAAATGTCAATTAAATTCGTTCCTACTCTTCATTTTTCCATGTTTTATTAGAACTGGGAGATATTTAAGTCTAAACTTGATGGAAAGTCTTAAATTTGTATAGACCGAAAAATGAAGGTTTGGGTGGCTAAAACATATGAGTAAAACTAAGCCAGGTTTGTTCGCTAGAGAGGCTACTGGACTAGTCAGAGAAGTAGGCTTTATGCTGGGAGTAATCATCATCATGTCCCACGTTGTCGGCTTAGGCTGGCAGAAAAGAGCGTTTCAATTCACCGGTCCGAGACCATTGCCAACGAATGCGCTTCCACTTGGTCTTCCAGCCATATTCTGGGCTTTCCTAATCTGCGGCATAATTGTGATGATCACGGGCTACGCTGCAGGATACGTTACGGCTGCTATGCCAAGATCTGGCGGTGGATACGTAACTATTTCAAGGGTCATCCATCCAGTGGTGGGATATAACGCTGGCTGGCTGATGTTCCTCGCTGAAGCTTTTTCCTATGGACTAATCGGGGTAGCGGTCTTCGAAGCGATCATGATATTCTATAACATTGCTCTGGCACCAACAGTCATCTTGTTTGATGCAACGACTCTCTTCCTGGGAGGCGTCCTAATCATTGTAATCTTTACCGCACTCTCACTGTTCGGGGTTAGACTTTACGGTTGGCTTATGCACGGGATGTTCTGGCCTACGCTTATAATCACAATTGCCTTCTTCGGAATGTGGATCGCTGGCGCCATGGATCCCACCGTCGTCGCGACGGGCGTAGAAGAAGTTATGGGAGCACCACCGTCGACTTTCATGACTCTTGCAATAGATACTGGGATGACAGACACTGCGAATGTAGCAACTTTCTACGATGCCTTTTCATATGCACTTGCTGGAGCCTTCTGGGCTTACATGGGATGGTATTCGGTCACTTTCATCGCAGGAGAGGTGAAAGAGGCAAACAAAAAGCTTCCGATGGTAGTTCTCTTCTCGGGCCTCATAATAATGTTGATCTACCTAGGGTCTTCGTCTTTCTCAGCGATATCAACTCTGGGCGTAGCTGAAACAACTGTTGGTGGAGACAAGTGGAGTTTCTTCCAAGCATACTCTTGGCTAAGCTATGGTCCACTAACCGAAGCACAAGTAGTGGCACGTGATGCCGCGATTCCTAATTTCCAAGCCGCATGGAGCACAGGGATCGCATCTCTCATCGCTAGAGGCATGGGCTTAGGATGGCTTTCATGGCTAATCGCGCTGGCTGGAGTACTCTGGCTTGCAAACGACATACCACCGTTCCTTCTGGTCGCGTCTAGAACTATGTTCGCTATGTCCTTTGACAGGATGATGCCTGAGAAGCTGGCGGAAGTCAGCGAGAGATGGCACTCACCGACCTGGGCACTGATCATAACCGGAGTCTTTGGAGTCGTTGGATGCTTAGCTGAGGCAAACCCCAAGGTAGGGGAGATTGCCTTAGGGGAATATGTCGCCTTTGCAGGAGTGGTCGGAACCGATATATACGATGCGACTTTCCTAATACTGTTCTGTATGTCGTGTATGCTGCTTGCACTGGAGAGAAAAGAGATTTATGACAGGGCTGCAGTCAAGCATTCGGTAGGAACTGTGGTAGGACTAGGTGCTATAGCGACGTTGTTAGCAGGCTTCTGCTTGTTCACATTCGTGAGGGAGTCGGTTGGCTTCATGTTTTCACCTGCAAGTACCGGAGACCTAGCAAGCTGCTTAGGCTTCTGGGGTTGCATCGGTGTCGGAGTACTGTTGTACATCTACTACATGTACAGAAACACAACCAAAGGCGTCGACATGAGAACCCTATACCTAAGCATCCCACCAGAGTAGCCTTAAATAACTTCACCCCCTTTTCTTTTTTAGTTATCAACATTCAAGTGTACGGTGTTTCAGATGCCTTTCGAATTGGGCTTCATCGCCGACATGATGGAAGAGCGACTAGCTAAAGGGAGTCTAAGTTGGTTAGCGAATTTCACAGAAATCTACAGAGACTACGCTTTAGGCGACTTCGCAGTTCCCGTATACGCTGTAGGAAGTCTAACAGAGAAAGGCTTCTTCCTCTCTAGGATATTCTCATTTTTCGTAACGCCAAAGTATAAGATTCATTTCTTACTCCACACATCCATTGAACTCAGCGTCAAATCTCTGAGAAAACTTATTCTATCATGTAAACGCAAGTTCGGTGCCGATGACTGGATATTCATTGCGTTGGTCCAAAGTAGGCCCATAGGGAAAGCTGCAAAAGATGCTGTTTTGAACCTTGCAGACGAAAAAGTAGGCGTAGCGGCCTACAGTCTCGCTTCGAAGAGTGAAATCTCATCAAACAACGTGCTCGGAAGGTCCCTAAAGAAACATTTGAAATTAACCGAAGCAAGATTTGAGGCAATAAACGTACCGGACTACCTGAAAAGCGTCGCCATCGTATTCACATTGGGTACGCTTTTCTTGGTTGCACTCTTGTTTCTCCGCCTGATGACGCCCAACATGCCCTTGTATCTCTTGATCATGCTCGCCTTCTCAATCATAGTGGCCTATCCAATTTACAAGAGGCGGTATCACACCGTTTTCTCGTTGAATAGTAAGGGGTTTAAACTTTGGAAAGGCGGAGACCTCGTCGGGGG
>Ga0224501_10002855_pt1 | contig 13607 bp, 8 predicted proteins | sample SF_Oct11_sed_USG_4_FD_169105 | JGI IMG/M metagenome (GOLD analysis project Ga0224501, IMG submission 169105) | Sediment microbial communities from San Francisco Bay, California, United States - SF_Oct11_sed_USGS_8_1 | ecosystem: Environmental > Aquatic > Marine > Sediment | place: USA...
TCAGGTAGGACGAGTCAAACTTTATCATCTTGTTAGTATCATGATTCCCTGCGTACTGCTTGTTGTCGCAATCGAATATATTGCTTACATCTTTGTCTCTTTTGTTTTTCTGATGATCTTCCAATACGTCATCGGTAGTCGCAAATGGGGTCAATCGATTGTGGTTTCTGTCAGCTTAACAGCGGTTCTTTATATTGTTATGCGCTATGGTTTCGGTGTGCCCGTGCCTGGACCACAGATTTTCTAGGTGCGCGTTGATTGAGATTGCTAACGAGCTGACTGTACGGCATAAACAAAAGATAAAAGCACAGGACTCATCATGACTTGGAATTTTGAGTTTGGTTTTAAGCATGTCTGTTGGGTGAATATTGTGATCACTCAGAAGATGATTTAATTAGAGCACAACTAAAATAATCATAATTATAGATAGGATGAAAACATGGAAATGATAGTTGCAGGTCTACTGGATGCTCTTTCTCCCATTAGTTTGCTATTTGTATTTGTTGGTGTTGCCATCGGCGTGTTGATTGGGGCGATTCCTGGTATCAATGGTCCAATGGCTATCGCACTATTTATTCCGGTTACTTATTACATGTCACCATTGACCGCCATTGGTTTTTTGGTTGGATTGAATAAGGGTGCATTTTTTGGTGGTGCGGTATCAGCCGTATTGTTGCGAACACCTGGAACACCAGAGGCAGCAGCTACTTCATGGGATGGTTATCCGTTGACCCAGCAAGGAAAGGGTGAAAAAGCCTTACGCATGGCACTCTATAGTTCAGTTGCTGGCGATTTTATCTCAACCATAGTACTGATTGCCATAGCCGCGCCTTTGGCTGCAGTCGCCCTGTTTATGGGGCCGGCAGAAATTTTTGCCCTGATTTCACTCGCATTAACTGTCATTGCTGGCATTGGAACTAATTCTATTGGTCGAGGCTTGATGGCCGCTGGTCTTGGAATTTTTGTTGGTTTGATTGGCACCGAACCGGTAACTGCGCTACCTCGGCTTACTTTTGATATTTATCAGTTAGGCAGTGGCTTATCACTCATACCCGTGGCCATAGGACTATTGGCATTTTCTGAAATTCTTTTGCAATTGGAAAAATTTACCGTCAAAGGCGGTGGTGAACATATTGTTCACAAGTTTTCATCAAAACTCCAGGATCGTATGGTCTCTTTAAAGGAATTTTTTGCCAATACTAAAACGCTATTGCGTGGAAGTTTAATCGGTATTGGTGTTGGTGCCATGCCAGGACTTGGCGCACCAGTAGCGTCCTTCATGTCTTATGATCAAGCAATGAAGCGTTCAAAAAAGAAAGAGGAATTCGGCAAGGGAACCTTGGAAGGTATTGGTGCCTCTGAATCAGCGAATAGTGCGGTAGTAGCTGCGAGCATGATTCCGCTTTTTGTATTAGGCATACCCGGTAATTTAGCGGTTGCCATGTTAATGGGTGCCTTCATGATACATGGTATGCAACCCGGTCCACTTATGTTTCAAGAAAACGCGCAACTCATGTATGGCATCTATGGCAGCTTGGTCATCGCCAGTGTGTTTTTGTTGGTTATAGGTCGGTTTGGACTTCGTTTTTTCTGCAAGGCTGTTAATATTCCTGCAATGATTCTTTATCCCATCGTTGTGTTTACCTGCATTATGGGATCTTACTTGGGTAAATCTGACATGTTCGATGTGGCGGTTATGCTGATATTCGGCTTTATCGGTTATTTCATGCGTAAATTCGATTATTCCTATGTTGCATTCCTTATTGGTTTTATTTTGGCACCTGAATGGGAGCGTGCATTGCAACAAGTAGTCATTATTTCCGAACATGAAACCTTTATGTTTTTTCAACGTCCCGTAGCTATGGGTTTGATGGCGCTTGCCTTATTCGTGGTTGTACGCACATTTTGGAAAAGCTTTAAAGATGGACGCCAAAAACAAATGGAAGCAGCGACTCAAGAGTAAATTACAAATACTTGTGAAATATTCTGTAACAGACTGGTGTAGAAATTGAGACATGGCTTCGGCGAAAAACTTAGTGCATAAGTTTTTCCACACTACTGTAATAAAAGAATTTTTAATTAGACAAAGAGGTTATATCGATGAAAAAAATGACGGACGCCGAGCTAAAAGCAAAACTAGGTGATTCATATACGGCTCCGATTGGCTTATATCAAAAAACCAAAGACATGCCGTTTCTCGGTTCAGTGAGTTGTAACATTGAAGAAATGGAAGCCGGTTCATGGCAAGAAGTCATTATTACCTATACGCTGGGTCAATCCGGTATGGCCGATGGTTCATGGTTTAAAGCAACTTTTCGCTTTTACTCAGACTGGGAGTTATTTCAAACTACGGATCCAACAGCAGCTAATTATATTTCTGCGGAATACCATGCCTCCCCAACGCTAGAAGGCCAAAGCCCAGCATCTGTGCAAAAACTCTCGGTACGTTTTGATCAAAAAGGCCATGAGCGTCCTTTTCAGAAGGCTGTGATTGTTGATACTTACGATGGCTACTTGAAACCCGGTGACCAAATCGTGATTCGTTTAGGCGACCGTCGTTTTGGTGGTCCTGGTACGCGTGTGCAAACCTTTACAGAAGAATTTTTCAAGTTCCGTTGTTATGCTGATCCACTGGGTACCTCACGTTTTGCTGCAGTTGATCCGGATTTGACGATTAATATCAAACCTGGCCGTCCAGCCATACTGCAATGGGCCGGTTCGCGTTTGGTTAAAAAAGGCGAAAAAATTCCATTAAGAATACGAGCAGAAGATGAATGGGGTAATACCTGTTGGAATAGAGCAGAGAAAGTGCAAATTCGAGCAACACTCGACGGCAAACCCTTTTATGAAAAAGATATTACCTTACCTGAGCAGGGTTGGTCTGTAGAGTTGCTTGATGACGTCCCAACCAATCAAGCCGGTGAGTTAGCAATTAGCGCTACCATGCCACAACATCCTGCGGTACGTGCTCACACCTTTTATGTAACGATAGATAAGGAATTGGATTTTCCACGCATCTTTTACACTGACTTACACGTGCATTCCGACGATACAATTGGTACTAACTCGACAAGCTATAACTTAACTTATGGCCGTGATGTGACTGGGTTAGACGTGTTGGCCTTTGCACATAACGATTTTAACATCACCCATGAACGCTGGAACAAGACAGTTGAGTTGATACGTGAAATTTCAAAAGACGGCGAATTTGTCGCCTATCCCGGCACTGAGTGGTGTGGTAGCTCCTGCGCAGGAGGGGATCACAATGTTATTTTCCTTCACGATGGTGAACCAGAATTTCCGTTTTTGAAAGATGGTACTCATGTGCGATCGGTTGATTGGAATGAAGATTCAGGAACAACCGAGGCGGTTCCTGGTGCTTGGCCTCTTGAGGAGTTGTGGGCGGCTTATATTCACGATCCAGAAGGGCATTTGTTAACGCCACATGTGGGCGGTCGTCGCGCCATTTTGGATTGGCATCATCCAGAATTGGAAAAATTAATTGAGATTGGCTCGTCCTGGGGTCACTTTGGATGGTTGTATCAAGATGCCATGGAGCGTGGCTACAAAATTGGCGCAAGCATGGCTGGTGATGAACATCGCGGTCGTTGTGGTGGAGGCGTGCCGGGTACTGCGGTTTTCGGTACCAAAGGCGGTATTTCTGGTGTGATTTCTCCCGAGTTATCACGCAAAGCAATTGGTGTCGCATTAAGAAATCGTCACACTTTCGCTTCAACCGGTGAACGCACGTTTGGTTTAGTCTCATGCGGTAAACACATAATGGGTGATGAGTTTGATCACGAAGGTGCGGCACAGATTAATTATCGGTTTCTCGGTGATGTGGGCTGGGATGAAATCGTGGCTTACGATCACGAAGGTGAATTTTGGCGCCGGGATCTGCAGCAAGAAATGGGTTATTCGGATCGAAAAATTCGTTTCCGCTGGGGTGGGGCGCGTATCAAGGATCGTTATCGCTGGGCGGTGTGGAAAGGTAAGGTTACGATCACCAATGCAGTGATTAATGAATTCGAAGGTTTGGGTTTTGAGCACAAAGAAGAAACGTGTTGGCGCGAAAATACTACCACGATAGGTTTTAAAAGCGATACTTATGGTGATGTCGATGCCATTGAAATGGACGTCTCACACCTGGCAACCGCAAAAATAAAAATTGAGGGTAGCATCGACGGTTACGTAAAAGTTGGTGATCCACTAAAAGGCAATCCATTTGTACACTGTCCTACCTTTGAATGGGAATTCACCGGTGCTGAGTTACTTGAGGCTGCAAGACTCAAGAAAGACCTTCCAGGTGTGGACATGTTTCTCGCGATGGAGCGCATGAGTGATTCGGCCGCACCGCGTGAAGTGACCGGTAATTTTGAAGTCGCTGCGAAAAATGGCCCTCACGGTCATCGTCCGGTTTATGTAATTGCACGTCAGGTGGATGATGCAAAGATATGGACCTCCGCCTTGTTTATTACTTTTAAGAAGTCGTAGATTTCTAGTTTTAACACTTCGTTAGGTTTCATTTATCAAAAGCCACCTTCGGGTGGCTTTTTTATTGGAAATTGTTGAGTTTAAAATCTGTAACAAACAATTTTCGCAGGAGCCGCTTTTATGCCCTTTTGAGCAGCAATTACACTTAGCTAGGTGCAGTGTATATATTTTTGTTTAATGTAGTCCTATTGATTAATCACATACGCTCAAAAAATAAAATAAATTTAGATATCAACATTATTTTTTAGTAGAGCGAGGGGCTGCTTCCATCGGCTTATAAATTCTTGATGGATTATATAACGATACCTAGTACGTTAAATCACAAACGAGGACGATGATTCTCACTACCTTATTAAGAATTCTAAATGAAAAAGTAATCGTATTGTTGCTCAAAACTTATCTGTTTGCTTCGGCAATATTTTTATTTAATTCTTAATACAACCAACAATATCAAGCTCATACAGTCCAAATTATTAATCGCATTGTTCATTGGTTCGTTCTTGAACAGTATTAACTGTCTCAAAGTGCCGACTGTTTTGGTGAAAAATATTAACTATGAAAACCTTATTTTGACACACAAGTTTTTATGTTTGATACTGACGTTTGGAAGAGAAAAGTGGTATTAATTTATTATTCTTCTGCTTAATATTTTAAGAAAATATTATCCTAAACGATAACAACTTAACAAAGGACTTGTTTATGTACACCCTTCAACTGTATAAAGTCGCAATTATTTTTTTATTTCTTTATATACTTTCAGCTTGTGGAAGTGGCGACCAGACACCAAAAGACAAACAAAATACTGATACTACAGTACCTGAAGTCGTTTCAGTATCTCCAGAGAACTTGACTACAGATATCGATTTGAAGACACAGGTGAGCGTCACGTTTAGTGAATCGATGAAAAATTCAACGATTACAATTAATAATTTTTCGCTTAGCAATGGTAGCGCTGTGCCGGGAACAATAACATTGAGTGAGAATAATACCATTGCGACTTTCACACCAGATAATGATCTGGCAGAAAATACCACCTATACCGCAACAATCAGTACTGGCGTACAAGATAGTGCGGGTAATTCAATCAGCGATGATTATCACTGGACATTTAGCACAGAGGTCTTTCCTCAGCCTGTCCAAGCCTTATATTCTCAAGCGGCAAATTGGAATGACTATGTTGATAATGATGGCACAACACAATTTAATGCCACTAATACTCAATGCGCGGGGATGAATACTTCCTGTTTACATGGTGGCGAAATCAGGAGCATGGTTATACCTGGTGATAGCACTTGTGAAAATTTGACAGCACAAGATGTGCTTGGGGTTTTTGATTGGGTTTGTGATGACTCAACAACACCTATTCGAATTCTTAGTGTGGGACTCAAAACGAATAAAAATCTTTCAGACTTGATCGATTTTGAGACAAATGTTTGGAAAGAAAATACTGTAGTTGTTCTGGAAAACGGTGAAGAACGTTTCACAAGTATCTCAGCAGCCTGGTGGGACAACAGTATTATTGTCGACAATGATGGTGGCGAGCTCGCCACGCAAAATAGTATTTATCTTGCGACAGAAAGTGTTAACCAAAGCTATACAATCAACGGGGATGGCATAGCGTTTGTAATACAACCTGGTATTGTCTTGTCCGGACCATCAACAGGTGTAGACATTATTTCGGCCAATAGTCAGAACTATCTTTGGATGGAAGGTGCGATTGACATTACCGGTGATGATCGAGGAATTGTGTGGCAAGGCGTTGGTTTCTCTGTGTTGCGTAATATTCACACCGAAAATGCTAACACAGGTACATTTCAGCGTGGTGTACATTTACTCGAATCCTCATTCAATCGATTGTCAAATATAATATCTGAAAACAATGGTATCCATGGCCTTAGATTAGATTCAAATTCAAATCATAACGTTTTGTCAGAGATTACGGTTTCAAATAATGATATCTGTGGTCTCTATATGCGTGATGCGGAGTTTAATCAGCTATCAAACATTCATGCCAATGGTAATCTATGTGGAATCTATTTCTATAATCTGTCAAATAATAATTTATTGAAGAATATAAACACTGCCAACAATGGATACTCTGTCTATTTAGCGGGATCAACAGGTAATAGATTAATTAATATTAAAGCACATAACAGTGGAGTATCCAGTGTTCATATTGATTCATCATCGAATAATTATTTGACAGGGATACTCGCTACAAACAACGGTATAAGCGAATCAAATGGCGGTGTTGTTTTTTCCGGTGCAACAGGTTCTGCTGATGGTAATTTTTTGTCAAATATTACGGTTGCGAACAATTACTACAGTGGAGTTTATTTATATATTGCAGAAAACAATTCGCTAGCAAATATCGCAGCTGTGGGTAATGGGCTGGCAGATCCTGAATTCGGTGGTGTCATGTTTTCAAGTTCAAATAATAATACATTGATAAACTATGCGGGTAGTCATGGTTATTATGGCATCTCGTTTTGGTCAGCGGAAAATAACTATGTTTCCGGTCAATTGAAGCTTGGAAATAATGTGATCGATTGTCATGTTGATGCAACGACTACACCGGGTGTAAATTCAAGTTGCGCAAATGTCGGGAACTCAGATGCGCTGTATACACCTGATATCAGTTTGGCGTCGAGTTTCATTGGAAAGATATTTGAAGATGATACACAAAATACTACTTCAGTCACGAACAGTGATGGAACAGCCATGTACTCAGATATATCCGACTGGTTCTCGTTTGAAAACCAATTTCGTACCTGGGGTAAAGATGGTGGTACATTTCCTTTCAATGATCAACAGGGTAAGTGTGATGCCAACAATTGCCGAATTTGGGATTGGACAATTCAGAATCCAGACACGGTCATTCAAAATGTTCTGACTGCTCGTCTAAGCGGCGAGGCAGCAAACACCTTCAAACATATTTGGCATATTGATCCTGCACCCACTCAACAGTCAGATTGCGATAGTGCAATGCCTGGGTCTTTATTTGAGACTGACCATTGTGAAAATATAGCGTTGCGCAATTCAGTAGAAATTATTACTGATTCGGTTGGAAATAATAATGGTCTTTGCGAGAGTGATGAAATATGTCTGCATACACCTAACGTAGGCAGTTACCAAGGGCATGGCGCGTTGGTATCCGCCGGTGTATTTACCAATGGGGCACTAACTGGGATTACACTTATGAAGTATGAAACCAATGATGCGAGCGTGGCGCAAGCGCTTACAAAGGTCTCAACGTCAAAACCTGGGTCATTTATCAAAAATCGCTCGATCTTACAAGCGACTACAGGAGTGATGAGATCATTGAGCGCAACACCACAGCAATTGCAATTGCCATAAAGTTATTTACAAAGCAATCGGCTGATTGTTGTTTTTAATAGCCTAGCAAGCCTATTGCTATAAAAACAATGCGGCTTGGAATTAAAAAAGCGGGGATGGGTTCATCCCCGCTTTTTATTTATTTTGTTGTAATGCTGTCTAGAGAATTGTTTCCAAATAAATTGGCTACGTTTCATTGATCAATAAGACAAACAAAACTCGAATTTATAATTTTGAAAAAACGAGTTGAGAGAATTTTTAAGATTTAGTGTTTGCCATGGTAGTGATCAAGAAAAACAGAAACCCCAACAATATTTGTACTGCATATTGGTCTGCATCAAATCGACTTCTGAATGAAATAAACAATATGATCGTCCTTCCTTTGCGCTTGTGAATTATCAGGAACACACAGCCTATCTAAGTTCAGATCTGCTATTTCACATGTCTAAATTCAAATAAAAAAACACAGCGTCCGCTCGCATTTATGTCGCGCCTGCAAGCACTAGATTGATGGGCTATTCAAAAATGAAAAAGAGTTGTTTGTTATCAAAAGCGTTGTGCCTTTTTTAATGGAAAGGCTGCTGAACAATGACTATGTTATGGTCACGATATTGAAAAAGGCACAGGTGTAATTCACAGCCAAAGTTGGGTGCCACAGATCCAAACTCACTGGCGGGTTTATTACATAAGCAGCGGCTGTATAACTCCGCACATAAAAAACAGTGTTTTCTTGTGAGCATAACTTATTGATAAATAAATATTTAGAAACCATCCTAGCAATAATGGATAATCTTGATATACGGCGTATAATGACAAGCTCGGAGTTATACAGCCAAAAGGCTGTATTAGCCACGGATGGTGTGGCTGTATAATCACTGTTATGTGTAGAAAATGAAAACCATACATTGCGTAACTCAAGAAGGAGAAGCATTTACCATTCTAAAAACTGAGGATGGTATGTATTGTTGTCCTGTATGTGGAAGCCCAGAATTTAAAGAAGCACCATATAATGAAGACGGGACGGCCTCTTTTGAAATATGTAGTTGTGGCTTTGAATTTGGTTATGATGATTCTCCTCTTGCCTCAGGTGAAGCAGTTGAAGGCATAGAAAATAACTGGGATAGATGGAGATTAAAAGTTATCGAGAAAAACTCACATACCAAAAGTGACTTAGAAAATCTCGAAAACAATTTGAAGAATTTAGGTATTGAGCTTGCTTTTGACTTAATTCCGGTAAAGAGAAATGAAAACACATAACAAGGCGCCCAAGTTAGCCGGCTGCGCCCGCGGGACGCCGCAAAGCGGCGCCCCTTGGCTTAAACGTTATAAGCCTAAAGAGAACTAAAAATGCCTTGGTGGGCGATTACATACTTAGTAATTTTTGTTTTATTTACAATCGCCGGTATTGCGGATGACTTAAAAAGACCAAATAAAGTCATCTATATTGGCGGGGAAACTGTCACTGCAATATTTGTGACCATTTTTATTGTTGGATTCTTTCAAGAAAGTTTTGGTGCTGCTCTGGGTATCTTCGTGTTCCCGATGCTTATTCTTGGAGTTTTTCATGAATTTATGGCTGCAAAAAGAACGATGGATGCTGAAATAGAGGATCCGGAATTTTCGGAAAAGGAAAATATATATTTGAGTAATTTAGGTCTAATACTGGGTAATCTATTTATTGTTCCAGGATATGTTTTTGGACTAATGCTTGGATTAAGAAATGTCGGCTTATAACAAGTCGCCCAAGCGCGACGGCTACGCCGCCGCTTGGCTAAAACGCTAGGTTTCATTATATGTCTAGATTAATATTAATTATCTTTTCAGTATTTGCCTCACAACAAGCGTTTTCTAGTCTGAAAATTGGCGATGTTTATATCGATCAATCCTATTTGAAGAAAGTTGTCACCGAGCTTTCGGTTAATATAGGTGCTAGAAATTTCGATCAGAGCGAGGGGCTTGAGAAGGCATCCAGATATATTGTTGGAGAGTTCGAAAAACAGGGTCATAAAGTCGTATTACAAAAATATGTAATTGAAGAAATAGATGAAGTTGAGAATATAATCGTATCGCTCGGACCAAAGGACGCAGAAAGAATTGTTGTAGGTGCTCATTACGATACATACAGAGACCAACCCGGAGCTGATGATAACGCAAGCGGCGTGGCTGGATTATTGGCACTTGCAGGATTTCTGAAAAAGCATGAGTCTAATTTAAAAAGACGAATTGACTTTGTTGCCTATACATTGGAGGAGCCGCCGTTTTTTAGAAGTGAATTTATGGGAAGCTACATTCATGCTAAAAGCCTAAAAGATAATAATATAGATGTGCTAGGAATGATTTCTCTGGAAATGATTGGATATTATTCTAATAAAGAGAATTCTCAGGAGTACCCATTGGGCTTAATGAAAATCATGTATCCTACAACAGGTGATTTTATCGGAGTTGTGAGTAATGTTAGTAGCAATGGCCTTAAATCACAGTTCGCTGAGTATCTAGCTGTTTCAAGTATTCCTGTAGAAACGCTATCAGCGCCCTCATGGTTAGTGGGTGTAGATTTCTCTGATCATTTGAATTATTGGCAATTTGGCTATGATGCAATAATGGTCACTGACACGGCGTTTTATCGAAACGCAAATTATCATCAAAAAACGGATATAATAGAGACCTTAAACTTTAAGTTGATGGCCGAAGTTATTCGGGGCGTGTCTTACGGCTTGTTTATGTTGGCAAATAAATGAAAGTTAACAATTGAATAGCGGTGACCTGCAACCGTGGGCTTATTTTTGTGCATTAAATCGCTATAAGGCTATCGCACAAAAGTCATCACTGCGTATGGTAATGCGCGCCTCATTTCAGCGTTATATGTGAATCTGGCTTGTGATGGCTAAGTGTTCATTAATTCTGTTTAATATATCAAAAAAGCAAAACTTTGGTAACATTCTTCGTACCGCTGATGCCTTAGGAGTGTCGGAGATCCTATTGGTTGGGAGAAAGAAGTTTTCGACCTATGGAAACTTTGGAACCGATTGTGGATTCAATCGAAAACATTTTTTTACACTAGATGAAGCCATAACTTATTTACATGGGCAAAATTATAAAATCGTTGGCGTAGAGGTGAGCAATAATTCCTTACCAATAGAATCCAAACCGTTTTTTGGGAATACTGCATTTTTGCCGGGCAATGAAGGAACAGGGCTGACCTATGAGCAAAAAAATAAATGTGACTATTTGGTTTATATTAAGCAATATGGACATGCGGCATCAATTAATGTGAATGTTGCGACAGGAATCGTATTGCATCAATTTGCGGTCTGGGCTGGTTTCAGCGAAAACAAGATTAAAAATCAAAAATTTGTATCCGCCCAAGTAGATGAGAAATGAATGACTTCAACAGGTAGAAAAAATAAAATAGCCACTTCAACTAAACCTAAAATGGCAAGACTATGGTTTCGAGATAAATTCAATTTGCCTTAGCGGAACTGACTTTACTGAATGAAACTAGCGGGGTCAGATCACAGTTTCTGCTTATATTAGCCATATCTGTGATCTGACCCCAGTTTCAGTTTTTAAATAGAACCGGTGGTAAATTGTCTTACTTCACTTTCAGTTATACCGCCTTTGGTATCGGAGACAATGATCTTCCAGGAGTAGCTTGTTTCTTGTAATAAATTCTCAACCTGATAACTCATTTCTATTGGTTGGCTGTCGTTAGCATCTGTATCATTATTGCTTCCGGTGCCGCAGGCTTGCAGAAGAACGATTAACATTAACATCACTGCGAAAACGCGTCGGCGTTTAGCGATATTACCCAATAAACCGAACATGAGCAGACCACCGCTTGCACCAAACACTGAGTTTAAATTAGCCGACAGATTATTCGGCAGTTCTTTGGTTTCGCAATGATCATTATTTATGTCGCGGCATAAAACCAACGAGTAGCTTAATAAATCCTGATCAGCGTCAACACTGGAGTGCCATTTAAATGCTAAGTGGGTATGCAGTCCGCTGCTATTTGCATCCGGGCTAATGAGGTTTGGTCTGCTTGGTGGGTGATTGCCTTTGGCATTTATGATTATTTTCACTGTTGCTGTCGATGAGTTGGCTTCACCATCGTTGACTTGATAAGTGAATTGATCAAGCCCATGTTCATTTTCATTCGATAGGTAGCTGAACTCGCCACTGCGGGCATTTAATTCGAGTGTGCCTTTTTGTGGCTGTGAAATTACAACATAATTCAATTGCTCATTGTCAATGTCTTCACCTATTAATTGAGCTAACAATTCAGTCGCTTGTTGTGCAAACAATCGCATATTGGCAGCGCTGGGCGCATCATTCACAGGATTAATTTCAATTGTGATGGTGGCGTGTTGCGCCGTATCATGTTGATTATCGCTTACGGCTACTTCAAACGAATCCACGCCAAAAACATTTGCATTCGGTGTATAACTAAATACGCCAGCTTCGCTTAAACTGATGACGCCTTTTTCAGTTTCGCTTATGAGACTAAAATGCAATTGATCATTTTCATCATCAACAGCAATTATTTGCTGATTCGACAGAACGCTATCTTCATCAGTAAAAAAGTTTTGATCTTTAATGAAAGGCGCCGCATTAAAAGTGGCGATGTCAATAGATACGGTCGCGCTCGAACTGGATTGTCCATCGGTCACACGATAACTAAATTGATCTGCAGCAGTCTCGCTGCCATTATGTGTATAAACAAACGAACCATCACTATTTAAAACCAGTGTGCCAAAGCTCGGGGCAGTCACTGGGTTTGTTTCAATGCTTAAGCTTGTGTTATCGACATCAGAATCATTGAGTAATAGTCCCGGTGCGGCAATATTCAATACTCCACCTTCGATTATTTGATAGCTATCATCAACCGCTATTGGTGCATCATTGATAGCGTTAATTGTGAGTGTCACTAGAGCAGAAGTTGTTGAGCCACCATCGGTGATTTGATATACAAAACTATCAGTCGTGGTTTCGCTGCCATCATGTTGGTATTCAAAGCGACCATCGCTGAACAAGCTGAGGCTGCCGTGCTGAGGTGCTACCAGAGGTGTTGTTGAAACACTAATCACTTCGTTATCAACATCACTATCATTAAGCAACAAACCGGGGCTGCTAATAATGAGTTGTGCACCTTCATCGAGCGTGTAATCATCAGGAAGCGCAATGGGCGCATCGTTAACAGCCGTAATAGTCAAACGCACTTGCGCACGTGCCGACAATTCGCCATCCGTGATTTCATAGACAAAACTATCACTACTCGTTTCCGAACCGTTATGGGCATACTCAAAACTGCCATCCGGATGTAAAGTTAATTCTCCATGACTGGGTTGAGTCACTGGGCTGATTACGACGCTTAAACTGGTGGTGTCGACATCACTATCATTTAATAATAATCCTGGCGCAACCACTTGTAGGGTTTGTCCTTCATTAAGATTATATTCATCATCCGTTGCGATTGGTGGGTTGTTTATAGGATTGATGGTGAGATTCACGGTTGCTCGTGAACTTAAATCACCATCAGAAATTTCATAAACAAAAGTATCTGATGTGGTTTCGTTACCGTTATGTTGATATTCAAAACTACCATCGCTCAAGAGAATGAGGGTGCCATTTAATGGTGGTTGAATGACTTGAGTATTGACTTGCAAAGCACTGGCTTCGGCATCCGTATCGTTTTGCAATAAGCCTGGTGCATTGATCGTGAGGTTTGCAGCTTCATCCAATGTATAAGCATCATCATTCGCCATCGGTGCATCGTT
>Ga0224501_10002856_pt1 | contig 13604 bp, 8 predicted proteins | sample SF_Oct11_sed_USG_4_FD_169105 | JGI IMG/M metagenome (GOLD analysis project Ga0224501, IMG submission 169105) | Sediment microbial communities from San Francisco Bay, California, United States - SF_Oct11_sed_USGS_8_1 | ecosystem: Environmental > Aquatic > Marine > Sediment | place: USA...
GCATGGGGCTCGCCACGGGGGCCGGTATCAATGTTCCACCTCATAGTGATGCTTGCTCTTTTGACCTAGAATTAATATCAGGGGCTCGTGCTGGCAACGAGAGTCCAACGGGTCTGAACCCAGGCTCTTGGGATGGCAAGCCCAGCGCTCTACCTCTGAGCTACATGGCGAAAAGATGATGTGAAAGTCATGTGAAATGACTGTAGTAAAAATACATCTTTTAATATCATTATTCTCTGCAGGCAACAAGGAGATAAATTAAAAGTAGACTATACAGTCATTCTACAGAGTCAAAATATTGCATCGCTACACAGAAACAAGGATGCTAACGCAGACACTGATTGGTCGTTTCTTGATCAGGTGGTCAGCGCGCTTATTGAAGCAAAGATTGCAACCGCAGAAAACCTTCATGCCAGAGGTAAAAATGAAAATGGGACATAGATGTCAAGTGTATACCTAGTTTTCGAGGTTAAGATTTCGCTCGGGCATTTAGCCAGTCTGCGTGACAAATCTTCTAAGTCTGAGACTTGTTGGAACAATAGGAGTTATGTGAGGAATTCTTTCTCACAGCGGATGCTCAACATGATTAGGACTTGAACCCAGTATCTTTCGATCGTACTTGCATGCAAATCTTGCCTTTTACCCGGAATGGCACTTTTCCGGTGATGCATCTACAAAATTATATATAGAGTATGCTCTTCGGATTTAGTAGTGAAGAGACCCGTATGATTTTAAACTCGAGCCATCTTATTATAAGGTAAGATGACTTGAGTTTAAAATCGCTTTTGACTCCTTCTTGCGGGAGTCAACAGCATCATGGAGTTATCTACAAAGTAGTTAGAAATTGGTCTGGAAATCGTCACTTGATAATGCAATTACTTCCCCTGTCTTTGATAATGAGCTGAGTTTGCATGTAAGGTGTAGGCCTCTCTGTTTGTCTAATGAGGCATTGTATTGGAATCATTTTTTGTAGCTGTGTGTTTCAAGAATTCAGTGATAAGTCCTTCTGGTCACACATTTGATCTTCCCAATGGTCATCTCTCCAAGCAAAGTAACTTCCTCTATCTGGACGAGTGCGAGGATCAATTCTACCAAGTGATCGCCACGTGTTTACCGGTTAATGACAAGCTGTATTCGCAGTGGGCAGTTATCAATGCCCAACCTTTGGAAGTTGTCTCCCCTGTGGAAGCTGGACGAGCCATTCATGGCTGTACTGCGGGTGGAAATTCGACTGAGGTTACTACTGAATCAACTATCATTACTACCGAAGGTAATACTAGGACCTGCTCACCATGAATGTATCGGGAATATTACTGAACCGACTGGTCATGATTCTGTAGAAGGATGGTTGTAAATCCGAAAACCTGTTATAACTGTCAGGTTCTCTATGGCTATTGCTTCTGTACATGTTTTGATTAAATTATTTTCTCAGTTGTCTAAGGTTTCAGTCATCCTGTTCTTTCCTGTGGTACTGCAATCAATCCCTGCTAGCCTTCTAACGCTTTGGGTTCACTTGCTGAATGTCAGGTTTCAGTAATGTTCTGCTCATATCGAATTTTTAGCAGGGACTTAAAAACTATAGGAAATGACTTATTAGTGGGCCCATGACCCAGGCGGTTCAGTAACTGCAGAGGCATAACTACAATTGATTATGCCGAGGACCGACTTTTGATGGTATGGCTACAGACCCTCGTACTATTACTACAGATGCCAATGATGTCACAACGGATGCTGGTGCTATGGTTACAGAAGTTAAGAATATAACTACACACACAAGTGGCCCTTCCACAGAGGCCAATGAGGCTACTACAGGTGACAATAATATAACTACAATCGTCAGCGATTCTACCACCGAGTCGAATGAACATAGTACAGCTGGCGGCAAGACAACTACTGATACCAATGGTACATCACTAGACTCCACTGACTCTACTATAGATGCTGGTGCTACCACCACAGAAGCTAATGACTTTACTACAGGTAGCTACAATCTGACAGTGATCAGTGATTCTACCACAGAGTCTAATTTCATTGCGACAGCTATTAGTGAAAATACTGCAAACACTAGCGGTATTTCCACAGAGTCATCTCCCTTAACTACAGAGTCTAGCGATACTATCACAGAGGCTGGTAGTTTAGCATCAAATGTTGGTAATATTACTACGGTTATCAGTGAGCCTACCACAGAGATGAGTGACTTTACAACCCCTTATAATAACGAAGTTACAGAGACAAATGGTGATAACACCATCACAGAGGATAGTGCTACCATTATCAATGATCCTACCACAGAGCCTAGTACTATTACTACAGATGGTTTTGACCATGTTACAAATACACTTGCAATACCTACAACTGAGATAGCTACTGGTATCAGTCACACAACGGAACTACAAGACGTTAATATCACCCTAAGCATAACTACAGAAGCTGCTCGTTTGACTACATCTGAAGCTGAACAGGAAACTGAATCTACTACTGAGGACATAAACTTAGCAACGCAAGGTATTGAGACTAGTATAGGGTTTAGGGAGACAACCACAAATGCTGGTGATGTAACTACAGATGATGTTGGCGTCCCAACAGAGGGTGGTGGGGCAGAGATTTACTTGATTACAACGGACCCTATCGAAATGACTACAGAGAGTATGGATATGCCTACAGAGAGCATGGATATGACTACAGGGAGTATCAATAAAACTACAGTAAGTATTTCAGTGACTACTGAAAGTACCAATGTCACTACAGAGACTACTGAAATTTCACCCAGGGATGAAAACAATAATCAAACTGCCCTAACGACGAATGGCACCAGTACAGCATATATTTCATCTACAGAACCTGTTCATGTGACTGCAGAGTTTTCGGAATCAACGACAGAAATTGACAGTGAAATTACTACAGAACACAACAAAATTCTTGATGTAATGACAGAACCTTTCCCTGTAACAACAGAGACCAACTCTAAGACAGGGACTTTTGATTTGACCACAGAAACTATCCAGGTAAATAGTAGCAGTATCAATGCGACCAATATCTCATCCGAGGTTACTACAGAACAAAATGATGCTAATACTACAGTCACTGTGCAGGAGGTTGAGTCAACTATAGAGACCGTTGATATTACCACGGAAAAACTCAATGATCTTAGTACAGTCTCTGTAGCACTCACCACAGAAGAACTCTACACAACTGAGAACAGTTCTATGATTGCGAATGGTACAAATGGAACTACAGAAAGCTTTGGTAAAACAAAGGAAGGTTTTACTACAGAAAGAGAAGGCAGCTCGACAGTTATAATTGAAAGCATTGTAGTGACTCGCGAACCACTTCAAACAACCAGGGAAACCATGTCTGCAGATGATGAATTACTCACCACAGAAAGAAGTCTAGAAACAAAAGACTATACTACAGACATCACAACTGAGAGAATTTATTCTTCGGGTGAAATGGGCAATGCTACAACTGTACAGTTGAACAATAGTACAACTGAAACTGAGTTTACCACAGCGAGTGGTAAAACCACTCCAGGGGATAACAGTGTGTTAGTTACAGAAAATACGCAAGGTTACCTCACCGGTGAACCTAGTGGTGATAGTACGACAGAGTCCGTCTTTGCAGAAACTACAGAAGACCACAAGATCAGTGCTAAAGGTGCCATGACCACTGAAGGCAGTGAAGGTTTTTCTACAGCTGCTCATCTTAATTCTACTACAGACGCAAGCGAAATCACAAGAAATGCAAGCACTAATATTTCTACCTCTAATAAGTTAACCAGTGATTTCGCGGCAGATACAACTGCTTTTACAGGCTTTGCTGATATTACTACAGAGGCAATCAACATTCCAACTGGTGCTATTAGTATTACTACACAGACAATCAATCTTACCACAAATGCACTTTATATTACTACAGAGACTGAGACTAAGGAAATGGATGTGGGTACTACTAACACTGCTGCTAACGCTTTAACTACAAAGACTAACATTTTAACCACAGAAACTAACATTTTAACTACAGAGACTAATGCTTTATCCACAGAGATAAACGCTCTAACTACAGAGGCTTATGACAAGACAACAGGGACTGCTGCTGTTATTACAGATGATTCAACCACTGCGAATGAAAGTACCACAGAGAGTAGCATTATGGCCACAGAAGACCATCCTGCTACTACAGATTCTAGCGATGCTACAACCGATGTCGCAGAAGTTACAGCAGATAACAATGTGCTCTCCACACACGCTATTACAACAGAATCCGGACTGGACAGCACAACAATGGAGAACAGTCATGAAGTTACAGACAGTAGCGAGGACACCACAGCACAACCTGTCACGACGGCTGAGCAACCTAGGTGCAAAACCATGATGCTGAGACACCCCATTACTAAGGAGCTTCTCACAATCAGAGCAGCAGAAGCTGGGTCTATCGTCAAGGTTACTGGGACATGCAGAAAAGAAGACAAGGTAAGTACCATGCATGCTCAACTTATCCCATGGGTACTGGTTGATAGGAAAACCTAATTACTATCCGAGCAGAGTTTACCTAATGCTATTATGAAATTACTTAAATAACTCCACTAAACCATCCAATAATCAAGCAGAACACCTAATAGCAACTTTAATCCATACTAACTTACAACAATAACATTGAGGTAAATGTAACCGCTTGCTAAGGCCCTCAGGCGGGACACATTTAAATACAGGATTTTATTATACGCAATGATCCCTAATAAGCTGACCTCCTGGGTATTCCCTGATAGTCGATTGGGTGATTGGCTATGTTGTAAACTTTCGGAGGGCCCCGATAAAAACGCCCTTTTTATGCATCTCTGCTTTCATAGGTGATGCTAGAGGTTACTTGCAGTGCTAGCTTGGAATGGATGAACAGAAAGTTCATGCCATGCCTGCCTGAGAAGTCCCAGATGCTTGATAATATCCTCAAGGTTTGTTACAGTTCCCTTCCCTCCTTCCTCCCTCCCTCCCTTCCTCCTAGCTCCGCTCTTTCATGAGGATGAGGATTACTGTTGAAAGCAGGTTCTCAAGGCCTGCCATTGTCGTGGTGGTGTGAGATGATACTGAGGTGGGCTTCCGACAGCTTTCTCAGATTCAGTCAATGTAAGCAATGTTTTATACATCACCTGCCAACTCAGCTACTCTTCTCCAGAAGGGAGAGGTAGATCTTTAGCCGGGACCTTGAACCTGATCCATTCAGTGGAACCTCCTTTATTAAACCATGGTGATTCGAAGCCACGCTAACCATTTGAAGTGACAAGCCTGTTAAAGGCCCATATCAAGAAAAAGCCCAGCCTGCACCGGAAATGGAACGAACAACCCTACAGTGTAATTCAGTGCTTTGCTGACTGAGCTACCCTGGCCCGCTCACTCATAATAACATAATAAATACAGTACACTGCGAGTAGCAGGCTAACTCAATTGCAGAGCGCTGGGCTTGTGATCGCATGAGCAAGGGCTAACCCCAATCATGACAGGTTTCCATTGTGAGTGTGAACTCCTCACTTATGTCCTAGCTCGAAAAAATATTTGGAGAGAAGATGGCAGCCATCACAAGCCCTCTGAAAGGAGGCGAGAATAGCCTCTCCTCCCCTCAGGTCCACCCAAAGATTGCCAAAGTCAAAGGGTTGAAAATGAATGCACATATAGGATATCCTGCATGCGTAACCTCATAGTTTAAAGATTCCAGAACAAGCTTGTTTACACATGTAAAATACGGATAAGTGCGCTCCTTTAAAATTAATAATGGGCGCATGAGTTGCTTAGATCATATCCGAAACAGTGTGCAGAAAGGCGATTGCAGTGTTTTTGATTTGAGAATTGAAATAAGTTCGGCGGTTAGGATAATAAGCATGCAGGATAGGGTTTCTTTGGGCAGAACAAGCCTTTTTACTCACCGAGAGTATCTCTGCAGTGCTTAATGAATGAAACAGAAAACTGATTTACTTTCTGTAAACTTGTAGTCTAGTCGCAACAATACTGAGGAGTTGCTCTCTCTTACATCAAACCTCACAAGGTCAGCGGGTCAAAATGAGACAGGCGTCCTTCAGCATGTTGCTGAGGTCCTGACTATTGTCTCCGCCAGTAATCAATCACAGAAATTAGAGTCAGATGGTAAGTATTAAGACTATTTCGTTTTGGGGGTTGTCTCCCTATTCCAAGCTGAGCATTTTTATGACCTTGACCTCCATCTTCTGTGACTGACTGTGGCAATTTCTGGCATCATAGTTCAAATTTACTTTACTGGAAGGGTGTTTGATTCCCTGTATATAATGAGGCCAAGTCAAACATCCGTAAATTATGACGGGTCTGGATGTAGTCTTTGTTTAAATAAAAGGAACGGGTATGAGGTCCATCATTTGCATGAAAAAAGCAGCTCAAAGGGATTCGTACTCCTTTGAGTATGGTGCTGATGCATAAACGGTAGTGGAATATGTTGTCTGGAAACAGTTGCATGCCACCTCATTCGCCCTAGAATTTTGACCTATATACGCGCGTTCATGCTGCAATGATCACATAGATGATAATAGATCACCTTCCAACTATACTGAACTTTATATTATTAGGTCAAAAGTTCTTTGAAATCGTTGATGACTTCATCAGGATCGATGAAGCAAGCAAAGCAGAACCTAAGAGAGTGGATAATCGGGAGGACAGGTATGCGCTGACTTGCTTCATGTGAGGCATTTTGCCATCCTATTTAAGGAACAACTCAAGCCTATTGGAGGCTTATTGAAGTGGTAAGAGCTGAGAAATATTAGAGGAGCTCATTCTCACAGGGGGCGCTTGGCGTGAATAGGACTTGAACTCAGGATGTCTCAATCATGAACCAAGTGCTCTAGTTATTGAGCTATCCTGCTGCACCAGCCATACCTATGCACCTTTCTAAGCATACTCTCTGTATGAATGAAACTTGCCTCATCCTATCCAATAATCACAACAGCCTGCTGCTTTTTTTCACTGTGGCCGAGTGGTTAGAGCATTTGTCACTGGTGCTAAGGGTCCCAGGTCCAAAACACAGCTTGTGCACTGGATCTTTTAATACTGTCGCTATTCACCCAGCAGTAAATGAGTACCTGGCACTCCTCAGAGCTGTGAAGGTGAAAGGCTGTGAGGAAGAGGGGTGGCGCCCCACCTCAGTTACACCAGTGTCTAGTACAACTTGGTTCTTTAACAGTTTAACAGCCACAGCCATTAGGGCTATGGGACAACCTCTAAATTTACCTTTTATCTAGCTGAGCTCTTATAAGGTTGAGATTTGTTGCGGAGTGAAAGGAGTTCATGGTTAGATAAGAAGGTCATGATGAGAGGCCAGCATGGTCTGGGGTTGAGGCCAGGGTCTTTGGGGTCTAGCCACCAAGCTATCAAGCTATTCTTTCTACTTTAGAGTGAAGGTTGCAAAGAGTGTAGAATCTTTCCTGACAAACACTGAGATTCCAAAAGACAAAGGAGAAGCTACCATCAAGACTACTACCTTGGTAATAAAGGTGGTTAACACTTCTCTATCTGACCCGAAGAAGAAGATTGAGCTGGCTAGTGATACATCCACCATTTCTCTATCTCCTGAAATAGCTAAAGGTATGATTAGCCATATACTCCGCTTCATGCGGGTGATGTACAGACCTGACCTCATTCTGTTGCCATAGAGATGATAAAACAGTAAATGTAAAGCCGTGAAGGATGTCTGCCAGCCAATGGCTGTACGAGAAAGTGACTGTTGGAGAGCCAATTTGTGCCAGTAGTTGCGTAGCTGAGCTTGGGTGCAGCTCCTCCTCCTCGCTGCCTTCAACTTCTCCGACTCTGTTCTAAACTTGGTACCGTCGGTGGTGAGTGGCAAGAGCTCTAATCGCTCAGCAACAGTGCCTTCCTATAGAGAGGGTAACTATTTTAGTTTTTTCTGAATCCATGAAGAAATATTACATTAGAATTACATGTTGAACCTCCAATATAAAGAGAAGTAAATATCATTGGACTATCCTTCAGATTGATGCTATAGTTCGATGAGGACATATTATATGTACTTTTCAGGTGAAAAGGTAGCATTTGTGCATTACCTAACCTCCAATTTGTTCCGAACTGATAGAAACAGTACTCTAATTGGTGATGCTGTGCTCAGTGCGCAGATCTCAGGAAAGAATATAACAAATACCCCAGGAGCTGTCACATATAGAATCGAGGTGAGAAAATGATTGGAAAAATAAAATGGGTATATATCGTATGGCTATCTGAGTTAATGGTGATCAGTTTGAACTCAATTGACAGCTTTCAAGGCCTAATAAGTAAAATAAGAAATGATTCGAAAAACTGTGCAGTTGTGAAGATGCTCTCTGACTAGTTCAAAAGTTTGGTGACTTATTTTCTGTAGCACTTCTTCAGGTTAGTTAGTTAGTTAGTTAGTTAGTTAGTTAGTTAGTTAGTTAGTTAGTTAGTTAGTTAGTTAGTTAGTTAGTTAGTTAGTTAGTTAGTTGTATCGCCTCTTTCATTCTTGATCATAATTCAACAGGACACGAAGCTGCGGAATCTCACTGGAACACTTCGTTGCGTGTTTTGGGACTTTGTGAAAGATGATTGGTCGACGGATGGTTGTGAATTGACATATGATAATCAATCAGCTCTCTGTACATGCAGTCACTTAACCAACTTTGCTATTCTTGTGGTAAGTGACTTGTCTAGGGCCTAGGGACTTGATGTGGGATCGAAAATTTGTTTTTACACAGATGACATTAATTAAACAGAGTAGTGATAGTGTCTATAAAATTGTCAGGATGCACTGCGCACAATCAAGTAGAGGAAACTGTCCCATACATTCAGTTATAAAATTGGTTTGAATTACATATTATTTGTATTCTATTCAATCCCAAAATGCTTAGCATACATGTAAATTTCTCGTGCGGAATCACTACCCAGATCATTTGCCGTAGTACCCAAGTATAGAGAGAAAAGACTGGTATTTGTCTAATAAATGCTTTATCTAATTTTAGTCGACGGATGATCAATCCGAATACTTACCTGAGATTCATCATAAAGTCCTGTCTGCCATTACGGTAATCGGTCTTGGCATCTCTATAGCTGCATTAACTCTCCTACTTATTTCGGTGGCTCTAATCAAGTAAGTTCGCAAATAAAGAGCAGTTTTTATCAGTTTGTCGGAAAAACTAACCAAATATTCACTTCCCAAGTGGAATTCCAGTTTTCTGAAAATAAGAAGGGTATTTTTTGCATCTGAGCCGTGTCACTAGTCTGAGATATTCTTGGTAGAATGCAAGCGTATTTGTACAGCAATTGTCTTGAATGCACTAATTTTGGGTCTTCCCTGACCTACGTGTTGAATCTTGGAGCATAGTTGCTACACACTCTAGTCAGCAAATACCAACAAAATACAGTGCCATTGGGCATAGACAACTTCCATTATGTCAATCAGGCCTAGAATTGTCACTTCACTCGAGGGCACATTATTGTCTCTCAAGGTGAATGGATCACACTCATCCATGAGTCCTGAAACATTCATTTTGTTCACAGGCGTTTACGGCAAAGCCAGTTTCAGCTGATCCTCGCCAACCTCTCCATCGCCATCCTTTTAACTAATGTGGTGTTTCTGGTTGGCATAGACAGGACTGAGAATAATAAGGTCTGCCTCGCGATGGCTGTGATACTTCACTATCTCATCCTAGCCACCTTCGCTTGGATGTTTGCCGAGACTTATATTCAGTACAGAAGGTATATATGTCTTTTGCATGCGCGCGCTTGCTAATGTATGTTAGGCGAGTAATTGAGCTCTCGGCCATTTTTGGGAACTGGGGATAGCGGGATAGCTCGGTAAGGACCTGGGGTTACAACCTGGGTTCAAATCCTGGTCACAACAGACCTATGTTAATTGCGAGAATGGGCTTCTCACCCAAATCCTAGCTCTTATTGCTTCAACAGGCCTTCGGGATAGGACGACCGATAGGTTGGCCTTCGGGACGGGACGGGACGTCGACGGGTCGTCGGGATAGGACGACCGATAGGTTGGCCAAGTGCCCGGGTAGAGTTTTAAAAAAGAGAAATGGTTTCCTCTAGTTGTGTGGGTGCTCTCATATCTTATGCATATTGGTGAGATGTTTGACCAGGTATACTTAACCTATGGGGTGTATTATCTTATTATTTCTCTTGTAGATTTGTCAAGGTGTTTAACCATCACATCTCTGGTATAATGCTGAAGGTTGCTCTGCCAGCATGGGTATTACCTATTATTCCAGTGGCTATCACACTCGGTATAGATGTGGATTTATATGATGGCGGTGATCGATTGTAAGTGTCTGTATAAAACTCTGCCTCTGAATTTTGTTGTTCCTCTATGACTCCTTTTCCACCATGGAATTGTGGAGAGCATACTGGGCTAGATAGCATGAGGGTTTAATCTCCGGTCTGGGTATCGCTTTTGTTTCACCCTAGCCTGATTCAGGCCCCCATTATTGGGCGGTCCATAGAGTGAGTAGCCTCTTCTTAGGAGCACATCATCAAGGACCATTCTGGACACAAGCCTTTGGGTTAGGGATGTTATTGAGGTGCAAGATGATGACCTTATCTAGTAACACCCTTAGGAGAATGGCTCCTCATATACTTGCCAGCTCCTACTCACCACTCCCACAAGCCTCAGGTTTAGGAGAATGGGCTCCTCACATACTTACCAGCTCCTACCCACCACTCCCACAAGCCTCAGGCTTAGGAGAATGGACTCCTCACATACTTGCCAGCTCCTACCCACCACTCCCACAAGCCTCAGGCTTAGGAGGCCCGTTAAATAGGATAGCCCAGTGCCTGAGTAAAAGAATAGCAGTAGTAAAAAATAATTACAATTATTTTCATTTTAGCTGCTGGATGAAGAGAGATGCTATTATTTATGCCTTCCTTATACCAATTGGAGCAGTGATCATCGCAAATCTGGTTATGTTTACATTGATTGTACGCGGTCTAACCTGCTCTCGGCCCAGCAACCTCAGGACAAACCAATCCGAACGCGCCATGGCTGTCATGTACTTTAAAGTTATTGTGGCAGTCTTTATTTTAGTTGGTAAGTAATTTATCTACTATATTGCATGCCTGCAGTGTGTAGAAGGGTCTACGATGTTTTATACTGAGGTTACGATTAATGTTCTCTTATCCAATGAAGTCCGTATTCACCTCCCCCAGCTCTGAAGAGAGCCAGGTACCCATTCCCTGCTGGGTGAATGAAGAGAGCCGGGCATACCCATTCTCTGCTGGGTGAATGAAGAGAGCCGGGCATACCCATTTCCTGCTGGGTGAATGAAGAGAGCCGAGCATACCCATCCCCTGCTGGGTGAATGAAGAGAGCCAGGTACCCATTCCCTGCTGGGTGAATGAAGAGAGCCAGGTATCCATCCCCTGCTGGGTGAATGAAGAGAGCCAGGTACCCATTCCCTGCTGGGTGAATGAAGAGAGCCAGGTACCCATTCCCTGCTGGTTGAAGAGGGAGAATTTTTGTGTAAAACCCGGCGCATAAGCTGTCTTGAATCTGGTACCTTCAGCACAAGCGATAAGCGCTCTCACCCCTTCAGTCACAGCATATCCCTTTTTATATACTAGTACTAGGAATAATATTCCCAATATCGTAGGAAGAAAATTTGGAAACGTAATCCAATACTTGCCTTATATGGATATACATAAAACGATTTGTTGCAGGTTCAACATGGGTGTTTGGTTATTTGGCAATGCTTGGAGGCAAAATTGTCTTCCAGTATTTATTCTGCATCGCTAACGCCTTCCAAGGTCTTCTCATATTTATTCTGTACAATATCCGTGATCCAAACGTACAGGATTGGTGGAGACAGAAACTTGGACTACCTTCAAAGGCCAAATTCGTGCCAGCCACACAATCAACTACGACTACTACTAGCAGTATGGATAGTCACACTGCTTATAAGAAAGCTAAGCCAAACGGTGTGTCATATCCGGATTCAGGATTTAATTCACCCAGCAGATTAACACCCGCAATGGCTAACCCGAAAAAGGGTTACCTAGCGCAGTCCACAGAGATGTGGTCAAGTGAAGACTCTAGCGCTGTCGATGAATATGAGAGGAAAAACTCTATGTGCTGACACTAAAAGTGACAAGCATTGAGCCAGAAAATGACAGGCGATGCGTTAGTCCCCCTGTGTGCCTATAACCAGGCCAGTTGTACCGGCTGATTTGTTGGTATTGTAATGGAGCACTCTCAGCGTTGATAGGAGACATGTATTACGGCTGTGTTATGATGTACAGTACCAAAACCCTATGAATCGTAGTCGTCAGTCGTAGACTCACTGTGACAGAGACTCACTGTGACAGAGACTCGCTGTGACAGGGACTTGCTGTGACAGAGACTCGTTGTGACAGGGGTTAGTAATCTACTATTACTGAGGCCATGTGAATTGAAGGTTGTGACCATATTTTTATATTTTAAGTTATGTATTCACAGTGCAATTTTACATTCTATAATAAAACTATAGCACCAACAAGAATTATCATGAACCAGCTGCAGTATCAAATTGTAGCAAGACAACAGAAGGCAATGGGCTTATACAACAACTAGTGATATGATCAGAGTATAGCAATATATTCCGAGTTATGAAAGCTGCGGCAAAATGGTGTTACTTTCAACCTAATTCATTTTTTATTCAGCGGGCAGAGTAATAAATACAAACAAATTTCTCAAGGGGCATCGGTGTTAACCTGCAATGCCCGTTTCGTTTCTTTCTATATCAACCCATTACCGGCCTTGTGACTACTGGAATGTTATGAAGGCTAGCTCGAATCGCTGGTTATCCTCCCTATCACTGAGTATGTAGCCTTGTAGATCTTGTTAGGAACTGCTATGAATAGCAGGGAAGATCCTTGACAAATTTATCTAGCTTATCCTTAAATAGTTCACTGGTTATTGGTTTACTAAGATCGCTCACTGGGTTCTTGATAACATACTGCACATATATCTACGAAATATCAAATAGAAATGATCATGAATAGTGTGCCACTGGGGGTTTAGACATCAGAGGCTGTACATTTAAGAGCTTCCCAGGTTGCCCTTGAGGGAGAAAATATTAGATTATGAGTATGTCGATGCCACACCCAGGGCTCTAATTCGACGTGATGTGCACCGCGGTGTATGTGAATAAAAAGCCATTTGAGGGGTTTCATTAAGGTAAGCATGACATCTGTCAGTATCATGATACTGCTATAAAAATGTCAACTGCACACAGATTGAAATAGAGAGAGTCTAAAATTATGGGAAAGTGTTTCCAATTCCACATTCTACATGGCATAGCATATTACAGACAGCATACTACTAACCTGACTATATATTTGCTGCAATGTCTCCTGCATATTTGGTACCTTCACGCTAGTGTTCATAATAAATTTCAGCCCAGTGGGCGTTTCGTGGTAATGGAGCTTGTACTTATCGGTTGCATAACTCAAGAATCCTTCTTTCCTACAACAGGGAGTATCTTAGTTTATTTGGGTGAATCTGTTGAATCATTGGTATGGAGGACCAGAGATATACCATTCTGCCACCCGGGCATTGTCGGGTAAACACGATCTAAACTGAGAAGT
>Ga0224501_10002858_pt1 | contig 13598 bp, 9 predicted proteins | sample SF_Oct11_sed_USG_4_FD_169105 | JGI IMG/M metagenome (GOLD analysis project Ga0224501, IMG submission 169105) | Sediment microbial communities from San Francisco Bay, California, United States - SF_Oct11_sed_USGS_8_1 | ecosystem: Environmental > Aquatic > Marine > Sediment | place: USA...
CATTTACATTTTTGATCTAAGTATCTATCGAATTTAAATTAGCCCGGTCAATGGTAGGAGGTGTTAACAAAGGAAACAAAATATGCAACGCTAGCATAAGAAAGTATCCTAAACAAACACCAGCTGGCTACCAGACCAACAGAAGGATCAGATTGACGAGAGTGCTGCAGCAGAGCGCCAAGTACCTTGTCCAAACAACACTGTTGCTGTATTCTGGAGTGGGGACAGACAGGAAATGAACCATGGATCAGATTGTTATAGATGACAAGAAGTTTCCATGTGTCAATAATCAGTGAGGGGATGTTGTTATCAGAACAAACAATACGGCTGTGGGCTGCAGGCTGCCATATTGGCTGAGATCTGGATTCTGATAACACCCCAAGTGAGTGATCCATAGCATTAACTCATAGCAATGGCCAGCTTATCCTCACGGGCATGGGATTGTGAGAGGCGTGATGGATTTGGTGACACAGTCCGGTTGGTGTCGCGCAGCTGTTAAGAATTAAGCAATGGTAATCCATGCATACCAAATGAGTAGGTGAATAGTCATGAGCAGTGGCGACCACAGACGGGTCGAATGAAGGATTCTTACGGTTTTACTCCCAAAGGAAATGAATTTAGCCGCAAGGAAAAAATGGTGAAGAAGTGACTAGGTTCCAGCTGAAATGAACCGGGTTTGAACCGAGGATCTTATGTGAAGTATGGAGTTATCATCAGACTCGATGGCCTGCGTGAACCTGTAGGTACCCCTAGTGAATAGTAGAGCCATTAGCATAGGCCATTCTATATTATCCCACCACAGTGATAATTCTGCTGCTCCCTATTATTCACATGTACTGGAGGTACTAGTAGTTACTAGCGTTGAGACATCAGTGGTTTGTAAATAAATGGGGAGCCATCGGTCTTCTGGTTCATGCATAATGAGATGTTTTAAAATCCGTGTTGACCACCTGGAGACTTTGGTCACTTCGCCAAGTAAGCCTCAAGATCATCAGACCCATACAGAGAGCTATAGCTGCAATGGTGGCTCGCTGGGTTTTGTCAGGATTACATAGGCATGACGTAACAAGCCTGCCTGTTCAAAGAATAATTGACCATACTGGAAATCAAAGATTCCTTCAGTTGTGCAGTGGTTGAGACCTGTACTACTGTTACACTGCTGGCTGAACTCATGCGTGACTGTTCATTTGACACCAATAGTCTAGGTTCTCTGATTATGCAACATTCATCGCTGATACAGTTCAAAATAATGTATTGATGGCCTTCCTAATACAAACTGTCCGATTATGGCCCACGAAGAGACAATCCATAGTCTTATCTCACAATGGACAATGCCTGCATATCACTGCTATCCATCAGCATGTATGTGTGACAATTACACTGGTTATCAAGTGATCAAACAATAATTATCACTTTGAAGATTTCATCGGTTTTTATTTTGCAGCTGGTAATTAGAAAATTATCCATTAAAACAAACAAAAAGAGCATGATATGAGCGCTACATGAACCGATACGGTGACTGATCACAGAGTGTCATTTCTTACTTTTTTCAGCCCTTAATATATGTTGAGGTCGGTGAGGTAATTTGTTCCTGTCCTGCCTATGATGGATTGAGAATGAATCGCTGGTCAAAGCCGCAAGGGGAAGGGGGAACTGGGTGCCAGAAACGAAAACGGAGACAGCGAGGAATGAAAACAATGGAGTCAACTACGACATGACAGGGAGAGGTGCAAACCGAGAAAGTATCAGCTACGGAATAAGGCGTGTCGGGTGGGACAGATGCAGAAATAATATACCGGAGGAGGAGGGTATATACACAAGGAGGCATAAAAGTCCGGACTCTTACATGGGCAGTCCATTATAGTATTTTAGTAGTTACATGTAACAAACCAATGGGGTGGTCGCAAATAAGAGATTTCAGATTGGCAAACGCAGACATTAATATCGGTCATGCGGGATGTTTTTGCCTTGGAGTTGATAACGGAATGGGACGCCCAAGTTTGATCCAATGAATCCAGGATGATGGATCAGATTTATAAGTTAAAATAAAATAAGTAGGAAATCAAGACATGATATATACAAAGGAAAACTCAAAGCACTAACAAATAAATACTAAAAGAGGGAATGGGGGATGGTTCTGACTAACATTAACAACAAATATCAGTATCAGTAACACAAGTTGGGATCTGTAGGAAAGGTTGTATTGGGATTAATTAGGTTTACCTTAGGAAGCACAGGTGGAGGTTGAGGTGTGGGTTGCTAACGAGACAGGGAGGTTCAGATAAGTGCGGTCGAGGCTCCAAATTCAAAAACGCTTCTTGGCTTCTGTACTGCGGCTCAGCAACTACTACCGCTGATTGCTAAGCCATGGCTGGAATCCTCTAGACTACTTGCACTTGTATTCACACGCATATTAAAATACAATCTATCATTTAGTATAATATACTTTGAACCGAACAAATTATGGCAAAAAAAGACAAAAAATACATAAAAAACGTCATATTGGGAGCAAATGTATCTTATCAAGTTTAGGTGATAGCACGACGACTAAGCGCATAAATACAATGTTTTGAAAAATAAGCACGTGCGGTGGATAACCGGTTTATGAAAGAGAACACGACTCCTAAAAGTGAGGCCCAGGTTGCTCGCGCGAGGTTATTTTCGCTTCGGTTTTTGTTCCACATACTACATGTGTGGGGCTTGGAGTTTCTTCTCCTCCAGGTTTTCCAGGACCTGTTGTCGAATGGGCCTACCTGCCACCATCAAAGGCTTTTCTGGGATGCAAATTCACTAATCCCTGAACACGACTTGAGCCTTTCACAAACGCCTGCCTCACAAAGAAACTAATGCAAATTATTTGAAGAGGAAATAGTGAAAAAGTAACTTATGGCCTTAGAATTTACTCTTCTAAGGGTTATATGCCTATCTGCCCGGGGATGATGGTAGAAACTCTTCCCTTTCAGCTTGCTCTATCCTGTATATTTGCAGCCACTGATAGTCCCTTCCTCCTCTGCCTTAGCCTTTCCTTCTTTCTTTCTCCCCCTACTGTCATGGTCATGGTTTAGCTTTGATAATTTTCCCAAAAGCTCTGGTGAACCGAATGGTGAATGCTATAGTATTGTTTGTCACTGCTGTACTCACCTGCACCCAGATAGCAGAAAAAAGTGGCAGGTGCATGGCTATCAGAGAATCAAATCTCTTTACCACTTTTAACTATAGAATCAGTATATTAGAGCAGAAAGTGTATGTATAATATCTTATAGAATTAATTGGTGCATATTTATATAACCCGTGGCTTGCGCTATTGTTCTATCATGCTATCACCATCCAGAGACTCCGATGACTAGATCGACGATTTTGATGAACACAAGTTGATGAAGTTTTGACTTTGGGTCATCATTTATATGTCATCATAAGATGTATCTGTTTTACAACCTCGGAAAAGAAACACAGCCCCAGTCTACAAGATAAAAAGTAAACTATTATAAGTTTTATTAGACGATAACACAGTTATATTGCGATTGAGCAGGAAATAGCCTTGCAGTTCTGTAATTATAGTCGTCTTGAGAGTTATCCTCTTTATGCAGGTTAACTACGCATTGGTCATTTGATTTCACTGTGAGACCAATTTATTTCACCCAATTAATCGAGTGTGATTGAGCTGATGCATCTCAAATACATGTATATAAAATGTATAGTGCAAGGTTACCAAAGCAACGGGGTGAAACGGTTGTTTAGTAGATAGCGCACTGAGGTTTAAATCAGAGGTCTCTCTCATTCAATTATCAGTCGGGACACCAGTTTGTGTTTCACCCTCATGAGACACAGGTCACAGAGTTAAATAAAGGAGACCCAATTTTAGAATAAGTAACTTTCTCTATAGGGCATGTGGGTGTAAGCAGAACCTCTAATGATGCACCCCGGGAAAACGCTGATTGAAAGACCTAGTAGAACAACTTTTGCGCACCTGTAACATCGGTCAAGACACGAAAGGAATCAAGTTTTGATGTCCTCCGAACTCATGGGTCACAGCATTTGTAGCACAGTGAGCAAGTTATACAGAAAATTCTGTAGTTACTGTTGGCCACTGTTTACTGTTCACCACCTTAGGTCTGTAGACTAATACAGTTGTGTTGATGAACCAATCAATCAATGAGCGAGACAAACACCCGCCCGATACTAAAACAGCTAATAAAATTAACAATATAGAATATGCAGTACAGATGAATTCGATGGGTGCTCTTACTGTTCCTACCTTTACAAGTCCTGGTAATGCCTCCCAAAACTCAATATTCGGAATAACCTCCAGCCCCTGAGCCTTCTTTATTAGTTTCATTGCTAGAATACCAATTGCCAAATACAGCACCACCAAGACTAGCAATCTAAAGGAAAAAATACAATTTACTTTAATGGTGCAAGGTACAATCGCACCCTCCTTTCAGATTCTTCAAAAGAACGACTTGAGGGAGTCTCCCAGTTAAAAATTTCTTCAAACTGGAGGGTAAGTGTATAGGAGAAATCAATGCTGTTTGAGATACTAATTATGTTGGCAACTGGATAAAATTATAAAGCGATACAGACTATCTAATAAGTCGACTGGGATCTTTTTAACACGTGCAAATATTGTTGTTAGATAATTCCATTCAAACATCGCCCTCACTGAATTCAGGCTTAGCCAAATGATCTGGCTCTTCGGAATGCGGTGGGGTGAGGTGAGGGATGCTTACCGGCTTCTCCCTAATCTATTTTGTGATAGCACAAACAAATCAGTTTGTTGGACCTTGAAATTGATGATTGCCAATCCATATGTATTCATATCAAAGGTTAGATTATTCTTATGGGCCCGAAAGTGCGGCGGAAATTGATACCGAAGGAAGTAGTATTGGTAACACTGAGCTAGTATGCTTACATGATACAGAGTATTGAACCGGCACTAAGACCACCTGTGTAACAGGCATAACGACTTCTTAACTTCATGTTCTACAACAGAAAAGAGAGGTGCATGCATCTCACAGGGAAGCCAACAGTTATCATTAAATTGGGGCATGGCTATATTTTATATCAATATATTTTCCAAATGTAACATTGCTATAGATTACACGTACTATTTTATTTAGCTGTTTGGCCGAAGCAAAAAATAGATCGTGTTAGAATGATCCATCGATCAGTGATGATTCTTTAGGAATTGTAACCTTAATCTACGGTCATCAAGCTAAAAGTATGGTGTCGCACCTGATTACACACGTGATGACTATCCGAGATTGAAGTAGAGAGGCTAATTTCTGACTGACCCATATAGCCATGTAACCTGGGTTTTAGCATGCGGTGGGCGTGGGGAGAGTGAAGCGTTCCTCTCCCGCGCGTACTGTATAGCCAGGTTATCAGAGTTCTTGGCACAGTATGTAAGGGGCTGAGATTGGGGCAAAAGTTAGAACCAATATAGACCATACGTTTCTATGTGAAACATTGGAACCAATCATGTGAGCTAGCTCCTCTGATGGCTTAAACAGAATGTGCACACATTTGGAACTAGATAGTTTTCTTCCAGCTTAACAGGGACACAACTGGGCTATGTATTTACTCACAAGTGCAGATGCCTCATTGGATATATAATCGAGGTTCCCTGTGTTAGAATCACAATGCAGTTCAATGACAACAGTTTGGTCTTCCCTGAATAAAAGAAATGATTGGGTTAGCTATAACAAAGCAAGCAAAATAATTTCAGAGTCTTTAAAATGTCAGAAATAACTTATATAAAGATGAATCAGACATAAAAACACATTAAATTAAATTTCTATAAAATGGAAAGTGAGACCTCTGGGGTTTTGATATCTCTATTATCGATTGGACCGTGGCCTCTATAGAATGACGCGACTGGTGTGGCTCGATCCCTCCATTGTGGAGCTGTGCTGGTCGCTGAACGGGAACAAGATAGGAGAAGGGGGTAATGTCGGGCCTGCCTAATGCTCTGTATACTGGAAAGAAACTGGCACTGGCATATACCACTACACAATCAGCATAATTATTCAGAAGTTGTGTAGTCCTTCTTACCCATTGGCATATTGCAAAGTGATGGCATTCCCTTTAGGTTTGAATTCGGCTATGGCTTTATTACCAACATTAACGTATGCGGACTGTCCTTGTGAGGATTGCTCGATACACAGCTATATAACAACATACAAAATACTATAAGCACAAATTACCATACCATCATACAAGTAATGATGTAAACTCAATTGGTGAAAAGCTTAGACCCACTATCTATGGATTGCAGGTTCGAGCCTCATTGCGGGCGGGGTGCTTTTCTGAAATGGGTCTTTAGCAAACCTCTCAATCCTAATTGCCAGCATGGTTTCAAAACATGACAGTAAAAATACTGGAGGCTACAACCAGTGAACAAGGGTCGAGATAATTCCACAGTTGTCAAAGATAAGCTCCTCCACCCATTGCCCGTTTTTTATGGGCTTGACAATAAATCCTATATAATATTTTCAATCGAAGGGGGTACCTATTACTAATACCATACCATATTGTATGTCTATAATAATCTATAGCAATATGGGTATTATACCAAACTATTGCATTCGTCCCAGTTTAAGCAGTGATCTCGGTCACTCATTATCATCAATGTCAGCCATTATCTCTCTATTCTTGGGTTAAGGCTTCCTTCAATCTTTATCATTCCTTTCGATCATTCACCAACTTTATTCACCGGGTTCTTCACAGTATCACTGTCACTTGTCAGTGATCTATTCATACTCCAGAGCTTGGCATACATACTACATACCTCTGAATCCTTGCACACTCCACCACTAGCAGCAAAGCTGAAGTCATTGCAAGGATTCCAGTAAAGCGTTGTTTGTACTGGTGGATTCTGGTTTGGTATGGTGAAATGAGAAGTTACACTACAAAAGACAATGAGTTTAGGTTTGGTAGTTGATTTCGCTAATGCAGGTGGGAGCTTAAATTGATGCTTCACAGCGGAGATTCCAGAATCATATCAATACTCTCACCATGTCGCTTTATTTTTGCATGTTCTCATTATGGGGAACTATACAGAGAATCTAATTTTATCTTTAGCTTCAGGCGCCTACATTGCTAATGTGGCTTACAATAGTAGTAGTTCTGTTTTTATCGATGGATGATTACTGCCTGAAAGTCCGCTAGGTTATAGCTGAGGCTGAAGTGTTCCCAATGTATTCCTTGCTGCGTTGAATCCCGTTGAACATGACCGGTAAATAGCGGAATGGTTGTCCTGGTCTGGTACATTTCAAGCCGAATCCCTTACGGCCTTTCCTTTCTCGGATTATATTTCATTACATAGTTGTTGATACTCACCTAGGGGTGGTACCATCTGACTTTGCAAGTGGTGATAGATCTATTTTCCCTTCGTCTGTAGTTAGTTTACAGGATTTTTCATCTGTTGATAGAATCTGTACTGCCCATACACAGTTTAGTACAGCTAAGCCTATAACTACTCGCCTACACATGCTTGCCGCTGTGTTGCATGTGACTTGAAGATTAAAGTATCTCTGTCTTATCACAATAAGTCAATAAGCCAGTACTAGATCTCTATCAATGATTCAAACATCTGCCTGTGAAGAAATGAGTAGCAGCAGATGACTATGTAACCTTGCTGGAGTCAATTGTGTTGACCACTAGCATGCTAGGCCCAGTCTTTATACATTACCAAATGTTCAACAAATTTGAGGCCATAAATTACTGCTACTAAATTTCCAATCCGGGTGATCACTTGAGTATACAGTTCATGGTAGTTTGGAAACAGGCTAGAGAGCTTGGATGAACATTGAAGGCTCCAGAGTTAAACTAAGCGCGCTCATGCCAAACTTCTGCTGGGAGTGTGAGCTACCCACGTAACTCCTAGCTCCTACCGCTTTAGAACAAGCCTCAGGCGGCTTAACTTAGTGCCCGGATATAACAATAAAAACATTCAAGGGAGGTTGTTATCTACTCTGGTCATCTTCGTGATGCATATAAGCGGGATAACTCAGTGCTGGGCTGGCAACCATGGTGACCTGGATTTAAAATGCAGGTCACGGAGGGCTCCCGTTGTGGGTATGAGCTCCTCACATTCATCCTTGCTCCTACCGCTCCGACGAGCCTCAGGCTTAGGAGGTCCGTTAAATAGGATGCTTAGTGCCTGAGAAAAATAAAAAGCTCGTCATTTATCCCGGAGTATGAATAACCGCAATGTAGAGTTTAGGCACATGGATAACTTAATATGAGGAAAGTGAGGAGACAAGAATGTAAAAATTATTCAAAATCTTCGGCTGTAGTGTAGCTGATCCTCAATTTGGAATTTACAAGAAAATCGCACTAGGATATGAAATTGTCTGATCCTACTGATTTTACTAAAAATACTGATAGTTTACATACACAGCCTGCATATGATAGAATGTGACTTTTATCCATGTCATTTCGATGCAGTGCGGGCAATTATAGCAATCGCCAATGATGCTTTGGGTTCTCCACCGCGTTACCGACTCTATTGTATCATAGGATATAAATTTTAGTCATCGCATAATAACACAATGGGGTGATCATGGAAGTGATCCCGTTTCCGTATGGTCTCTCCATCACTATCATTCATTCCACTGTGATGCAGAGACTATGCCCGTGACCTAATGACTACTGCTTTTTTGAAAAGAAAGACATAATGGCTTGAACACATTCATCAGATTGCCATCGTTCGACTAGTCTGTTGCACTCCGCCTTATTCACTCTCAGTAAAGCCTCCTTCTCTTGGTCTCGAATAAGCATCTTGGAATAACGAAGGCTCTGAAAAAATTAAGAATCGTATCTGGATTGCGACTTTATAAAAAGAATTTCTCTTCTCTATGGGGCACACCATCCAGGACACAAGCTGTTGACTTATTGATGTCATCACTGTAAAATATAGGTAAATAAAAGATGAAAACTATGATTACCAAGAGACTGAGTGTACGTTCACTCTAGCTATCTTGCCTGTCTTGCCTGTCGAGTCAATGTGTACACAAAGGGGGTGCACATAGTTCTGTATTCAATAATATTGACAGGTCCCTTTTTTATCATTTCAGAGTAGGGCAAGAGCCTTACTGGCTCTCCACCTTCAGTGCAGTCTGGCCCGTGCTTCCTTTGGTTGGTTAAACATAGTGATACAACATAAGTCTAGTGAAACTATGAGTAAATAGAATGAGCCATTCACAGTGTGTAATTGAGTGCGATAATTGCTGGTTAACCTTACCCCTTTGGGCAGTTTGGCATAAGCCTCAATTCTTTTCCACACTTCTGTTTGAAAGTACTTATCAGGGAATACCTCGGTAACCAGCCCAAGATCACATGCTTCTTGAGCGGATACCTTCTTATTGAACAGGAGCATTTCATTCGCCTGTATGATAATCAAGGTCGTTAGGATCTGATAATGAAATACGGTAGGCGATGTACAATGAGAGGTATGATGCAGGCGGTCTGCTAGAAGTTTCCCAGGGCTATGTTTCAGGTGAATCTGTTTTTATTTGAGATGCCAGGCCCCTAGTCGGGGTTTAACAGAAGACGGTTGTTGGCTGATCGGATGGAAAATTAAGAGATAAATCAATCTAAAAGAAATCAAGTCCTAATTATGTCAACCCATGTGATCAGTGAGGCCCAGTCCCTAGAATCTATACCATACACCTTCTACTCAATGCCCGCATGCTCTCATGTTTTTATAACATCTCATCCGGCAATGGGGACACTCGTGCTGCTTCATTTAGTGTCAAGCTGATGTGTCTGATCGGCCATCTTACCTTCATTGGGCCGAGAATTTTAGGGAAGAGATACGATGAGCAACCTTCTGGTGATTGGCCGAGGGACGAGAATGGAGTCTGGAAAGTTGCCTGGAAAAAAAACACAAAAAACCTAGGTCCAATGAATCAGTAAGCCTCTTTTCCAGAAAAGACAATTTAGTAACATAGGTGAATAGATCTGAGACCAGGCTAGTTATCAGCTCTAGTTCTAGCTCTTGCCCTTCCACATCTTAGGCTTATACAGCAACCTCAATAGATAGGTCAGTATACTTCCATTTCCAGCCAGCCCCAGGAAATTTAAAATGACTACCTTTTAATGTTATGTCTGTATTTATGACATAAAGGAATGTACAACTTTCTGTTGAAAATGCATGCCGTGCTACATTGTTGACACTGAGAGCAATATTGGTCTTACCCTATCTGTGGAGTAGACGAGATCGAACAATCCCATTGTAGTTACAGCCACACCAACGGCTGGTCCATTCACCACACAAATCAGTGGCTTGGTGAAGTTAATGAAAGAATCAACAAAATTTCTAAAATTGGAAAACAATAAGGGTTCGGTATAGTGCAGATCTCGAGTCATTTGATGCCATTTACAGCTTGCTACTTAACTTGATTGGATCAGCAGCCCGCCTTTGTTTTGGTTTTCCCTTATTTTTTTTGCGGTCAAATCTGAGAAGCCTGTGTTCAATAGTCGAATTGGAATGGCTGAGATGATGACATTGGCGACAGCGACGCCAATGGTGGTACGGATGATCAATGAAACGGCTGCAGAGTGTGCGGCAACTGTGGGGAATGATTTGGGGGTATGTCTCCCCAATCTTAAATGGATGCGTCTGGTTGGTAGACAGGCAGTCAACTATATACCGGAGTCTAAACTCACTGAAGTAGTATGCCAGAATCTACCGCCATCTTCGCCATGTCTTTAGGATCGATACCCATGAAGTTATTCAAGTCATTGCCACTGCAGTACATATCTCCAGCACCTGCAAAGTTAAGCTGGAAATGTTGACAGAGCTTTACCGGTAAAACAAACAAAGCTGAATTGATATGCCTCAGACCTACTAGCGATGTGGAACTGCAATGTGAACAGTTTGAAAAACCACCATCACCTAGTGCTAGTCATATAAACTCGCAAAAACGGATTCTATAACGTAATACATATACACATATACGGCCATCACGCTGTATGACAGGTTCAGTGTTTTGATTAGAAGAATCATATGAGCTTAGTATTGTAACCAGCACATATGCTTCAGTCAGTCTCAATGATAGCTCCGAGTAATAAAAATACCTGTTACAGTAGCGAGAACAACATCACGATCTGCATCAGCCTCCTTCAGAGCCGCCTGCCACTCATTATACATCTGAGATAAAAAGTATAAATCCATCAGGTTTAGAGGTGAACATTGAATTTAAATGAAACAAATATTCTACCTACTGATTGAAGTCAAATTGGTACATTGGGATCTAATGTAAAAGTTATGGAGGGACTGAATTTCATTGTAGGCCTACTTCTATAGTGATAGCGTTCTTCTTATTGGGTCTGTTGAGTTTGATTTTGTAGATGCCACCTTCAACAACCACATCCAGAGTGTTATATTTGCCTTGCATAACACTCTTCTCCTCAGCGGCAGACCCTTCTGCCTCCACCAGACTGTTCACTAGATCAATATAAGCCTGCTGCGCTTCATCCTAAAACAAGACATGAGTAGCTCACAAGCCAGTATTGTCTATATTAACAGCTAGGAGTCATGAGCGGTGCGTATTTAGGATCAACTACACTCTGCTGAAGTCATGGGTGCGAGCGAGATGAACCACAGGAGAGATGGTCATACTCACAGCTCGATACTCGATTAAATCAGTTGAAAACTAGTAAGGCAATATTAATCTATTAGAAGAGGTGGTAAGTGTTGGTACATGTACTAACAATGTTAGTTACAATGTTAGTCACCACACCGAAGGTGGAGAATACCACACACCATCAGATACATGTCCTATTTACAGGACGACCACTTTCCACCTTTTATCATCTATACAATGCCCAAGACAGAAAAATCTCATCCTTTGGAATTGCAACATATTACAGATTGCATGTATTTTATTGCACGAATGGATTAGATATAGAAAAATGGTGATTCAGTAACCAATAAAGTTCAATATAGAAAAATGAAAAGAAATTGTGTATATAGTAGGGCAAAAGGCAACCTGATAGTTATTACAAAGTTATAGAGTGGTGGCTGCCCGATTTTCTCTATTTTCCGTTACACCACAGTTTCACGGTATATCAAACAGCCACTTTTTAATCAGAGACTGCCTGGGTATTCCCACGGAGGCATCAAATACCTGTGTTTTATCACCGTGCTGGTTCCATGCTTCCCACTTGGCTTTACCAACAAAGTCCATCATTCCGGGCTTCTTGGTGGTGTTCTTACCAACTGTTGCCTAAACCAATAGTAGCGTGGCATGGAATATAAGACAATGATACGGCGGTACATCTGTACAAGCAGTTTGGTAGCCATAAAATTAAATAGCCCTATTAATACTAAGAAGAACAGATGACCAATACAGACAGTCAAACCAAAGCAGGGCATTTATGCTTGTGTCAATTTGGTTCATCAATTACAGACAGTCTTCTCTGTGAGAGCATGCAAAGGACCATGCCGAAGCGAAAACAAGCTGTGGACTTAGTGATGCTTGCCATGTGAAATCTTACAATCTTGCCTTGCTATTCATCCTGCTAGTAGTTAGAATTGTTTACCTGCTTGAACAATGCATAGATTTCTAGTTTGACATGATTTCCAGGATCCTTTTTTAACATGTTCAGCCTGGTTTTTGCTTCCTCGAATGCGGCATCATGAGCACCAGATATGAAAGGTGATGTATGAAAATAGAAGGTCGCTCTGGCACCAGATCTGTCAAGTACAAAGACAAAAAGCCCAGTCTTTGGTTGGTTAGTTCGGACCCAGTTCCAAATGTAAAAATCAGTACAGCGAGTGATTCACCGACTGACTTGACACCGACGGTGACATTGATTGTGATCCGCTTTCCGTTTACGAGGTTTTTGTTGTTGATGGACTGACCGAGTAGACTACTAATAGTATTACTAACTAGGAAAGTACAGATGCTGGGACTAGTACCTCTGCTCTAGTAGACTAGTGGTAGTGGTAATTAATCCAAAGACACATTCACCGAGTCAGAACTGAGAACTGACTGTAAGTGGACCCGGTCCGAATGATGGATCCGATGGTCATGGACTGGAGTCACACTCGCACTCACTCTCAGTGACTCACGTCACTTTGACACTCACTGTCACTCACAGTCACGGTCAGTCACTCAGACTCACAGTCACACTCACAGTGTGAGTGTAACTAGTCACTGAGTGACTCTCTGGCTGAGTCACTCACTCGGGGCCGGGAGTCAGTCACACTCATGCATAATATTGACTGACTAAGTTTTGGAGTGACAACAGAACTCACGGGTCTTTGAGTGTTCGAGTACATAACTGACTAAATCTAGGAAAACTAGAGTTCAGAAACTTTGCACACAAGGGCGCTGCCATTTTCAGTAAAAAGTACTGTAATGAAGTCGCTAGAATGATAACTGACGCGCGCAAGCGCAAAAGCATTCTTCGTGGAATCTTATTTTGGATATTTTGAAGCGAGCGAGCGGAAACTGGGAAGCTTCAGAACTGATTTCCGCGGAACACAGCCACCGGGAGAAACAATAACGCCCAGCGACATTTGAAATACAATTACCACGCGCAGCATCGTCATAACACACCGAACTGTAGGACAGGAGTGAAACTAC
>Ga0224501_10002859_pt1 | contig 13598 bp, 10 predicted proteins | sample SF_Oct11_sed_USG_4_FD_169105 | JGI IMG/M metagenome (GOLD analysis project Ga0224501, IMG submission 169105) | Sediment microbial communities from San Francisco Bay, California, United States - SF_Oct11_sed_USGS_8_1 | ecosystem: Environmental > Aquatic > Marine > Sediment | place: USA...
GGTTGATCATGCGTATGACGAGACTGTTCTAGTACCACATCATTCAACTGTCAGATAAGAATTCAATAGATGGCAAAGTTCAACCCCAAGACACTAGACAGGATTCTGGTTAAATCTCAAGGCAGTGCATAATGACACATGAATACAATAGTTCCCTATTCACGCTAAAATGAACCAGCATTGTTACCGAGTGAAAAGCTCTGGCGATGCACAATCCATTCTTACCCCTTTGATTGGTTAGTGTTTCTGTCCATGACAACTTGAGCGCTGATGCTGTCAGGGAAGGCCATACGTAGACCATTCTCGTCTGTTCCATAACTCAGATTACTTACATAGATAGAGTCTGTGGCTACAAGCAATGGAAAGAGTCAATTGTTGATATAAAACAACTTGAAACGAGTTCAGTTGGCAATATGACATTTGCACTGCCTTGATACCGCTCAATGCCGATGGGAGTGCTTTCCTTGCAATAGATATCCTATTGAATTTCAAGCTTAGGTTGCCTTCTAATCCCTTTCAAGACGGGTACTACAGTACACTATTTATTCATTGACGTAGTAGTGTCAGTTTAAAACTGCGATATAATATAGGTACAGCCCACAATTTCAGCCGTTGTGTTGGTCAAATCAGGCCACTCAGCTTTATACGCCACCATGGGTTCACTCTTCAGGTTTCTGTGAGTGCGAGTCTTTCACTCAGTAGCACTGCTAGTTAACTAGTCTCACCGCTCATGATTAAAATTATCCAAACAAGAAGATGAAGAAACAAGAATAGAATTTAATAATTCAGTTAGAGTTAAGATCAAATTTAGAACCCAAGATTGAAAGAAGACAAGTCAAGTAGAACTAGAACTAAAACTCAGTGACGTCAGTGAGTGAACTGTTGAACTAGAAGTAGAACAAGAACCAGTGACAAACACAAAGTGACAAAGGAACTTCAGTTCATCAATTCAAATCAATATTTGAACTTGTCGCTGTAAGTACGAAGCAGAAGGAATGCCATCATAGTAACTAAGTCAAGCAGTTAAACAGTCACATAACGGTGAAAGAATAACGAGGACGAACCAAGCACGATCATCATTATGAATCGACTTCATCGATTGGTTGCTCAATGTTCATTCAATTCATTGATGATTGAAATTGAATGAATTGAATTGGTTGGCCCGGGTTCAATATTTATTCGCTATAACTATACTTTAACGATTCTGTGGGGTTTGTAGCTCTTGTGGTTGGTTCGTCCGATAATGAAAATCGTTATTGTTACCTGACTGCATCTTTGTGTGGGACGACGGGTCTAATCGCGACAAATAATCGTGAAAGAAACGTGGCTTTCTTTTCCCTTTATAAGCTCCAAAATGGCGAAAGGAAATCGGATTTAGGGCTATTCATGGAATCGACCATATTGCGTCGGGGCGAGTCGAAACGACGTTATTGAGCTGGTGGGTGTTTCTGTCCAAGTGGTCGGGCTTTTCGGCATATATGGGCACCTGGGGAGAGAGAACCCGCCCGAAGAGCCAGATCACCTGGCTAGTTTTTATAGGACCTGGATAGGAGTAGTCTTCTCCGGCTCTGATTGCTGATCCCGCCACATATTGAAGAGCCAGATTGCCTGACTCGAAGGCTGAACATACGAGTTGTCTTCTCGGCCAATTGTCCGAAGAACTCCCATCCTGATACTGAGCACTCTAATGGCTAATTTAGTTGGCCAATCGGATTGAAGGCACACAATGAACAATCATTATGAAGAAAGTTGATAATTTGAGCAGATTGGCTTTGCGGATTTACATGCTTTTGAGCCATCAGTGCCGCTGCCAGCAGAGCTTGAGGGAAGTGAGTTAGCTCTGCGATCAACAGGAAAAGCAATGTCAAGCAAATGAGCATGGCCTCAGCTCACCGGAAAGGATCCTTTCTCCTTGGACAACGAATGGAATATCAAAGAACTGCCGATGCAAAGAAAACGGCTGGGGAATCTGCTGGATCTTCGGAAAAATCATTGAACACTGTCGCACGACATCGCTCAAACTCTATATCATCGTGCCAGAAATGGTGGAATATTAGGACAAAGGCAAAACATTCCTTGGAGTTGTATCTATCTATATCAACACTAGTGGTATTATTGCCTGCCTTGATTTTTAGTTCTCTTTACACTAGACAATTAGAACAAAGGATATTTACTTTAGAAGACCAGTTTGCAAGACTTCGGCTGCAACAGGAAAAAGAAGCAAAACACGCGATTGGAAAAGAAGATATAAAAGTGCTTGTCTTTCAATATCTGATGCAGGTAAGTATAAAACATAAGGATTGTCATTCTTTTAGATTCGGACAGCGCAGTAATTTTGAGAGTGTATTCTACATTCTGATTGAATGGAAGTGTCTTTCAATGTGAAGGAACCATATACACAAAAAGCTGGCCACTAACTAGCCAGATACTTGTGTAAATTGATGTCCTCAATCGCCTATTTGCCTAATATATTTTATCAACACTTGAAGTGCATGTACGTCAACTGGTAATCCGTCCGGAAGACAAGCCTATACAGTGCACAGCTTGTAAATGCCAAGTCATACAGGGTTTTCAGCAGGGGCCTTTTGTATGACTGAATGAACTGAATAGCCTGGATACACATAGCAATTACAAAAGTGCACTCAGAAGCACGCGTGGTGACCCTAGATATGGAATGCTGGCCCTGGTGCAAGAAACATTGATTTGCAGTTTCTCTTTTTTTCATTCGAAGTGACATTTGTAGTTTAGAAACTATAATATGATCTTATTCTGACAAAGGGTAGAAACAGAGACCTCTTTGACCAATGATTGGAGCAATAGTACGTATAATCATTATAATACTGGTAACTTAACCAGGGGCATCAGTATCAGCTTAATTTGATGCCAATCAAAGAATAATTGAGAATGGATTGGTCACTGTTACGCAACGTATATGTCATTAGTTTATGATCAAATGAGCCAAATCTAGAGTAAGAGCTGGTAAGATGCTGGGGGAATATCGAGCCAACAGTCAGCCAACAATGAAATTGACCCGCTGCCTGCCTCTGATGAGTGGGTTCTATTGTTGTCATGAATTGTTGTGTATAATCTCTCATTAACATTGTTTATGATATCCAATATGTACACAACAAACAATGCTATTAAGAATGGTACAGGTCCTGCCAAACTGCGCCCACCAAATAACCAAAGTTATTACTTCAGGGTGACACAAATACGATACAATATAAAGAGTTGTCTCTTTTGAGACCACAGCAATGTATTTGTTGTAGTCAGCTTTGTGGTGACTTTTCACAAACATTGATGATGTTTCACCGATTGACCCCAGGTCTTTAGTTTTTCATGTCTCATTTACTGGTTTTATTTGTAGAATGATCAGAGCAATAACCTTGACCTCAGAAAGCAGTTAGTGAGGGAAAAGAGAAAAACTTTGGATTGCCTTTGCCCCCCTGGTATGTGAATTGTGATTCTACAAACTTGATCATTGTTTAGAGGTATAAATGCTGCTAAACCATTACCTCGTGTACTCTCAAACTACTGGTCCCATAAACACCAATTATCAAATCAGCATAAATTAGAAAATCGGCTGATTTTTCGTGTTTTGCGGTGAACTTCACAGAATCAAAGCACACTTTGACGCGTGTCCCACCTGGTCAAGATTGTAGGAAATGTACCTTACCTACTCATATATCGAGGTGAGGCAGGTTTATGTGCCTTGACAATCAGATGTTAGATGCCTCCCCTTTGTCCAACATAATTACGGTCTAGTCTTCCTTTGAACCCAGACGGTACCTGTCATTAGCTCATAAGGACTGTAATGTTGATCCGAGTCAATGAACCCATTGGATGGACTAGTGGTTTAGCGAGTTTCCTTCGCTGCCAACAGAGTTGCACAGCTTTGTTCCCTCACCCTGACCGTGGCATAACTAAAATCTAGCGTTCTGAAGGTTGGTGTTTGCCTCGGTTAAGTCTGCTAAGCTGGTAAACTTCAAGTTTGGACGGTACATTTCAGATGTGCAGCAAGTAATTTTGATTCATTGGGATTTAACAATTGGAATTGTAGATTTTCCAGTCTAGCCACTGATGTACTGTGAGATTACAGCAAGCCGGAAAGCCTGGGGTGCTATTGTGGCTTAGGGCATCTCTGTGTCAAATCATTATTAACCCCAATGTAATACTGAATAGAAGTTCTCCCACTGGGTTTGAGATGCCAGTAATAGTAGCCTTGCCACATTAGGATAGTTGCAGAGCTATGACTGAACCTTATTAGAAGGCAACTATTGAATACAATAAAGCTAAGAGTAGTAGATAATTACCCCAAAGATAACATATTTATATCACAAATCATGCTGTGCTCGAATTTTCTTTAAAGCTAAACAGTGAAAACAGTTTTGTTAGGCAGAGTTCAGTAGGAAGTGTAGAATTAGTCGGTGTAGAATAGTGAGTCCATTATTCTAGACAAAACAATGACCACTGTTCCCTCATGGCTAGGCGGAATAAATACAAAGATGTCATTGTTGAACAAGTTCACATTGTGACGCCTAAAATAGTGCACTCTGAGGCTTATTTTTATTGGGAAATTTACTTGGCATTCCAACAGAACCCCATAAAATCACAATGCTGCTCCGGCATGCAGTTTATTGTTTATGATGGGAGTGGGACTGCCAATTGCCCAGTTTCTTTGCCACTTTCATAAAGAACATTTCATAGAGTGATGACTTTTTTGTACTTGACGGCTAGTGACTAGAATGGATAAATAGTAGCATAAAGTTATCATTCTCTCTCCTATCTGAGGATAACTCTATGCCTCATAAACCTTGCCTGTCTTGATTTGTATAGCCAGCAAGATCAATTTACATACACGTGACAACCTAGATACTGACACTGTAACTATTTTCTTTTTTAACAATCCATTCATATTACTCTTTTGCAGGAGAAAAAGGAGAAAAGGGAATTTCTGGAATAAAGGTACGTTATGAGCGAATCTTACATGGGGCAATTATATAAGATGTTCATCTGATGAGCTGTTATCACCGGCGTTGGTTTTACAGGGCACGCGAGGCTATCCAGGTTCCCCTGGGTTTCCGGTAAATCTTACTGCATTTGTGTCACATCTCATACGTAACAGTGTCTGTCAACTCATTTGTAAGAGCACCAGACTAACCTGTAGTCACCAACCCTCTAGTCACATTCGTAGAGTTATTTTGCTAGCTCGATCTATGGTCACATTCTCTTGCCCATGTAATACTTACTACTCAACAATCATCGCGCGCAACTTCTACTTTTCCCATGCTTCTATCGAAATATATTTCATATAGAAGGGTTCACAACACCTGTTCTGTGCTTGTGTGCCATATAGGGAGTAAAGACTGATGACAAGGATAATATTTTGTACCGATTTGATGAAATAATTGACTCTCTGAAACCGCCAACCAAAACAAAACTTGCCGTTCTCACACGGATTTGCTTCTTCTTCATTCACAGTAGTTCTTGCATAAAATAGCTTACAATGACAAGTGCCCTGAGCCTCTGACTCCAGAAAAGGATTTCTCCAATCCCATTGTATGCTAACAGTACTCCTTAAATCGGCACAATCTTACTCTTGTACTGAATCACTCACCAATGCGAAGCAAAGAATTGACATGTCTTGAGAGATATGATCTTTTTGTACCGGCTAGTTGTGAGCCTGCAGGGTTATGTCCGGGTGACAGTCATATCATTAGCGCACTGTGTCATGGGTGTCAGTCAGTCATAGTACAGTTTTGATGGGCCCTCTACTCTCATCCCACACCGCCCAGTCACCCATAGTCTGCCATATTGTACCGCGTGACACTTATGATTATTAGCGTAGTAGTCGCTGAATCCCAATTCCGGAACAAGTAAATTTTTCCAGGAACATGACAAATTTGTCCGCTGATGAAAAAATTAGTCACTGTTGACTATATTTACATCTGCATCTGCTTCTTATTAGGTGAAATCATTTCAAATCGAAATATAGCCTATTTGTTAACTCATACCTGTACTGGTTTAAATCAGTGACATTCATTTCATCGACAATCACTGCCATCGATAGCCAATCACACCTGTAGTTGATATTGGTTACATCAATACCCGAACCTTTTCACAGTGTTCTGGGTATTTTTTAGGGACCAATTGGTATGCCAGGTTGGCCTGGTAGAAAGGTAAATTTAGTTCGCTTCATTTCTTTGGCAATCTTCCTTCCATTTCTTAATTGCAATAAAGGCTAGGCAATTTAGTTTATACACCCCAGAGTCGATTGGGTCCCACATTTATCAGTTATATAATAGCTAATGCGAAACCCAATACAGCCGGAGAGCGAGAGAGTGTACTTCGCTTGCAAGTTGTATGGCTAACCCCCTTGGCTCGCGGATCATAAGCCACTTATTCATCACAATGCATGCTCAGCAAGCGTTGAGCACGGCTTGATAATATCTTGTTTCATTCCAGGGAGATCGGGGTCCTGTTGGATTTCCTGGCTGGCCGGTTTGTAAATCTATTATGCTTAGCTTCTCCTACTGGCCGACGTTGCGTGCACGCATGTGATCATTATCCTCTCATTCCTGCGTTGGTTTCATTCTGCTAGCACTCCGGGATGGGTCTGGTCTAGTGCGATACTAACTATAGTCCATTATCTGTTAACTCTTCAGTATGAATTAATCTGTCTGACAACTCATCTGGACTTTTTCTATCTAATTTATTCATGGGTCATGAGCAATGTTGTATTTGAGTTGAGATTTTCTCACCACCTTTTCACCAGATCACCCTAGCATGCACTAGTATAAATGCTCGTAAAAGGCAAGGGATATAGTTCTGGTTGTACCTAGAATCCACAGTTTACCTGCCATCCTCCATTGCTATGCAGGAATAAAATCAACTCATCTGTCTAGGCAATACATTGTTAGCTCACTATCAACACTTGAAAGGTCATGCCTATAGTAAATAGCATACAGTTTGAATTCGGGCTAGACCGCCACGTCTCTCACCTACCCTCCACTGCAAGACCCGTATGTTGTGCTGGTTCTGTCTATTGTGAAGTGTGTGCTAGCCATCAGTCAGTCAGACCACTGCTAAATATTACTTGCGTTGACCTGGCATTTCTCTAACTTCTCCAGGGGTCTATTGGAGTACAGGGACCAAAAGGAGAAGCGGTGAGTGAACATGTCGCATAGAAAGACCTACGTGTCTGCAATATTCAGTTCACCCACAGTTTAAAACTGAGTCTTGGGTGAAAATTCATCAACAGCCCCATAGAGTTAGTTATCCATAGAGTAAGAGGATAATTTTATGTACTGTTGAGCCACTATTGTGACTAGTGAGGTTTCCATGCCTGTGAGGATTAGGTGAAGTGGATGAGAACTGATTTGATAGGGATTCTCAAGCCCCACAACACCCACTCTCGAATCATTCGGGTGAGACGGTTGTTCACGATTGGCAGGGTATAGATGGCAAGACGGGACCCAAGGGTAATACCGGTGAGAAGGGACAGCAAGGTGAAAAAGGAGTACCTGGACTGCCAGGTTATGATGCCATTGGGATGAAGGTGAGATTCTAAGATGGTGAATTAAAACGAGCACCTGTGTGTAAATGCAATCCCTCTTCCTCTGTAACCACTGGCCATGCCGGCATCGCTTCTCGCACGCAAGCTGCTTAATGAACAACGGTTGTACAATGAACATGTTGAGCAGAAGAACACAGCCCAAGAGTATTGTCACTCGGAAAACACATACTTCTTTGTGAAGCATCAACAAAGCACTTCGCAAATACAAACCGAGAACAGCCAGCTGGACCCAAACGCATTGAACGCCATTCTAATTGAACCTAGGGTCGAGCGAGCGGGCTGCATGTGTTGTTAAATATGCCGAATACACATGCCTGCTGTGCTGTTACTAAACATGTTCATTCCAAATGCTGCGAATTGCTTAAATTAGGTAAGGTGGCTTTAAAAATTATGCATTCCACAATGAAATATTGTGATGAGAGTTCACAGTCGGTGCGGGGCAGTATAGTCCATACGGCAACAGGTCAAATGAATACTTGCATAGCGAAGACAACTCTACAAGTTACTTTGGAGCATTTGCGTCCAGCTTTAAAGATTATTATGTCACTGAATCCAGATACGCTAAACACCCACTAATTCAAAGGCCAAACTGCGGATTGCACTACACTTCGACAGAGGAGTTTGGGTGCATTTGTGTCTGTAGCATTAGAATGTTAACATTCAAGTTCGTGTGGATACATTTGGGGGACTGGTATAGACTAGGAGTATGTTTGTACTCAGAAAGTTACAGAAAGTAAATATTTGATCGATTGACTTTGATAGCTGGTTAGAGTTTAACATGTATGCTGCATTTTTGCTAATCTGTTGCATGTTCCAGTGGGTGAAAACTAGCCACATATACACAGTGGACTTTCATTTGCACTTATTAGCCAGTCCTGGCACAGCAGTAGCTGCAGTCATGAAAAAAGCAGATGGGACTCAATTACAAACAGTTTGTCAAAACAGTACGCTTTTTCATAATAACAATAAGCATTGTTATTCAGCTGTGTTTTATCTTGGAATTAGCTAAAAGAATATTCAAACCTTTCAGTGGTAGCCGGACACAGGCTCTTTTTATTTACTAAGGTCGTATTATAAATTATTAGTGAGATAACTACAGTTTGTTATGCCAGGGGAATTGTCTTAATTGTCATGGTCACCTCGCTTGAGATATCTCCTATATAGCCACTATCTGACCCGGTTACACATTTCTGTTCCCCGCCCACATATAACCATGCCTAATTCTGATAGAGTACCGAATTTGCTAGTCAGTCATCATCCATTTTTAGGCAAACTTACCCTGTAATAATACTGCAAATTGCACATTTACACCCTACTGCGAATTTCACACGTACACCATACATACACTTTAAAATTTAAACATGGATTCTCTACTATTGGCTCAGCTTTTTTACACTGCCATGTGCACTTACATGTACACACATTGCTATTCCCTGTGTGGGGGGTTGAGTTTGCTCCCTGGTGAACAGGGAGTGTCTCCTGGAGCTCTGGAGCGAATAAAGATCGGATGCTCTTCCTGTCACCAACATTGACTTTTCTGGAATTTGAACCCACAGCTGCTGCCATGTTCATATACTAATTATAAAAAATGCCCATATTCTTTTTGTCAGAAAATATTCTGATAAACTGCACTGACCATCAAATTCTGAAATCAATCTTGTTTTATACAGGGCGAGAAAGGAGACCAGGGTCCTGAAGGATCAATAGTTAATGACTTGACTGATCTAGATATGAAAATAAGAGTTATCGAACTAAAGGTGAGCATTCTAGAATTGTCCTCCCTCTAAGGATTCCTTTATTTGTTGCATCATAAATATTTCATAGACCATTCAAATCAGCAACAATTGCTGACTCAAGACAGACAGGTGGTAAAAGAAAATCTCTGTTAAATATCGCAATTTACACCTTCTGTTTGCATGATGCCAAAACGATTTTAAACTGAACATAGATTTATCCTCATAGAGTAGAACTCTATGTTTTATATAGATACAACTGCTTACACAAAGAATCGGTGCATTTGCGTGATTGAGTGTTGGCGTCTGAAACCGGGTTTCAGGCGCATTCGAAGTTCCAATGCTCGAAAGTGCGCCCGAAAAGTGCGTTATTACAAACCATGTACTTCAACTGCGGCCTAAAGTTAATTTGGTTACGCGTACAGAATTCTGCACCTGAAAGTAGGCGTGCTAGTTTGTACAATGTCAAGGTTATCAAAATGTCAAGGCTGGCTATCGATCGCTTGCGTATTCTATGGTCGCTTCACAGGTCGCTTCATTGTTGCGAAACAGACCGTGAAACAGACTGCACAGCTTTTTTCTCCTAGACATGCAAGACATTGAGAGAGGACAACTCCGTTGCACCCGAAACACTTTCGTTTTGTAACTGTGCCTATCTGTTCGCGTGATCGTACCTGAAATTTTTTGTCTTCGTTTGACCAAAATCACATGAATAGGCCTAATAACTCTATGACTGCCACGTATCTACAAAGATTCTAGCCAAGATAGGCTGAGCCTTCACTTTGTATAACCCCTACACATACCAAACATTAGGGCTCTCATGGCCACACTTGGTAAAGGTCATGGCTATTCTATCTTGGTTTTACTATTTGGTATTATATTATACTACACACCCTTGTGTATTATCCCTGGGCAAGTCTTTATGTGCTACAGTCATGGAGTTAACCTCTGGGAGGATAACTCTATGGCTACGGTATGTACAGTCTTGAAAGAATTTTAGTGTCCAATCAAATGCGATCTTCCCACAGTCTGTAACTCAGCCGAGATATAAACAGAATCTCAGAGAGGCTGCACCAACAGTAGTAATGAACATCCCATTCCCACATGATTATTTTGCGGTTTGTGGATTGTCACTTCATCACTGCGGATGTGTATTTATAATGTCTCATTCGAGCTCCTCGTAATAGTCCAATCCCAAACAGTGCAGTGGGAGAGGCTAAAAGGCCCTGTGGTAGAGACTCAGTGGTAGAGACTCAGTGGTAGAGACTCAGTGGTAGAGACTCAGTGGTAGAGACTCAGTGGTAGAGACTCAGTGGTAGAGACTCAGTGGTAGAGACTCAGTGGGAAAGACCATGGGGTAAGGATAACTCTAGGGGACAAACTATAATAACATAGGCAGCCTTACTAGTTATGATGAGATTGGCAGCTTTAATAGAATATTATATTGAACATTTGTGGTTTCTTGGTCTGAATGTACTCTGATTTGATGATTTGATATAGGGAGCTCCAGGTGAACCAGGTTCACGCGGTTATCCTGGTGAACCGGGATTACCTGGCCTAGATGGCAAGGTTGGACCACCAGCTGAGAAAGGAGAAAAAGGAGATCGAGGCTATCAAGGACCAAGCGGCCTCAGCGGAGCACCTGGGTTGCCTGTACGTATCATGAGATCTATCTATCTATCTAACTATCGTAGATCTGTCGTCTGCTAATGTGTAGATTTCCCATAACATGATCACTAGGTTTCTCAAGTGTGACCAAGTCTATCCTTATAGTACCACGTTGCTGTTCGTTCTTGTATCTTGTCTCACTGTGTTGGTAATAAGACAGCGTGATTTAATCCACTATCTAAATGGAAGACTAATTTAGCAACCTGTTAACCACCACCCCATAACACTTTAGGGAAAGAAAGGTGAACCAGGGACACCAGGAAATTCACTCTTTGGTATCAAAGGAGACAAGGGTGACTGTGGTCCACCAGGTATCAAGGGAACCAAAGGGTCTATGGGTCCTATAGGCCCGGTAGGCCGAGAGGGCTCAATTGGGTTTCCTGGACCAATGGGAACTAAAGGAAGCATGGGACCAGAAGGACCTCCCGGCAGAACCGGAAAACCAGGAGAAATCGGACCCTCTGGACTACCTGGAGAAGATGGAATCCCTGGCTCCAAAGGTGAAATCGGGCCAGTTGGACCAAAGGGTGAACCAGGTGTGAATGGACACAAAGGTGAAAAAGGAATGGAAGGAAGTACAGGACAAAAAGGAGAGGTCGGTCCCGTCGGCGCCAATGGTCGAAAAGGAGATCCTGGCGCAAATGGAGTAAAGGGTGAAACTGGACTGAAAGGTGAATCAGGTGAACATGGAACTAAAGGTGACAGAGGAGATACTGGACCAAAGGGAGAAAAAGGCCCAAAAGGAGAGATCGGTCCGCAGGTAAGATCACAATTCTTACAGAGAACCATGGCACAGTGGACATTCGGTGTGCATCACCGAGTTTGTGCAATGATTTTAGAAGGTTTCGTATTAAAATTTCCTCAAATCAAACCATAGCGTTATGGACAGGAAAATAACTCTGTGATTCAATTGCATTGTGGCTGGCTGCATCTCATTTGGCTTTGTGATGACCCCAGCATGTATGAGGGATACCAAAAACTGATGCAGTACGTACTAAAAACTATTATTTTGTTTCAGGCGGAGGTGATTGAGATGAAAGGTGGTGGTATAGAAGTGGTAGTTGGTCCACCTGGTCCCGCCGGACCTCCCGGTCCTCAGGGTGATCCTGGATTAAAAGGCGAGATCGGGGTTTCTGGCGAAAAGGGTTCTAAAGGCGATGAAGGCAAGCCAGGTCAACCAGGCGATAAGGGGGCGACTGGTGAGACCGGAAAGGATGGAGAAAAAGGCGCTGTGGGATTAGCTGGACCTCCTGGCTTCAAAGGCGAGCCCGGTGAAGATGGCAAAACAGGACCAAAGGGTGAACGCGGTGATATCGGCGCTGATGGACAGAAGGTAGCAATACGACTCCAGTTATCTCTCTCTCTCTCTCTCTCTCTGCTTTATACGCAGTAAAGCTCTCTAACCTAACCTTTCGTGTTCTAACTGTCAGATCTACTGAGTCAATTCTTAGCCCAGTTTATTAACAGTATAATCTTTTAGCATATCTACCACAGAGGATAGCGATTGGTTTGTCGAGTGTGTTCACAAAGCTGCAAAACCCTTCATCTATTTCCGTACTATTTGGTCACTGTTTACATAAAAAGAACTGTATTAATGTGCAAACAGAAATTGTAAATATCCATAAGAACTTATATCAGAACTGGCTCAACAATCAGTACTAGTAGAATCAGCCTGGATTCCCTCTATGTAAAGTGGTCTTCGTTTTGTCATATCGCCAAATTGCTTGCGAGTATTTTGAATCTAGCAATATGACCCCATTCTGTAATTGAGGGTCTTCGCACTTAACAGAGCACCTATTCATTTGAGAAATATAGCAGAACAGGTTTCCCATTCATTTCACTCTGCCATGTCTAGGGAAAGTTTGAAGGAAACAGCTGATGATTTATAAAATGAATGCCCCTTTTATATAAGACCATCACTTGTGTGCAGACGAAGCATGACCTTTTTTATCAAGGCGTTAATTATTTTGGCATGTCTACCTTACAGTCTCAACAAATAAGGTTTGATAAGAATATTACTGTTTTAGGGCGAACAAGGGCGCCGTGGAAAAAAGGTACCTTTTATCGCATGGTTCTCGCTATCGACTACTCCTGGTGGTTTGGAGTTACGATTCTTTGCATGTAGAACTCCCTCAACAACTAGGTCTCTCTAGAAGCTTAGCACGCCTAGTTTTCTCACATGTAATTACATGTTTCTGTTTACTTAACGGCACTCTTCTGTGTCTGCTTAGGTGATAGGTCCACCAGGACCAACGGGTATGAAAGGTGACAAAGGAGACCAAGGCCCTACTGGCAGAGAAGGAAAGATTGGGCTTACCGGTTCCCAGGGTCAAATGGGACTTCCTGTAAGTAACAATCAGCACTTTTCTTTTCCCTTTCGATAATTCCTAGAAAACTGACTAAAACTGAAAACTAACATACTGCCAATATTGTTGATAGACATGACAACCTATTTACTCTCAGCTTTACACAGGCAGACAGAAAAGCCACCTGTTCCATTACTATGTGCTTGTCCATCACTCAAGAGCTGACCACCTGGGCAATTAATCTGAACTTCAGTCCCCATCGAAATCCATTAATTTGTTGAAGGACTCTTCAGTTTAAAATGAAATGACCATTGC
>Ga0224501_10002860_pt1 | contig 13597 bp, 13 predicted proteins | sample SF_Oct11_sed_USG_4_FD_169105 | JGI IMG/M metagenome (GOLD analysis project Ga0224501, IMG submission 169105) | Sediment microbial communities from San Francisco Bay, California, United States - SF_Oct11_sed_USGS_8_1 | ecosystem: Environmental > Aquatic > Marine > Sediment | place: USA...
ATAGCTAGTGGAGAACTTCACCGAATATTCCATGCTGTTGATTACTATTTTAATTTACTTCCTTGGCACCCAATCCTAAGAAAACCAGAGAAGGGAATTGTGAGCGTGGGTGTTTGGCTGAAAAAATGCCTTGCCAAACTACGTATAAAGTCGCTTTCATACGGGATCGGCGTTACTGGCGGAAATAACCACAGAGCTGTATTGCAGGTATGAAAGATGAGCAGCAGATTCGCTTTAGTAATGAGGGCGACCAGGAGCCAGGACTGGAGGCAGGAGATATCATTATAGTCCTGGATCAGAAGGAGCACTCGCGGTTCACCCGGCGAGGCGGTGACCTTATTATGGCGATGGAAATCTCTCTCACAGAGGCTCTGTGCGGCTTCGAGAGGACTATAGAGACACTGGACTCCCGTACCTTACTCATTAGCCAGAAACCAGGTATGTTAAAGTTATAAATTTTATGTCTTCAAGACAAAAAACTGGGTGGTGCAGAAAGGAGGCAACTGTGTGTATTTGCCTCCGGGTTATTATTAGATTTTCTGCTCGCACCCTTGTGCCCCATAGAGGAAGTAGCTCTATGATAGGTGATGGTAGGTAGGTGATAAATACTGGAGGGAAGGTATTAGAGGGCTGGTCAGAATGGCAATTATTTACTGGCGTGTAATAATGGCATCTGTCTATTCTGGGCATGGAGTTATCCTCCCTATGGCCAAACCCTGGGGCACACACCGTAAAGCATTGCCCGCTAGACCCGGAAAATTCAGTGGCAGTCAATTTACTATGTTTCACACATCTTTGCAAGAACTCGTCTTTGCTTTCACAAGAAGTTGGAGGGGATCGCCCTGGTGTTTTCTCTTATCTACCTGCTGGGATCCCATTTTTAGACCTTGCTGATCCTGAGCCACACCGAGTAGAAATAAATTTGTTATACCATAGGAGTCGAGCCTCATGTGTGCTGTTGCAGTGGCTGGCCTCTGACACTATAGTGTGTAATATGAGTTTCCTTCTCTTATTGGTAGGCAAGGTGATAAAGCACGGAGATATCAAATCTATTGTGAATGAAGGAATGCCTACATACAAGAGTCCATTTGTTAAAGGGCAGCTGATAATTCAATTCTCTGTGAAATTCCCTGAGGACGGCTTCCTAGATGCAAAACGAATACAGGTAAGGATCGCCATACATCTGTTTCGGGGCGGAGGGCCTGTCATTGTTTGTAGCTTTTAATATTTGGCTGCTTTCGTTGGTCCTCCCACTGCCCAAGTCACATCCCTTCTATGGAAAGGCTGCAAATGGTCTCGCTCTGGTTAGATAGTGCTCTGTTTGTTAAGTTTGTTTCACTCATGGGATAAATTGCTGGCCCAATGACCCCCTGACCTCAGTCGATTATTTTGTGTTCATATAATTTGCAGCTGTTGGAAAAAGCACTGCCACCGAAACAGGCCGTGAATAAACCAGAGGACATAGAGCACGCAACCATGGAGAATTATGACCCAGAGGCGCAGAGTCATAGAGTGAGTGTCACAACAATCTCAACATTCAATCATAGTACGCCACACCTTTCGGCGTAACATTTCAAAGCATTAGGTTTATTTTGAGTTGTCCAACCTTGGTCTTATTTTATGAAGAGAAGACAACTACTAAATTATTTGATAATCCATTTGATAAAGGACCCAAACTATAGTGTGAATGAGTATAGTGGGTGAGCACACCACTACTGTTTAGATGGGTATGAATGTCTCCAGGGTGTCATACCCTTGGTGTCGTCTCCACTTGATTATCGTGTTGTCCACTTTATTATTTCAGAGTCACCAGATGCATGGAGGTTATGATAGTGATGATGAGATGGGAGGTGGAATGGGCGGACAGAGGGTGCAGTGTGCTAACCAGTAACCTCTACAGTCTACACAGTCCAGCCTAACCACTAAAGTTAATGAGAATTCAATCTGAACACAAGTGAATGTAAAGGCTATTTTTTGCTGTCATATTTCGAATGTTGCATTAACTGTACATTAAAATTCAATTCCATTCAATACTGGCATCCTATTGATAATTTATCTTTGCATGTCCTGTGAAGACCGGAGTTTAAATAACGCTTTATTACTGGCTGTGCACAGAGTTTGAACGGTTGTTGCAAAAGCGAAAGGTTAGATCCAGAGCTACTTGTGTTCTCCAAATTTTCAAATACACCCAGTTCACATATTAAACGTGAGATCATACAAAAACTTGCGGAAGAGCCAATGCGATGCGGAATGGAAAGACATAATGCTATTGACTCGGTAGTGATTGACAAATGGCATCGCCTGTGTTTATCCAAATATCATGATTGGTTGGGACTTGTGTCATTCATCCACTTATGTTGAGCCTCCCACTGCCCTTATCCAATTCCTTCTATGGAAAGGCTGTAATTGGGCTCGCAATTGGTTAAATAATGCTCCATTTGATTACAGTTTGTTATTCTTAAAAGTTTTACCGAATATGCAGCAACTATTGGAACATATTTATGGTCCAATTACCCCCTCCCTTTGTTCGGTCAGCTATTTGGTATTGATATAATTTGCAGCTGGTGGCAGAACCACTGCCACCTAAAGAATCCTTGAATAAACCTGACGATGCAGAGCATGTGACCACAGAGAACAATGGTCCAGATAGAGTAAGTGTCACAACACAATATCCCCCCACATGCCGAACATTCAAGTCATCTGGCTATAGGGTTAGCTACCTACCCAGGAGACCTGGCAAGAGGGGCAAAATGTACTTTGTCCCTCTTGCCCCACTACCCGCCACATGCCGGAGAGCTAAGTCACCTGGCTAGGATCAGCACTAAGTTTCATCGGAATTGCTTGACCTCTGCAGCGATTCATACCCTCGGTGTCGTCTCCACTTGATTATCACATTATCCGTTTTATTTCTGCTGAGTCACCAGACGCATGAAGGCTGTGATAGTGATGATGAGATGGAAGATGTGTTGGATGGACAGGGGGAGCAATGTGTTACTCAGTAACCTTTGCACGATTCAGCTCGACCACTCGAGTTAATAAAAAATTCAACTCGCGCAATTGAATGTAAAGCCTATTTTTCCTGTCACATCTCCGATGTGACATCAACTGTACATTAAAATTCAGTTCCATTCAATCCTGACATTCTATTGGTGATTTATTTTTGCATGTGTGTTGAAGACCTGACATTTTATAACTGACTGTGCTTGGAGCTTGTATGTCTTCGCTGTAATGGCTGTTGCAAGAGTGAAACATTGAATTCAGAAATCATGTTGTTCAATGAAGTTTCAAATACACACAGACCAGAGTAAACTTAAGATTATACAAAAACTTCCTATTCAATAAACTTCTTTTTACTGGTCTGCAGTTAAAACTGTACAATTAGGTTGATATTGTATCACAAACACATGATGTGGAGGAGCCAATGTGATTGAGGAATGGCCGATGCTCTATCCCCGAGATTTCTTTGGGATAACAATGGCCTGAATAAAGACATAATGCTATTGACTCAGTACTGATTGACAAATGGCATCGCCTGTGTTTATCCAAACTGCTAGTCAATGTGTACCCAAGGGATTCAAGCCGGTTGCTATTTGGAGATAAAAACCGTCGGGTGGCGACTGACCACCAACCAGTTGACCTCTGGGAGTCTGTCGTCCTGCTCCAGGTAATTATATCAACCATGGATCAGTTAAATGTATTGAGTCATTGGATCAATTAGCTCGCTACGATTTCGATTTGGCTTTTGTCAATTAGCAAAGACCATGAACACTTCATTTATTGCGGAAACTGGTAGGAATATATATAATCGGTTGCATGGGTATTTTGTGCACTTCTGATCGAAAGAAAATGGTGGTAAGCGGAATGAGCTTTTGTGAATTCCAATGGATGATAGGGTGTGAAACTAAATGTTAGCTGACCAGTCGTTAGAAATTGAGTGGAAATAAAAACATGCTGTGAATGATTTTTTAAGTAGAGTTTCTGCAGTACAACACAATCATCTACTCACACCACCATGGGTTGTAATGAAAGTAAAAACCAGCCAATCACTGATAACAAGAGGCAGCAATCCGCTCAGAGACCGGCAGGTCAGCAGTCTAAGACGAAGCAGCCCGCAACCTCATCAGAAAAGGCTGAACAGCGGACCGCCAGGAATGGTTCTGCCTCGCAGGTATAACACGCAGGCTGCTTGCAGCGCCAACTATTTAATCATAATAATAATAATAATAGTTTGCTATCGATCCCAACGTGACAGAGACCACAACTGTACTCGAGAAACTGCAAATCTGGGTCAGGGTTGATATAGTGGAAGCTGACCATGCCCAAGGACAATTCTTCCCTACCAGAGCACCCACTGCTTTCTCTGTCTCTCACTCTAAAGGAAACCTGGTTCCCATCCTCACTGGACTCGATTCTCATACGATCAGTGTATTTATCTGTTCTGTTATCTGTAACTCTATAGGCAAAGCCAGCAGACAATGTGGTATGCCCTGCACCGATGAAGCTGGTATACTTTGACGCTAGAGGTAGAGTGGAGCCTATTAGAATAGTTCTAGCCTATGCGGGAGTGCAGTATGAGGATGAGAGAATATCTTTCGAGAAATGGCCTGAACTGAAACCAAGTAAGTTTTATGCTGAATACTGTCAAGAGCAACTTCATGTAATGGCAGGTATCTGACTGTTCGACCGTGCACTAAACAGCTTCATCTGGGTCAGCGGTTTTAGATCATAAGACATGGCCAATTGATGAATCACTGTCATATCTGCCATGTAAACCTTCTCTTTATCAAACATGGCAGATCGTCGCAAAAAAGTTAGTCAATTTTCAGTTTTCGCAGTGACCTGAAGGACCCTTGTGTCATTGTTTTCAGTCCATACAGAGATTTATCATCTATTTTCTAGTTCGGTATTTGTCAGGTTTGGAAAGCCATAAACTTTGTTTCACACTCGCAATTTGTCTGTATAATTTTCCTATATTCTTAGATTTTGGAGATAGTTAGCTAGTGGCCTTGTAAGGTTACTCGAAAATCCACCCTAGCCCAAATCCATTCACAAAAGCCTTGATAAAACTTATTGTGTACAAATCTCTATGCTATGATGATTATCTTTTGCATTAAGTCGGTCTGAGTGCTGATAGTGGAGAAAAAGTCATTGACGTTCATTCAATACATCAACAGGAAAGATTGTGCTTAGACTAAAACAACACCCGGTCTAGTCACTCGGGCAATTGTTCTTGCTGGTCTGTAACATTTTGAAAGGGTTTTAATTTCACCAATTTTTATACACCTGTACTATAGCGATCAAAATATCTTTCATCAAAACCCTTTGGTCAGTAAGTTCATAAATCAAAGAGTTTCTAGACACCTCGTATATGATCAGTTGGGCCATCTTGAGAACAAGCCGATGGCTTATTGATGCCATGAAATGATCCAGGTAAGCAAGATAGCTCAGTCTTATTCATCTGTCAAATGGCATGACTTGAGATATTTTCATTGCAGAAACTCCTTTCGGAAGTCTCCCACTGCTAAAGATAGGAGATGACTTACTATTCCAATCAGTGGCTATCCTTCAGTACCTGGCTAATCAGTATGGTATGTTTGTAGAATCTATAAACACTGGGTAAGCTAATTACACTTACATGACCCAGCGCTAAAAGCCATGTGGGAAGCCACGCCCTGAATATCCCTATTCAGTTGCGGGCTGTTATCAACAACATAAGATAGAAAACCTGATCCAGTTTCTTCACTTACACGAATATCAAAGATTGTTACAAAGATAAGACCACCAAGCCCCGAATATACAAACTAAAGGCGCAGTATTGCCTAGATAGACTCTTTGGGAATATATCTGGATGACCTTGAAATCAGAGGTCATTGTATCCTGTGCTGTCAATTTATCAATAATCATTCAGGCTGCTATGAATGATTGTAAGATAATTATTGCGATAAGCAGAAAGAGTCAAACTTACTGCGTGCAAATTCATCACGGTATTAAGAATGCACGCGTTTTGATAACACCAGCTCATTTTAAGAGTGCAGTATCGCAGCCATTAACCTTGAATCGAATCAAGCCGTGCCCTATCATGACAACAGTTTTAATTGAGTTGATATAACGTGCCCAGCCATGACAGTAAGGGAGAGAAAGCTGAATTGGGTCAGCTGTAATTTTGACAACACCATGACATGCAGATTCTACAGGAGTTATATCATTTCTTCAATCATTTGGTTGGCAATGGCAACAGCCTTCCTCTTCAAACAGCAGATAAGACTGTACAAATATGAACAATAATCAACTGATTGAAGGCAGGTTTGGCCTGTATAAACAGATATAAGCCACTGTTTTCCTACCATCATTCAAATCTCCGTCTAGGTCAGCATAATCTATCCAATAATCCTGCTGATGCATGCCGGACAATTCCTTATAGTCAATGTTCACTGATCTTACCACAAGTTCAAGATTGACAACCAAATTTGAGAACCTTCATTTGCAAAGGAGAAGTAATTTAGTTAAGCTGGGCCCTGGGCACTGTTCGTAATGTACTTGGAAGCTTGTCTCAATTTCTTCGCCTGCCTGAGCAGGGAACATGATTCAACTTACTATGCAAGGACCGTAATCCTTTATTCAGCAAATGTGTATAGCTTGGCATGACGTTGCATTTTTATGCCTAAAACTAGGCATACAAAGTCTATGTAAACATGCCTATAAAGGTTTGCCTTCATGTGGATTGAATTTCTACCGATTTGTGAATTGGCTTATATATATTTGTGATGTTATACTGCAAAAATAATCAAAACAAAGTGAACATTGTGTAGATCTATGCGGATCTATGTAGATCTATGTGGATGTGACGCTGAAGAGAGAGCGAAATGTGATATGCTGATTTACTGCATGGAGGACTTTGGAGCAATATCGCGGCCGAATAGATTCAAATTTCGCACTGGTGCTCTGAGTGAGGAGGAACGACAGGAGGTGGCGAAAAAAATCTGCGATGAAGAGCTGCCACGACTAGTGAAGCTGATCGAGAGTCATATGGGAGAGAAATGGCTTCTATCAAAGGTACAGATATTTGCGTGGTATAAATACGTGCATGGGGTATACTACGCAACCCAGGGTAAAGACTGGACTGACTGGTTTGGTCACACGGTTGCCATCCAGATACCGCTGAGATTGACGTCACCCTGCGGTGTGGCAGGGAGAGAGCGAAAGCTATATGCACTATTTGCTTAACACTGAGCGGGTGGTGGCCAATGGTATAGCGCAGTTTTTATTTGTTTTTTACTAATCATACAAACTATACCAAAACAGATGTTCTCCAATGTAAATGAAACTTGTGCATTCATTGGCCAGGTCAGTTCTGGGGAAAATGATGACTGTAGTGCCTACTCTTCGTTGCAACCCTCTTTTTCCGCCGTACCTGGTCGACGGCAACGGTATGGCTACCGCTCATGTAAACAGGCCAGCGTTGACATTTTTGTCACTAAACAGCAACCACACATTTGCAATTGTCATGTAAACTTGCTACCATGCGTATTTCGGACTATTTGATTGTTCTGTCAATCATCTCAAGGCCAGTTTCCCAGAACAGCAATCAGAACGGTTTATTAGAATGCATCAAGGAGTTGCCTTCTCCTTGACCTTAAAAGCAATGAACCAATAGTAATGGCGGTTGTAAACCAAGCAATCTTCCACCCTGCTACACGCATCTCTCGATAAATATAATTGTGTAAGCATTGTATTGGTTGGTAACCATATAGTCCATACACCTGCATGACTTGGCCTTGTTGCTTTAGTTGACAGTCGCTGACTTCTGGCTGTATGGGCAGCTAGAGAATACGTCAGATGCACTTGTGCCGGATCTGTGGGACAAAGTCGGCGATCGACTCAAGAAATGGAAAGAGGACTTCGAATCTATCCCCGAAGTCTACAAATACCTATTCAAAACTCGTCCCCAAGAGTTCAAACTGTAAAATGACCATCAATGAATCATTCTATGCTAGGCGGTCTCCATAATGACTCGCAGACATAAAAGCATATCATTATAGGACACATATGCAGGATAAAATACTACCTATGACCCTTCACGATTGAAGGAGATATGTTGAATGAATGGGCATTTCTTAGCTATCTGCAAACCAATTACTGCGTTCTTGGGACAGGTATAATAATGGATTATGCTCATGTATAGCGGAGGTCCTCAGATGACCACTTCTACATGAGATAATCATACATTCCATGGGTGAATTGAACCTACAAGCTTTATTCGACTGCCTTCCAGATTTATCCTGGTTCATAGCATGGATACAGAAGTTTATTTTACATTGATATACCAGTATTTCCTTTCTTTGTGATAAGATTTTACATTTTTATTCTGTGATTGTAATTAACCATTTTTATAACATATACTTGCGTGACGAGGCAGCATTGAGAGAGTTTCTCAACACACATCTAACCAATATTACTACATCGCAAAAGGGTGTTGCTGGCAGCTGGTGTATCACCACAGTATATACCAAAATTAACACGCGTGGCTATTGAGAAGTAGCCTGGCCTTCGCAATCCTACTGCGTACAGCTTCCCAGCACAAAAATAATTAGTGCAAACGTATTGTTAAGTGCAGGAGCGAAGTAAACACTGATGTGTCCCTAGTCACACTAAGTAAAGCAACTTCAGGTATTACATGGCATATTGACTTTATTGAAAGTTTAAGACTAAATTTACATTAGATTTACAAACTTAATTATACAGTATAATGCTGAATTGTCACTAGAACACATCACTTTTTATTCTTTTTCTCATCATTGTCACTATCAGAACCGGAATCACTGGAGCTCGAGCCAGAGCCGCTGCCACTACTGCTGCCGCTACTGCTGTCACTGCTGCTGCTTGACTCAGTTGACTTACCTTTTGGTTTCTTAGCGGATGGAGGGCGTCTTTTGGGTTTGGGGGCAGGAGAGCGACTGCGCGAACTGCTGGCTGAACGGGAGGCGCGGCGTTTCTTGGTGGTCGGGGCCTGCGGTGATTGGGAGCGACTGACTGATCGTTTGGTAGGGGAGGTTTGGGGTGAGCGCCGTGACGGGGAGGTTCGGGGTGATCGGGATCGCCTTGATTCAGCGGCAGATGGCGAGGGTACTTTCGCCTCATCAGCCGCCTTACTTACCTTTTCCTCAGGCTCCTGCTTCACTTCCTGTTTAATCTATAGAAAAGAGGGTGAAGGTCATCCGTGCCATGGGAACTGGACAAATACATAGAGGCTACAGACATCATGGTCATCAAAGCTGTATAAATAAATTAACATTACAAAGTGGGGGTCCACACAACTAAAATGGGACTCACATGATGACCTTCCTAACTTGGAGAGCCACAGCCCTATTGACTTGATCATTGATGGCGTACCCTGGGCACTGAACAAGGAGCCTCTGATTACAAGCCCAGTGCCATATTCACTAAGCTGACTCATCACCCTAATTACTAATATACAGTATCTTGTACAGACGCACACTTTGGAGCTCAGGAGGGGCTGAGCTACCAATTGAGTAGGCATATCTTTACACACACCGGGTTCCACATTATTTACTTACTGTAATTTCGACATGATCGCCGTTGGTGTGAGAGGCGTCTGTATCACGACGGTGTCGCTGGCGAGGAGAGGGAGCCTCATCGAGTTCACTGCCGTCATCTTCCTCACTCTCGTCCCCGCTTCGCCTTTCGATCTCAATATCGGCTGCCGGTCGAGGACGTGGTGCCATCAGTCGCTCAATCTCCTGCTCCAAACGCTTCTTCTTGTCACTGATAAGATCTGTGGATAAGGGATACAGCGTGTACGAGGGTCACTTCTCAATTCATTTGAACCCACTGTAGGTAGGGAAACTTCCTTTTAGGGACAGTAAAACAGAACACATTGTAAAGAGCGATACAGCTCTCAGGAGTTGCCTATGCTGCAGTTCCTGCTGTGAATGAGGCGTTCATCCCAATTTCTACCCAAGGGTTAGTAGGGCTGTTGAATAAGATGGTCAAGTGCCCGGATAGAACCATCAAATAACAGATTTCATTTTTGAGCCGCTGTCACCTGACATAAATTAGCTGATCTGGTTGTAACTTACTCACCCTCTATATATTCTTCAGTACTTGTGAGTGCCTCCTCATTAGCTGGTAGCATCTTACGGGGCAGATAAAATATCGGTCGCTTACATTTAGATGTACGAATAAACAACGCCTGCTTACGCGTCTCTTCCTCCCAGCGTTCAAACTAAAAAATGCAATGGGTTGTCGCGATCAGTACCTCGCTTTATAAACCTGTCATTGGCTGAGTGGGATCTTCGCGCAAAAAGAAAGAGAACGAAAGGCGGCTAGCTAACTGAACAGGGTTGACACTTGAGATTTCCCACAATTTCACGAACTGTCACACAAGAGTTATCCTCCATTTAAGTTCATGCCTCTTCGCCCCATCAGACTAGTACTGGATATGAGTAGGTAGTTGCACCCACTCATAACTGAGCATGGGGGTTATCTGGCAAGCTAGGTAACGACTGGGTACCTGGGGAGTTTTTAGTGTCAGCTGGCTTGCCTGCGCCAGCTCACACTCTACCAGGGCACCCGCTAATTCAGTGTGAACCATGAAGATCGAATGGATGGTTCTGAGGTTAGGGGTCGGTGAATCTGGGCCAATTGTTTACATGCCACCCGTTGAGATTCAGCTACTCATAACGAGAAGGGAGGGGTGGGTCTTTAGCAACTGTGGAATGACCATGATTTATATCCACTGGTTGGAACCTCCATTATCTTTTACCGATGTGATCCGATGCCACGCTAAGAATTTAGAGCGAGAGACTTGCTAAAAACCCACACCAAGAAAGCAACCTCGCCGGCAGTGAGGCTCGAACCTATGGGGGGCAGGATAGCTCAATCAGTAAAAGCCCGGACTTAAAATCTATGGACTGGACCTAGTAATCGGGCACTGCAAATGCCCAAGGAAGGCTAGAGATGAGTACAAGTGAAGTGACCTTTTACAGGGTGAAGTAATTCAGTACCTGTGTGACAAGCTTCATTTTATGCTCGAGCAGACGTATCTCGTTTTGTTTAGCACGACGTTCCGCCCACAGCTGTCCTCTCTCCCGTCGTAGCTGGTTCTTCTCATCGCGAGCCTTCTGCTCCAACTTCTTCTCCACCTCCTGACGCTGCAACTCCTGGTAATAACAGAGGCGGGCTAGCTTACTACAGCATACACACAAGCACGGTTGCACAGACAGCAGCGGGATGCTCAGGGGATGGTACTATTACAGGAGCAGGTAGATGATTGCTCAGTATAAGTCTCCAGTAATGATAGTGAGGTGCTCATCAAACTAGAGTCGCCTGCCAATTAAGATTACTTCGCACTGAGGATATCCAATACGTTTGATGCCATTCAGCGGGAAGCCAGAACACTGAATAGTGAGACACCAGTTGGTTGAAAATCAGTGAGTAATGGGCAGCTGGAATAGGGATGAGTCGCATCAATTCGCTGGATGTATAGAGAAAACACGGCTGCAATACGATTTAACTCTGAGAATTCACCAGTTGCAGGTTTTTAGTCTAACCTTGTACTCTTCTCTCTTGGAGTCATTTTGAAACTTTTGCAATGTACCCAGCAGCGCTCCAAACATTCGTCGATTCCTGCAAAGCATACCAAAACCAAATAGTAACCGGAAGATCAAAGCTGCCGTTCTGTAGGAATCACACCAGATCTAGGGATGGCGAGAGCTTTATTTGAGTGGAATGTAGTATTATAAGATGGGTACCTGGCGATTCCTTTCTTATCAGTGACCATAGCGATAGACTCTTCTCTCTTCGGGGGCTCTACAGCTGGCTTCACAACGGAGGAGTGAACCGCGGGCTGAAAGTACATTTAGCTCATTTATCTTAATCATACAGTTATATAGGATCACTCTATGACTGCCTAGCATAAAGGAAAACATGGGAGCGCAGATCTAGGTGGAGTTTTTCTCATAAGGGTCACAAATCACAAGTCATAAAATACAAAATCTCATCCCAAAATTGGATCAATCAAAAAAGCTTCTGTACACTGAAGACAACCAATTCTTACAAGCTGTATTTAATAGTTAACTAAAAACGCACCCTGACCTAAATGGTTTACAACCGAAAACCAGCTCAGATAATCCCCGAGCCATTGTTCAGGCTACCAAAACCGGATTAGATCATTTTGATTTCCTAACCAGGGTAGCGTCATTTACCCAGCGGCCTGATTCAAAGTTGTCAATGGTGGGCCTATAGTTGCCACGATTATTCTATGGGTGTGTCCCGCGATCTTAACCAGGCACCAGACCCAAAGCCCACCGCTTCATCATTAATGAGAAATGTGATTAGCCCACCATGTCTTCGGTCTCCAGTTCAACTAGTTCCTCAGACTGCCCACGTGGTCTCTGCGGTCCAAGCCTCGATCGAATTCCTCCACCTCCCCTGCAAATGGTACCAAATGTGTTACTAGTCCGGACTCTACTAAATACAAAGGGCTCGTGAAAAATAGCTACAACCTCCTAACATTCAGCAAGGATAAAGATCAGTATGGAGGATCAATAAGCAGTCAACGATAAAGAGACCGATTTCACTCATGCCTATTGTCGGAAAAGTTAAAAACGCCAGCGAGATTTTTGCTGCTGGTCAAACCAATTAGTTTTTGCAGCTCAAAGTTGTCAATCTGTTTTCAACAAGCCATGAGCTTCTTTGTCCATAGCATGGAGGGGCTCCATGTGCGCCATTCGGCTGCTAGATCGAAAAGATTATACGGCAAGCGCCTATCTTCAGGTTAGTTCCACTGAGTTCGGCATATGGTAGTGGTGTACACTACAGGATACTAAAAGAACCACGATGCCAAAACATTGGAAAACCGATTAAGACAACTTTGAGCTGCAAAAACTAATTGGTTTGACCACCAGCAGCAAAAAAACTTGTGGCCATCTTTAAGCTTTCCCAATTATAGTACTGTAAGGATATCCACTGAAAGAGGTCCGGAAAGACAGTAAAATATAGACCTACCTAGGTCCTGATCCCAGACTAACTCTCCTAGGTGGTGGGCCACCCAGAGTGACAGGCTCCCGGTTGGGATTGTTGATAATCCTCCTAAAAGATCATAAATTCACAGTAGTAGAAACCAGTCATAGGAAATGCCTTATAGATTTGATATGCGAACTATCACGGGTGTCTCATGGCAAGCATGAAACCAGTTTTAATTGTCAACAGGACCGTAGTACACGTAACATTGATAATACTATGTGCGGGCCATCTGATCCTTATAATACAACCAGGATCCAATGGTGCAACAAAGTGAAACTGTTCGGGTGACAAATCAGAACATCTCAACTGGCCTTACACTAAATCTACTCCAACCACTCTAAATTGTATTAAGTTGTGACTGCCGTGTGCTCACCTGGCTTGGCCGAATAACCGTCCCATAGCACCCCGTTGTGCACCGTCATCATTCCCCCGAGACACTCGCCTCACAACCCTAAAAGTATGTGGTCCAAAATGAACTTACAGCGATTCTACAACAAATCTGGAGAAAGTTGAACAGGAATAACATATTATTACTTTTTAACTCACCGAACAG
>Ga0224501_10002862_pt1 | contig 13592 bp, 13 predicted proteins | sample SF_Oct11_sed_USG_4_FD_169105 | JGI IMG/M metagenome (GOLD analysis project Ga0224501, IMG submission 169105) | Sediment microbial communities from San Francisco Bay, California, United States - SF_Oct11_sed_USGS_8_1 | ecosystem: Environmental > Aquatic > Marine > Sediment | place: USA...
TTTAGGATCCCCTCCCAAGAACCTTCTCCAGAGCAGAAACGAGGTTGTCAATATTCTTCTTAGAATGTGTCTCCGTGACACAGTAGAGTGCGCTTTCACCCAGCTCTGGAAACTCCTTACTGACGTCTTTCCCTCCATGAACTTGACGTTCCAGAAGGTCGCGATGCACCTCGCTGACGGCTTTTCCGGTTGCATCAAAATTAACTGTAAATTCCTTGAAATGCGGAGCCTTAAACAGTGGAGCCTTAACTCCATCAATCTTCTCCAGAACCTGCATGGCATAATGCGACTTGCTCATTATGGTCTCCCCCAACTCCTTCAGACCTTTTGGTCCGAGCAAGGCTAGATAAACCGCAGCAGCGACAGAGCATAACGTCTCGTTTGAGCAGATGTTGGACGTCGCTCTCTCCCTCCGAATATGCTGCTCCCTAGTTTGTAGAGCCATACAGAAACCCGTCTTTCCATCTTTCAAAGTGGTGGTCATGCCTACCACGCGTCCAGGCATTTGTCTGATCAGACGCAGATCATCTCTGCAAGCGAATATGCCGAGAAGGGGCCCGCCATAATTCATCGGGTTTCCTAGGGGTTGCCCTTCACCAACAACTATATCCGCACCATACTCGCCGGGCGGTTCTAGTGCCCCGAGTGATGTGGGATCAACCCCGACGACAAAAAGCGCCTCATGATCGTGTGTCTCCTCAGCGATCTCCTTCACCTGAGTCTCGATGAAGCCGAGGTATGTAGGATTCTCAACGTATACGGCAGCGGTCTTGCCTGAAAGTTTCTCCTTCAAATTTTCAATGTTGAGTTGACCAGTTTCTGAGTCATAATCGATGGGTTCGATGCGTATTCCCGCAGGTTCGGAATAGGTTCGCAATGTTTCCAGTCTTTCAGGATGGATTATTTTTGGGACAAGGGCGACATTTCGATGTGTCAGGCGAGATGTCATGCGAACTGCTTCACCTAGAGCTGAAGCCCAGTCATACATTGAGCTGTTGGCAACATCCATCGCTGTGATCTCGCAGATCATGCTTTGATACTCGAAGAGAGCTTGCAGAAGACCCTGTGAGATTTCGGGTTGATAGGGAGTGTACGAGGTGAGAAACTCCGTCCGTTGAACGATGGTCTCAACAGCCGCTGGCACATAGTGTGGCCAGCAACCGGCCCCCAAAAATATGGGCATATCCAGAGGGGTGCTATTTCTGGATAGGAGTTCTTCAACGAGTCTTCTGACATCGTGCTCTGATTTGGTATCAGGGAGATTCAGTCTTCGTCTTAGCCTGAACTTTTGGGGAACATCCGCATAGAGCTCTTCTATGCTTTCAATCCCGATTTCTCCCATCATCTCTTCCTTTATCTTTTGGATGGAGTTTGGAATGTAGGGATGAGGGAAAGAGTTGGTCATATTCTCCACCGCTGAGAATTAAAGTAATCCAAGGAACCATTCTTTAAGCTTTGGTGAAGCCGTAGGAAGAACATATGATATAAGAGTTGGTCTTGGAGGGGACAAGGATAAAAATAGGAAAACTGAAGAGGATTTATGTGCAAGTTTCGCCAACATATTAACTGGAGCAGCAGATGATGAAGATGGATTATGAGGAATTGCTGAAGCGTGCACGTTCTCAACTTCCTTCAAAAGTGTTCGAGCATAAACGATTCGAGATTCCTATGCCCCGCAGCTTTGTCATAGGCATGCGAACAATAATTCACAACTTCAAAGAGATATCTGACACGCTCAATCGTGATCCGCAACACTTGCTAAAGTTTCTCTCGAAAGAGATGGCAACTGCTGGAACTTTAGAGGGGGCAAGAGCGATCTTCAAGGGGAAGTTTGGGCGTAACACGGTTGAGCGGTTAATCAAGAGGTACGCTGAGGAGTTCGTTACTTGTCCTGTTTGTAAGCGGCCAGATACGAAAATTATGAAAGAGAAACGCTTATACTTTTTAATATGTGAGGCGTGTGGAGCTCGATCATCGATAAGACCGATGTAAAGCGTGCTCAACTTGGAAGCCTATGTAAATGTGCGGAGAATGGGTCGGCGCGTGCTTCTAGCCGTCTGCGACGTCGAACTGCTAGGAAAGGTTTTGAGGGACGGGAAAATAGTCTTTGAGGTGCGGAAGGACTTCTACGACGGGCTGAAGATGAGTGTGGAAGAGGCTGTTGATCTGATGGATCGGTGTACTATTGTGAACATGGTTGGAAGAAATATAGTTGAGAAAGCCGTGGAGAGAGGACTGATTCATCCAGACGCGGTTTTAGATATTTCGGGTGTGCCACACGCACAGATTTTGAGATTTTAAGAATCTTTTTATTAATGTATTTAAGGAAGGTTCCTCTCTCTTTTAGAAGAAGTCTTGAGGTGGCTCTTTGGGAAAAAAGAAGGTTCTCAGCGAGGAAGAGATGCGCGAGCGCATGGTCCTTCCAGTCGCAAACGACGTGTTAGGCGTAGCCACAAAAATGTTAGGTTACGACAGGATTATGGTGAAGTGTCAGGACGGCCATGAGCGCCTCTGTCGAATCCGAGGAAAGATGAAAAGACGAACGTGGATAAGGCAGGGAGACATAGTCCTTGTATCCCCGTGGGATTTTCAGTCCGACAAACGCGGCGACATCATCTGGCGATACACGAGAGCTCAAGCAGCGTGGCTTCAGGACAAGGGATACCTCACCATTTCATGAGAGAGACTGTACGGTGTCTTTTCGGAAGAAGGTGGACAGGAAGCTACGGCGAAAGGAGAAGAAGTACGAAACCGAACAGTTGATGAAGGAGAAGAGAAGCGAAGAATATGAGGTTTTGGAGGAAGTTTTTGACCGCTCCACGCTCATGACGATATACGATTTCCTGAACAAAGGAACCATCGACGAGATACATGGCGTTGTCAAAGCGGGTAAAGAGGCGAGAATCTATTGGGGAAAAGACTCTCAGGGAAGAGAACTCGCCATCAAAATCTACCTAACAATCTCAGCCGAGTTTAAAAAGGGAATGCTTCCATACATAGAGGGCGATCCAAGATTCGCCCATGTTCGTCGAGACACACGATCTCTCGTCTATGCTTGGGCCCAAAAGGAGTTCAAGAACTTGCGAAGGGCACACGAGGCGGGCATAAGGGTTCCGAAGCCGATGAACGTTAAGAATAATGTGTTGATTATGGAGTTTATCGGAGAGAACGAGGTCAGTGCGCCTCTCCTGAAGGAGATTCCTCTCCAGAATCCCAAGATGGTCTACAGGCAGTTGCTGACCTATGTGGAGAAGCTCTATCGGAAAGCAGAGCTTGTACACGCTGACTTAAGCGAATACAACATCATGATATGGGCGGGCGAGCCCGTGCTTTTCGACGTATCACAGGCGGTTCTATTGAAGCATCCCAGGGCCGGTAAATTCTTGATAAGAGACCTAGAAAACCTACACCGATACTTCAAAAAACTGGGAGTGGATGTGCTATCTGTGGAGGAGACGTACAGGAGGATTACTGGTGGCAAGCGCTAAGGCCTTCGTCAAGATTCCACGAGAACGTATAGGAGCTCTCATAGGTCCTGACGGTCGCGTCAAAGAAAGAATAGAGAAGAAGCTCTCCGTAGAACTAAGCATAAGCAGCAATACCGGTGACGTAACAATATCCTTGAATCCGACGGCACAAGATCCTTCAGTTTTGTTCAGAGCAAAAGAGGTGATCATGGCTATTGGTAGGGGTTTTTCGCCAGAGCATGCTTTTAGATTGCTGGATGAAGAAGACACCGTATTAGAAGTTATAGACCTGCGGGATATTGTGGGAAAATCCCAGTCTGACCAGAAGCGGCTGAAGGGAAGGGTCATCGGAAAGGAAGGGAAAACCAGAAGGATAATAGAAGAATTGACTGAAGCCAATGTTTCAGTCTATGGGCACACCATCTCTATTATAGGAGACATGGACCAAGCTGAAGTAGCTAGGGAAGCTATCTGGAAGCTGATTAAGGGGGGCCTACACCGCACTATGTATAGATTTCTCCACAAGAAGAGGAGGGAACTGAAGAAAAAGAAGATGCAACTGTGGGAAACGCCTCCAGAAAAGTTAAGGGCATAACACGATACCTAATCACATAAATCATAAATTAGAGGGTAGATTGTGGTAGAAACCTTCGAGCAAATAAGTCCCGCCGACTTCTTCTACCGTAACAGAGACATAGCCGGCTTCACAAATCCTTCAAGGGCTATTTTCTCATCGGTGAGGGAGCTGGTGGAGAACGCCCTCGACGCCTCAGACCTTCACGGAGTTCCCCCAGAGGTTTACATTCGACTATCCCAGGAAGATGAAGGGGGAGAAGTTTTTGTGCTTAGAGTTGAGGATAACGGGTCTGGTATTCCGGCCCGCCACATACCCTCAGCGTTTGGTCAGGTTTTGTTCGGTTCAAAGTATAAACTCAGACAGGCCCGGGGCACGTTTGGGCTTGGCGGCACCATGGCAATACTTTATGGGCAAATCACCACCCACAAACCTGTCTATGTTGCCTCTAGCACGGGTACATCCAAGACTTATGAGTACAAGCTCATGATAGACATTCAAAGGAATCGCCCCATAATTCTTGATCGTAAGGCTCACAGGAACAAGACGGAGTGGCACGGAAGCGCCGTTGAATACTCGTTAGAGGGCGACTACTTCAGAGCAATGCCTAAGATTCTGGAATACCTGAAACAGACCGCCATGGTGACCCCTTACGCAAACATCACCTTCGTCGATCCTAAAGGCCGCCTCTACAGGTTCACACGAGTCACCACCGAAATGCCGCCACCACCCGAGGAAACCCTTCCCCATCCCTACGGAGTTGACGTGGAAACCATCCAGCGCCTAGCGAAAATTACAAACTGTAGAAACATGCTTGACTTTATGCAGAAGCACTTTCACAGGGTCGGTGAACGCACAGCCCAACAATTTTTGAAGTTCGCTGAAATAAGCGAGAAGAACAATCCGAGAAAATTGAAGCCTCATCAAGTTGTCAAGCTTGTACGGATGATGAAAAAATTTGACGGTTTCATGCGCCCTGATGCTAGCTGCCTTTCCCCCTTGGGTGAGGAGCTGTTGAAGGCGGGGATTCTTAAGGAGCTGAAGCCAGATTTTATAGCGGTCTGTCAACGTTCGCCTTCCGCCTATGCTGGGCATCCCTTCATTGTGGAGACGGCAATAGCATACGGTGGGGAGATACCGAAGGAAGATGACATTCTTGTTTACCGATTTGCCAACAGAATACCGTTGCTGTATGATGAGGCTAGCGATGTGACGGTTAGGGTGATCAAGTCGATGAATTGGCGCACATATAAGGTTTCAGCTGATATGCCAATTGCTATCGTGGTCCATCTCTGCAGCACAAAGGTTCCATACAAGACTGTTGGTAAGGAGTTTATCGCAGACAGGCCAGAGGTCAGAAGGGAGATTCTAAACGGTATCCGAGAGGCGGCTCGTAAACTAAGACGTTTTCTAACTAGAAAGGAGCACGTTGCAAGGGAGAGAAGGAGGCTTTCTGTTTTCTCGAAGTATCTACCCAAGATCGCTCAGTTTTCCACGGAATTGGCTGGAAAGAAAGAGATACCAGATATCGAAACGTTGTTGAGAAGTGTGAGGAAATTTGAAGAAGAAAGTTAAGAGTTCAGCAGCAGAGAAGAGAAAGGAAGTCTTAAAAGGATTAAAGAAAATAGGGAGGAGCCTTTATGGGCAGATGGAGAAGGGCAAATTCCCTTGGATCAAGATGCCGAGCCGATCGACACAGAATATCTTCTACAGTCCGGAAGTTCGGCAATATGTTCTGGGTGACAAGAGGGTTCGCAGAAGCTCCCGAAACATCCGTCACATTCGACCCCTTACGCAGCTGGTGTGGGCAGCTTACTTCGCCCGTGAGCTGGCCGAGCAGCGGAAGACGTCAACCCTCCGTGATGTGTATTACTCGGCGCAGGCGTATGAGGTGCCCTTCAAGGATCAGCCGGAATCTAACAGCATCATAACTGATCTTGAGACCGTGATGGGGCTCTCTCGGGAGGACTTCAAGGTGTTTCCAGAGGAGCGTTCGGCCATATTTGGGGATCTAACCATAGAGTACACGGTTCCCGGGTATGAGGGCAAACGCCTTAATCTGATGTCCCATCCGGACGGTGTGATGATCGGGCCTGCCCTAACCTCCGCAGAGTTTGTCAAAACCAGCGCCGATATGGTTATAGCTATCGAGAAGGGCGGTCTGTTTACGCGTTTTATCGAAGAGATGGTTCACAAGAAGTTCAACGCGCTTCTCGTGCTGACGGCTGGTCAAGCTCCCCGTGCAACCAGACATTTCATCCACAGGCTCAACAAGGAGCTAGATCTGCGCGTGCACATCTTCACCGATGGCGATCCGTGGGGTATGCACATTGCGATGGTGATCATCTCGGGCTCAGCAAACGCCGCTCACCTCAGAGAGCTGACAACCCCAGATGCTACGTGGAATGGTGTTTGGGCAACTGATATTGTGGATTATAAGCTACCGAGTGATGCCTTGACTGATGTGGATGTAAAACGTCTTCGTGATCTTAGGAAGGACCCGCGTTATGAGGGGGAGTTGTGGCGAAGGGAGATCAAGAAGTTTCTGGAGATTAGAAAGAAGGCTGAGCAGGAGGCCTTCAGCAGGTACGGCTTGACTTACATCGTCGATGAATATCTGCCAGCGAAGCTTGAAATGGCGGATTAACTTATAATCAATTAATAAACTTAAAATACGCTTTAGGCGTGTAAGAGTAAGCCCAGAACAGAAGTGAACGAAATGAGCGAGGCTCCGGTGGGACTAACAATTGCCGAGAAGTTCTTCGGTTTGATAGCCGTCATCATAGGCGCCTTAACAGCCTATTACACGTACGTGAGTCCGCCTGACTCCCCGCCTGCCGTTCCCTCAGGTTGGCTTTCCAGCATTTTTATTACTGCTGGTTTTGTGCTGATAGGTATCGGCGTCTTCTTGATGCTGGCGAAGGTTGAGTAGGGGTTGGCGCCGCCGGACGGATTCGGACCGTCGACCAACTGGTTAACAGCCTCAACCTTGATAGGACAGCTATTCAAGTCAGTTGCTCTACCAGACTGAGCTACGGCGGCATCGTCTAATCTGAGATTTCTCAGACATATTTAAAGTTTGATTGATTTAATGATCTCAGCATATTGTATGCACGCGATCTGATACCGAGATTTTCTACAACGCTTTAAACATCGTGTAAATCCTTTTGTTTTCTTGGTTCGCTTGAAAAATAACATAACAAAACCCTTGTCGTATAGTTTAATAAGAGAGCCGTTGAAAATTAGAATGTGGGGCCCGTAGCTCAGCTTGGTTAGAGCGCCAGGCTCATAACCTGGTGGTCGCCAGTTCAAATCCGGCCGGGCCCACCAAACGTGTTCAGCTTTTCAGACTAGATTAACAGCTATATGCCATCATAAACATATGCCATTGGAAGGAAGAAAATGCGGCGAAGTACGATAAAGGTCCTGTTCATCGATCTGGACGGAACCTTAATAGATATTCTGAAGAGAGAGGTTGAGGCAATCTATGATACAGCTAACCATTTTGGCTTAGTTGTTTCTAGGGCTAGAATTAGGCGACTCTGCCTTGAGAAAGCCTCCTATTCTGATGTTATCCGTGAATTGGGGTTGGCTCTAGGCGATGAACTGGTCGATTATTGGTCGTCAGCCTTTGTCAAGAGATACAGACTTTCCATCCTAAGAAAAGGCACAAGAACAACCCTCACTGCTCTTTCTCGAGAATACATGTTGTTCTGCGTCACCTCAAGAGAAACCCTGGCTGAGGTTGTCTCGGAGTTAAACTTTCTCGGTCTAGAAGGCTTATTCAGGCAGGTTGTCACGAGAGAGGTAGCTGCCAAACATCTTGGATTCTCATCTCTTCCCTTTCTGCCGTTTCTAAAGCAAAGAAAGAAATTGTATGAGTGCGCGCTTGCCTTGGCAAACTATAACTCAGAGGACGCAATCGTGGTGGGGGATATGGCTAATGAGCTGAAGCCCGCGAAGGAACTGGGTATTCTAGCAGTCGGTCTTCTAACTGAAGAAGCGAAGGAAAGCGGACTAAGGGAAGTGGCGGATTATCTGATTCCCAACATAACGGATCTTCGGAATATTCTTCATGAATTGCGGGAATAGAAAGGCTCAAGAGGCGACTTTATGAGGGAAGAGAGCGCGAATCATGTCATTGGAGCCTTCTCTGCGGCGTCGTTTCTGAACGATCTCGGCTCGGACATGATCTTCCCGATCTGGCCGTTATTTGTGACTGCACTTCCCGGTGCGAATATGGCTATCCTCGGGTTGATTGACGGCTTGGGAGATGCGATTGTTTCCCTGTCGCAAGCTGGTTCAGGCTATCTCTCAGATAGGGCGGGAAAGAGAAAGGTCTTCATCTGGACAGGCTACTTGTTTGGATCTCTATCTAGAGTAGGATATGCCCTATCTAGAGTCTGGCAGCATCTCATACCGTTTAGGATGCTGGACAGGTCAGGGAAAATTAGAGGCGCTCCGAGGGACGCGATCGTTGCTGATGTGTCCACGGAGCAGAACCGAGGCAGGAACTTCGGTCTACTCAGGGCTATGGATAATCTGGGTGCCGTCTGCGGTGTTATTGTCTGTATTGTTCTGTTTAATCTTTTGGGCTGGGGCTACACCAGCATATTTCTTCTCGCTTCTATTCCGTCTCTGATCAGCGCTCTATTGGTTTTACTGCTCATAAAAGAAAGGAAGACCAAGGGGATTTTCAAAGGGCTCGCCCTGAAGGATTTGCGCGGTAACCTCAAGTTGTTCTTGTTCTTGAGCGGCGTTTTTGCCTTAGGGAGCTTTAGCTATTCTTTCCTGCTAGTTTATGCCCAGGACCTCGGCTTTAAAACAGGGTTTGTTCCTATGCTGTATTTGCTGTTTACTGCCGTCGCCTCAGTGATGTCGTTGCCTTTCGGCAAACTTGCGGACAAGGTGGGAAGGCGATCCATTCTGATTCTGTCATACGCCCTATTCGGGTTGATGTGTCTAGGCTTCGTCTATGTCGGATCATTTGAGGGAATCACAGGGTTATTCATCCTTTACGGTCTCCATAGAGCGGCGGCAGAGCCCGTACAGAGGGCATTCGTCTCGGAATTGTCCCCACCTAGGTACAGAGCAAGCATACTGGGAGTGTTCCAACTTATCGTCGGCTTATGCGCATTACCGGCCTCCTTGATTGCGGGAATACTCTGGGAAACCTTCGAGAAGTTTGCGCCCTTTGTATTCTCTCTGTCTTTGACGCTTCTGGCGATCGTCTTGATGAGCTTTGTGAAGGAATCGTAAACCCGTTTTGGGCTACGAGAAAGTTTAAGAACTCGCGCTTGTTTTTTCAGAAAGTTGCTGGACCCCATGACGCATGAATCTGAAGGAGAGACTTCAGTGAAGGCGGTTCTCTTTGATCTAGGAGGAACCTTAGTCTCTTACACAGAGATTCCAGAGGTCTACCGGAAGATGCTTGAAGCCCACGGAATCACGCGTTCTATAGAGGAGATATCGCATGCACAAAAGGAGGTGGAAAAGCATCTGGACATTAAGAAACTGGCGGTGTTATTTGAGGAATACTGGATCAGGTGGAATCTACTGATCTTGAGATGGCTTGGAATCAAGGAAAATGCGGAAGCCTTGGCAGAGACTATTGCTGATCAGTGGTGGGACTACGCAGACGTTATGCTATATCCAGATGTTGAGGAAACTTTGCAGAAGCTGAGAGTCATGGGCCTGAAGATAGGAATCGTGACGAATGGGTTGGAAAGCGACTACGCACAGATTCTGCGGAAGGTTGGGTTGCTGGACTTCTTTGATGTGCAGGTTGGCATCGACAATGTTGGCAAGATGAAGCCCCACAGAGACATCTTTCTCTATGCCCTTAACAAACTGGAAGCCTCGCCAAGTGAAACGCTTTTCGTCGGAGATCAGCTGATAGAGGACTATGAAGGTGCAAAAAAGGCGGGATTGACACCACTACTGATTGATCGAGATAACGTGATAGGCAGCAACGTGGAGAAGATAGGAAGTCTGAAAGAGATTATGAACCATCTCAGGTGAACCAGAAGGCTTCCCTCCTGATTTCACCGTTTGACTTTTATATGAGAAGCCTCATTTGGGGGTAGCTATGTTCCCAGAAAACTCAGTCATCAAAAAGACTGCGCTAAATATCGTCGGTGAGGCTGTTAGCCATGAATACGAAACTAGACAAGCCCTTGTTCGGCTTCATGACGCGCAATTATCTAGTGCTAACGCTCACGTCATCGCTCTGGGGATTCGCAGCAAGCATAACTAACACCTACTTCTCGCTCTACGTCCTCGAACTGAGCGGAACAGAAACCATAATCGGCTTGATCTCAGCCCTAGGAAGCGCCAGCTTCGTAATCTTCGCGATAATCGGTGGACACATCGCCGACCTATACGGCCGGAAGAGACAGCTGGGATTGATGACGCTTGCCGCTGGACTGAGTGAGCTCATGGTGGCGGCTGCTCCAAACTGGCAATTCTTGGCACTAGCCATCATGATAGTGAACATTTGCTGGATTATGGAACCGGCCTTCTGGGCCATACTCGCAGATTCAATAGGAGAGGAGAAAAGAGGAGTAGCCTACGCCATATTCAGCTGCATAAACTTCTTGCCATGGACGGTGATGCCGTTCATCGGAGGCTACCTGATCGACATCTACGGTGTAATTCCAACTATGCGAACAACATATATTTTGCTGGCCATCTTCGGCGCGATTTCAGGCATCCTTCGCCTATCCATGCTGAAGGAGACAATCAAAAACTCAAACAGAGAAAACCAAAAGATAAGCTTCAAGAACCTGGGAAAACTGGCGAAGGAATCCTTCAGAGAACATTATAGGACATGGGTTTCGATGCCCCAGGCAACCCTAGCCTTGGCAATCACCTATATTCTGTGGTCTTTGGAATACGGCCTAGTTGAACCCTACTGGATAGTGTACGCAGAGGGAACGATCGGTCTGACTTCCACCGAGTGGGGAGTTGTTACAGTAGTAGGAAGCATAATCGCGTTGGTGACGAAACTATTGATAGTGGGCAAGACCCTTGACAGACTAGGCAGAAGAAAGGTTCTGCTGGCTATCATAGCCCTTGACACGCTCACGTACCTGCTGTTCATCCGTTGCGTAAACTTCACCCAAGTACTCCTGCTCTTGGCGGCAGGCCATGTGATATGGGCCTTCTATGAGGCGACATATGCTTCACTTGAGGCAGACCTGGTCCCCCAGGAAAGGAGAGGAAGGGTTTATGCAGCCTTCAGCGTCGGCTGGACAGGATTTAGCATACCAGCCAGCTTGGTGGGCGGCATTATATACGAGAAGATTAGCCCCCAACTGTCCTTCATACTAGCCGCATTCGTTGTTATATTGTGCCTCATCGCAACCGCCAAATTCATTCGCATTCCAAATAAGCACCAAAAGCCATCGCGCGACCAAGTTGAGGAAGCTTCCACCTAGACAAAGCCATGCCTCTCTCAGTCTCTACCGTCTGCAGACAGTATTCTTCAAAAATCAGCATGCTTGGATTCGATCTATTGGCTCGATAACATGAAAAATTATAACGCTTGAATACGTAAATATGATACTCTTCAGGGTTGTGAAAAGATGCACGGGTGGAACGGCAAGCTATTACGAGTAGACTTAGCTAAGGGAAAGGCGGTTGCCCAAGAGTACGATTCGAGCTTAGCTAGGAATTTCCTTGGCGGAAGAGGCTTCGCCATTAAGATTCTATGGGACGAACTGAAAAGCGGTATAGACGCTTTCTCGCCTGAGAACAAGCTCGTGTTTGCGGCGGGACCCCTAACTGGATTCCCCCTACCTAGCAGTGGGAAGCTGGTTGTGGCAGCAAAAAGTCCCCTGACGGGTGGATACGGAGATGGAAACCTCGGTACGATGGCAACGGTCCAGCTGAGGAAAGCAGGGTATGACCTGATAGTTGTAGAGGGGAAATCTCCAGAACCAACCATCTTGTGGATCGATGATGATGAGGCGGAACTACTCGATGGTAAGGATTACTGGGGACTTGGAGCCTTCGAGACAGAGAAGCGACTCAAGGAAAAGCATGGAAGACCCTCGGGAGTTCTCGCGATAGGTCCTGCTGGAGAGAATACGGTCAAGTTTGCAAACATAGTCAGTCAAGAAGGCCGCGCAGGGGGCAGACCCGGAATGGGCGCCGTCATGGGCTCGAAAAAGCTGAAAGCAGTCGTCATTAAAGGCTCCAAAACAATACCGGCAGTTGACTCTGAGAAACTGAAGGCTCTGGGAAAAGAGGCGTATAAAGAGGTTTTGAAGAAGCCCAACTATGACTTCTGGAAGCGCCAAGGAACAATGGCTACCATTGAGTGGAGCCAGGAGAGCAGCGTTCTGCCAACCCATAACTTCAGGGAAGGAGTCTTCGATGAGGCGGAGGCCATAGGCGGCTTCACCATGGAGAAACTCAAGGTCTCCCAGAGAGGGTGCCCACAGTGTAACATGACATGTGGAATCGTCATCGGAGACGCGAACGACCAAGAGTCGGAACTCGATTATGAGAACGTGGCGATGCTGGGCTCAAACATAGGCTTGGGCAACCTCAGACAAGTGGCAGCCCTCAACAGGTTGGCTGATGATTATGGAGTAGACACGATCTCTTTGGGGAATGTGATAGGCTTCGCCATGGAAGCTTCAGAGAAGAAACTCATCGACCATGAAATCGAGTGGGGAGACTTCGACGAGGCCATGGCCCTCGCTGAGGATATAGTCCACAGGCGGGGAACCGGGGCGCTCCTTGCTGAGGGAACGCGAGCCGCAGCTCAGAAGCTAGGCGGCGACGCTTCAACCTGGGCAATGAACATAAAAGGTCTAGAGATCACGGGCTACGACTGTCACGCGGCACCGGGAATGGCATTGTCGTATGGAACTTCTCCAATCGGGGCGCATCACAAAGATGCGTGGATCATCTCTTGGGAGATGAGAGTTGGGCGGGAGAGCTATAGTGAAGAGAAGGTTGACAAGGTTATCGAATTCCAGCGGATCAGGGGAGGAATGTTCGAATGTCTGACGACTTGTCGCCTCCCGTGGATAGAAGTGGGCTTCGAACTGGACTGGTACCCGAGGTTCCTCAAAGCCGCAACTGGCGTGACCATGACGATGGAAGATCTATTCACAATCGCAGACAGAGTCTATGCTCTAATGAGAACTTTCTGGGTTAGGGAGTACAAGAGCCGTTGGAGTAACACGCTAGATGGTCTCCCTGCAAGATGGTACGACGAACCGATCACAAAAGGCCCCTTCAAGGGAGCGCGCTTAGACAGAGAAGAGTACGATTCCATGCTTCAGTTGTACTACCAGAAGCGAGGCTGGGATAGTCGAGGAATACCAAAGGAGAAGACACTAGCCAAGCTGGACCTAAGAGACGCAGCTCAAGAACTCGGCCAATACGTGAAATTGACCGCATAAGGCTTCGTCTGCATGCATGCATATATACGAGTTTTCTGCACCTAACTATAACCTATCACCTAAATGCGAAGTGAATTCTGTGTCTGAAACCAGTGAAGGCGTCATCGTGAGTTGTCGGAGAGGGCCGAAAAC
>Ga0224501_10002863_pt1 | contig 13587 bp, 10 predicted proteins | sample SF_Oct11_sed_USG_4_FD_169105 | JGI IMG/M metagenome (GOLD analysis project Ga0224501, IMG submission 169105) | Sediment microbial communities from San Francisco Bay, California, United States - SF_Oct11_sed_USGS_8_1 | ecosystem: Environmental > Aquatic > Marine > Sediment | place: USA...
ATGGCTTGAGCAATGTCGTCAGGGCTCTGATCTTCGGCCGAAGGCGGGCCAAGGTCCGTTCCTCCTTGAAGATGCGGAGGTTGGCAAGGGCGACGGCACAGCCCAATGGGTTTCCGGTATAGCTGTGACCGTGGAAAAAGGATTTGAACTCCTCATATTTCCCCAGAAATCCCCGATAGATCTCTTCGGTCGTCAATGTCGCGGCCAGCGGCATGTAGCCGCCGGTCATGGTTTTACTGATAGCCATCAAGTCCGGTGTGATCCCTTCATGATGGCAGGCGAACATCTTGCCCGTGCGGCCGAATCCGGTGGCGACTTCATCGGTAATCAAGAGAACGTTGTATCTTGTGCAGAGCTCGCGGATCCGCCTGAGATAGCCCGGTGGGTGAATGATCATCCCCGCAGCGGCCTGCATCAATGGTTCGATGACCAAGCCGGCCAGTTCCCTGTGGCGGGTCTTGAGGAGTTGCTCGATCGGATCGAGACAGGCTATGCCGCATGAGGGCATGGTCAGATTAAGCGGACAGCGATAGCAGTGGGGTGGGTCTGCTTCGATCGTCGGAAAGAGCAGCGGCTTGAATCTCGCGTGGAAGACTTGGATGTTGCCGATGCTCACGGCTCCGATCGTGTCGCCGTGATAGGCCAGTTTCAAATGGAGAAAACTCTGCTTGGGACCGGCGTCAGGATGCCGCTGCTGCCAATATTGGACGGCCATTTTTAAGGCCACTTCGACTGCGGTCGAGCCGTTGTCTGAATAGAAGACGCGGGTGAGTCCCTTGGGTGCGATCTTGATCAATTCTCGGGCAAGTTCGATCGCCGGTGGGTTTGAAAGACCCAAGAAGGTGGAGTGGGCGATGTTATCGAGCTGCTGCTTCACGGCACGGTCGAGCGTCGGATGGTGATGGCCGTGCAGGTTGACCCAAATGGATGCGGTGCCGTCGAGATATTTCTTTCCCTCGGTATCGATGAGATAGGAGCCGCGACCACGCTCGATAATGATCGGATCTTCCTGCTCCCATTCCTGCATTTGCGTGAAGGGATGCCAGAGGTAGCGATGGTCCCATGCGCGCAGTCGTTTCGTCGATGGTCGTCGAGCCATAACCCTTCAAGAAGCGAGAAACGTAAAAAGTTCAACGTGAAACGAGGGGACTGACACCCTTCCCCGCGCTTGCGCGTGGTGTCTGTCCCCCTTCTGCACTTGCAGTGAGGGGTGAAGGAGTAAGGGGGGTGTTGAATTGAGAGTTGAGAGTGGAGAGTTGTGAGAGGAATCTGAAGTTTTGAGTGTTTAATTTTGAATGCTGAATTTACAGTCCCACTCCTCACATTCCGACTCTCAACTCTTCATTCTCAACTCTCAACTCTCCATTCAGCATTCCCCGATGCCCCTTGGACCTTGTCTCCTCGATCACGAAATACGACAGCATTGCCGATGTGCCGCGCCCATTGCGTTGCGGATTATACGGAGGGGTGATGACTTTGACAACCTGAGAGGCTCTTACTATAATGTTCCGATTTTTCAGCAGGATGCTGAAAAAGTCCGCCAGCGGCGTTCTCGCATCGCTGAGAGGCTCGATGTAGGAGGAGCAAAGGAAAGGTGCCTATCCGCTCGCATATGATCGAAGCGAGCGGTTCAAGCAAAGCTTGGTATGTACCTCCTCGCCTCCTCGCTTGCTGCGGCCTTGCTGAACGGCCTTTTTGACCATCCTGCGGCTATTCGTATGTCATCAGTCATGTTTTCCGCTATCTGTTAGAAACGAGCCGAAATTTGCAAAGCCTTATACGCAATTTTTCGATTATCGCCCATATTGATCACGGCAAGTCAACTCTCGCTGACCGGTTTCTCGAAGCCACCGGCGCCGTCACCGCTCGAGAGGCCAAAGAGCAGATTCTTGATGCCATGGACCTTGAGCGGGAACGCGGCATTACGATCAAGGCCCATGCAGTGGCGATTCGGTACAAGGCAAAGGACGGGAAGACCTATGCCTTGCATTTGATCGATACACCGGGTCACGTCGACTTCACCTATGAGGTCTCCAGAAGTTTGGCCGCATGCGAAGGGTCGATTCTCTTAGTCGATGCGACGCAAGGTGTGCAGGCGCAGACGATCGCCAATGTCAATTTGGCGATGGCCAATAATCACGTGATTATTCCTGTGATCAATAAGATCGATCTGGCCAGCGCGGACCTGGACGGGACCAAACAGTCCATTTCCGAAGTGTTGATGCTGGAAGCGGACGGCGCAATGTTGATCAGCGCCAAGGAAGGACGCGGAGTGCCGGAGGTGTTGGAGGCGATCATCGAGCGAATTCCGCCTCCGTCCGGTGATCCGCAGGCTCCCTTGAAGGCCCTGATTTTCGATTCGTGGTTTGATAACTATCAAGGCGTGATCGTTTTGACCCGTGTGGTCGACGGCTCCTTGCGCCCCGGCATGAAAATCAAAGTCATGTCGAATAACCGCCTATTCGAAGTCATGGAAGTCGGCAAGTTCTCGCCGAAACGGGTCAAGCTGCCGGAACTGTCGACCGGAGAGGTCGGGTATCTCTGCGCCAATATGAAGGAAGTCGCGGACGTCAAGATCGGCGATACCATCACCGATGCGGCGCGGCCGGTTCAAGAACCGCTTCCCGGTTATAAAGACGTGAAGCCGTTGGTTTTTTGCGGGCTGTACTCCACCGATACGGCGAAGTATGAAGATCTGCGCGATGCGCTGGTGAAGTTGCAGCTGAACGACTCGTCCTTTGTGTACGAACCGGAGACGTCACTCGCGCTGGGGTTCGGATTTCGATGCGGATTTTTGGGCCTGCTTCACATGGAAATCATCCAGGAGCGGCTTGAGCGGGAATACGGACTGACCCTCATCACGACGGCGCCGACCGTCGTCTATCATGTGACGACGACCAAGGGCGAGATGGTAGAAGTCGATAATCCCGCCGATCTTCCGCCTCCCGGCAGTATCGAACGATTCGAGGAGCCGTTCATCTTGGTGACGGTCATCACTCCGGAACGCTACATGGGCGCCATTTTTCAGATCTGCCAGGAGCGGCGGGGCATTCAGCGGGGTATTCAGTTTCTCGATCCGACGCGCGTGGTGATCACCTATGAAATGCCGTTGAACGAAGTCATCCTGGATTTTTATGACAAGTTGAAGTCGCGCACGCAGGGGTATGCGTCGCTGGACTATGAAATGCTCGGCTATCGGGAGTCCGATCTGGTCAAACTTGACATTTTGCTGAACGGGGAGGCGGTAGATGCCTTGTCGTTCATTACGCACCGTGATCGCTCCTATCCACGGGGCCGTCAGTTGGCCGAAAAGATGAAAGAGCTGATTCCTCGACAGATGTTCGAAATCGCGATCCAGGCGGCGATCGGCAATAAGGTCATCGCCCGGGAAACCATCGGGGCGATGAAGAAAAATGTCACGGCCAAATGTTACGGCGGCGACATCACGCGTAAACGCAAGTTGTTGGAGAAACAAAAAGAAGGGAAGAAACGGATGAAAGCCGTCGGAAACGTCGAGGTACCTCAGGAAGCGTTTCTGGCGATTTTGAAGGTCGGTGAAGAATGAGTGCGGATCGGAACCAGGCGAACGACGACAACATATCCGACCCTTCCGACGGCGGTCCGCATCCCTCGCTGTCCGACACAAAGACACCGGGGAGCAGCGCCGACCAGAGCGGGCAGAAATCCCTCATTCGCGAATATGCGGAAGCGATCATCGTGGCCATCCTGCTGGCCTTTGTGATCCGGGTGTTTGTGGTACAGGCCTTCAAGATTCCATCCGGTTCGATGATTCCGACTCTGCTGATCGGCGATCATATTTTGGTGAGCAAACTGTCGTACGGCCTTCAATGGCCTACCGATTGCCAGCTACAAATGAATGTGCCGCCGGTCAATTGCTATACCTCTCAGACGTTGGTCGAGTTCGGAAAGCCGCAACGCGGCGACATTATCGTGTTTCGGTTTCCCGAAGACGAAGAAAAGGATTTTATCAAACGCATCGTCGGGACACCCGGCGATACGGTAGAGGTTCGGAATAAAGTGGTGCTGATCAACGGAGAGCCGCTTGACGACAAGGCCTTTACACAACGTATCGATCCCGGCATTATCGATCGCACGATCAATCCACGGGACAATTTCGGGCCGGTGACCGTCCCCGAGGAATCGTATTTCGTCATGGGCGACAATCGAGACCAGAGCCTCGACAGCCGGTTCTGGGGCTATGTACGGGAAGAAAAAATCCGCGGCAAAGCGTTCAGGATTTATTGGTCGTGGAACGGGCAGGGTAATTGGGCGGATTGGGTACGGTGGGAACGATTCGGTAAAGCCATTCAATGAATCCTGTCGGGAGGACTCCCTTGGCCAAGACCAACACCGGCGGCGGAAAGCCGCGGACACTTCGGCATTATGTCAGGCGGTTTCCCCATGCGTCGGTTCTCGTCGTCGGTGATTTGATTCTCGACCATTATGTCATGGGCAACGTCAGCCGGATTTCTCCGGAAGCGCCGGTGCCTGTGGTCCATGTCGGGTCCGAATCGTGGCGTCTCGGCGGCGCCGCCAATGTGTTCAACAATATCTTGGCGCTGGGAGGGAAAGCCGACATTTGCGGCGTGATCGGTGCGGATGAGAGCGGGCGGCTCTTGATGAAGGAGCTGGGCTCGAAACGATCCGGGCGCGGCGGCGTGGTCATCGACCACGGGCGTCCCACGACCAGGAAAAGCCGGGTCATCGCCCATAACCAGCAGATCGTCCGGTACGACATCGAGGGACGGCACGAACTCTCCGTCGCGCTTCGGCGCAGAATCCTCCGTTATGTCGAGTCGCGGTTGCGCGAACTGTCGTGTATCGTCATTTCCGACTATGCCAAGGGTGTCGTGTCGGCCTCATTGATGTCCGACATCATCAGATTGGCCGCTCTGCGCAAGGTTCCTGTCGTGGTCGATCCCAAAGTCGAACATTTCGGCTATTACCGCGGTGTCACGGTCATCACGCCGAATCACCTGGAAGCCACTCAGGCATCGGGTCTGCACGGCAATGATGATCAAACGATCAATGAAGCCGGTGCCATGATCCGCCGACGGCTCGGCTGCGGGTCGGTGCTTATTACGCGGGGCGAAAAGGGGATGAGTTTGTACGAAGACGACGGCGTCTCATGGCATCTGCCGACGCAGGCACGGCAGGTGTACGATGTCACGGGGGCAGGCGATACCGTGATCGGCACGTTGGCTTTGGCGCTGTCGACGGGTGCGAGCATGAAAGACAGCGCAATTCTGGCGAACCATGCGGCGGGCATTGTCGTCGGCATGGTGGGGACCGCCACGGTGTCTCCGGAGCAACTTTCGGAGGCCCTGGGACATGGATAGCTCCGCTCCGTCCGTCACCGTCGTGATTCCGGCCCGCTTCGGTTCTTCCCGCTTTCCGGGAAAGCCGCTGGTGTCGCTCAACGGCAAACCGATGATCCAGCATGTGTATGAACAGGCCATGGCCTGTCCGGCCGTATCCAATGTGTTGGTGGCGACGGATGACGATCGGATTAAAGAGGCGGTGGAACAGTTCAACGGGCATGCCGTCATGGTCACCGGGAATTATCGGACCGGAACCGACCGGGTGGCGGCGGTGGCGCGAATGTTCGTGGGCGATGTGTTCGTCAATCTGCAGGGTGACGAGATCCTGTTGAATCAAAGTTTACTGACCGATCTGATCGAACCGTTCATCCTGAGCGGTGAACAGATGGGGACGTTGAAACGGGTCATGGACACGACGGAGGATCTGCATAATCCGGCCGTGGTAAAGGTGGTGACGGACTCACGCGGGTACGCCATGTATTTTTCGAGGGCACCGATCCCGGTCGTCCGCGATGATTCGGATCACCGTGTCGTCGGGGGGCTCCATTATATTCACCTTGGAGTCTATATCTATAAGAAGGAGACTCTGTTGAAGTTTTCGGCGTTACCGACGGGGCTTCTGGAAGACGCCGAGAAACTCGAGCAGCTTCGGGCATTGCATAACGGAATGCGTATCAAGGTCTGGGAAACGAAACATGCATCGTTGCGGGTCGATCAGCCCGATGATGTTCCGGAGGTCGAGGAGAAATTACTGCAGTTCGAATTTCTTAAGCGCGAGATAGATCTCCGAAAGGCCAGGTCGAACCGATGAGGGTGCCAGGGAAAACCGTGTGGTGTGATCTCCGAAGGGGAATCGACCATGAGTAAATTTATTTTTGTGACGGGCGGAGTCGTATCGTCCCTGGGAAAGGGATTGGCTTCGGCGTCCATCGGCAATCTTCTTGAGAGCCGCGGCCTCAAGATCACGTTCCTGAAGTTGGATCCGTATATCAATGTGGATCCCGGCACGATGAATCCGTATCAGCACGGCGAAGTGTACGTGACGGATGACGGAGCCGAAACCGATCTCGATTTGGGACATTATGAACGGTTCACGTCGTTGTCGCTGACGAAGGAGAACAATTACACGACCGGCCGTATTTATCACTCCGTCATCACAAAGGAGCGACGAGGGGATTATCTCGGCGGAACGGTACAGGTCGTCCCCCATGTGACGGATGAGATCAAACAGACCGTCATGCGTATTTCCAGGGGGATGGATGTCACGATCGTCGAAATCGGAGGGACGGTGGGCGACATCGAAAGTCTGCCGTTTCTCGAAGCCATCCGGCAGTTGCCGTACGACGTCGGACGCGACAATGTGCTGTATGTCCATCTGACATTGGTGCCCTACATCGGCGCCGCCGGCGAGTTGAAAACCAAGCCGACGCAGCATTCGGTCAACAAACTGCGCGAGATCGGTATCCAACCCAATATTCTGTTGTGCCGCACCGACCGGTATTTGCCTCCGGAGCTCAAGGGCAAGATCGCCATGTTCTGCAACGTGGAAAGAGACGCCGTCATCACCGCCAAGGATGTCGAAACGATTTACGAAGTGCCGATCGTGTTTCGCAAGGAAGGCTTGGACGAGTTGATCGTTCGGCAGTTGCACATGGAGACCGGGCAGCCGAATCTTCGTGAATGGGACGCCATGGTGCAAAAAATCAAACGGCCCAAACACGAAATCTCCGTGGCGCTTGTCGGGAAGTACGTCGGGCTTAAGGAATGTTACAAGAGTCTCGGTGAAGCCTTGGTCCACGGAGGCCTTGATCATGAAACCAAAGTCAATGTGACATGGGTCGAGTCCGAGGATCTTGAACGGATCGGGCCGGAGCGGATTTTACGCGAGGCCGACGGTATTCTGATCCCCGGCGGATTCGGGGTGCGTGGGATCGAGGGCAAGGTCCGGGCGGTTCGATATGCTCGGGAGCGGCAGGTACCGTTTCTCGGCCTGTGTTTGGGCATGCAGTGCGCGGTGATTGAGTTCGCACGCAACGTGGCGGGGTTGGCCGGTGCGAACAGCGCGGAATTCGACGAGCAGTCGCCCCATCCGGTGATTCACCTCATGCCCGATCAGCATGGCGTCAACGATAAGGGCGGTACGATGCGCCTTGGGGCGTATCTGTGCAAACTCGGCGAGGGGACGTTGGCCCAAAAAATGTACGGCGTGGGAGACGTTCGCGAGCGCCACCGTCATCGGTATGAGTTCAACAATGCCTATCGCGAACAGCTGACGGGGAAAGGCTTAGGATTGAGCGGTCTATCTCCTGACGGCCGGTTGGTTGAAATCGTCGAACTGAAGGATCACCCGTGGTTTTTGGCGACACAGTTTCACCCGGAATACAGTTCTCGGCCGCATCGGCCGCACCCCCTGTTTAGTGGGTTTGTCGGGGCAGCGCTGCGGAAGAAGCTCGGACAGTAGTACGGAAGGTCGAGGCTGAGGCTAAGGTCAAGGGGATGAGAAGGCTGAGGTTAAGGCTCAGGCTAAGGTCAAGGGGATGAGAAGGCTGAGGTCAAGGCTGAGGCTAAGGTCAAGGGGATGAGAAGGCTGAGGTCAAGGTTAAGGTTAAGGTTAAGGTCAAGGGGATAAGAAGGCCGAGGTTAAGGATATGACAAGAATGAACCTGCGCTGCATAGTTTCCGACTCAACCTTAGCCTCAGCCTCGACCTTCGCAGTCTTAGCCTCAACCTTGACCTTAACCTGAGCCTGGGGCAAAGCTATGGCGCATCTTGTTGACATCGGTTCCTTCAAAGTCGGACAAGGGCAACTGCCGTTTCTGATCGCCGGTCCATGCGTGATCGAGAGCGAACAGCTGGTGATGGATACGGCGGGACGGATCGCCGAGATCACGAAGTCGCTGGGGATGCCCTATGTGTTTAAGTCATCCTTTGACAAGGCCAATCGTACGTCGATCGCGTCCTATCGCGGTCCGGGTTTAGAACAGGGGCTGGCAGTGTTGGCGAACGTAAAGCGACAGCTTCATATTCCTATTCTCACGGATGTGCATACCGAAGAGCAGGCAAGGGAGGCAGGCGCGGTGGTAGATGTCCTCCAGATTCCTGCGTTCCTGTGTCGGCAAACGGATTTGTTGGCTGCGGCGGCAAAAACGGGCAAGGTGGTGAATATCAAGAAGGGGCAGTTTCTTTCGCCGGTCGAGATGGGGCAGGCGGTCAAGAAGGTGGAGGAATGCGGGAGTCGACGCGTGATCCTCACGGAACGGGGATCGTCCTTCGGATATAATAACCTTGTCGTGGATATGCGGTCTTTTCCTATTATGCGGCGGTTGGGTTACCCTGTCGTGTTCGATGCGACGCATAGCGTCCAACTGCCAGGCGGCGGAGGGACGAAGTCCGCCGGCCAACGCGAGTTCGTGGAGCCGCTGGCTTGCGCGGCGGCCGGCGCCGGTGTCGACGGATTTTTCATGGAGGTTCACCCGAATCCGGACGATGCTTTGTCCGACGGGCCGAACATGGTACCCTTGCACCAGTTGCAAGGGCTCTTGGAGCGAGTGTTACGCATATGTCACGCGACAAAACCGATAAGCTGAACGCCGGTGTGCCGACCGGGGCCTCTCCTGTCTCCAGATCAGCCAAACGGATGGGGATTTTGGAGGACGGCAAACGTGTGCTGGACATCGAGGCTCGTGCCGTCCATGCGTTGGTCGATCGGATGGACGAGTCGTTCGCCAAAGCAGTGGAACTGTTGCATGCATGCAAGGGAAAAGTGGTCGTGACCGGAATGGGAAAGTCCGGTTTGATCGGTCAGAAGATCGCCGCCACGCTTGCAAGTACCGGGACCTCGTCGTTCTTCCTCCATCCTGCCGAGGGTGTGCACGGTGATCTCGGCATGTTGGCTCGCCGCGATGCGTTGATCGCCATCTCCAACAGCGGTGAAACACAGGAGTTGCTGCAATTGTTGCCCTATGTGGAGCGCATGGGGATTTCAGTGATCGGCATGACGGGTCGGACGGCCTCCACGTTGGCAAAGAACTCGACTGTGGTGTTGGATGTCTCGGTGGAGGAGGAAGCCTGCCCGTTGGGGTTGGCTCCGACGGCCAGTACGACCGTGACCTTGGCCTTGGGGGATGCGTTGGCCGTCGCACTGTTGCAGAAGCGCGGATTTAAAGAAGAGGACTTCGCGCAATTTCATCCCGGCGGCACGCTGGGACGCCGGTTGCTGGTCAAAGTCAAAGATGTCATGCATGCCGGAACGGACATTCCGATGGTTCAGGCCTCCGTAGGAGGTATGGCGGCCATACTGGAGATGACGGAGAAAAAGCTCGGCATGACGACGGTCGTCGATCAGGACGGTGGGCTGGTCGGCGTGATTACGGACGGCGATGTGCGGCGGTTTCTCCAGCGCGGAACGGATGTCATGAAGACGACGGCGAAAGAATTGGCCTCGTCGAATCCGAAAACCATCGGCCCGGAGGATTTGGCGGCAAAAGCCGTAGAGTTGATGGAACGGTTTTCGATCACGACGCTCGTCGTGACGGAAGGTGAACGGAATATTCTCGGCGTGATCCATCTCCATGATCTGCTGAAGAACGGGATCGTATGAACCGCGTGTTGGAAACATGGAAAGAAATCGGCCAGGATTCGCTCAATGTCCCCAACCTGCTCACGGTCGGCCGCATCTTTCTGATTCCGGTATTCATCCTTGTCTTTATCGAGCCGACGCCGGATCGGTCCATACTTGCCGCCGGCATTTTCACCGTGGCGGCGGTCACGGATCTGTTGGACGGATATATCGCCAGACGCACCGGTCAGATCACCAAATTGGGAAAATTGCTCGATCCGATCGCGGATAAATTGTTGGTGCTGTCGGCGTTGATCCTGCTTATGAGTGTGGATCGCGTGAGCGCCCTCATCGCGATCTTGATCATCGCGCGGGAAGTGGCGGTGACCGGCATTCGGGCCATTGCCGCGGGCGAACGGCTGATTATCGCAGCCGAGACGACAGGGAAGTACAAGATGGCGTTGCAAGTGGTCGCCATCGTCCTGCTGATTTTGGAAGGAACCGGGTTGGCCGAACTGGGCAATATGCATCTGGCCGGTACGGCGACGCTGTATTTGTCGGTGGTCCTCGGTTATATTTCCGGCGGGCAGTATGTGTGGAGTTTCTGGAGGCAGGTCGTAGCCAAAGGATTTTGACCGACGACACTATTGTGAGTACACTCGCCTCGCTCATTCAGGCCTGTCGGCTGCTTTCCATCCCGCTTCTATTCATGGCTTGTCAGGAGAACGGGCCGCCTCCGCAGACACAGGCCTATCCCTATTCGAGTGCAACGACGACGGGCGGATGTGAGTCAGGGGCCCGACCAGGCCAGGCCGGTATCAGCGACGGTGATGAGTCACCGAACGGTCTTCGCTATCACGTGCGTACTCCGTCCAATTACGATGCCACATTCGCGCATCCTCTCCTCATGGTTTATGCTGCGGCCGGTCATGACGGAAGAGCCTCGGAGCGGATGACCGGCCTTACTCCCATGGCGACCGGCGCCGGATTTATCGTGGCCTACGTCGACCATCAGCCCCTTGGGATTTCAACCGTTGAACAGCTCGGCACGGTTCCCGACATGATCGCGGAAACGTGGTGTATCGACCGGAGTCGCGTGTTTGTCACCGGTCATTCCGACGGCGGAACGGCGTCGCTTGCCCTTGCGGTACTTGACCGGACGAAGCACCTGCCTGCCGCGATTGCCCCAAGCGCTGCCGGATGGACCGGCAAGGATTTGGAGGCCTATCAATGCCGCGATCCGATTCCGGTCATGGTGATGCATGGAAAGAACGACCGGCTCTTTCCCGGGTGGGGTGCTCAATCAGCGGCGTGGTGGGCTTCCTGCAACCACTGCGATGTGACGAAGACCGTTGAGATCGAAGGCGGGTGTGTCGCCTACAGGAATTGCGCCGCGGGCGGCGCAACATTGTATTGTGAGGGGGCAGGTGGGCATCGTGAGTGGCCTAGCGTGAATCGCGTGCTGATCGAATTCTTTACACATCCGGAGAAGTTCCTCTGACCAAATGCCGATTTGGTGTCCGTGTGTCTGATGGGGGAGGCCGTGTGATGCCGCGGCTGCGGAATTTTTCAAAGATAGGTGGAAGGGTCTGATGGATTTGTCCGGACTGACATGGGCCTTTGTCTTGGTCGGCTATCTCTTGGGTGCGGTGCCGTTCGGTGTCGTGATTTCCAGGATCATGGGCTTGCCGGATCCTCGCACGGTGGGCAGTAAAAACGTAGGATTTACGAACGTGCTGCGCGTTTCCGGTAAGACCGCCGGCATCCTGACCCTGATCGGCGACATGGGGAAGGGATGGGTCATGGGGTATGCCGGGTCCTCATGGTATCAGACGGAATGGGCGGTGTTGGTGATTGCGCTCGCGCCGTTTCTTGGACATCTCTTTTCACCCTTTCTCAGATTCAAGGGCGGCAAGGGCGTGGCGACGGCGCTTGGGTCCGTTCTTGGCGTAGCGCCGATGATCGGTTTGCTTCTATTGTTTGTGTGGATCAGCGCGGTCGCGCTTTGGCGCTATTCCTCAGGTGGTGCGCTGTCCGCCTTCGGCTGCTTTCCGATCATCGCCGCGTTGATACATCCTACGGGTCCGTTTCTACTGTTCTCAATCCTTGTGAGCGGGCTGATCGTGGTCAAGCACAAGGGCAATATCACTCGGCTGTTGCAAGGGACAGAAACCAAAATCGGTCAGCGGAAGGTCTAGGCCGCTGAGGCAAGACGATTCATTATGACGGCGCCATGTCGTTCGTATGTCCCTTTTGGAGTTTCGGGTTTCGAGTTGCGTGTTTCGATCGGCCGGTTTCACGCTTCAAGGGGCAAGGCGCATCTCGAAGTGCTGAGTGCTGAGGACTGAGACGGATGAAGAAGGTTCAGGTTGAGGCTAAGGCTAAGGGTACGAGAAAAGAATCATCCGGATACTTTCCCTCGCCACCGTTTCGGGGGTGAGGGGAAGGGTGAGGGGGATCAGAAAGGGCTGAGGACTGAGAGGGAAGTGCTGAGAAGCGAGTGCTCGCCTCGATGAGCGGGCGAAGCGGGCTGAGATAAACCAATAACTAAAAACTCACAACTTCACACTCACAACTCTCCACTCTCAATTCTCAACCCTCCACTCAGATCCCTTCTCAATAACTCAGCTCTCAATCCTCCACTCAAATCCTTTCCCCTAACTAAAAACTCACAACGAAAGACTCATAACTCAGAAGTCTCCAGTCTCCATTCTCCACTTTTCACAACTCAGCACTATCCCCATCCTCAACAGCTGAAGCGCCCATTATCCTCCAGAATTCCGCAGTTGAGTTTAACGTACGAAGGGTTGCAGAGATTCCGGTACGTACCTCGTGCAGGAATCAGGCGCCCGGCTGTTGGCCTTGTGTCATTTCGAATGGAATGAGAACTCTGGACGCGCGGGATGCCGAAGGGATTGTTCCTGTTGGTCGAAATGACATGCAACGAGCCCCCATTGTGTTCTACTGCGGAATTCGGGGTTATCGGATTTCGTGGAGTTTCATCAGATTTGTTCCACCCGGATGGCCGATTTGTGTTCCGGATAGAATCACGATCTTTTCTCCGGCCACGACGAGTCCTTCTTCTTTCAATCGGCGTTCTGCTTCGTCCACGCGTGCGTCGGTCTGTTCGATCTGTGGAATCGTATGAGGGCTCACACCCCAATAGAGCGCCATCTTCTGTCTGACGGCTTCGCTCGGTGTAAAAGCGATGATAGGGGCGGTCGGTCGTTGCTTGGATATCAATCGAGCGGTCGCGCCTCGTTCGCTGAAGGCGACGATCGCGCGTGCGGCGATCGATTGCGCTGCGGTAAACGCGGCGGCGCACACGGCTTCCGGAAACGGCAGCTGTGGCTTGTCGCTTCGGCGTCGGTGCGGCATGCCGGGCTCTGCCGCTTCCTCTGCTGTTCGAATAATGCGATCCATGACCTGTAGGGATTCCAGCGGGTGATCGCCCATAGCCGTTTCGGCGGACAGCATCACGGCGTCGGACCCATCAAAGACGGCATTGGCGACATCGGAGGCTTCGGCTCTGGTCGGGCGGCGCGCATGGGTCATCGATTCCAGCATCTGTGTCGCCGTGATGACGATGCGACGGCGACGATTGGCCGAGGCGATGATGCGTTTCTGCAGAATCGGTACGGTTTCCGGTCCCATCTCGACGCCGAGATCGCCTCGCGCGATCATCAC
>Ga0224501_10002864_pt1 | contig 13586 bp, 10 predicted proteins | sample SF_Oct11_sed_USG_4_FD_169105 | JGI IMG/M metagenome (GOLD analysis project Ga0224501, IMG submission 169105) | Sediment microbial communities from San Francisco Bay, California, United States - SF_Oct11_sed_USGS_8_1 | ecosystem: Environmental > Aquatic > Marine > Sediment | place: USA...
GGCCTTGCATTGAGCGGAATGATTCCCTTTGCAAACACATTTGCCGTTCTCTTCTTGCGAACATTCGAGCAGATAAGAACCTGCGTCGCCTATGCCAAGACCAATGTGAAGATTGTTGGGGGATACTCCGGCTTATCCGATTTCAAGGATGGGCCAACGCACCATGCAGACACAGATATCGCTATCATGAGGTCCTTACCTAATATGACAGTTGTGGAGGTGGCGGACGCCGTCGAAACGAGAAAGATGGTGCCAGCTGTCGCTGAGCTTGATGGACCCGTTTACCTGAGGATTACGCGAGCTGATATGCCAGTCTTGTTCGATGAGAGTCATGAAGTGGAAATCGGCAAGGGCGTGACTGTCCGCGATGGCGATGATGTGACCCTTATGGGCTGTGGGGTGATGGTGTCTCGCTGCCTCGAAGCTTCGAAGATCTTAGCTGGTAAAGGAACAGATGCGCGAGTGGTGAATATGCATACAATCAAACCTCTAGACAGATCGCTACTTGAGAAGGCGGCAAACGAAACGGGCGCTGTCGTCACGGCTGAGGACCACACAGTAATCGGCGGATTGGGTGGCGCTGTGGCGGAAGCACTAAGCGAGACGTATCCAGTACCCCTCGAACGCATAGGTATCAAAGACGTTTTCACTGAAACAGCTTTGACGTATGAGGAATTGCTCGACTACTACGGAATGGGAGTAAAGGATATCGTGGAATCAGCAAGACATGTTATGAAACGGAAATTCAGCTAGCTTGATGGTTCATTTTGAAGTGTGAGTGTCCGTCCAGCGGCAGTGAATGGATGCTTCCCGAATCTCTTGTTTGCTTCCAGCATAGTCAGGAAGTTTTGAATGTTGATTCCTGAATGTATTGAATTGCTCGAGCTCAGAATGTGACCTCCGCCTGGAGATGCTGCTTTGATGCAACGTCTTGTCTCTTGAATAACGTCCTTGACAGAGCCGTAGACCAAAGTCATAGCGCAGTCTACATTCCCAAGCAGACATATCTTGTCGCCGTATAATCTCTTCAGCCGAGCGATATCCATGCCCGCTCGTGGTTCAATGGCGTGGTATCCATCTATCCCGGATTCGACCAGGAATGACTGCTCTATAGATTCAACGTTTCCATCTGTATGTTTGACAAACGGAACTCCGAGCTTATGGCAAACTCTCACATGTTCATTCAGAGAGGGAAGGATGAACTCCTTGAAGTGCTTCGGAGACAAGAAGGGCCCTTGGCTGAATGCCCAATCTGAACCACCCCATATTGCCTCAACGCCTGCGTCCACAAGCGCCTTTATAGATTCCGCTGCTCTTCTCGTGCTCTCATGCACTAGTCTTCTGATCAAGTCAGGTCTTTGATAGAGGCAGCGTAGGAAAAGGGACAGCCAAGTAGCATGACTTACTGGGAACGTGCCATCGACGCCTGCCATCAGCAGCATGTCGCCTCCCACTTTCTCTCTAGCGTACTCGACAGATTCAAGCTGGCTGGCGTCCACGCCCACATCTTCGCTTTCAAGCTGTTCTACGTAATCTTCCAACGCCGGAAGTCCCTTCAGACCTATAGTTGATTCATATTCAGTCATCATATCACTTTCTGGTCTGTAGCGGGTCTTTGAGTAGAACCCCTCAGACACGTATATTTCACCAGGCACTGCTCGGTAAGTCGTGTACATGAACTCGTTTGGCCCTATCCTTTTCGGGGGTATATGCTTCTCAGCTACGCACAGCCCAACTGGTAGAATATCAAGATTCAGCTTTTGATAGAGCTCAATCTGATCACCTATCGAGTTGATTACGAGCCTGTCGCGTTCACCTTTGATCAGCAGCTCAACCGATGCCAATTTGTTGGCATAAGTCGTGCTTCTTCCCAGAATTTTGGCGCCGATAGGAGAGTTTATGAGAAGTTCGAACATAGGCGTTCTATCGGTTTCTTCAAGATGAAGAGCTGAGAGGGCTCTTTCTCGAGAATTAGCCATTCAACCTCACATCCGTTTGCCGTGTTAAATCCTTCATTGGTGTATTTAATCTTGCGAAGGGAGGATTCGCCTTGATCCGTGAGTGCTCTGATCCATGCAAGCGCGTGTGCTGCTGGCTAGCAATCGCTGACGGTAACAGGGTGTTCTGTTCATCGTCGCTGATGCAACTCCATACAACGCTAGACCGCGCTTTCGTCCCAGATATTACGGAAAAAGTCATTCTCTCAATCTCTTTAGAAGGCTGATGTAGTGGCTGAAGCTCGCGAAGGAAATGTCCGGGAGAATTGTGTCATCAGCCGCTGGTACATATCCACCTTCCTCGATAAGATGTGGAACCTTGCTGTAGAATTCTTTTTCGACAGCTTTGGGTCCATCCATAAAGGCTTGTCTGCTTACGTTTCCCATGAGTAGGATGCGGTTTCCATATCGTTCTCTCAGCTTGACGGCGTCCATACCTGCCGCCACTTCGAGTGGTGCAAACGTGTTGAAACCGGCTTTGAGCATGAGGGGGATTAGGGCTTCAACGTTTCCGCTTGTATAGTGACATATGATGTGTACGCCGTGAGCCCGCAGGAAATCAATAACCATCTTCTGATAAGGGTACCAGAATTCCTCATATATTCCTGGCGAGATTATAGGCCCGTGCCTATAGGCTAACCCATCCTCCATAAAAAGTGCATAGTCGATTCTGGCTCTGACTGCTTCTCTGAGTACTTCTAAAACGAAATCACAATAGCTGCTCATGATATCATGAACCAAATCTGGATCCTTCCAGATGGTTTGCAGGAACCTCTCGACTCCCATGGTATATCCACATTTCGGTCCTCGTCCCGGTCCCCAGACAAAGAATAGTTTGATCGGCATATCTAGAGTCTTATAGTACTCGAAGAGTTCTTCTCCCCAGTAAATAGGGAACCTTCTGATATCGTCGGAGTTATACCTCTTCTTGTAGCTCTCCCAGTCTTCTCGCCTTTTCGTGGGATGTTCTAAGTAATGATAGGCTAGATAGCCGGCTCTCTCAAGCGTATAAATCTTGGACTGCCTTTCTACGAATCCGAAACGGTTTATGAAGACCTTGTAGTCATCATTTTCCTCCAGAACCCTGGGAACAAAGCCGGGAATCGGACCGAAGTCTACAGGCAACGTCAGTTCCCTGTCAAAACCAAAGTAATCATAAGGTGACACTCCTATGGGGAAACCTTGGTTATACCAGCGATATAGTGTTCCAGGAGTGAAGCCTTCAAGGTCCCATATCGGAACACGGTCAGGCTTCTTGAAGCACATTACCCTCAAGAATCGTTCTCTCGAATTCATAGAGATCATGAGCTCCAATCAGTAATGATTAGCTTCAGTGTACTCGCCTAAGTGCCAGAGAGATATAAATTTGGTGTAACGCTCTGATATCTGAACTCTCCATCTCTCGCTATGATCAGTCTCTCACAATAGCTCGTCCTCTCCTTCTATCTCTCTGCTCCTTCATAGGAGAATCACAGGCAAGAACCAACCTAGCTAGCTAACAGTTGGCCACACACACCTTCGTTGTATGCGCATCTATCAGCAATGGGAATCGGGATCTCTTGCAGATCACGCCGGCATTCTTTCCATGAGAGCCTGTGGCTGAAAACATAAGAATGATTTGCAGTACTTAGTACATGGTTTGATATGGATAAGGTAAAAGTGGGGATGATTGGAGCGGGTGCCCGCGCAAATGCCTCTCACTACCCCTCCCTAGCTGAAATGGATGATGTAGAAATAGTTGCCGTCTGCGACTTGCTTGAGAATCGGCTCAACACCACGGCGGAAAAGTATGAGATTGACGAGCAATTCATGGACTACAAACTCATGTTGGAGAAGATGGACCTAGACGCGGTCTACGCTATTATGAGTCCAACTCTCTTGGACCCCTTAGTAACATACTGCCTTAAGCTAGGCAAGAACGTCTTTGTAGAGAAGCCGCCAAGCATTGACCTTGAAGAGACAAGGAAATGGAGCAGACTTAGCAATGAGAACGACTGCAAGACAATGGTCGGCTTCCAGAGGCGCTTCCATCCTTGCGTCACCGAAGCCAAAAGAACCGTGGAGGAAAGAGGGAGAATCAAGTACTGCTCGGCCGCATTCCATAAACATGGCGAATGGGAGAGCTATTGGGATAGCCTCACCAATGACGTTATCCACGTATTGGACCTGCTGCGGTGGATGGGCGGAGATGTCAAGAAGGTTCACAGTTTAGCAGGACAACTATACAGCGACATCGAACGTCACTTGAACTTCTACACTGCCACGCTGGAGTTTGAGAGAGGCGGAGTGGGCATTCTGACCAGCAATAGAACATCGGGCGGAAGAGCCCTCTACTTCGAAATGCACTCCAAGGGCATTTCGGCCTATGGCAACATTCCTGGAATACGCGGCATCGATCATTACATGATACTAAGGGACAATCAACCCTACCAGGAAGCAGAAATCGTCAGGAATGAACAGATAGTCGGAAGCGACGCACCACAGACTCATATTGACGGTTCTTTCCAGCTGAACCGCCACTTCATTGACTGCATAAAGGAGAATAGGCAACCTCTAACCAACTTCCGAGATGCGGTTAAGACAATGGAAGTGGTAGACGAAATTCTATCAGGTCCCCAGCTACCTCCAGCGTTTTGACTGCGCCTTAACTGGTCTCTATAATTCCAGAGGTTTGGCGCTCTAGAGATGCTTATCGAACCATTGTTTGGCTATCTGCCCAAATTCAGGAGTTATGTCGTGGACTGTATTGCGGATAGTGTGTCTGAACCTCTCTGGAACGCCGAATGCTTGGTAGACAGTCTCAAGCTCGCGACAGACCTTCTTGTAGCCTGATACAGGGAACCAAGTATCATTGTAATTGTTCATGATGAGAAGCGGGCGTGGCGCGATGAGGGCGAGGACATCTTGGACATCTCCATGACACAGAATATTCGGAACATAGGTGAAGAGGCAATGGCTGTGGTAGGATGCCATCTCCATGACCATAGCTTCATATGTTGAGGTACCGCATACGACAACGCATGTCTTCAGACGTTCTTCAAGCGCGCCTGAGTACCAGACTTGTTGACCTCCCATACACAAGCCGATTACCCCGATGCGGTCGGGGTCTACATCATCTCGTGTTTGGAGATAGTCGACGATTCGCATTATATCCCAAACGCACATGCCGAAGAAAGGCTTACCAAGTGCTAGGGCGTATCCAATGGCATTGAATGTATCGCTCGCGGTGTCAGCAACGATCCTCCGTTCACCATGACTCAAAACATCAAAACTGACGATGACGTAGCCAGCCTTCGTCGTTAGAGCTTTGAATCTAGGAAAATCTTCCTTCCTTTGAGGATAACCGTGGGCAATGATAATGGCTGGTCTTCTCGCCCGGGTCCCTTCCTTAGGTTTGTAGACAAGGATAGGGATTGTAGCCATCGGTTCGGAGTCTATGTAGACGCGTTCACAGATGTGGTCTCCCAGATCGGTTTCGAAGATCTCAACAGGATTGAGGGGGCATCTCCTCTCAGAGAAACCGCCTAGGAGTTCAACGAGTTTTTCCTTGAAAGCTGCATTCCTTTCTTTCAGCTCCGTGAGATCTGATGGCAGCTCTTCTCGTTTGGATATGATATCCTGCGCGTAGGTCTGCAATCGCAGCGTCGTCGAAAACTTTCGATCATCACGCACGTACATACATATCAAACCTAACGATCTACTTCGGGAATCTCATTATCAACTCGTTCTGTTATTGATCGATCTATGTATCTTAAAATTCTATAGCCTATTGGTGTTGGAAGCCTCTAGCACGACACCTCACTAGACTAGAGCGATAGATCGAGAAATTCGGGGATCGTGACATCATCATCGGCTGTCGTAAACCCCATGCCCCACAACTAGCTAGCAGCACGCCCACTTTATGTTTCGCCGCTTCTTCGACAGGTGAATTGGGAAGCAGGCTACTGGCGGAAATCTGCAAACAAAAGTGAGTTGCCTCTTCATGAACTACGCGCTAGTCTTGACAAGGTCTTGATAATCTTTCCTTGGGGGAACGAATATGTCGATCGCATTACACCCTTCTTCTGACGCTTTTCCTCCATGGACTTCGTTGCTCTCCATTACGAGAACGTCTCCTTTACAGAGCGTGAATTCTTCATCAGCAACTCTTTGCTTCATGCTGCCTTGCAGAAATATCATTACCTGTTCACTTTCATGTTTGTGAATTGGGAATTCCATGTCAGGATCCATTTCTATGAAGCTCGCCATGGCTCTCTCGCCAGTCACCAACCGACTTCTGGCCCCCGGAACCAAGGTTATCAGAGGGACTTCACTCAACCTGTAGAGCCTTGCCAAAACTGTCAGATCCTGTGGTTTCGACGGCGAAGCTAGGATTCTTCATGATTGAGGTCTGTAGAATCCATATTTCGGGGTGTCCCACTCTGGGGTGGGCTCAAAGTACCCTGGATATCTAAGGTGGTCTTTGATTACTTCCGGGTTTAGGTCAACTCCGAGGCCGGGTCTTTCTGGGACAGTGACGTAGCCATCTTCCATGAGCCGATCGGGCAATCCCTTGACAAGATTCTTCCACCATGGTATGTCGAGGGCATGGTTCTCGAGAGCCACGAAGTTGTGGATAGCCGCGGCGGCATGAACGTTAGCCATGAAGGATATTGGTGAGCCGGCGAAATGCAATGCACAAGGCATATAGCTCTGTTCTTCTGCGTAGTCTGCAATCCTTTTGGTTTCTCTGATTCCGCCGGCTGTTGCCAAGTCAGGGTGGACGATATCAACTGCGCGCCTATCGATGATCTCGCAGAAGCCTGGCAATCCGAAGATGTCTTCTCCAGTCAGTGTCGGAGTGTCTATGGCTTTGGTGATTTCCAAGTTACCGTTAACATCAAACCATGGGCGCATGTCTTCCAGCCAGGATAGACTGAACTTCCCAAGTGCTCTACCTAGCCGTATGCAGTCTTTCACACTGAGCGGTCCAAAATGATCAATAGCTAGAGGCATCTCCCAACCGACGGCTTCTCTGATGGCTTCTACGCATGATGCCATGTGGGCTATTCCTTTGTCTGTGACATGGTTGCCTATCAAGGCCCCGGGCACTCTTTTCCGCAAGATTCCAATGCCAAGATCGAATTTTATGAAGGTTAGGCCCATCTTCTTTCTTTCAAGGACTTTTTCGGCGAATCCCTCTGGAGTAGGTTCCTTCGGCCCAGGTGTGTCGCCGTACAGTCGAATCTTCTCCCGATATTTCCCTCCCAGTAGTTGATACACTGGTACCTCGTAGACCTTACCTGTTATGTCCCATAGAGCCATCTCAATCCCGCTTATCCCGCCACCTTCCCGACCGTGGCCGGCGAAAGGCTTCATCATCCGAAAGAGCTTATCCAGATTCAGAGGGTTCTGATCTAGCAGAAGACCTTTGTACATCACAGCAGACTCTCTGTGGCCGGCATCTCTAACCTCACCTAGGCCGTATACCCCTTGATTAGTATCAATCCTGACGAGGGGATAGTCGAAATTCGAAGCTACGACCGCTGTGCGCAAGTCGGTGATCTTCAATTTAGATTGTTCAAAAGTCTCGTGTTTCATACTCTCTACACTCCTAGCAGTGAGTATGTCATAGATCATTCTCAGTGTTTTTTAGTTTTTCCAATGAAGGGCTGTTTTGACTAGCAGTGAAATATGCTATCAGAGCTTAGGCACTACTGGGAGATATCAGCTAGGCGGAATAAGACCAAAACACTCAAATGTCAAGTTTGCCAAGGAATCTTCTGTGGGCGATGACGATGTCGAGGTAGATTGACTCTTATGGGAAGGGGATGATTGCTTTTCCCGCGTCTGAGTCCACAAATGGCTAGATGCTCATGAAGCTTTCGAGCTTCTCAGCTCTTCGCCTTCTCGTGCATCTTCTCTAGTGTCCAATGGATGGCGGACATGAGTTCGCGTTCTCTCTCGCGGTTAATGTTGCGTATGGTGATCTCGCGGATTACGTCGCCGTCTCTCTTGATCTCGAATGAGAATGCTTCGTCGAGCGACTTTCCGCCGCTCTGAATTGCCTCCTGATCACGCTCTCGTATCTTGCGGAGAACCCTCTCGCGGAGGAAGGGCAAGAACGGAGGGGTACTCATAGTGAAGGTTTTGTCCCCAGAAGGGACGATGCGCATTGAGTCGACTCCTTTGTACACGGTTGCTAGCATCTCGTCGTCTTTAGCTTTGATCTGAACTGTCTTCTCGGGGGGTTGAGTGGTAGGTCGGGTCGGCGGACTTGGTCGGATCCCTGTGACCTCGACTCTCTTGAAGCTCTGTTCGAGCAATAGGTTGTTGACGAATTCAAGGAGGGTCCTCATTCCTTCCAGTTCTGTCTCTAAGTTGTGAACGCGGTTTTCCAGGATCTCCCTGAGCTCAGCGATCTTCTTTAGGCTGTCTTCCTCCAATTGGGTTTTCTCCCATCGTTAGCATTAACATAGGCGGTTTGGCTTATCAAGTCTTTCTATCGCTGGAAGGACATCGGTGTGCACCCAGCTCACCTTAGATAGATAACAGAGAGATGCACGGTATTGCTTGTTCTGCTATCTCAGGAAATGCTTGTCTACTTTCCAGCAGTAAGTTCTGACAATGTTATGAAATGACCAGTCTTTCTTCTCTTGCGGGTCGATAGCGCGCGCTAGATAGGAGTTGCGGCCTTTGTTGGACTAACAATCTGCGGACGATTTTCTACTGTCAGATTCGATACCCCTTCCAGGGTCTTTCACGCTAGATAGCTGTAGCTGTCTGCGGTAGATTCCCTTCGTCTGACCCGTCGGCGCTCCTTTTAGCAATGATTTCACTCCTAAAAGCCATACCCCCCTCCCCCTATCATTGGTAACGTTTGTGGTAACGAGTTCTGGTAACATCCCTGCAGCCTGCCTTGATGTTAGGAGCATCCGAGGCGTTCTCTTGGACGAGGATTCTGCGGAAGATTTCTGCTGACAAAATCGATGCCTCTATTTTTCTGGTAGCCAACCCTGCCTTGTTGCTGGTTTGGTGCGTATGGCGTGTTTCTCGGTGCGAATTGACTCCGGAACAGCTGGAACTCCAGAGCCGGGCTTGATTTTCTGGTCTTGCTCTACCCGTCTTAAGCTGTTTCGCAATCTATTGGTTTTCCATAGCTGCTGAGAGCGGCTATCTACTGTTCTGAGCTTTACAGATGGGCTAGATAGTCTATAATAGTGAACGACCAGCTTCATCGGAGGTCGGAAAAGATGCGTGAGCTGCCTAGACGTACACTCCCGGATATGCCTTGCACACAAATTTCCTGAAGTCGCAGCAAAGGCTGCATTTATCTATGTATTTCTCTGGTTGGAAATCGAAGCCTTCACTTTGTGGAAGATCAAGTAATCCCATAGGCCCCTTTTGCACCAAGGTCTCGATTACTGGATGCTCTTTCCAATCATATTTGGTCAGAAGTTTTGATAATGGAACCTCCTTCGCATTTCCTATTGCCAAGTTCCAGCATATTGACGCCCAACCGTTCGGGTCTAGGCTGATGCAGTCTGGAGTGATCAAGGTGTCTTCTTTGTCTGGACAGTCGCCTTCTAGAGATTGCCTCGGAAGGAAATCCTTGAGGTTCTCTCTAGCTCGGCCCTGTGGCCATATCCTGTTGAGGTTGATTTCAAGCTCTAGCGGTTGAAGACTCTCAACGATCCGTCTTGTCTGCTCATCATATTCGTTTTCAGCGTCTACACCCTCAAGGACTGCAACATTCCATCGGACTTTGCTGATGCCCGCACGCAGAGATGCCTTCGCCGCATTGCGCGGAGCATCCAATGGAATATACGGCAGGTGAAAGGAGTCCACACTGATTAGAACATCAGTAACGCCTGCTTCTTTCAGTCTAAGTGCCAGCGTCATGGCCTTTTCTGGGTCTTTGCCCCAGAAACCATTAGTGATCAGCTCGATCTCAGGTATTCCTAATTTACTAGCCCTCTGAAACAATGTGATTGTCCTTTCAGGATAGAGCATCGACTCTCCGCCAAAGATCATGAAAGAATCAAGTTCTGTCACCGAAGTTGCCTCTTCGAGATAGTTAAGGCCGTCTTCTATCTCTATGACCCCTTCGCTTTCGGGAGAGTGAGCCCCCTGACAGTGGGCACATCGAGAGTTACACTTCTCTGTGAGTACGAATTCCAGTCGTTTGATACTCAATTTCCCCAAATCCTCAACTTACCTGAACCTGTTTCGCTGACAAATCCGATAACTCTTCTAGGCTATTTAGGGAATTCCTTGAAGTAGGTTTCGGTGTCTAGCGATGTCAGTTGCCACAGATATGTTCTCGCTGACTTTGAGGCCAATTCCAACAGATTTCGGTTACGTTTCTCTTAACTCTTGATGCTGTCGATTTTTCTTTCCATTCTTTTTCTCAAGGTTTCATCTCGGGCATAGATGATTTTCATGTTCTTAAGCCATTTATCTTTAGAACTCATGAACCATCGAAGATTCGTGAAATGGTAGTCCAGCAACGTCTCTTTGATTCTTCTCTCGTAGCTGTCTGTCTTCGGCTGGAATCTCTCGTCTCGAATTACTATCAGGTCAAACTGATCCACGGGTCTTTCATGTCTCTCGTATAGGACAGCATGAACAGAAGCCTCAGACGAAAGGTGTTGGGCAACATCTCTTGCTATGTCTTCCACTTGCTCTGGCGTTTTCAGCGTTACGTCGCACTTCTCTCCGAGCAGCCTGGAGAATAGAACGAACTCGATAGATACATCACGTATGCCGATTTGTTCAAGCTCGGCCCTTAGCTGTTTCTCTTCCTCTTCATTGTTGAAGAGTAGTATGCCCTCGACTTCGCTGATTGTCTCGGAGATGGAGGCAGCTTTGCCTTCGAAGGATTCCTCCGGTTCAGTTCTGAAGAAGACGACCACAGGATTGTACCTATCAAGTATCAGTGAGATGCGATTAGCTTGTTCGTGACCTTTTCCAACTTCTATATTCGAGTGCACAAAACGGGTCCTTCTTGGCGATACATTCCAGAAATAGAAGCTCTTCGTGAAGCCCTCTTCCTCCAGTCTCCTCTTTCTCTCAGCTACGGCCTGCTTCGTAACCCCTAGTTTCGCACCCAGTTCATCCAGGGATAAACTGGGGTCCCTGATCAGCAGACTCACCATCTCGGCATCTCGGTCCGTGACCTGTCCCATATAACCGCTACTCAGGAGCTAGACCCAAAACCAAGTAATGATCCAGATCTTATTTCTGTTGGGGTTGACAAAGTCAAGTGGTTTCGTCAGTTAGATGCGCTTGCATTCTCAACGAGTAGTCTCTAAAGCCCAGTTTGCGATATAGTTCGATTGCGGCACGATTGCTTATCATGACGTTAAGTCTCACGTGGGCTACACCTATCGATTTCAAGTGATCAAGGGCTTCTTTCATCAGCTCGGTTGCGATGCCCTTTCTGCGATAGGCTGGACGAACATACAGCTCATTCACGAAGGCCCATGCATACCTGGTTTCGAGTGGGAAGTCCGCTCGATTCAGGAAGAATATGTATCCCACAAGTTCCCCATTTGCCTCTGCAACGAGAATCTGGTTCTTGTCGTTTTCATGAACCTTCATGATGTATCTCTGCCATCTCGCAACATTTTCCTCAGTTGGGAAACAGAAATCCCCTGCAACTACAGGGTCACTCCACACCTCCTTCCAAAAACGAGTTATCTGCTCCAGATCCTCAGGATCGAAGGGACGGATATGCACCCTCAAAGCAAACACTTCCATGCCAGATTAGAACTCATAATTAACTTTAAATATCTCATTCAACTGTGATCATTGTAATGGTGAGTGAGTTGGTTCTCCACTGCGAGGTCTAGGGAATCGAGATGGCAGCGAGAGTGGAGAGACTCACGGGCTTTTGAACCAGATCCAGACAAACCGAAGTTCTACATGCTCTTTGCGTATCCAACCACATCTGGAGCTCTTCACGTAGGCCACGCAAGATCCTATGTCATACCGGATGTCCTCGCTCGATTCAAGAGGATGCAAGGCTTTAACGTCTTCTTTCCGTTGGGATTCCACGCCACAGGCATAGATTGCATAGCGATCTATGAGAAGATACGGGACGACCCGGAGAGCGGAGGGGTATATGGCATCCCAACAGAAGACGCCAAAAGGCTAGAGTCACCGATTGCTGTCGAGAAATATCTTGAAAAGACCATAATGCGGTCTTTGGAGAATCTCGGCATTTCAGTTGATCTTCGAGCCAAAGTCTCAACCATAGATCCATCGTACAGCAGGTTTGTCCAATGGCAGTTCCAGAAGCTGCATGAACTGGGATACCTCATCCAAAGAGATTATCATCTACCTTGGTGTCCTCGATGTAATCATCCCGTGAGCCTAGACGCTGCTGAGGCTGATGTCTCTGAATGGAAGGGCGCAACAATCAAAGAGTACACCATCATCAAGTTCATAGACGAAGAAGGAAGAATCTTTCCAGCATCAACTCTGAGACCTGAAACAATATACGGCGTAACCAACCTGTGGCTGAATCCAAAAGCAGATTACGTTAGAGCAGATATCGACGGGGAGTCATGGATCACTTCTAGATCCTCGTGTCAGAAGCTGAAAGATCAAGGAAAAAGCGTGAGAATTGCAGAAGAAATACCAGGCAGCATTCTGGAAGGAACAAGAGTTTCCAATCCGGTGACGGGCGATTCCGTACAGATTCTGATGGCTGACTTCGTCGACCCAGATGAAGCTACAGGTGCGGTGATGTCTGTTCCAGCACACGATCCGTATGACTACTTATGCGTCAGATCAAGATATCCTGAGATTGAGCCGATCCCAGTAGTCGAAGTCAAAGGAATGGGCAGACTTCCAGCTGAGTGCATCATCGAAAAGCTCGGGATCAAAGAGGTCGCGGATCCAAGGCTCGGGCATGCTGTCAAAGAGCTGTACAAGAGAGAGAACAGAGGCAGAATGATCCCTTCGATTGAAAAGTTTGGCGGAATGGGAACTATCCAAGCTCGAGAAGCTATCAGGAGATTCTTGGCGGAGACTGAAGCTTCTGATATCATCCTTGAATTGTCTACGAAGCCTATCCATTGCCGGTGCGGAGCCGAGATCACGATCAAGGTGATTAAGGGCCAATGGTTCATCAACTATGCGGATTCAGACTGGAAACAGAAAGCAGGGAAATGCATAGAGAAGATGAAGACTTTTCCTGCTGAGTATGTGAAACAGCTTCCGAATGTCGTAGACTGGTTGGCTCAGCGTCCGTGCGTAAGGAGGAGGGGACTGGGAACTCCTTTCCCATTTGAGGAAGGATGGACAATCGAGGCGTTGTCCGACTCCACGATTTACATGGCCTTTTTCATCGTCACGAAATATCTAAATGCTGGTTCCATTCGACAGGGTCAGTTGACAAACGAATTCTTTGATTTCGTATTCTTAGGTCAAGGCTCTCCCAACGGAGTGGCGAAAGAAATCGGGGTTTCAGGAGAGCTATTGAGACGGATCAGGGAGGAGTTCAACTATTGGTATCCAGTGGATCTGAATGCTGGTGGGAAAGAGCATCGGACTGTTCATTTTCCCTTCTTCATATTCACTCATGTTGCCGTCTTCCCTGAG
>Ga0224501_10002865_pt1 | contig 13581 bp, 10 predicted proteins | sample SF_Oct11_sed_USG_4_FD_169105 | JGI IMG/M metagenome (GOLD analysis project Ga0224501, IMG submission 169105) | Sediment microbial communities from San Francisco Bay, California, United States - SF_Oct11_sed_USGS_8_1 | ecosystem: Environmental > Aquatic > Marine > Sediment | place: USA...
GACCTGGCTATTCAGTGATTGTAGTGTGACTCGATCATGACCTGGCTATTCAGTGATGGTAGTGTGACTCGATCATGACCTGGCTATTCCGTGATTGTAGTGTGACTCGATCATGACCTGGCTATTCCGTGATTGTAGTGTGACTCAATCATGACCTGGCTATTCAGTGATGGTAGTGTGACTCGATCATGACCTGGCTATTCAGTGATGGTAGTGTGACTCGAGCATGGCCTGGCTATTTAGTGATTGTAGTGTGACTCGATCATGACCTGGCTATTCAGTGATGGTAGTGTGACTCGAGCATGGCCTGGCTATTCAGTGATTGTAGTGTGACTCGATCATGACCTGGCTATTCAGTGATGGTAGTGTGACTCGATCATGACCTGGCTATTCAGTGATTGTAGTGTGACTCGATCATGACCTGGCTATTCAGTGATGGTAGTGTGACTCGAGCACGGCCTGGCTATTTAGTGATGGTAGTTAGATACATAGATATAACTTATATTTACTGTTTGCTATGATTAATATACGGCTAAGAAAGATTATATTTTACAATGTATGACAAATCACTTCTCCAGGGGCGAGCAGACGAACTATATTCTTGGGATCTCCTTGAACTTCTTGATTCGTTTCCATTCTCCGGTATCATAGTTCATTTGGAAATACGTCTCACTGATCATGTCTCTGTGGGTGTTATCCGGCAATGCTACCCTTTCCTGAGCTTCTGCCAGTCGGATATTAACCACATGACCTTGCTGAGGGCATGGGTTGTCTGAAGAAAGAAACAGATAGGATTAGAATGACTTTGACCTCTAAAAGACACCTTCAGCAATGTAGTCAAAGACAGTACAGATAACCGGAACCTACCTCTGGAACCAGCCATAAATCCGAGAATAAGAGCTTTTTCTGGTCTTGTGACTTTGTTGGAATTCTTGAACATTTCTTGTGCATCCATCATTTGCTCTTTCTATAGTAAATAGACAGAGTGAGTTTGTGCACACTCATACTACGGATTGATGGTTGCAGGATATCCTGCTAGGTTTCTATCTATCACTTGATGAAGCCAAGAGACTCGCCCAAAATGGCAGTCGACAATGAAAATCTCAAGTGACAGACAAAGGAAATGACTAACATATGGATATCTGAGACAACATGTGCATTGATTTCAACACATCTGTACCAAAACATCAGTCCAATGTTAGTCACTAAGTCTCAGGGTTATCGGCAATGAGCATCTCATCAGGCTCCTGAAACAGATGAAGCTACAAGATTATCCCTGGTTTCACCTACCGTTAGTGAGAGGGATTTCTTTTGAGGTGGTACAGCAGTGGTCTGAGCTTGTGATGCTTGTGGTGTTGGCTGCACAGGCATCACATTTGGTAACACTGCCTGTACGGGTGGCCGTATCTGATAGGCGGCCTGGAGACGAGGCCGTGGTGCACCTGCAACACGCAGCGTCAATTTATTGCCACAATTTTTTTACTATATCATTGGCAACAAATCAAATCAACAGGCAGGATTCCTAAAGGGAATCAAATGCAAAAATGAAGGTTTCAGTCAACAGCACCATTGCTGACCAGTAACACGGCTACATGAGGAATCTCTGACAACAGCATCGGAAGTGGGTGAATCACAGACGATCACCCGCTTATCAGCCTTGATAGCACATCGGTTTGTGTGGATCACCTCATATCACACCATGGCTCACCTTGTATATTGTTTACTGATATTGCTGTGTGCTGCACTGGTCTCGCTATCTGATGGATTGCCGGCTGTGGATTAGTTAGACCAACAGGCATTTCTCGATTGTATGAGGCTGGGAACGAAAAAAGAAGCACTGTCACTCACATAAAGATCCATTGAACTGCTAAACTACACCTCATCAAATGACCTTAATAAAACTCCTGCAGAAGTTGGATCGATTCCCTTCGGCCAATGACACATTTCACACCGTTAGCATATCCGTCACCAGACACAGCACTGTGATTTACATGCAGCTTACCTTGCACAGGTGCAGTGTGTCTTGGTGTAACATTGGGGAGATAGGATGGAGCGACAGTGCGAGATGCCGGCTGATTAGCCTTGATGCCTTGGGTACTACTTCCCAAACCAACTGCGTAATCAGGCGTCGGTATAGCTTTGGCAGCCTCAGCGGCGGCAGCTGCTGCCTTGGCCGCTTCTTCCTTCTCTTTCTTCGCCTGAGCCGCTGCTTCTTGTTCTGTAGTAAAAAACAAAGACATGCAAAAAATCACCCTATGGCGACAGAGGGAACATCAATCAGTAAACTAGTCATCGAAAATAAGTTCTATAGGACGTCTACAGTAAATGATATGCCTGGCGCTCAAACCTTGATGAGTAAAGAGAGGAGAAACACTGTCACGGCTTAAAGCGCGTCATTGTTGGAACATTACAAACTCACCTTCTTGTTTACGTCGTCTTTTAGCCTCTTTGCCAGTAAGAGGCATTTCCGAAATATCCAACATCTGAAACAGAGATTCGGGACCGATTAAGGACAAAGAAATAGTAATTGATGAGCGATCAATTCACTAGCAGTGTGAAAGAATGCTTACGCTAAGGTAATCGTTATGAGTACCGCAACGATCTTCGCGCAGCTAGATTTTGATTGGGTGTTACAGTACATAAGGATTGTAGCAACGGTGGTCATTTGAAATTTTACGTACTGTGATGGACAACCCAAGGAAACTTGTTCTAAATAGGTGACTAGCTGTTTGAGGCTAGTTAGACACTAACCTTAGCTCCACCTTCCTTCCTCATTGCGATAGACGGGTTGCTCCTTTGCACTGAGGTGAACTTGGATAGCGTATTTGCCTTGAGGAAGCCAGAAGGACCGTTACCTATACCGTTTTTACTGCTGCCCGCACCGGCTATAAAATCAAAAGAAACTCAGTCCAATTAAATACTTATAGTAATACTCTGTGAGAATAAGCGCACTATCAACAGCAGTACACACACGCACGTACGCTCACACACATGTTACATTGGGAGCTGTAGTAATAAATATTGATATTTACCGATTTCATCATCCATGCGCTTGGCAACGCTTCTCACTTTCATAGGCACAGAGCCTGTGGGAATTCCTTTTTTAGTGTTAGAGACGATCTCTTGAGCTAAAAGCAATCACCGCAGTATGAATTTCTGATTGAGTAAATCTCCGATGACGCATTTACCAGCTACGGCTTGGTATGGAGTCAGTATCACTGCTTCACCTCACAGTGAGGCTTTTTTTTATTTAGCTAGAATTAAGGTGAGGAGCTCACACTCAGCAGAAGCCCATTATAACCGTGGTGTAAGCCCAGGCTCAAACAGCTATGAACCCAACACTCTGCCACTGAGCTATTCCGCTATCTTTCCGATTGAGTGGAGTGACTGAGACAAACCGTAAACAAACAACAAACCAATAAACAGTTTTGACTTACATTTAGCTAAGAGATCCTGCCTGAGTGATGATGATTTAGACTTGTGCTTGAGTGTGAAATGCTTGGTGGGATTTTGAAGCTGACCCACAGCAGAGGCAAGGGCAGTTTTACCGAGGCTGACTGCTTCCAACGGAAGCGTGACATGGTCTGCAGACTTCTTGACTGAAAAAGTAAACCAGAGATTTATCAGTTAGAAGTCAGGATGGACTTTCCAATGAGCTGGCATAGCTTTTGGAATCTAAGGAGAAAGGCAAGACACAGAAGCATACTCCGACTGAAACCATTATCCAGTATCAGAGGAACTAGGAGTTATTAGTCTTTACGCGTATTTCTTATTGGTAGATTTTAGAATTCGATTATAATGAATCCTTATAGAAAGTTTGTTTGTCTTCCGACATCCATCAAAAATGGTGAGATGTATATTTTGTGCCACTTTTGTGTGTACATGTACTCAGAGGAAGATCATTTGAATGGACTAGCGAGCTCCTCTAATGTGATCGAGACTTTATGATGAACCAAGTATTGTTCCTTTCTACAGGGGAGCCACACCTACCAGTTTTTCTGAGATCTGAGTGTACAGCTGTGAATGTAGAACTACCAGAAAGGTCTGTTGTGTTTACCAATAGTGTACTGGGGTAAGTTTTCACTATTTCACCGACTGTAGACACCCATTGATCGCGATCATCCACAGCCATCAGGATAATATCATCAAGCTCCTTTTTCCACTGTAACAGTGTCAGACCACAATCATAACTAGTACTAACGTACTATGAGTATGAGTATTGGAGTAATTTTAACCAACGGCGCAGACACGTAAACATGCTAGTTGACACAATAATGCTTGGTCTTTATTGCATACCAGTTCTCACTACTGACCGATACTGAGTGAGTACCATCAATTTATTTCAAGTTTAAATGGTGAGAGGCTGTAACAATGTATGTTTGTGCTGGGTTTGTTACTTTGTAATTTGTAGTGTGCAGTTGGAGATTTTTCTTTTTATATTTAAATGATTTTCATTTTTAGTTGTTTGTTGGAAACAGAAAAAATGAGAAATGAGAAAAGTAGCCATAACTGTCCACACACCACAGAGTAGCTCTTTTTCGTGGGATTGATTCAAAAGACTACATACAACGCTTTTAAGTCGATAAGATGATGGGATAACCTAGCAACAGAATCTCGGTCAGTCTCACTCTGGTCTGGTCCGACTCCGACTCACCTCAATGACATTTCTTCTGAGAATGTGAAGAAAGGACAAAAGCAACTTGACTTTTACATGCGCTTGCAGGTTGTAGAAGCAGTCACAAATCTCCTGTAACCGTTCTTTGGTTAGCTGAGAACATATTGTTCGTCCTGACCAGAGGTCGTCTGTTGAACCTAGCTTGTTATGCAACCAAAGAGCGGCATCAGCTTCTCTGGACGCCATCCCGACCTTTTCCCCGTATTGCCTGATTGATTGAGCGTTAATAAATACACATATGTATATTCAACACAGGAAATAATAGTGAAAAAGGAACTGTCCATTAACTAAATGTCACATCTAGAATGTCAAGGCCGAAAGATAGGCCGCACGATGAACGCTACGTAAGTTTGCCCAAGTTGTATAGAGGGTGGTTTTTTTACGTGTCGTGCCGTGGCCTGAAGAGATCATTCGTTTAAAACATGAGGTTTTCTGATGCCAAAAGACAGGCAAAACGAGCTGTGTTAATAAGGAATTCATTGTTTGCGATACCATTAGGGCTTGCAATATCATATTACGCATGGTACCCCATTATCCAAAGACATAAACTTGAGGGAAAACCAGCTACGGGACCAGAGAGCCCTGCCAATTGAATGATCGACTGACAGTGACGTGACGATTACGATAGTGACTGACTCACTCCACTGACTGACTGACTGAGACTGTCTCACTCACTCACTGACAGTGACAGTCTGACAGTGACACACACTTGACTTGAGTGACAGTGGTTAGTGTAGCTGTAGGACTTTGACGGTGACTCACGTGACTGACTCGCCGATACATACAAGGCGATTGTGAGACTCAGACTGACTCTGACTGGCAGTGGCTCTCGGTCTCACTCACTGCGTGTGTGCTTGACCTCGTTTCCCGAGTTCAGACAGTCTGGTCGGCGTTCACCACTCAATCTCATCCATCGAGTGATCGACTACATTCGATTTGACTCAGGTGAGTCCATTTGCATGACCTGCCCTCTGAGTATGATGCATACAATCAATGGCCATGGGTGTTGTCTGAATTGTCACTGTTCTGTAGTCTATGAGTATGAGTTAACTCAGCTTACTACAGTACAACCAGTTACTTGGCAAATAGTGAAATACTGAAACAGTATCGGAATTTTCTAATCGAATCATTCATCATTGGGATTGAAGGATTGGTTGGTTGTCCTTACCTAGCAGTAGCAGTAGTACAGTACTCAGTAGTACTAGTAGGCTAGTTCAAGGCCTTTTGAAAGGTAGTGGGCCTGAGATTACGAGTCAACTTAGGGAGCTCTCTCGTTTCAGGACAAACCCAAAGCAATCAATGTCAGAACCCTCCGAGTCCTCACAAGCAAAGGAGGAGTTGATAAGAAAACAGGTCAGTTCAGAAATTTAAACCGGTGTAAACTCCATGCCATTGTGACTACATCTGCTATTTTCTTTTTTCACATTGTATCATGTACCAGATACTACCGGAACTATTTTCAGGAAGTAAGAGCAAAACTAAGAGAAAGATATCTTCTCGCTCTTCGGCACTGTAGCCAGAAATCATGTACTGCTGATATGTATGAGGCCACACGACTGAAGTGTACATTCACCACCGCTGACATACATGGATGCGAGTATCTCGTAGAAAACCTACACACTCCTGTTGGACTTTATAAGTCGGCCTTACTGCGAGGTTCTGATCTGATGGCTATAACTGTAGACATGCCCGAGTTCCAAAATAAAGAATAGAATGTATTGAAACCCTCGCCTATATAGCAGGGCTTTTTCTACCCTCATCTTGGCTTCTGGGTTTTGTGGACAATGAATCTCTCTCGATAATGGTTTTTAGGATGTACAAACCAGACCCAAGAAAAGTTATAATTAAAAGATGGTCAGAGAAGCTGTCGTGATTGGCTTATATCGTCGTTATTAACATAGCAGAAATGTTTGAAAACAAAGGAAGCTTACGGAGTCTTTATTTTACCTCCAGAAATTTGGAATTCTAGCGTGTTATTGAATAACTCTGTGGAAGAATAAAACAGCGGCCATTAGAAGGACAAAGCCATTGATTCGATTATTGTATGCTCCATTCGAATCATCCCATCCATTCTTGCTGATTAGACGCCTGAACCATTTGGCTGACTTCTTCGGCGTTCTAGCTCGGTTAGGATCTTTAAAATCCACCCTATGTAAGCCGAACTTCTCAGAGTAACCAGATGCCCATTCAAAGTTGTCCAATAATGACCAGGCTGTGTAGCCAAACACATCACAGCCATCTCCAATTGCTAAAATAAATAGATCCAGCAGTGGTGCACTTTGAAAAGACGGATAGTGTAGTTACTAGGTTACTGCATCAAATATATACAGGTACCAGTATACCAAGCGGGTACTTAGTCATTTCTTTTGAACAGGCCCTTGTCAGCTATTTTCAAGTCTGACTTGTGACTTGTACCCGTCATTATTGTCTACCAGCTAGGCAGTACCACCATGCTGGTAAGTGGTGATCATTATCATGGATAAATCAGAAAACTAGTTACAATTCATCTATGGTGGCGATCATGGAACAACTCAACTCTGGAAAGCTGGAAGATGACCCGGCTTTCTGGCATGGGATGGGGAGTCAGTACTCTTTCCAGTTTATACCCTATCACATGCCAAAGAGGTGAAAGCCAAGTCATGTGACCAATATAGTCCATTTTGGTAGTATTATTCTATGCTCACCCTTGTGTACATTATCGATGTACTGGTCATAGAAAGCGATTCGATCATCATCTTCAAGTGTCCCCGTTTTATCACTAACACCGTTCTCGGTGATAACTACGTTGGGGTTACCATACTCCTTCTTGATCCAGTTCAATAGCTTTCTCAGGCCCCAGGGAACCCGATATAGCCAGGAGGAACCCTCTCTAAAATAGGTATGCAGAATACATAACGATAATAAAAATTGAGGTTCAATTGACTGGGGAGGTGGGGTGAGGGGGCTAGGGGGCGCTGGTAGTAGCGCCTCCGAGGTTTGCGATGACCATACCAGGTGACCTGGCTCTCCGGCGTGTGGTGGTGCTGGGGCGAGCTAAGCAGTACTGCCCAGGTTGTTGTGGCTAATCCATAGAGTAAGTAGCTATATATTCTATAGGCTAACCGAAACCAGGCCTGAAACCGGGATAGTGTAGCAGGGCCTTCCTCATGCGGACGAATAAATTCTCATAAATAATCTAAGTAATCTCAGAATTAAGCTATACAAATGTGTTTATACAAACTATTTAGATAATGCCGGTTGATAATGTACTATGAAGTTAGTATGCATGCATCAATCGGTTATCATTGGTGGTTACCCATCCATATAATTCATATCAATGTGTGCACCGGAGCCATTATCTGTCACCTCCCCCCTTATGATAGACGAGTGAGAGTTCAAATATTGATCAGTGTTAGAAGGTATAGTCATGCAAGATGAAGAGAGTGAGAGGATTAGTTTACTAAGTAATCCAGGTACAGATAAAACATGGCTGAAGATACTGAAGACAGTCAGTGTGTGCTTTCTTTGGATTTGTTTCAGCAGTTTTTCAGAGATTGTCGGTACAGTTATGCCAGAACTGATTTATCAGACTAATACAGATTATGAGATAATTTCGCAGGCAGTTTCTATGAGAGGAGCTGGTCACGCAATTGGTGGAGTGCTCGGTGGTATCTCTATTGACAGATGGATCCAGCATGTCAATCTACAAGTGTCCGTTTACTTGCTTGTTTATACCGCTATTAGTCTAACTACAGCTTATTGCACCGAAATCATACTGCTGTACATTCTCTTCGCTATGCAAGGAACTATCGAAACAATCCTTCAGATATGCGGACAAAGAATAGCCATGACCACATGGAAGGACAAAGCAGCCGGGCCTATACACTCCCTACAAATTGGTTATGGAATTGGAGCTCTTGCTATACCACAAATAGTAGCGCCCTATCTGAATTCAGAACTGTCCGGTAACACATACTCAGGTAATAACATCACCTGCCATAGTAAACTACAAACAACTACAGTCAGCACAGTCACTCCGTATAACACGACTGTCACACCTTTGCAACAGGAAGTAAACCTAAGCGCCCGGTCTATGGACAGTTTCCAGTCACCCATAACAGAAACATATCCTCCCCGATATGTTGACGTCTATTGGATGATAGGTGGTTTATGCATAACACTGACATTAGTATTTTTTGCTCTGTACATACGCGACAGAAGACATACTGACTTTCAGAGACATGAAGGAATGCAGAAAGTAACCTTTTTCAAATCACTAAGCTGCCAGAACTGCTCTGCATCGGAATCACATTACGCAGGATTAATTGTAGCCTCTATGTTTCTTTATTTTCTAATTTCAGTGCCTTTATTGCGGGTGTTCTCCAAGTATATTTTTTCATATGCCAGAGATGGGCCTTGCCTAAACATTCAGAGTGCAACCGGGATTGTGTCAGCATTCTGGGCAGCCCTGACAGCAGGACGATTTGTAGCTTTTGTAGCCTCTTCTTTTATTCACATGAAGTATATTCTGCAGGTGGAAGTTTGTGGTGCTATCGCATCCACGATTGGCTTAAATTTTTACCATAAAAACATCACTGTTTTGTGGGTTCTTTGTCCTACTATGGGATTTTTCATCGGGCCCATAATACCATCCATGTTTGCATGGGCTAATAACTACATTGAGGTGACTTCGACAGCACAGATTGTGCCCCAGCTGGGAGCCGCAGTGGGAGACGTGGTGTCGCTCTTTACGCTGGGTTATAGTTATAAGAACTATGGGCCTTATGTTATATGGACTTACCAGCTAGTACTTTCTGCTGCGATAGTGGCTACAGTTTGGGTTATGCAAATACTAGGTTCATTACATGGTGAACGGTACCAGAACTAGTTTTAGTCTGATTGGACTCTGAATAAAGTAGATATTACCAAACTGAGAAGTCAATTGCTTTGGTGATCTTGGCAGACGAAATTCGGACACATATTGAGCGTCCAAATTCTGTATTACTATTATAGAGGAGAAGATAACTCTGTACAGGTTAGTCACTGATTAGTTGGACTAGATACGAGACCGTGGACATAAATCACTCACTGTTTCCATGATGGGTCGTGGGACTCTTGAATATCCTGATCCTTATCGTATGCGCCTTTTGAATCTACAGGCTGTACCTTGTTACTGATGAGCTGTGTTGTGTAATGATTCAATCCGAAGAAGTCATGGGTACCTACAGAATATACACTTGTGTCTGTAAAGTGATGGAACCCCATCCTCGGATTAAAGAAAGCTCATGCGGTATCACAACATAGAACCGAGTCATAACCTGGCACACAATGGTGTGCATTGGGATAAAAATAATCCACATGATGAGTGATTGAATTATAGAGCTGTCTAATCAATCTGTCAATCAGAACTGAATAGCGAATATCGTTTCGCACAGACCAGACTTAGTACACTTTGCATTGCTTTTCTGTCCGATATTTGACAAATATATTTGCTGATCCTCATTTTATTTTATTTAACTAGCTTCAAAGAAGTAGTCTGATAAGCTACATGAACACTCCAAACCGAATCTCAGTTCTAGCTATGACCATCTGGGTTATTGAGACTGAGCTTTGTTTTGACTCCTGCCAAAGTTATTGTATGACAAAGAGAGTTGAATTGTCATCTGCAAGTTTGACTAAGTTGCTTTACTTCAACCGGTTAAGCTTGGAGAATCTGGGGTCATGGCTAAATACCTCAAACCCAATCTGATAGCTTCAGTGTAGTGATATAAATCGATCTGATCTGAATCGCTGACATGAAAAGTTTCTCTGATCGTACCTTTGTTTAGTACCTTTTCTCTATCTGTGAATGCAGGTAGACGGGATTTGTTCAGACCTCCAGCTTTACTTTTAGCTGACACCCGAGTTTTCATGATTTCTGGATAGTCTCCTGTACCATAAATTGGGTTCGCAAACCACCCCAATTTAAACTGCATGGCCCTCTCAGCAGCCTGTACGTCCTCATCTCTGGCCGATGCAGGCTCCTTCCAATCAGAATCCAGGGTAATGGAGATTTTTCCTGCAGACAATAGAAAGAGTTCACTTTGATATTGAACATCAGCTGATATTCTCATTACTGTACTGATACCGAGTTTAGAACTTTAGTCTGCAGGTGGTGAGTCTGTCATGCCTTTATCACCATTACGGATGTGGTTTTTTTACTGTATTGTAGCACCAACCTTCGAACTGGGTGGGGGGGGGTCAGGGTAGATTAGTCAGTAAAAGCACCGAATTACTATGCTATGAGCTATGAGTTCACTTTCCAGTACTGGGAGTCCTTTTGTAAGGGCTTTTAGGAAGCGTCTCACTCCAGTTCGCAAGCATGGCTTCGGTATAAATAATGGAGGTCTCAATCGGTGGGTAAGCATCAAGATTATTTCGCAGCTGTTAAAGCTTCCTTTTCCTTTCTTGTGAATAGCAGCCGAGTTTCGGTGGGTGACGTGTAAGCAAATGGGTTAGGTTGACTGATCTCCCCAATCAGAAACCTGAGGAAGGCAATGGGAAACCACATCAGTACCACCTCACGCCACCATAATCATGATCTGTCATGGGAAACCTGCCTTCCGAAGAATACCATATCGTCACCAACCTTTCTGGGTAGCTCTGTATGTGCTGTTATACAGATGCCAGGCTCGAGCGTGTGATCGGATAACATTGTGAGCGCAGATGTAAGGATATGTTCCAGGGTGCTGGTTATGCCCAGGAGCATGGATGCCAATTCCGTATCCCAACCAACATGCCACAAATGGCTCATTGAATGTCAACCAATACTTCACCTACCAAAAAACAACCCTTTACCAAATTACCAACAATGGGTGGTGATTTAACTGTGTAAGATGTTTCAAACACTGTGTGTGTTGTGTGCAGCATATGAGATGATGATAAAATTATATGAATCCAATCAATGGCCTAACTCTGAAGATAGAGAACACACAGATTTCATACCTTCGAACCAAGCTCATCAAAGCATTTCTGTGCGTAATCTTCAAAGTATCCGATCATGCTGTCGTTTTGCCACCCACCAACATCCTCCAATGGTTGAGGTAGATCCCAGTGATAGAGGGTCGCCATTGGAATGATACCATTAGCAGTAAGCTCATTTACTAAGTCCTTGTAGAATTGCATGCCTTGTGCATTGTAGGAGTCTCTCTTACCACTCGGTAACACTCGAGACCAAGATATAGAGAATCTATAGTGGGTTACCTACAAGGATCATTGTAGCAGTTCACAGTTATAGCTCAATCAAAGAGAAATATATGCAGATGCTTGTTGATACACTCACCCCCATATCCTTCATCAAAGCGATATCTTCCTTGTACTTGTAGTAGCTTTTGCAGGCAACATCACCGGTATCGTTGTTATATGTATGTCCTCCTTCATGAGTAAACTTATCCCAAATATTCTCACCTTTGCCTATAGGAATAATGTCTCTTGGAATGCATTTATGAACTCAGAACATGACATCTGCAAGGCTTAAACACTCTAGGTGGCAACTGGTGATCCTTGAAACATCAAGCAGAAACTGATGTGTACTTACCAGCTGCATTCCATGCACCTTCTATCTGGTAAGCCGCTGTGGCTGTACCCCACATGAATCCATCAGGAAATTTTCGATCCGCGTTGCATGCAGCAAAGAGGAGAAAGATGACTAGCCCAGCATGAGGCATGGTGAACGAATGGGTTCAGCCCAATTCTAACTGTTATCTGCACGGATAAATTCAATGATCAGGGTATCGTCAAGAGGTTCTGATAAGAGTGTATTATCCCTAGTGCTATTGCAAGCTTGGTCAGCACTAATATGTTGAGTTGTGTATGTAAGCACTGTAGGAGTTCAGGGGTTGGATCAAATATCTCGGGTCGGAGTTGAATTCTGATTTGGCAGTGATGAACCATTTTTCCCAGTTATCTTCTGCTGCAGAGAGTGCAAGGTGGCCCTCCAGTGTTAGTCCTCAGCCTGAATAAAAGTTGGCGCAGTTTTTATGTCACTGGTTGGTTGCACGAAGAGCATATTTACCTCCATTGACAAATAGGCCTAATCTAAGCTTACACGTGTCCACGCGTATAGAAAAGGAACAAGGGAGCATAATTCCGCAAATCCTTTATTATTTAGCATGTTAGTCCCATGAGGCAGATTTCAATGAAATGAAAACATATCAAAAACATAGGTAGAAATGATACTCATTGGAGAGGTCTTAGAATCGACGTCTTTTTGTACTGGCTGGTGATTCATGTGCCGGACTGACTGTGTTACTAGTGCTATTCCGTGTACGCTTTGGAATGCGCTTCGGTGTATTTTCTTCTGCCGCTTTCTCAACGCTGCTCAGACGGCTTTTGGTGAGTTTGGGAGGCTCTGGTGCCTCACTCATTGGGGAGGTAGGTGATTCATGTGAATAATTGGTCTCATCATCACTGTCAGCATTGATTTGTGGGAATTCACTTTCAGGCAGGGAGAATTCAATTTCTTCATTTGGAAATGGCACCGTTTCAAAGTCATCTAAAGCTTTTAAGTTGTACATGGTTTCTAAGTGTGCCCACACTTCATCGGTAGTAATGTGACGCTTGAGAGACGTTCTCAGCTGATCTACTATTTTCACCATGCTAAAGTGTTTATTTACACCAATCGGTTTGTTGTGTAGTACTGCCTGCAAAAGTTTTAACTCGTCTTCTACATTCCACTTGTGTTCTTTTGCTGATCCCATCATACAGCCTCTGTGTACTCGAAATGCTGTAAAATAGACAAATAGATGACAGTGAACAAATAAGAATAATGCCTATATACTACAACTGCCAGCAGTCTTTGAACAACATGGTCAATTGTGTTACAATTCCATTTTTGAGTCCTGAAAACAGCATACTGAAGTGAACACCAAAGAAAATGGGGGGGGGGG
>Ga0224501_10002866_pt1 | contig 13580 bp, 10 predicted proteins | sample SF_Oct11_sed_USG_4_FD_169105 | JGI IMG/M metagenome (GOLD analysis project Ga0224501, IMG submission 169105) | Sediment microbial communities from San Francisco Bay, California, United States - SF_Oct11_sed_USGS_8_1 | ecosystem: Environmental > Aquatic > Marine > Sediment | place: USA...
GTTGGGTTTAATCACATGATATGTGTTACTGACAAAATATAGCAGTGTAGAAAATAATCAACACTTGGTAAGAGATCAATTGACACTAGAGAAATATAGTTAGCAGAAATGTATGTGAGTGTAGAGACACCACATGTTAACAAAGCACAGTCTGCAGACGTATAAATTATGACGGATGATATTGGGTTTCACCACGGCCACCTAATCAGTTACTCTGCATAGCCATTAGAGCCCATTCAAAGTTAATCCCCGAATAAGTGAATGACTGAGATTGGCAGTGTTATTGAGCGACTTCTGACTTGACTCACTAGAGTAGACTATTCATTTAGATTACGGAGTCAATCATTGCCAGTTCTTGAGTGTGACTGTAGTCAGTAGTACTAGTAGTGTTAGTGTTACCCACCCAGTAGATGAGTAGTGACTCACAGTCACATCACTAGTCACTGTTCTAGTGTTCTAGACACACGCACGCACACACGCACAGTTACACTTACTTACACTTACAGTTAATTATACGACTACAGTACCACCACTCAGAGGAGGAATTATTATAATTATTATACTAAAATTTTGTGATTAAAAAGTGATGCAACCAATCAAATCAAAGCAAGGTCTGGACTGGCTCCCTCACTGAGTGAGTCACTCAGCTTCATATCATAAGTGTTAGGGACACGCACTGCGTGTAACTGTCAGTGAGTGTGGAGATGAGCCAGTTCGTAACGCACACTGACTAGTCACTGACTGAGTACGGACAGAAGTCAGGAGAGAATTACCCAGGCAGTGAAAGAGAATGACTGAGGCAGTGAGGTGAGGGACCAATGACTGACACTCAGTCAGTGAATGACTCAATGAGTGCCTGATTGATTTACCTCTTGTGACTTGTATTTTTAGTTGACTTGACTGTCGTTTCTATTGTCTAGACTCTAGACTAGTCTTGGACTTGAGAGTTGAGTCAACTCAGTCGTGAGTCGAGTCAGTCATGACTCATGCGTCACTCAGTCATTGAGTGGCTTTAGTTTACTTTATACCTGGTGGGTCACACTCTACCAGTCGAATTCATACTGATCAGGTCTGCCTATACTCACTCGGTTACAGTAGGTACAATAGGTAGGTAAACGTGACTACTGACTCAAACTCCGTCCAGAACAACACAGCCAATCTTGACACGGCAGAAGCAGGTGACAACCATGTGTGACCTTGACCTCAATGCTGACATAGCCCGATCACAGTTTGGCGAAACTGGTCGATCTTTTAATCTCCGTGCGCTGTCACAACAGCTAGTCGAGCTATTTTTACTGCAGATGTATATTTTCTATTTGATATATTGGGTGTTCAACAGAGTTTATTGCTATTAAAGTCAATAATAATATAGGCACAGTTATATATCTCATTTAAGACATCAGATTCACCCATGCTACTATGTAGGTCAAGTAGGCGGTAGATTGTAGCATCTGACATGGCTTCTCTCCCAAACAAATCTATTTACATGGCGGAATTTTGATTCGTTAGCTCACTACTATTCAGCTGGTGTTCGTGTCGTTACTGACCCATTCGTACCGTGTAGGTATCTTCCACCTGTTGGACATGACGAGCTTGAAGAGGGTCATTCACAAAGTTGTTTATTATGTCAAATGAAATTCCGTATTACTATCACTCAGTCAGTGACTGACTCCTGAGTGAGTCAGTCAGTATCACTATCAGTATCACCATCACTCATCAATTATCAGTCACTGTCACTATCAGTCAGTGCAAGGTCAAAGGGGATGGAGATGCAGATGGGAGAGAAACTTAGACCAATCATACACTGATCTAGCCAACCGAATGGCACTGACTGACCCAGGGACTGTCATTGTCACTGTGGGTCACTTACTGAGTTACTCAGCTGCTGATTACTCACTTACTCAGTTACTGACTGAGCCAGTCGAGAAATGCGGTTGTGAATCATGCTCTTGATGATGATAATAATCATAATGATTGCATTGTCGATTTGATGGAGTTTAACTGCGTGTTCACTAGCATTGTATAATGTCTTGTTGAGTTGTGCGTTGAACCAAAGGAGCCAGTAAATCCATGCAAATACAATTTGCGTTTTTTTTAAATTAAACCTTTCACCCTCCTTTTGGCGAGCCACATATCCATTGAGCTGGCTTCGAGAATTCCCGATACTGACAGCACTGGTACCTATCAGTATCAGAGAGAATGCCGTAATCTGACTTGATATTCTAATTGCAGAGTAATCATGGTCGATTGGGAGAGGTATGATCATACCTATTGCCGAATCCGCAATGAAATCTCACAAGTTGTTCTGGAAGAGCATTTATGTGCAGCGGCTCCGCCTAGTTTGGCTGAACCTTCAAGTACAATCAGAAATTCGAATGGTATACGGGAACCATGCATCATAAATCGGAAGTCTAATAACGCAACACGCGCTAAAGTGAAGGCTATAAAAAGACCAATGAGAGATGATCTACCAGTGATGGCAGATACAGCTGAGTTTGAGTGCCTTCCGAAGAAGAGGCGAGGCAGGCCTAGTAAGCAGTATCTGATGGAGCTAGAGAGACTGAGAAATGAGAAGGCTAAGAAGGCTTTTGAAGAGGTAAAATCTGCTGAACAAAGATCAGAGTTGGCGACCGAGACGCCAAAAAGCATGACAGAGAGCCTGGCCCCTTCGGCCTCCTCTGTTACTAAAGATAAAGAGAAAACTGAACCCAAAAAGAAAGCAGATAGAATCAGGTCTCTGCTTAAGACCCCAATCACGCGTCCCAAATCGAAATCCACTAAGTCATCACCTAAAGATGAGCCGGTACCCAAATCACCGGCTCCAAAATCCCCTGTGGCCAAATCGCCTGCCAAGGTTGCTAAAACGGAGGCTAAAGATGAGAACACAATGGCTGACAGTGTGCCCGAGTCAACGACTGATATGGCAAACAGTAAGTCTGCCGATGCATCTCGTTCCCCGCGACGAAAAGGTCGTAAGACTGGATCAAAATCTAAACCAACTAAGCTGAACATTGTGATTAAGCCCCGCAGTAGAAAAACGATCTCTGGCGAGGCTGAACCGATACAATCAGGTAAACAGGAAAAAAGCAGAAATGGCAATCAGAAGGCGAAGGCCAAACCCAAACCCCTAGAAGAACCAGTAAATGAAGGACGTAAATCTTATAAACGAAAAACCAGTAAGGCTATCCCGGCAGCGCAGATAGATAAGAGCAATATAGTATGGGGAGGAAGGCGGTCACGGCGCTGACCTTTGTTGTATGTGTAGTGTTAGAAACTCAGATTGTACTATTGTAGATAATAAACCGCATGCATAGATGTATCAGACTGTAACTTTTACCAAACTGTACAGATAGTAATTTATATTTTACCATTGATGATTTAGTGTATGCACGCCTACCGAAGCCAGAGAGAACAGCACTCACAGATAGCGTTATTGTGTTTGCCTCTCTGGTGTCATTATATTTTTACCTCAACATGGAATCTTTTTGTTGGTTACTCTGGTTAGTAGATCTCCTCTGATTGGCTAGATGTTTAGCAATATAAAGCTTATATATTGTAAGTCAGTTATACAGAGTATAGACATTTATCCATACTACATGTTTGTATATAATATTTCTATGATTTTTCTACATACTGTGTCATCAGACAATTCAAGTTAACATACATACCCATGGAAAAAAGTTAAATGTGGTTTTAAGCATATTTTTATAAGTGAATTGATTAGTATACACCGTCACATCGGTTGCAAGATTGATAACATACATTTATGAGCAACACTATGTTTTGTTGTGTGTGATGCAGCAGTGCCTGCCAAAACAGTGATCATCTATACAACTAACCTGTGGTCGGAAGCAGGAAATGGTAACCAATTACTCATTTGTATTCGACGTAGCTGTGGGGATTGGACATGCCCATCATTTCCCCTCTCGGAATCTATGCAAAGTTAACCAAGCAGACTCATTCTAGCTGTGCGGATGTGGGTCACCTCTCCATTACGGAGTTAGCTGCTTGACCTCGCAAAATTTAATGGTCGACCAGTTTAGAGCTTTTATTGGCAGAAGTGCAAACCATACGTAGCATAAGTATGAGCTCTGTCATTTAATGGTGGATAATCTGAAGGCAGTATGGTGCCCAGTAATCGTATATACATGTACTACAACGAGAACATGGCCAATGATCCATCATCTCATTATACACAGATAAGGCTATATGAATTGGCGGCCAACCAAAATTGAACTGAATGCAAATGAGGCATAACTGACACAATGTACGAGTTATTTGTAACCCGTATGCCATTGTGGCATGCGTCGCCATTATATTTATTCCCACCAGGGTAACACGATCAATGTTTAGTAGGAGAACGACAGGGACTGTTAATTGGGCCTCTTATGTTTTGTCTGGCATCTCCAGGTTACCCGTAAAGCTGTCAAAAACTTCCTCTTCCTATTTTCTACACACCTAAGGTTGGTGTTAAAATAGCCCAAACAACCGGTAGAAAAATCTTTTATGGGTTGGTGTATAAGGTGTAATCAAACAATGAAATGCGAGCAGTTTCGCGAGATCCATTTTATTTATGTAAATTCATCATCCCTGCTCGAAGCGACTATGATACAAGATGTGAGATATAATATAACGGTTTACTGCTGTGCTGTATTGCATACAGAAGTGGGGGGATGATGTATACAAGAGTAGACAACTCTCACAATTGAACCGGTAGAGCACCAATGTATAATAAAATAAAACAAACACCTTTGTGAGCCAATAGTAGGTCACAACAATTGAGTCAGGGTTTTCACAGTGCACGCTATGTAGATTTGAGAGAGACAACATTCCTCTGCCAGTATATGTAGAGATGTACGCGGAAGGTGCCCCTCCAATAAGCGGATAAGTGAGGTAGAACCAGAGGGGGAACCGGATGGGCAGGCCAGTACGGCCCATCACAGTGCTGAGTACCTACTAAGATATATTTGAGATTGCAATCGCTCTATTACGGTCAGCTCGGCTTGCCAGGATCCGATTTACACGAGTCCGCCTTGGATACAGTCACATGACCCGAATCGATTGTTATGTCGATAGATGGCATTGCACCAAGAGAGTTACTAGTCTCCACTGGAGGGCGCTGCCGCTGACCTTTGTGTTTATACAGGGTTGCCGAGGGGCTGACAGACATCTTGAAGCCAGTAGCGAGCTTGCTGGTATGAGAAGTGGGAGACACGGCCATGGGGGAGGGAGAAGGAGTCCTGGCTAGCGGGCTCAGAGGGATGTTATGTACGCTCTTTCGCCTGTTTGATTTGATACACTGCAGACTCTTGCTAAGGCCGTGTAAGGAGATTGGTCTGCTCGAGTTAAACGAGCTGGCTGGGGAGTTGGGTCCACTGGATAGGGGAGACGAGCTGGCAGATGAAAATGACTGCGAGAGTGGGTCTATCTTGAGGCGAGGTGAGCGCGGTGACTTGATACGCATAAAGCCGTGCTCTGAGAGGCTGCTAGCCAGAGACGGGCTGCCCGGGCCCTGGGCCATGTTCTCGACGTTACGTTTGCTTAGTGTCTGCAATGAAAGAAACTGAGAGAATGAATAACGGACGGGCGGAGAACTCTCGCGGAACATGTTTGGTGCTAATTCATCATAGAGGTGAAACCGAACAGAACCAGCATATCCAGTAACAGAAGGATTCATGCAAGAGAGCGGGTAATGTCAGCGAGCTTCCTGGAAGCAGCGAGAGCGGATTCGGGGTGATGCCGGGAATGACATTTTTCCAATCAGGTTCCCATTGCGATAACATGCAAATTCAGGATTACCAAAATGGCCTTTTAGTCAAAGCACAATCAAGCAGAAAACAGTAAAAGGTTACATACGTTGAGTTCGCATGACAGCGACCTGAAGGGACAACACAATGCAAAAAACAATGTAACAGTGAAGGGATGAAAGGTCATGAGGGGTTGACTCTCAACTACAAGCTGTATGCACCATCCTGGAAATCGGAAAACTGGACGGTCACCCCACCCAGTTGACGAATCCGGCCTGTCTATGATTAAACTTTACATCGGGTTAGTAAAGTACTAAAAACGCCGCAGTGTAGGCTACCGCATTCTGACAGGCAAAGGTGCAGGTGCGGAGAAAGGGTATTGTGTGTCTAAGTGTGTGATTATATAGAGCAATACGGCGGGGTCACACTTTTTTTAGGGTTATCTGAGCACAGAAAGAGTATGTGATATAAACTACAAAGCAAGTCACACCAAAGATTCACATGCAGCAACTGAACAGGTACTGACTGGCAATCAGTGGTCTCACTGACCTTGAGCAGTGACGCTGACCGATGGCGTTTCCTGTCAACGCGACTACCGAAGCTCTGCTTCTTCTTCACCGGTCGTCTCATTTTTGCTTTTTTTAATTCACATGCCGGCCTCGTGCCCGGCTTTATCGAAGTGTCGGTCAGCGGTAGAGCCTGAATTGTCACCTAGATCAACAACAATCATACATCATGTCTGATATGAGGCCTATTAAAATGTGTCTATGGGTGCAACAAAATCCTCCTTCGATGTGAATTTAATCGCACGCGTCTAACAACATTCGAACACCCGATCATTGGTTTAAGTTAAATGAAGTGAGGATATGTACGTACCTTACTGCCATGTTTTTGCATGAGCCGCACTATCTGCGTCTGTATGAGACCCTGAGTCTGCTCATTATTGATATGAGTTACCAGATAATTCGGTCCCAAACCAGCCAGTTGAGCCGGTCCACCTTCCGCCACGCTCTGAAATAACCATGCATGTGAAAATGTCTATATGGTGAGCAGCCATGAGACAGCTTTTTTTAATTTCAAGATGACGGTTGAAAGGCTCAATATTGATTGATTAGACATGAAAACGGTCTAAAAAAAAATCGTACGGCAGTTGATGCATGCTTTTTTGAGAAACTAGGACGAATGTGCCAAAACAGCTGAAACTGAGTAGACCAGAGACGTCATGTCATGATTGGATTGCACGTTCATACGTATGGATATCATCAAAGAAAAAACCCACGCATGAACTGTAGCAGAGTTTTGCATTACGACACATTATACAAGATAAAGGAGCCAAGTTCTAAAATTAAAGGCGAGAATCTACTTCATACAACATAACACACTGACCAGTATCTTTATCTATAGGCAGATACCCTGGGGGAGTTGTCAACACTTACAGTGATTAAATGATTCAGTGTGTAGGAGGAGCCGTCCGGCGAGTAGACGCGTATAGCCTTTATAATTAGGCCATAGCCGCGAGGGCCTCTCTTCATCGTGAACGAGGGAGCCCGCCCCCTGGTGGGAGATTGATCGCGGGATGATGCGGATGAGGTAGGACTGAGCAGTACCGACGCATTATCTGTATATCCGTCTGAAAGCGAGAGTGTATACATTGATGCGCGGTGAATCAAGTGGTTATAGAAAAAGATTTTCAGTTACTAAATGGAGACACAGCCATAGACATGTGTAGTACGTCTCAATGAGGGCAACTCTAGCGTTGCCGAGCCCAACTCAAATCTAAGAAAGTAAATCTACAGACATGATCAGTGAACACCTGTAACATGAAACAATAAAAGCTTGACAGATTCTGCAAAGGAGCCATGGATACGAGAGGCGACAGCGGCAAGCCGTGAGGCACCAGGAGGAACGGCTCAGCGACAGTACCTGACTTTTCTTGACGAGTCTCCTCTAGAGATAAAAGGTTAACTCAGTATAACAGGAGGCATTCCACCGGTCGGGAAGGGGGAAGGCCATACTGATGCTACAGATGGGTGTTGTATGCTTTGCGCAATATAAAGTCTGTCAGATTTCCTACCGTTCCTTGCCATTGTGCGGAAGCGATTCCAAATGATAAAGTATTGGAGAGGGAGAGGGATAGGGAGAGGGAGAGCGCACACAGTGGGCTCTACTCACCGTGTGGAGGTATGAGCAAGGAAAGCTGAGTGGCTGAAGCTGACTTCACAAAGATGGCGCGGCTATCCACCTGCGACGTGCTAACAGCAGATGTGTTGGGTGAACCGCGTGGAGAACGTCTGCTATCCACGGTATCTATCCCGGCTGCAATCAGACAATGACCAGTATAAATATAAAGATACTGTTCAGGATATCGGGGTGGTTGGAGGGGTTGGTTGATGAGTTCCATAAGCCCGAATCATGTCCTCAGGAAAATGCTAGCTTTGACCACTCCGGAACAAGCACTGAGCTTAAGAGGTCCACTAGATAGGATGACAAGTCCTAAGACATTCGTTCTGTACTATATGTCCTGGCAGTGCCTTTTATCGCGGAAAGTGTAGACAAAAACATCATAAAAACGCTATGACTGAGGGCAAACACTGAAAGCGACCGCTGAGGGCAAATCTTGAATGCGAACCCTGACGGCTAAAAGAAAAGACCGTCGAGAGATATTTTACTGACGGAGGCAGTGTACAGCGATTATGTACTCACATTTTTGATCAGGGGATGAGGCAACCACGGCTACTTCAGGCAGACTTTTTGGCCTGTCCGAGGGCGAGCCGTCAGAAGAGAAATCGGGAGTTGTTTTACTTCTGGGCCGACCCTCTATCTTTCTACAATTGAAATATGTACGTGTGCATCTATCATTGGAGAAAACCAGGTCTGGAAGAATAATGGAGTTTCGTCACACCTACAGCGATATACAGCATGTGAAAGTCGAACCAATACATTGTCATATTCACCGGTCAAAATCGTTGAACCCAAGTAAAACTTAATCAATCGGCTCAGTTTAGCCGTTGAAACGTGGAAGTTTTTGGGAAACTCAAGAGACATAGAAACAGAGATCGGACAACGGAAGTAGTCGCCCCACCCCCTGGTGATTACGAAAGCAGGACCGCCATTGTATCATACAAAATAGCCCGTTTCAACCAAGTTTGTTTTAACACAAATATTAGGCAAATCATGTCAAACAAAGAATCATTTAAAAGCTCAAGTCTCCTCTATAAAAGCCGACCTAGGAACTTTGAATATCGGTGATTATTTTTTTCAGAGGGTCTTATCAAGTAGGGGACTATGTGGATATTGAGATCATGCATAATCATATAGAGAAGATAACTAACGTTGTAGTCTCTGTGCCTACCGTTACTTGCCATTTACCAGTGATAATGTAGAGTATAGATTATAGATCTGTGTAGATGTCTAAATGAGATTACTAGTTTATAAATATGGTGTTACAGCTTACATGCCATAATTCTTTGCATATGCAACCTTTTCATTTGAGAACTTCCGCGGTCAGCACGCAGACATATCAAACAAAATCAATCATCACCATTGATTCTGGGATAGCCTTTCCATAACATTTTTTTGTCTTAGAATCAGCAGGTCATAATGTTTGGAAGATCTGTTGCAGTGCCAATGAAGTCCATGTACTACTGCATGACATAACCTCTGTAATACCTGCCGTATTCACATTTATGGAGGTGTCGCCAACTTGCCCCAGATATGAGCTCTTGTGTGGAGAACTAGTTATTCTCCTACAATATATGTCTAACAAGGACACTGTGATGCTCTCATGACCATAGATTTGGGAGCCAGGTGCTGGGCAGTCTGCCTGTTGATTGCAATTAAGTTCTTTTATTTGCAAATCTAGTCAAAACTATTACCTGCTGGTCCGAGGAAATTTTTTTATCATGGAAAGGCTGTCCCAAAATGAATGTTGATAGATGTTGTTTGATATGTCTGCATGCGAACCGCAATGTGAGTTATCTTTTCTATATGATTACACATGATCTCGGTATCCACATTCTGTTTCTGTGTCTCTGGGGAAACTATAGGCCTTCTATTTCCGTTGCGGTGGCCATGTGAATGTTCAATGAGCTACTTACTCCGATGCTTTAGCCAACAAAAGGCTGGCAGGCTGTTTTCCTCTCTGATGTAGCTTGCTAGTATAGCCACCTTTTCCTTTGCGAGAGCGAGGCTTAAGACTTCCTGGACTGTTATTGGCCGATGAGGCGCTGTCAGAGCTGGATGTGGGATGGGCCCCGGTTTTTATGCTGACTGGCCGAGTAGCGGGTTCGGGTGTAGTGATTGTTGCCACATGTAGGACAGAGGGTGTGGATGGTGGGGTGGCTGGTGAAAACACGTCTGGGGTGCTCACTGCTCCATCATCATCAGAGTTCATTACCGCCAGCTCCGACTACAAGCGGACAGACTCATCAGGCAATCACTTATGGAAATCGGAGTGAATAACCCAGTGAACTAAAGAGAAAGTAATCACAGACTGTCAGGGTCTCAATACCAAATCAGGGGTGAATCATGAGATAAGACCAACTACACACCATGGCATCAGAGCCCACAAGGCATTCCACCGTGCACGCATGCGGTGATCACCATGCCAGAATCACAGCACTCGGGTCATACAAAATGAGCTTGGTTGGTGGTCAGGGTCTGGTTCTAGACTTTATGATTGGCCACTGTGCTGTATTAGCTGAGCCAGCTAGTCATGTTGGTTAGTCAGCTGACTAGTGTGCGTGATCAAAACACCCAACATCAATTATTATAATTGTTAGATGAGGAAGGGACAAGTAGTCTTTCACTAGGGGTTCATTTACGAGAATACACTGAGCAGACTATGGGTAGAAATAGACACCAACAGGATCAAAACATAGAACATAGCCACCTTTTTCTCTTCAGACTCTGACTGGTAGGCCAGGGATGGATTTGATAAGCTAGTGCACAGGCGATAGACCAGAAGGACAAAAGCATGGGGCCAAATGTTTAAAAGAACCAAATGCGTGACCAGTCACTCTAGGGACCTCTGTGGATCCGGTGTGAGAGAGACAGACTGTGGTTTTGGTGGCCCGCATTGGAAAGGGGGGGCGTGATGTCAGAGCCATCAGAAAATAAGGACAATACGGACAGCGGTTTACCGAGCATAGGGGCTCCTCTCGTATGGTGTGAGAACGCAACAGTAAATTCTACAAACGATGCACAAATGTAGCACCAAATGAGAGACTACATCCAACAACACAGTTTATGTCGGTAAACGATAGTGGGGGAAAGTGATTTGGCTGTGTCAAGGGCAGTCGCCACAGGGTATCATAGCATCACGTTCCTTTGCCAGCGGACATGAAACGATAAAATCAATCTACTACCACACCGCCGAATGATGTCTCATTCTGGCAGTTTGGGTGCATGGGCTGGAAGAGCACTCCCACCTTTCTGTGTATAACCTCTGTGGCGGCGGGACTGAGCGCATCGGTTCTACGGAGCTGCCGATGCGGGGAGGTGCTGTTAGCCGCTACCGGGGGAGTGGTTGGTGTGACGACAGGCGATTCGATCACTGAAATCACCGAATCGTGACCAGTAATGTCCGACTCAAATGAGACGCTGCGCGATGCGGCAGACCGACCAAAATCGGAAATATCCGACGGCAGGGTCTCCTCGCAAGGATCCTGTAATGACAACATGAGGGGTGAGAGCACAACATCAGGCATCATGCGGTAACAACAGACATCAGACAGAGCAGGTCAGCAGATTAGTGAATCACAGCATCGCTTACCTCCGTCAGAGAGTCATTGTGGTCTAATGACCCTTTGTGTTTTGGTGTGGAAGAGTTTGATTTGAGACTTGATTTCCTGAACTCAGTCTTGATGGCCTTCTCAGTAGGTAACTGCTCACCCTGCACCTGTAAGATAACAGGCTGTAAGCAAGCAAGTTCATCAGGCTTCCAGCCTCAGTAATGTGGAAAATTTCCCGATTTGTCAGATCTTGCTTTTGAACAACGGTCACAAGTCTCGGTAAATTCTACCTGCAGCTGCTCTGTTATGAAAACAAAACGAATGTCGATTGGTTTCTCTCATTTGAAAGGCCCCTTTAGTATGCACAAATGATACCACGGTTGCCACAATATTCAACTATCTGTTCTCAGGGAGAGTAGCTGAGTACCATCTAAAATTAGTCTTGGATCAACCGAGCCCCAAACTCTCAGGACTACCTATCTGCTCAGTCTTGTAGTACAATGCTAAGTACGCTTTTAAGACAAGCTGCCAAGACTGTAACCTGGGTCATCCGGTAGCATCTCAGAAGATTACACCTGAAATGAACTTCAATAAACTAATAGAGAATGTAGTTCTATTCCATTGTGTTTTAAGAATTGAATGATGTCTATGGCATACATCCTACCTTTTCACCGGTGATGGATATTCTAGGACTGTCTGTACCGCTGTCACCGCTGCTCTGCGCTGCCAGAAATACGCTGGATGAATCCGAACTCTGACGACTCAGTGAGTCATGCTCCTGGGATGTCTGCTGGAAAACACAAGATCTAGCTATGAACGCTCAAATCACATGATCGTACGACCACACAACCACAAGATCATTTGTTAACAGGATCATACAATCATACAATCATTCAATTATTCAATCATACAATCACATGGTGTACGATCATTCGATCATTCGATTACACAGGAACTGAGGCTAGAACCATCAATGAGCAGCTGGCCCAAAACCAAGATATGGGCATTATGTCCACGAACACGCTGGTCAATTCGCGATGGTGGTCAAAGTAAAAACATATTTGGGTGGGCTGGGATCAACAGATGGTGTGATTGTATTGCTGAATCTTTACCAAAAGCAGAGAACTCCGAACCAGGGGGTTTGTTTTACATTATTTCATTCTCAGTTTCCTGACACCAGGAGGTGGCCACTTTCTTTGCATAAAACCAGAAAAATCAAATGCAAGCTGATTGCGGGCCCAGATAAGTACACAAATGATGGTGCATTATACCAGTTCGCCTGTTCATCTGGCAATCTCAATATTTCAGGTTTTGTTGCTTGCTGCTCCCCCACACTGAAATTGTGCCAATTGGTAAGGTGTACACGGCCATGAGTCTTTCAGTGAATTTGGTGGGTCCTCTAGCTGGTCACCAGACCATCCTCTATACCACCCAGTATGATGTCTAAACGAACCTTTGATTCATGGAATTTTCCATATATTTCTGCTTTATATCTGGGTGAACACGAGGAGAATGACCTCATCATGATGTCATCATCTGATTCGTCATCAAACTCTTCATGATTATACCGATCGTTTCTCACTGTAATGATAATTATCACTGTCGCGAGGCCCGCAGCTATCTAGCGGGCAGCGGCTATATGAAAGCAACCAGGAAATTGAGTGGAGAAACCGTCTGAGATTGGGCAAAAATTTATCGCAGAAAACTCATTTTAAAAAGACCACCGATGGCGTCTATTACAGCGTCTGAGACAGCATACAGCGATGAAGGATGAATTGTAACTTAAAATGGGAAAATAAGTTGACAAGAAGGCTTGCCTCTCAGGCCATCTACCTCAGCAGTGCAGAGCGAATTGGCTTACGGCACCATTTTCATAAGGCATAATGGTATTTAATTTATAATTACAGTAAATCACCTCGCTGAGATCTAATTCAGCCAAACCCAAGGGATATCGGGTGACTTCACTCACGGTCAAAGTAGCTTGTATCTTCATCGTCATCCAGAATTGGTACGAACTCTGCTTTCTGTCGCAGCAGACTGTCCCAGTCGATATCGGCGAGAAACGGGTGAGCCATCACTGCCCGCGCCCCCGTCGTACCGA
>Ga0224501_10002867_pt1 | contig 13578 bp, 9 predicted proteins | sample SF_Oct11_sed_USG_4_FD_169105 | JGI IMG/M metagenome (GOLD analysis project Ga0224501, IMG submission 169105) | Sediment microbial communities from San Francisco Bay, California, United States - SF_Oct11_sed_USGS_8_1 | ecosystem: Environmental > Aquatic > Marine > Sediment | place: USA...
GCCAATTTCTGCACCACTCCTGACAGTTGCTCGGTCATGGAGACATGAAGAAGAAGTAGATTATTATCTTGAGTTTCAGTATTATCATCGTCAGCTGAAGCTGTCAAAAATAAAACCATCAACCTATCCAATCAGTCACTGAATATTAGTCATGAAGATTGTCTGCCCACAGCCAACTGCAAGCGATTCACTCAAGGGATTGGATCTGCATGGTGTTAAGAAAAATCAACCCATTAATAAGATGCAGAATATACTGCAAACTATGCAATTTGCATTTGAAATTTCTGTTATTTACAGCAATGATTGTGGTTTTTTTGAGTAGAAAAGTGGAAATTGAACAATAAAATGAGCCGAGACTATAAAATTATAAAAACATTTGTTTGGTCAGCAATTTACAAAAAAATGTGTTTTCTAACTTATAACAAACTTGTCTTTCAATCTGGAACAATGTCTTTTGCTAAAAGATCATTTTGTAGGGAATAGGTTGTGCAGGGGGTGCGAAGAACCTTCAAAACTTTTTTGTGCATAGATCATTCGCTCAATATAGAGAAACATACATCATAAAGCCTAACTTTGATATAAAATTTGTGTATATCATACATGGGAGGAAAGTTGTGTTTCATCTTACTGGTATTTTGGCTGTCATGTAGTGGTTGGGACAGCAATACATGTGCTGGGAGCTCATTGCGTATAGTAGAGACTTTACTCGGCCTCCACTCAATAGCCAGTTTCTCAATATTATTGATTGCGAGCAATTTTCTGTGAACGACCATAGCATGTACAGTTAGTTATACAGTCAAACAAAGTTTATAATTAAAGCAGCAGTGCACTAGTTCAAATTGACTAAACTATATCACCATTTTACTAGATTAACTAGATGGGGTGTTTCGGTCTCAATCAGAAAAAGTGGAACGTGATTTTTAGATTACAGCCAATGAAGGGCGAAAGAGCAATTTGGCGTGGGATAAAACCCTAAATTTCACGATCATCTGCTACCAGCTCGAAGTTTCCATATAATTATGGATGAGGTTTATCAATATTAAACTTACCTTTCAGAAACTAAAACCTCACAATTCGTCAACCATATAATATTACAAGTCACAAGCATCAAAGCATCGAAATATATCTCGATAAATATCGCCTCAGCAAATGCATGCAACCGGCATCACGAGTCCAGCCATAAAAATTGGCGTGTCCATTGTATGAAAGCTAGTACATATGTAGGAGGGATTGTTAGACATTGGGGTCGGGATACAATGGAATTCCCTGTCGTGGCGCTCTTGGTATTTTGACAATCAAATATACTGGTGACTCGCGCTGCTTAACCATACAGTCCCATTCCTTTTGCTGCAATGTTTCATCTGAACAACACCTTAAAGAATATTTACATAATAAGATATCCTTTATCATTATGGGCCATTTAGTTGTTTAGATTGGTGGCCTCTCAATCCAAGTCAACCATGATCAATGGTGCCCTTCCCCATGCAGGTGGTAGATTGGTTTTGAAGCTGATGTTCCATTGATATTTCGGTTAAAATTTCCAAGTGTAATGGTGACTGAGAATCCATACCACAAAATCACTGCACATTATCGAACCTGCAACTAGTCTGCTACTACGAAGGGATGCAAACAATGTATCCATATTGAACCTCTGATGACGTCAAATGTATAGTTGGAGGTCCAATTGGCTATGCTTATTGAAACTCGAATATGTTTCCATCAATGTCGGCACAAAGTGGTAAATTTGGTGTGTCTGAGCTTGTTGAAATATCCTAAAGATGATTGTGACTGCCAGGAATGCTGTCAGAGGGGATGTACAAAATGAGAGGCTTGACTGTGAAGACACAACAAGCAGGGTAGCGCAGGACACCTCGGCAGTTGGAGAGCTTTTAATTGACTCAAGTTTGTTAGATCCTTGATTCCAGCCATGGCATTGAGACTCCTACTGGGGGTAGGAGTTCCTCATGTAATTCGCAGTTCTTATCTCTCCTGCATGTCTACTAAACATCATGGCCGGGCATAGAACAATAAGTTTAAAAAACATTACTTTAACGTCGATTCAACTATCTATTTTCGCATATAAAGTGAAATTTAGTCATGTGTTATAAAGCTATCAAACTCGCCATGCTATAACAACGAAATATGCAGATAAGCACGCAGCTCATCTTGAAGGAAAGTTGACATCTTTTGTACCATGCACGCATAAGCAGTATGTGCCTATCCCTTCTTTGCCGCGATAAGTCAACCCGATAGCAAGTGCATGCAGATATGTAGAATGGAAGTACTTGATGGGGGAGCTGGGCATTTCTCTGTTTTCCTGTTATCGCCTGAAAAGTATTATTTGATAAGATCGTTATTGGTACAGTTGAGAATATAGGTTTTCTTGACCTTATCACAAACTTTTTGTTGGTGTATGGTATCTGTATTGCGAAAAATCCCTCAGGTCTTATACAACTGACGAAGCTCGGTTAAGCAGTAAAGGCTTTTTATCTCACTTTGATAACTAGTATAGCTAGGTTATGCAATGATTACATTCCCCATTGTGGCAAAACAAGCTACGTATAGCGCCTCAGTCAGCTAGAGAGTTGTCTACCCTTACACATTGTATTGATCTGTGCACACTCACATCTGCAACCCTACATATATGCAGTACTAGTTGTATTTTCAGACAATCTTATGATTTGAGATACACCATGTTTGACACAAACGCGATTTGCATGCGAATAGTATAAGTTTGCAATAGGTTTAAGCCAATGCAAATAACAAGAAATGGATGTAGGCTAGTCCATAGTGAGTTTAAGCCATTGTTTTGCTCTCCAACTATAAACTGTTTGGCAGTGCCTGATATCAAAAGCATTGATTTTTATAAGCCACCTCTTAAAGCTATATCTCATTGTTCACAAAAATGTGTGAATAAATGTATCAGGTACCGACTCAAGAGGCACTCTCTGCTTCTTCTCCATAATGGCAAAATATAGAGAATAAATCAACCAGAGTAAAATTAAATTATAAACACGAGATTAGGATCAGCCCCGATAGATTAAAGCCTTATTGTTTCTGAAGAAAATATCCCGAGCCCTAACCACAGAAAAACAAAACCAGTCTACATTTGGGGCTTGCAGCTATCCAGGTGCTGTGACTGATGAACCTTGATTTCAGTATTGAGTTTCATGTTTGTCAAATTAGACTCGTGCATAACAGGGTAGCTGCGCACAAGTGCCATAACAGGGTAGCTGCGCACAAGTGCCATAACCGATGGAAGATGTGTTTACAGGAGATGATGCTTTATCCTTTATGCTGCTTTATAAATTCAAATGCAAAGCACTACCAAGGATGCATTCAAATGAAGCAGGCACCGATGGTTCTTAGCACAAATAATAACCAGCTCACAATGATGGTCATTCTCACAGGCTAAGGCAAAAATTTATGGACAGACACAAGCCTCACTATTTACATTGTGTTACCGAAGAGAGTTTACATTTAAGTCTTACAGCTAGCTTGCTGAGATCAAATCTTGGAGATACTACATTTGTAAAATGCCCTCTGTTAACAGTTTGAAATAGATCGCCTATCTAGTTAATATCACAAGTAGGTTACAGAAGATGCACTCAGACGTACTCAGCACAGTCAGTGGGTGTCCTTTAAAAGTAACGGACTACATGATGCAGTTCTGAGGTAGTGAAAAGCCGAATGCTCACTCGGCTGAAAATGACCCGGATTATTTGGCGCGGAGAGCAGCGTCCTATCTATTGGCACAATAGTTCTACAAAATAAATCATATACAGTTTAGCAATGTCGTCACTGCCAACAGGGTTCACACACTAAGCCCTTTATGTTGAAATAAGCTAACCAAGCACACAGTGCTCTAGACTTGATAAGGGTAATACAGCTATTTTGCGCACCATCCAGTAAGTTGACTCATTACAACTCGACATCCGATCTTAGTGATTGGATAGTTTGAACTAGACTTCTAAGTGACTCACACTTCATCAATGATTTTGACTTTTTCAGCTCCATCTGGTGGCTCTCTTAAGAATTCTGAGTTAGGCTGAGGGCTCGAGGACAGCTTCGGAGAATTTGAGTAATCTACAACCGTGGGTGAAACAGTTGATTGAATACAAATTTTAAATGCGTACATTGGTGAGGCTTTTTGTAATTTGATATTGGATGCTAAGAAATTTATCCTATCCAGCATAAAAGACACCATTATTCTGTCAGGCCTGAAAGTAATGGCTAGAAAAACATGGTTAGTTACAATCTACATTGGCTCAAAAGATCCGGGTGATTAAACTGAATAGAATTGTTAGCTGCGTAACCTTAGACTGCATTGCCAAACTAAGTCTTGTAATCTTTCGCCACACGCAAGATTAGACTGTAAAAATAATCAGCTATCGAAATTAACTTGGTCTAGATAATCGCAGCCAAGCTAGCAGCAGTTCTTGGGTATTATAATAGTGTTGGTATTGCATTAGGACTAAGGTCAAAGCGCGTTCACTAACGTAGATGTGATTTATTTAGCTTATCATAATGACGTATGGGAGGGGCTGTCTCTCCACTCACTCACCAGGGTGATGAAAAGGAGATGAACTTTCAATGTCAAAGTCACCTGCAAAAGATCAAATTCTATTAACTCTAAGGATTACCTATATTTCGCTGCACCGCATAGCTTGTGCCGTTGATATTTGATGCTGATATCTGGGTTTTGTTATAACTAGCAACCATTGACAAGACATCTAAGGCCGGTCATCAATGTCCATCGATGATAACTGCTAATGGTCACACAAGAGCTTTCTACCTAACAAGCGGGCTCAGTATTACTCGCATAGCACTGAATCAGTGAATGCAAAATACTTGGGGTAGATATGAAAAGTGGCTAATGATGACCTATGTACATGTACACCTAAAACCAATCCCAAATAAGCTGACTCTGAGTGCCACTTTGAAAGTGATAAAAGAGCAGACCATGTGGCAACATATAAACATGATAAAACATAATCACCATGCAGCAGTGGTAAGGTTCTATCACATGACCCACAAGCATGGAGGTTTAATGCACAACCCTGCAACCTTTGACGCCCGCCCATAATGAAAGCCTTTGTAACAGGGTTGCCTCCATGATAATACATACTAACTACATTACTTGAGTGCTGAAAGATATTGCCTCTAGCTAACTGTGTTCCGTTGTTGATTTGATTCAATTACTTCACTGGAGTTACTTGTCATAGGCCATATGCTGCATGCTAGGGGGTAATCATTTGTGCGTGCTGGTTTACTACTGCCAACAAGCATTATCAAGTATTCAAGTGTGAGTGACATGTACCATGGAACAATCGATCACACTCAAAGCAGGAGATAAGTGCATCAAGATGAGCCTTCTTTGTTTATGTGAGAATGTGTGATAGACCAGGAGTGCTATTCATACAGTGAGTGACGCACTATCATTATGTTTTTCTTAGTAGTTCACCCAATGGGGAGGGGGGAGACAGTGTATGACTCACCAGGTATTAAAGGAATGGACGGACTGACAGACTCTGATCTATCAACTGAAGACACAACTGATGCCTGACTGGAACTTCTCTCATCATCAGCCTCTATCACCTGAGAAGCACAGTCTTGATTATATAGTATTGTATGAAGTATACACCAGAGACATAAAAGCCATATAGTGATTTCTAGGTTGCTAGGGGACCAATCAGGCAAGTTCAGTCATGTCGAGAAACAAAAGCTAGTTTCTATCATTATGGTGAAAGTGAGAACAATTTAAAGACCCCTATGGCCTTATCATTTATGCAATCCATAATGAGAGGCTTTTGCGAAGCCAATCAAGTTTTTGCAGACATATTCTGTCTTTACGATCTCGTATCTACATAAAGCGATTGCGTGATAGAGGACGGGATAGATGGTGTGTTATACCTCCACCATGATGGGTAGACTGTCTGATGAATCATTTCTTGCATTCAGAAAGTTGTCACTTCTAGAATTAGGAGTCTGGGTATCAATGCTCCTAGTCAACAACTCCAGAACTGGGGCTTTATGGCCATCTTGATTTTCTAGGATCTGCAACTAAACGGTGACATTTTTATTAGGTATGAATCAGTGTAGTATTATTTGACTTGGCTTGTACGCAGAAATGGGTGGTCAGCCAAGCATGAGTAGTTAGCAACCACTGGCCTCGATAGATGCATGCAAAGCCGAGAGCATCTGCAGGCTTTGAGCCAATGGATCCAGGTGATGCCTTGCGCATAGTATTAAATTCAATGATTCGTACGTTTGTGATTGCATACATTTACTAACTGATAAAATGCAAATTTGCTTTCATCACTCTTAAAGCTGTTCAATCAGCACACTACTAGCATAAAACTATGCGGTACACTACAACTGATTTGATTACTGTTTACCAGGTGAAAGTCACATGGGTATAACAAGTTACATACCAAGTCTTCAGCTCCTCTCCCTGCAATGATAAGCTTCTCAACTTCCTGAAAATATAGAGAAAGCTCTTCAGGAAAATGAGTTTGAGCAGAAACAGGTTCTACCTAGTAGAACAAGTCACTCACTACAACATGAGGACAACTAGTTTATGGCTGGGGTTCATGGGTTCTGATCCTAACAGTTGAAATAGCTCAGTACATGTACCTGATTGAGTCCTTCAATGCTGCCACGCGTTTTTCCAGGAGTACCCTTCGGAGCGATACAACTGGCAGATGTTTGTGATGGAATCTTGATTGGCATTGTCGCTGAAGGACAGGCTATTGATGGGCTGATGCAGACAGGCACTGGGCTATGCCGCTGCTGGTAAATGGCTTGAATGCTGCTGGATCTGTTGCTGTCTGATGACTTTCTTTGCAGTTTTTGCTTGATCTATAAATATAAGTAAAATATATACCATTATCGGAATGATTACGGCTGAACAGACACATCATTGATCAGACAGTACCATGGGGAAGACTGCAATACTTACATCTTTTCGGAATTGCTCCCCGCAGGTAGGAGACTGGCGTTTGTATTGTAGTGGAACTTGTCCTTGACCTTTATGTCGACGGTCATTGAGGTCATCCCATTCCTCTGGGGTCTACAAAAGCAGGATAATATACAGCTGACAGGTTGCCGGAAGGTTGCCATATGGTGACAATATTTACCAAGATGACAAGACGTTGCACTAGGGAGTGAGGCAGGTGTTCCAGTACCAAGATGTCAATGCCTCACAACAATAGCAGCAAGCTTAGGTAGAAAATTCTATTCAGGAAATTCTTACTACAAACAAAATCCATCTCATCAATCCATTAATAATTTATAGTGAACTAAAAGCAAGATGAGTGGAGAGTTCCCATGGGCAAGAGATAGTTACGAGAGAAATAGCATCTACTAGGGCCTGGTAATCTGCAACTACTCATATAGGCATCAAAGACTCTTTTTAGGAGATTCAACTCTGATAAATATAACATACATATATAAGCATAGTCTTTTACCATGCCATTTAGACCACTTCACTGGATGCCAACTTGGAATTCTTTAATCCCTAGTCCGGCCCAACATGGCCCAGATAGAGCTCCAGCCAGACGGTAAAACTCTTTAGAGGGCGGCGGGACTGTCTTTTGTGGTAAACTACTGAGTATTCCTTTTTGGGCTATCAGCTAAAGAGATTTGGCAATGCTATTGCACCAGCATCATCTTCACAGAAAGAAGTCTACATGAGATCAGCTCATGAACCCTGACAGTAGTGTATTACAGAATGGTGTGGTCAGATAAAGCAGTATATACCTGAGTCTGCTTGTCTGTGTGAAAGGTGCGAAATGGAAGAAACGCTCCGTCTTTTGATCCCTGCCATTGGCCATCTTTCGGCCAGTGACCAGAAAGATAAGGAACAGCTATAAGATTATCCAGTGATCCAGATCTGCCAGGTAAACATGGTTTCGGTTTTTCCACTGAAACAAAGAAATCCCTAGTCATAGGATAGGCATACCCGTAGTATAACTCTGTTTTCCTAATGCCGTATTTAGTGTAATGATGTAATAGGGGTCTGTCCACAAGACTGTTATGGCATAATGGTAATCCTTGAAGTGAGTAAGAAGAATACAAGTTACTACTATTAACAACGGGCAGCAGATGCTAGTACAATCCGCTTAGGTTTCCATCACCCAGGGTTGTACAAATCCTAATAGGCTATATAAGCCTATATTCAATGGGTCACTCTAGTCGGCTGAATCCACTATCAACGGCCACTATACTGCAGTTGGCTGCCGGCCAAAATTTGCGCAACTACTTTGTCAAAGGCTATTGGGATCAAAGTCTTCAATCGCTCAAACCGATTTCTATTGTTGTTGGAATAATTTTCAACTGATCAAATCAGATTGGTTCAAGTATTGTACGTGTAAAACCCGGGGCTGACCAACTGAATTGGGTAATGGTCATCTCAAAGGAGCATTGAGCAGTTATTTCAGGTTTTGTGAACAGGACAATAGAAAGTTAGAGTGGAAATAAGACCAAACACTGACAAGGCTAATGAACCTATACCAGTAGAGAGTGTATGAGAGAGCTAATAGCTCACTGGATGAAAACAGCATCCTGATGCTTGGAGTATTCTTTGTAATTTGTCAGCTAAAATAAAGTTGATTTGATACCGGGTAAAAACTCATCATAGATAAATTGGCATTGTGTGGCTTTGAAGTGTAGATGCCTTAGGTGATATACAATTGAGGACTATTAAAACCTCAAATGGCACAATAAGTAAACCTAATTCTCAGATGAAAATAACACCCCAGACTACTGGTACATCATTTACATGCATAGTGTGTATTTACCAGCAGAACAAATGTTATGGTAGCTAGGTTGCAAGGCATACAAGTACTGAAGTAGGCATACATAAAAACTAATAGACCGACCTACCTTTGATACCAGCCGGAGATGTAGCAGCTTGTTGTTCGTTGGATTCACTTGAAGCTTTTGACCAGGTATCACGCGTGGGACCTGGTGATGATGTAGGACTTCTTCTGAGTGATCGAGATGGGCTATGCAATCCAAATTGACGAGTGGCTCTGATTGGGCCCTGTTTAGTGGAAGGTGAGCCATTTCTCCGTAGTTTTTGCGTGTTCTGGCTAGACATAGTACTGCTGATGTCTTAGATGCTCATTCTCTATTCTCTGTATTTCAGTGGTTATACACCGGAACCATAATGATCACAGAGATCCTATTTCACTCACAAGTCAGAAGCTAACTGCATGAATATCAGTTTAGTAGAAAGGCCCAGACCAACACTGCAATCTGATTGGCTTGCAGGTTTATCATAACATTCCGCATGAGAATAACAATTCATAAGGAATAACAACTCCTGGTTTGGATGGCCACCACTGTGCAAGTAACATAACAGCTGCACCACTGCACTATAAACATGGGGGTGTGTGTGTATATGTGAGCTACAGGAACTGAATTCAGGCATAATGTACATCAAATCATAGTTTGTGTTTCAATTGATCGGAGATGAAACTATACTAAAACAAGATGAAAAAGCGACTCCAATGCATGGCGAAAAATTGTTTTAATTTATAACCACTGACAAGTGATGTAGCTAATCACTCTTCTGCGAGTTAATGCTCCTCTAATTCTGAATCATTATTTACTGCATCGGTCCCGCAGATTTGCATGGCTACCATTTGTAACTTAGCACTTTTTTTTACAGATCATTATGAGGGCAGCTGTACTAGCTATTCAATGAGCCGCATATGTGGTTGCTAAGCGAGAGCATCATAGGATCAGCTCATAATTTAGACATGAGCGTTACAACCCCAGATAGGAATCACAACTGAGGCATGCAGAAGCATTTTAGATTTGAATGACACTGGTAACCAGTCACCAATCACATTATGTAAGGCAGGGTTATTAAAGATGGTAACGCTTTTGGGTGAACTTATTGTTTTTCCTTCTCGTATGACATCCCCACTATCATGGTAAAGCATCCGGGTTGGATACCTGTTCTTTCACCAGTTCTGGCTTAGCGTGAGGCACACCACTAGCGGGTCGGTGTTAACATTCCACCTCATAGTAAGGTTTGTTTTTGTTCTGAATAGGTATTAAACTGAGGGCCTCATAGTACAATGGGAGCCTGCCATGACCAGGATTTGAAGCCAGGTTCTCATGCGTGATTGAGAGTCCAGCTCTCGACTGAGCTATCCCACTGAGCTTTATCATGATCTTCCACCAAGTTTTAAAGTTGACACGCGCGTACGGTGGTTACTGGTGTTCTGCTCATAGACACAGATTATATTCTATACGGTTCTGCTCTACGGATGCAGCCACAGGAAACTAAATCCATATCCGCTTGTATAAAAGGCCTGAGCACATTGGCTCCCACAGCCGTACTGAGCAGATTCAGCAGAGTGTATCTTGTGTGTCCTTTGCTGACTGTAGTAGCAATGAAAACAGCGTTGCAAATCCACCAGACTGCTAAACGTTATATGGTATAAAATTGATTGGGAAAAGCTTTCAAAACTGTACCTACATTTTACATCCGCAAAGCCAACAACCCTGTGACTACAAATATCCCATACATTTTATTTTGGTTCTCTTCTTTTCATATTTATACATTTACTGCAAACATTGGAATCAAGTAAAACCTTATATCTCGATCAGAAAACTCAACATTGGTAGGATCTCTTGCATTTATTTACATTTATCATGTATTTAACATTATTTTAGACAAGAGGTATTGTAGGCCATACGCGAAACATAATATATTCCGAGCAATTCATTTGAATCAGAAATCGGCGATCGCATAAAAGAAACTTTTGGCAATAAAGCATCAAGACAGAAAGAGCAATTGGTATCATAAAATAATGATCATACATGCAAAAGCATGTTACGGGAGGATAAAATTATCAGTTACCATTACGTACCTAACTATTGAGCCTCTATGGCAACCACGGGTTTATATATACATATGTTATCTATTGGGTGGCAGTGGTTCCTGTTTTGGTAGCTTGCTCGTGGCGTTTTCGATAAAATAAGACATAGCAATTCTCTTGGAACCTCCGAGATTCCAATTCCTGGTCCATTCGACGGACAGCAGTGACATGCTCATCATCAAACTTGTACCATTTGCCATCTGCTGCCATACAGTAAGCGATGTAGTGACCGTTAGCAGCGCTGTCCCCGCCCAGGTGCAGACACACACCGTATAGATTGTAGAGGTTCTGAGCGGCAATACTGGTCATGTCCTGACGCTTCACCTTAGCATCGAAAGTTAACGGAGTGAGATCAAGGTTGGAGATCGGGATGACGGCAGGCGTACGCAGCTTGAATACCCTCTTAGTGAATGGATTATAACTGAACCTCATTAGCTGTATGGTGACGCACTCAGCGAGGCGTCTCATGAGGCACTGGCGTATACCATCTGTGATAACCCTGCCGGCTGATGCTCTGCTCACTGGCGATACAACACCTGTGCCGGGTAGCGGAGTCGATGCTAGAAAATTATTTGGTTGCGAAACACTGGCCGACGGGGTGGAGATTGGTGAGACGGGTATGGTTTTGAATTCTGTAGATAATCGGGAAGTAGAGCGTGTGCGTAGGTTGGTGGCGGGTGTGTTCATCTTGCCATTGATAGCTGACTGACATCTATCACATTGAAGCCCGTCTTTACCGGACAGTTTCTCCTTCGCGCTGAAGTGTTCCAGACATGATTGCAAAGTTACTGGTTTTGTGTCCGCTGACGGCAAGGGAATGGCCATAATATTCATTGTTTGTACAGTGGCAGTTGTGAACATACAGTTTGTACACATTTGCACTTCAATGCATTGACTAGTAAACATATCATCGATAACAGAAGAGTTGGCTCGTTTGTGACTGATCCATTCGAGGTTTGCCAGGTTTTGCAGTGGTTCCGATATCTCCGGGTCAGAAATGCCTTTAGCGTTCGCAATCTACAATACACATTCAACTGTGGGAATGTTGCTTGTGAAAACAGAGCTCTACAAGACATATTTTTGCTTACCTCATAGACCGACAAAAAGAGAAGGGTGTATACAAAGTTCATACGCTTTGGGTACAGTCGGAACATAACTGTGGGTAATTGAACATGGTTTTATGTACCTCTGTTCTGCACTCGTCTTTCATGACACTGGAATATGTCTCAGAGATGTTACCATACACCGTATTCAGCTTCGTCAAGGAATCATCCATACCATCGGTCCAGATTCCTGATGAAACAAATTGTACAAACACAATTAGAGAAGGGAAAGGATAATTGCAAGAAATTGTCTTAACACGGCTCATTAGTAAAGCGATGCCAATATCCCGTGCAGCGAGCATAATTAAGGCCTTTAGTGAGCGTGGGAACCCGATTGAAAGCCATATACTACCAACCATAAGGGCTGCATTGTGTAAAGTTGGGTGAATATCAAAGGGCGAATTTAGCATTATCGCCAACTCATGCTTTCAGACAGGTTAGATCATGATAGTTTGAAGTCCTTGTAATACATAATTTACCGTTCTTTGTTTCCTTTACAGCGTTATGAAGCTCAATGAGCAGCCATGATAGGAACTCGCATGCATCCTGCTGCGTCTGGTGAGCACTGACTGGACACAACAAGGCCCTATTGATCTCTGCACCTGTAGCAACATCAGTGAGAAGTATGAGAGTATATTAATAGGCAAGTATTGATATGAGGGCATGGAGGTCGCTGGAAGGTGCTGGGTTCTACTGCTGTACTGCAATCAAACACTAGTGGGTGCCATAAAATGAACAAAGAAAGCAGATTATACAGGATGAGCTCAGCAGTTGTACAAGCTGCACTGACCTGCGGTACGGAGCTGAGCTGTATCTATCAGAGGTGTAGTATTCTCACAGGGCATGACATTTAACTGCTGCATCACTTCGCATATGGTGTCAAGCAAAACAAACTGAGAGCTGCAGCTTTTTGCATCCTCGCTCAGTTCATCCGGGAGATTGGAAGCGCGTGACAGACACTGAAAATAACCCAGAGGTTGACACCTAGCACCGCATAGTCACAGAAAGGCACCATGCTCAGTGTACCATTCAAGAGAAAGCAACTCCTAATAATTACACACCTGCAGCACGGAATTCATGAAGCAGAGATTTTGTCCAGGATTAGGCAGGCCGGGAGGAAGATTTGTCTTGGACGGAAGGCCGAGAGCTGACCAAACGCGGTTGCCGAATCCTTCCAAGTTTTGCATCACACTGGACTGATTAGTTTCCACTGGGTCAGCGTGGGTAACTATACTGTTATGCAGTGCGCGCCGCCGCAGGCCAATTGTTGCGTCTTGTGGTTGCAGCTTTCTAGTACCAACATATTCATAGCTCGCAGTCTGCTCATTAAAACGCAGCGTTTTCAGTCCCACGCCAGGCGCTGCTGAGATTCCTGAATTGACATTTGCAGCAATATTTACTTTTTCACTCTGTCTCAGATAATCCCGATATTGGTCGTTTGATACCTGTGAAAAAAAAACAGCATTACATAGAAAGAAGGAAATGCCAGCTAGTGGGTCCAGGCACTTTGCGCTGAATGTCAAAGATGCCAGCTTTACATGCCAGAAAAATAGGATGGGATTGCACCTGTTAAATAC
>Ga0224501_10002868_pt1 | contig 13576 bp, 7 predicted proteins | sample SF_Oct11_sed_USG_4_FD_169105 | JGI IMG/M metagenome (GOLD analysis project Ga0224501, IMG submission 169105) | Sediment microbial communities from San Francisco Bay, California, United States - SF_Oct11_sed_USGS_8_1 | ecosystem: Environmental > Aquatic > Marine > Sediment | place: USA...
ACTATAAAAAAAGAAAAGAGTTTATAAATGAAGCTTTGGAGGTGAGCTATAAGCTATTCGCTCACCATGCTAGCCATCATTTCACAGCTTGTCGTCTAGACAGCCATGGCTAGGTAATGAAGAAAACTGGTCAGTTTGATCGTGAAAAGAAGTATTTTCTTATTTGGGTTACAAATCTGTGAGTCCATCACTGTGGGAAAACTTCCTCAAGAAATGGCTATGCTGCTAGCAAACCTGACAGCGCTGTACAAAGAGGTTGGTAAGTTACTCTCAAACATTAGAGCGAATCAAAAATACATATAGCAACGGTAAGCTCAGCCCTGGGTGAGGATTCCATGCATCCCATGCTAGGCATCTTCTTTTTTTGAAAGGTGAGATAGAAGTATCGATGAGGTTGTGACAGGAGGCCTGTAAGTCAATCGCAGCATGGACAATCTGACATCTATCCGCCGGCTCCTGGCCATGCATGTCATTGCTGAAACAGGGGCAACTGGGCGAGGCGTATCAGGGCATACAAGCCGCCCTCGCGTTGAGAGAGTAGTCATTGTTGGGTCACTACATGAGTGCTCAGTTCCTGAATGAACTAGGGTAGCTCACAGAGCTCCACCTACCATTGCTTTGAGCCAAAGTCTCACTTACCATCTACAGACTCTCAATAATTATACCACAAATAGACAAGTTGATAATTTCCCAGTGTCAACCTTGCAGGCTTTATAGGACATTTCCTTTCTGAATGTCAATGCGCCATACACCTTTCACCACAATGTACAATCACCCCTTCGTTTTTATCAGTTCTGTCCATCAACATCATGTTAGCGCATAGTGGCCATGTGCAAGCGCAGATATTTTCTAGATCTCGACTGTATTTTTGTAATTTAATAAAGTTATGCACAAAACACTGGACTAGATGCTGCTTCATAGTAATCGCTTTGAGTTTTGATCAGGGTCAAGAGTACACAGAAGTTTGCCTACTGAGGCTATTTGAAGAATTCCACAGGGTGCGTTACCGGGAGACTTTCTGCTGGCTCCCGCGTATCCCATTAAAAGGTGGATCCAAAACCAATGAGGGTGTTGCAAAATTTTTTACCCGGGGGAGCGAACCAGGGAACCCAAGGCTCAGTACACCATCCATCAGACTATTGCTTCACCCCTTAGTTATCACAGACCCGCTCAATCTGTCCTACAAAGCACTTCATTATACAGTCGGGCAGTGGTCTACAAATTGATTTAAAAAATCGAGTTGAGTCGATTCAACTCACAGTTTGTGGAAGATCTTGAAGAATCCTAGCAAATGAACACTGAATCTGAATCGTGTGGAGAAGGTAGAGAATCGGGATGATTTGAATGGACCAAGTACACACAGTAGGGAGCTGAATCGGCTCGAATCATTTTTACGCCTATGCAGTCAGCGGCTAACAGGTGTAGATCATTTTACATGCGCTCTAATCTCATTATACGCATGCAATAAGCTATGGCTTCTGCTAATGGATCTTATACAATACATCAACTAAACTGGCCGATAAGGGAACCTTCAGGCATTGACTGTATGTGGCCACAAAGCTAATCATGGACAAAGAATGAACTATTTTTTATTAGCGCTGCAATAATCAATAGGGATCATTGATAGCCGGTGCATATAGAGCTTCACACATTGACAGTACTATTCTTAATAAGACTAGGATATACAAAGTAGACTGAATCCAACTACACAATCGGACTCTATACGAGTACAACTACAACCGCACTGCAACACTAGGAGAATATAACCCTCACAACGGAGTGAGGTTCAACGTGAGTGAGGTTCAACGCATACAGAAGTTCTTTCACCTGTCTGACAGGTTATGCCAGAGGCATTGATGATGTAACATACTGCACATTAGATATAACTGTGGACTGGATATTACTGGGGATTGGCTATTCCTGCTGATTGCATGGAAATTACTGCAAGGATAAGTGACTGAGATGATTATTAACCTTTATGGCTGGAATCTGAAATGATAATGTTAGCTTATAGCTGGATAGTTCCCTTCATTCTACTTCAACTTCAACCAGGTAAATTCTCATCTAATAATGTTCCGTTCTGTTGGTTGAAAACTTATAAAACATGCGAGGGGGCTTTCTGGGCATATGGTTTATTGCCTGTTTGGTAGTGCCTCTGTGGCATGTGTATGCAGTTGTACCGGGTATCAATCTACAATCTAAAAGCAAATATCTACCCACAGATACTTCTTTAGGCATGAATTTAGGCAGTAGGTAAGGGCCTCTTACTAGATAGGTCGGCGTGTACATAGACACACAATACTATATGCATATATATAATAATCTAGGTATATGTATTCTATGTCTATGGACATACATCCAGCAGTGACTGCATCCATGCTAGCTGTTGGCAGTGGCTATTCCCTCGCTATCAGCCTTAGGTAATTGTTGCACAGAGAGATAAGCCACTATTGATATGAGAGCCCTAAATATATATTACATGTACTATGTTATATATTCACGGTTCTCTGTGTTTTGTGCATTATTCCACTGAAGCATACTGCATGCTTGTTAGGTAATCATTCTGACCCACGAGACCGTGTCATTTTCATGCAGCCTTTTTACCAGGAAGCAAAGGAATTGTGTGTAATTGCACACAATCAGTCTATTCAACTGAAGTTCCCGTGAGAGTATGGGTATAATGTAACCACCTACTGGGTCTAAATGAGTTGAGCATGATTTCTATATTGTTACTAATTGCATTGCTCAATTTCACGTAACCAGTATAAATCGATACCAGTGACTCACTGACTTACTTTGCTAGGTAGCACTTTGCTGCCTAGTACTTTTGAGTTACTGAGACAGAGACCCAACGAGATACTTAATTGACTAAATTAGGCCGTGAGACACTCGCACAGTTTTTTAAGCTGGGTGACCCCCTTTCGTCCGGCCAGACCTCCAACTGTGAAAATTTGAAGAGAAACTATGGTATGAGTCGATTCAAAGTCTTAGTACTTGTACTTAGACTCAATTTATCCTGATTCTCTGCCTCCTCGATTCAGATTCAGTGTTCATTTGCTAATATTCACTATAGAACCCATTGCAAATTGAATTTAAATAGACTCAATTCTGGAAATCGATTTGTATACACAACACACTTCTGAAAATGGTTAGAATGTGTGCACTTATTGGTGTAAAAGATATTGCATTAAACCATTTCAATCGTAGTGACAGTGGCAAACAGTAGTATGAATCAGACAGTCACTGAGATCTCGATAGATAATGTCCCCTTGCGCCCGTAAGACACATGTAAAGATTCTTCGTCCTTCATATCTTGACCAGCGTCAAGTGTATGCGGGTACCCTGACCAGTGTCAGGGGTATAGAGTGCTCTCCAGGTACCCTGATCAGTGTCAGGGGTTTAAGTGCTCTGCAGGTACTCTGACCAGTGTTAGGGGTATAAAAGTGCTCTGCAGGTACTGTCGTGACCAGTGTCAGATATTCACAGAAATTAGCCTGGTATTTTGATTCAGCATTTTGCGTGGCGCATTGTCTCCTTGCACCCACATGGCTCATAGAGAAGGTTTACTATGGGTAGCCCTTGTCCACAATCCAAATCCGATGGACTTGAAACAAAAAGTGATGCTCAAATCTGGACTTGAATCAGCGATCCCTTATTTTAAGGCCATGCAGTGCGCTTTCTACTGAAAGTCACATATTCACCCCAGCGTAGAACGTGAACTGCGGTGTCAGTACTTCCCTGATTGCACAATCAGCAAACTTTCAGCTCTCATCTCCATGCCTTGTATACCTAGCCATGATTGTCTATGCCTTGTTTTCTGTTATGATATTAATCTACCAGGGGTGAGAAGATATTCTATAAGTTGTGCTCTAAGTATAGAGATCGAGTGGCCAACATCTGCTCATAAGTTCATCACACTCTGCTTTATATGTAAGGCATTGATTCATACACCAGGAGTTTTGGTAGCAGGGAAAACTTTAATATTATAGAACGCAATTTTAGATTTCAGGTCTATAAGGAAAATTATGCATTCCTCGTCTCCTGCTGGCTGTCTTTTTGTGTGGAGCCGCTGGCATGCACTCTGGACGGCCGCATCATTCGTGATTGACATGGTCCTTATGACCGCGTGTCCTTTTTGCCACCAGCCCTCCCTTTCTCCCACGTTTGAAACCTGCACTGAGCAGGCTGGCACCTCTGTTAGGAGAGAAATCATATTGATGTATGGAATTGCTAATTGTTGACTAGTTATACGTCCACCACAAGTGATTTATGCCTCAGGGAAATAGTGATACAGTTGCAAAAACATTCACTATACTGAAATTATCCACAGTTCACAGGTCACATACATGTACTGGTGTTTAAATAATACCTGCAAATGTGGAAATGAGATGTGATCATCTTGTTTCACATGGCAAGCGTTAGTGACCCAAAATCTTTTTTCAGTTTTTCCATGGTGTTTCATAGAGAGGGTTACTCTATGTGTTGAAATCCACATCCATGAAATACTGAAGTAGTGTCCAAACTGAAGATCTAGCTGATTTTAAGTCCAGCTAGTGGTATATCCACTAATCCATCGCCTAGTAAATGAAATCATGAACTCAAAAAATGATGCGATCACTATAGCTAGAAGGAATGCGGTAAACTGCGATTATAGCCACTGGCAGTATTTTTTACGAAAGAAGTGTCGCTGGGGCATGATTGACACTTGTTAGTTTACACTGGATAGCTTAGAGTTTCTATGATACAGCCAATAGCCCTGTTAGCCGGTTAGTTGGTCCAATTCTTTTTGTCTTCTGCCTTCAGGCTACATTTCATTCAGACACGCAATAGTCTATTCCCGCGAGGCAAATGCATTGAACTATTTACACGAGTCACTTTTTTTGCGGTTTGATATTTTCATATCAAATGTGCAGTCGAGACAATTGCTCTTTCAGACCCAATGCACATTTTAGCGTCTCAAGTTACACCTGAGCTTTTACCCTATAATAATAAGCATTTTCATTGAAGCGGAATTTAACCACAAGCTAATATCTTCCGCTTGTTTTCATGTTTTCATCAACGTCAAAATCTTTTTCATTGAAAACTCATGACTTCAGAAAAGTTAGCCGTCGATCCATTGTGAGATTAAACTTGTTGTATTGTTGTTTCAAAGTCAGTCATCTTATCATGGCTAGAAGCAGACAACTTACTCTGTGATGTTTTAAGAGTTTTCAATTTCACTTATGCACATATAGGCCTGTGAGCTGTTAAAGTGTTTACAAAAGATTAGGACTTTGAGTGAACTCAAAGGCAATTAGTACTATAATAATCCAGACTGGCTGCATAGCTAGAGGGGTGTGGTGATGATGATGGAGTGTCTGGATATGTAGCTGTGAGAGATGGTTGAATACTTTGGCAGAAGCCTAGAAACGTAGAGCGTGTGGATTGATGGAGGTAGTTGGGTACAAGCTCTGGTAATATCAGGTTCCTGTTTGGAATTTAACTCCAGCTCAAGAAGAAGCCCTCAGCTTAAAAGGTTCACTGACTAGCGCGGCCAATTTCCCTGCAGAAAAATAAAACAATGATGAAAAGACAAATTCCAGCTACCACACAAAAATGTGCTGATGATAATTGATCACTTGGATATAAATTGAGTAGGTGATTGATAATAGAACATTAAGATACAATGACACATTTCATACCCTTACCCACATTGTTGTCATCATGCCACATTACTATATTAATAAGGCTGGCCGGTGACCTTTATGTCACTGAACTGACTTATTGCATGTGTGATCAGATTATGTAATTTGAAATTCACAATTGTACCCCTAAAAATTCATCAGTAATAATAACTCGGTGGGAGAATGACTGCATCTCACTGTCAGTCCTCTCCGTTACCCTGGTTTAACCCCAGACCCTGCCAAGGTATTCCAAGGGATTTTTCCGTGGCTGACTACATGCGCTGCCTTGTACACAGGTTTAGAAGAATCAAAGCCTATAGGACCACAGTTCAAATGGTGGAGTGGAGTGGAGTGGCGTCCCTGTAGAAAAATGCCTTTAATCTTACAATGATCATGAGAGGCCTATGGATCAATATGGTCTACGGCGAATAAAAAACTGATAATTTTACACCGTTGTAGTTATCGCGCAAGGACACCAAGGAGACATCCAATGTTATTACTGCCGAAGTGATTTTGACACTGCCTGTTCATCAGACCCTTATCATACTGTGACCTGTCCTACTGTGAATGGTAGAGGGTGCAGTACAAAAATACATACAGACTATCGTATAGAAAGAGGTTGCTCTGATATTAGCCTTGTACCTAACGGCTGCCAAGTCAGCGCTCTTTTTGAATCGGAGTGTGTTTGTCACACCGACAGGTAAGATATGGTCTACGATAAGGTACAATCATTTTGTTTCACATGGATAGCATTAGCTAATTCTTCAAAAACTCCTCCTTTTGTCATCCTTCCTAAATGTTAACCAGAATAATGGAGGTTTCAACCCTTGGATAAGGGTCAAGATCACTTCATGGTTGTTAGAAACCCACCTCTCCCTTCTCATGAATGGTAGCCGAGTATCAGGCAGCGACACGTGATCAAATGGATTAAGTTGACTGACCCCAACCAGGAACCCGAGGAAGGCACCGAGAAACCACTCCAGTACCATCCTACATCACCAAGATAATGACAGGTTATGAGAAAACTGTCCTCGGCAGAGTACCTCGTCATCTTCATTACCTTCACTCATAGTGTCAACCTGCATGGCCGTGGTCCAAAATCAAGACGTTTATTTTTTTTAATGTAAGTCATTCACCTTATGTACCTTGCAATATTACAGATGTAATGTTGGCATTCCTCAGGAGGGGATTCATCGAGGCTTCAAACATAACCTAGAGTGCTATCAATGTGACAGTACCAAAGAGAAAGGATGTGAGAATTATGCTTCCCTAGCCACACCCACTGTATCATGTCCTGCTGAAAATGGCTGTATACTTACTCAACATCCAGGTAAGACATTCTGTTCGAGGTATGATTGTGCACATGTATATGCAGGAAAGAAGTGTGGTTGAGTGGTTAGAGTGCTCACCAGTGATGCTGAAGGTTTCAGAACAAAACAGCTTGGTTCCGGTAGGCTATAAATCCCCTATTTAATCTAATGGGCTCTGATGAAGTTAATTGTGATTGTTGCATGAGACATCCCATGCATCTTCAGTACACATGAATGTGGACAACAGCTACACCAAAGCAATTATTTGTCTACCCTCTTTTTCAGTCATAGTCTGTCCACAGTTGAACTTCGGCCTTCCTCCTCGCTTTCCACAGGCTGTGTGGTATCAATGAGGGGAGATTGAGCCATTTTCTGCCACGTTGGTTCAGGACGGGTTGACAGAGTGTGATCAGTCAGGAAAAAATCCCTTGAAATACTCCACCGTGGCTGGGAATTGAACCCTGGCCACTAAAAGGACAGACAGTGAGCTATCCCACTGAGCTAGCATGACTGACTACCCTTTTTACCAAAGCTTAAACAACTCCACTTTTAGCGGACAGCGTAGAAAGCTGGGTGACCTGACTTTTCGGGATGGGATGTAGCAAGTGAGCAGAACCACCTGCCGTATGCCGAAAAGCCAGATCACCTGGCTATGGTCAGATATTGGTATCCTGACTCTTTGGTATGTAGGGGGAGGAAGGGAGACTGGTTCTCTCTTCCTGCTGAAGAGTAAAGTTACCTGGCTAAAAAATGCTACGAACAACTTAGGAGTTGTCTGCCCTTTACACAAAACCAACGTTAAAATAAACAGTATAGTGTCAAAATTCAATGTGACTCTTGTGAGGTCAGCCTATCAATCTAGTGACGTGGAGAAATCTATGTCACCGCAGGCCGATTTTCTTGCCTTATAACTCCAATCGACTGGTTAATGGTCCCCTTCTTGATAATCCTTCTTCTTCAGCACAGACAAAAGTGAAAAAAGGATGATGTCGCATTAGAAATTAAACTGGAGCTCACTTTAGTGTTATATTTATTGAATAAAGTTAACAAATCACGGGTGTATGGGGCTTAACGCTTGACAGCAGGTGGTTGGCTGTACAACCTGCAGCAAGCACCTGTCACAGCATGGTGAAGGTCATGGCAAGGCGGTGGAGCATCTGGTTTGTTAACTGAGGGGGATTACTCCTGTATCTAGCCAAGATCCTGATGGATAATACCAGCCTTACGTGCATATAATTCTAGGGTTTTGTAATATTTGGGGATCATTTTTCTGTTTTTCTTGTTTTAGAAAATGGCAGGATTGTAACGCAGCGAACTTGTATACAAGGTCAGAGTCCTGCCAGCTATTACCCCGGTGGTTGTTATCAAGTCTATAATGAACTAACTCGTATCACGAGCCAGGTATATGATATTCACTCAACCACTTCTCCAGTTGGATAACATAATTTTCACCTTCTTTGGTAAAGCTGCATGTCAGGTCAGGTACTTGTGTTTTTCACATGTTACGGCTAAGCATGGAGCACCGTGAGTGGCTCAACATCAATGCTCACCTCCTAGTGAGGCTTATTTTTGTTTTGAGCTAGGATTATTGCATGGATCAATGCGAGGAAGTCATATTCACAATGAGAGCCCAGTGTCACTGGGATTTGAACCCAGGTCCTTACGTCCACTGGCCCAGCGCTCTATATACCAATGAGCTATCTTGCTATTGCTATTCCAGCTCATTAACCTTGTAAAGGCAGCACCTTGGTTTCTTATGAGTCCACAAATCACAAAGTTTGCCAAATTTTCACCGACTCAAGATATTTTGGTAATTGGCAACACTTAGGATTTAGATTTGGACTTAGAGCTATTAATTCGGTTGTAGGTGTGCTACTGTTATGAGGATCTCTGTAATGAAAGTGTGGAATCCTCAATGCAGGCCAAACACCCAAAATCAGCTCAAGCAAGTGCTGGATCCTTTATACCTTTAGAAACTCATCAGCGCCTAGCTATTTTATTAATGATATTGATGCTACATGTAACCGCAACTTGATTGGATATAATATTATGTATCTATATGCTTGGTTCACATCTGGTTGGTTAGTTGGCAAAGTAACTCAATGAATATTGAGTCAATGTTAAACTTTTTTGCTCCATACAGATTTCCATCCTAAATATTTTTCACTTTCATCACCGATTCTGTGATTCAATTTCACTGAAATTTCACAGCAAACCTGTTTGCTAACTACAGTGAGGTAAGATCCGGAAGTTATTCAACACAGAATAGATTTAAGAGGTCTCCTCCGATATTCAACTCTCCACACATGCCCTATCTTAGTTGACAAAGGATTATAGTTGATTGTTTTCAAACCAGTGAGTTGATTAAGCAGCATGTATAAACCTAAGATTGTTGATTGTCATGCAATCGTTAAGGCTATTTATGCTGATCTCAATTTTTACCAACTGCATTCTTCACATTTTTTATTTTATTTACCAAATAAACAGATTAAATAAATGATGAACAAAGTCTGAATGGACTAAAAACTTACGACTTTTGGAATGGCAGCTATAATGAAACAAGTTTTTGCAGTGTTGCCAGATTGGATGATGTTTACTATGGCTACGGTTTAGTATGGAGCATTAAGAGCTGGTCACTTATCAATGCTCTATACATTTCACAGCAAAGCTTGTCTGTTTTTGATTGATTTGTTAGATACTACTGACTGACAACAGCACACAATAACAGCACTCTGCCTCAGCTAGATCATCCATTATGTGAAAGATAGCAGGAATGGAATTGTATGATATCAATTTCTGGCTCTATAGTAATTAAGTCCTCATTGGCACAGTCATACGAGGGTTTAGACAGCTCCCCAGTTCCCATCGCACCGTTAATAGCACCCTATGAAGCCCAGGTGTTTCAATGGTTAAATGGCAACTGGCGAGTTCTCATAATAATTTCAAGCTTCCCTTGACATTATGTATGACTTGAATACGTCCTGTTTCCGGACGCTGCAAATGGTTACCATAAGATGACCAACTATAGTTCCATCCGCAGACCACTTACAGCCAATATGGCTAGGCAATAATCTTGGGAGGTAGAAGTCTGAAGAATATAGCTTAACGTTTTTTTAGAATAGCTTGTGGACAATAAACATGCCAAAATTTCCCCATGATAAACAGTGTCTCTCTTGCATATATGTACAGTTGTAAAGAGGTTATTGATATGCAATGGGTTTTCTCAAATGCGTATCGCCATGACATACAGGCTAGTGCGCTATACGTTCATATATAAACAAATTTGATGAAATGTTATTGAATAAATGCAACATATTTTTCTTTTGTTTCAGGGTGTTTCTGATTTCAAGTTTTATCAGGAATTATCACGATTATAGAGCATTTTATCTGAGGGTATACCCAAGCCTATACAATTTTATAAAACAGCAAGTCTACAGCTGGAGAGTTGTCTAACTTTAGCTTGATTATTCTTTAATAGCCTAGCTGCTAGGTCTAGCAGTTACGATAATAAAATAGGACTAGGTTTAAATATTTTATTATCCTGGCTGCTAAGCTTTCCAAATGCACTCATAAGTTAGAATTTTAGAAGGTCAAATGCACCAATGACTGCGTGTATAGCGGAATGCAGATGGCAGTTTAGGTGACATGCACTCTTACAGCATTGCGTTTATCCTTTTTTGTAAAAGTAGATCACTACTCATAAAGTATCTGGTAAGTAACAGAACAGAAAGGAGGCCAGCTCTTAGATGACATTATCGTTACCGTTGCCATGTGGCATACCACACAGATACTGAGATAGCGATGTTAGAGTACAGGACTAAAAGCTGTCAGAACCTGCATGTCAGTGTCAGGCAATATCATACTCAACTCATAGCAGGCCACCATTGTGAGTATGAGCTCCTCATTACGAGCCTTGCTCAAAAACAAAACCAAGCCTCTCTATAAGGTGGTCATGATGCTACATACTAATACTCAGCTGTGGCTTGTAAAGAAACAAGTATCTAACCAACAGCTTCGCCATATGAGTGATTGAGTGAACTAGTGAAGAGATCATACAAGGAAAAAAAAATCAGCCATAGATCCTCCGGGAAACAAACCATTGGGTTATAGTGACCCTCGAGTTTCCCATCTAGGTGAAATGATCTCATCTTATTTAACTTGTCTTCCAATCTTCATGTGTGAGCTCAGTTAATCCTGCTTGAACCACTGACTCAAGAATGATCAGTCTTATACACACCCAGAGCCATATACCCTATACAGTCAAACTCTCTGTCTGGGTAATAATAATTTGCTGGGCATATCTCAAACTTTTAGTCATAACTCGAACTGATACACTGCGGTTAGTGCCATCAAATTACTTTTTCTGTGGCTGGATGTCTTTACATTCTTGTGTAACAAGCTTAGCTTCTCTGTTTTCCTTTTCACATGAGCAGAAAATCTCACAAATTTTATAAAGTTTAGCCAGGAGATGGAATACACTAGAGCGAAATGGATTTGCTACGGTGACCACATGGTTAATGCAAAGGGAGAGCATAACTCATAACTCAAACTTTTCATAACTCAAACTTTTGTTGGTGGTCCCCTGCAGTTCGAGTTATCCAAGTTTCATTGTATACATATTCAGTGATTATAAATAGTAGCAAACCATGAGAGGTAGAAATTCTAAAGCTAGACAGAAATAATGTCAGAGTATTCCTCTTCATGTACATTCAGAACAGTGTTAATGGTTTTTACTGACATTTTTTTTATCGGGGAGGCACTGTAACTGAGTGATTGCCTCGATTTCAACAAAGCCTGTCCGAGAGATTTTTCAAAAGCTCTCCGTTTTCACCCAGCAGGGACGAGGTACTCGCCGCCATCAGAGCTGGGGAAAGTGAAGGTGGGGAAGACGAGAGGGATCCCACCTCAGTTAAAACAGTTCCTGCACAAGTTGGGTCTCTAACAGCTACTTTCCCTAACTGAGCAACAATCTTTATCTTTATAAAATACCACATAGTTCACATAAGCCCTTGTAAGGTGGATGAGTAGAGGCCACCATGAAAGAAACCATAGGAAGTGAAGAGGCGATGGAGCCACTGTCGAACATTTTGCCCGGGAACATTCGCTGACAGAAGGGTATTCGGTAACCCTACTTATGTCAGAAAAGTAACACCACTCGTTCTAGATACAAGCCCGCACTAGCACACGAGTCTCGACTACGCAATTATAATATACATTTGTTTTTTGTTGTAGTTGAACCTAGAGCTGATTTGCTGATACAGTGATATAAAGTGCCACTGTACCAATGATTCTTTTGGTAATAGGCCTGATATGGCTACCCCTGTTGTAAGTGTAGATCCAATTTAAACCCGTGTCTAACTTCTCGGTGGTCTATAGTTGTATATAGTAGACCTAGACTCAGGTATAAGGACACATTCAAATGTAATCTCAAAAAGTAAAAGATGAACACAACAACTTGGGCAACATTAGCTACCAAACGAGCTGCATGGAGGGCAGCTTTATGAAGCAGTCTTAATCGCACTGCTACCGACAGCATCTGCTACTACTATTACTACTAATAGTCTTGGCAGCAGAATGGCTATCTCGGGTCATCTCAGCATTGAGCTGACAATCCCTGTTTGTAACGAAATCCTGAAATTAGAACAAATCAATATGTGTTTCGTGCAAATGAACCAACCGCCTCTTTCGGAATCGGGAGTTGTTTTACCACGTAGACCAGACGGATCAAGGCTATATGTATATAGAATAATAGTTTAGATCCAAATGCTATAACTGCATGATCACAAGCAGATAAAGCACTGGAGTCATCCTCCATGCGAACATTCCGCTATAGCCAATAGCAATGATCCTTAATCAAAAAGCTCTTTCCGGTGCACAACTACTCGGTTAATCTGTGGACTACAATGGGTTTGAATGAAAATTACAGTATAATCATTCTCGAATTGGTTGATCTGTGGTTGCAGAGTTGGTGGGAAGGACTACGACATTTATGGTTTAGCTGATGTCATAGCAGCTCCGGAGATATCTGAGAATGACACTGTGTCCATAAGACCTGCGATATATAGTCTATTTGTTGACGATCGTAACACGAGTCGCATCCTGGCTGGTACTGAGTCTGCTCTTCTAGAAATCTCTCACCAATTCACTCGTCGTAGAACAGATACATTCAGTGTGGTATTTGGTCAGCTTGGCTCCGCCGGTATCACATTTGGTGAAAACCCTCAGATAGGCAGAGTAACTGGAATAGCTAGATTAGAGGAAGAACAGTACATACTCTCTGATGGTATCTATCATTTTCTTCGTCACATCAATCTGATGAGTGGAGGAAGTGAAGTGGCGATCGGTCAACCTGGGGAAGCAGGATTTATTGATGGCAAGCTGAACACTCCGGGAGATTTGCTTCCATATCGAGGCCAGCTTCTGATAGTTTGCCGAGACGCTTTGCACATGTACACCATCGAGACAAGAAACTTGACCACAATGTTGCATTCACCAACTAACCCAGGATTTACTGACCTTATCATAAACTGTGGGACTCTCCTTCAGGAGCAGAGGTAAAAACTCATTTGCATGTGTCAGACTCAGCATTGTTCCCCTCCAGTA
>Ga0224501_10002869_pt1 | contig 13570 bp, 14 predicted proteins | sample SF_Oct11_sed_USG_4_FD_169105 | JGI IMG/M metagenome (GOLD analysis project Ga0224501, IMG submission 169105) | Sediment microbial communities from San Francisco Bay, California, United States - SF_Oct11_sed_USGS_8_1 | ecosystem: Environmental > Aquatic > Marine > Sediment | place: USA...
GATGTTCTTGCTGAACGATACAAACATCACATAATGGAATATCTTTCTTTCAATGTAGAAATCATATCTGAACACAAAGCAGATGTGAACTATCCTGTTGTTTCAGCTGCCTCAATCATCGCAAAGGTGGAACGGGACCAAGCAATTTCAGAGTTGAAGGCAAAATACGGAAACATGGGGTGCGGCTATGCCACGGATCCAAAAACCCTTGAGTTTCTAGAAAAATGGATAAAACAATTCGGCTCTTATCCAGATTTTGTCAGGTTATCATGGAAGACAGTAAAACGGATAAGAAGTAAAACAGAGGCAATCCAAACAAAGATCACCACGAAATAGCAGCTTTTGTTGACGATCCGAAAATAATTATGATTTTATTGCCCAATTTAACTACAGATGTGCCAGTTAAAATTACGATATGAACTCCCATGGGTGTTTTATCTTCACTAAGTCTTCAAGACGGATATAGGGAGCTCCCATGGAAAATTCTTTGTTATCTATTATAAAGACTGGTTGGGCATTGACAACTTTGCTGACACTGACAATTTCTTCTGTTCTCTGTTCAACGTTCTTCTCTTTTTGGTCTATAACGCTGCCAAGTATCTTCAATTTTCCCTCAGAAAATTGGGCTACAAAATCAAAGGGTGCCTTTGTTACTGGAGTCACCTTAAAGTTGATTTGAGCAAACTTCTTTATCACGGCCTGCAAATAGCGACTTCCAATCATGATGCGCTTAGCAAGGGCAAAGAATCCCGTATTCTGATAGCCACCTTCAAATACGTTAATGGGCTTCACGAGAGGAGTACCCAAAACCCACTCGAGATTGTATGCAGCAGATACAGAAGACTTGGTCATGCTTTTCTCATAACCGTATAGGGTTCTCCTTGAGATACCCATCATCTCCGCTAACTTGCCTGTGGACAACCCTAATTTTTGTCTTGTTTCTCTGATCGCCTCACCATCAAGGCTAACATAGTAACCTCCTGGGCCTGCTTCTACCAGTGGATGCATACTGTGACATATTATGTCCTCGAGCGTTTTCAGAGTAATAGCATAGATGTTGTATCTTTCATAAACGGTGTCATCTTCTAGTGGCTTTCCTCGCATTTTGCTGCTGATTAAGAGTGGCGCAGCCGAGAAAAAGTCGGAAAGTGTTCTCAGTTCAAGGGCATCTTTGGGTGTAATGTTTCCTACATTCGTGAATATTTTCAAAAAGGCGAGTTGTTCTCCTTTTCTCACTGTTAAGTCAAAGCAACTTGATCTTGATACACATCTCTTTGAGACGTGGAAGCCAGCTCTCTCCAAAATTGACTCTGTGGCGTCTAATATTTCCGCCCGCTTCATCATCTTCCCTCAGCTCATAAAAACCATTGAGGGGGAGTCTCATATAAACTTACAGTTCGCGAAAAGTCTGAGGAAAAGAATCATGTTTGAGAGGTATATCCAAGCCTATCGTCTAATTCGCATACAGAGCTACAATCATGACATGATCTTTATCAAAGGGTTCTAAGTGCACGACCCCATGAATTTCAAAACCTCTCTCTCGTAAGGTGTTCACTTCCTGCTTGTATATTTCAGAAGGCTCTCTTGTGACGTCAATGCTCCGAGCTTTAATTGCCAACATAATCCATCCTTCAGGCTTTAGAAATAGATCCGCATTATCTGCCAATATCTTGGCTTGTTCTGGTTGAGCTATATCACAGTAAATTTCATCCACTTTCCCCACCAATGCTGAATACCGCTCTGGAAAACGGGCATCTGCAAGTATTGGTGACATGTTGTGACGAAACATGCAAACATTGTTTATGAGTTCTCTAATAGCGCGTGATGCAAATTCTATACAATAAAGGTGACCTTTTTCTCCAATTACATCAGATACATGACTCGCTGTTGTCCCGGTCGCTGCTCCCAAATACAAAACTTTATGGTTCGGTTGTATAGGAACTATTTCTAAGCCTTTCAGAATAACGGCAGCTAGCTTACTTCTAAATGGATCCCAGAGTCTGTATTCTACGCCCTTGAATTTGACCAGTCGTTCTCCATAGACACTTTTTCCTTGCGCGAAGTTTTTTGTCGCAAGTCTTTGAGAGCCATCTTCCAAAGTAACCAGGTAAATCTCTTTGAATTTTGGATGAGGACTAACGTTTGCGCCCACGTTTAGTTCTCCCAAATCTTCTTTTCACATGAGGTCTCTTTGGTGGAGGTGGCTCTTCATATTTCTCCTGAATTTCTTTGATTCTTCTCTCCAGATCAGCCTTCAACTTGTCGCCTATGTATTTACCGCTATAGGCGTCAATTCTGGCTGCTATGGCTAATTTTCCGGCTAATACTCGAGCCACTTTTCCTCTTTGCCAATGTTTTGCTTCATGAATGATTGTGTGCTGAAAGATTATTCCGTGTTTTGGGGGGCGAGTTCCGGTTCTGAGAGATCGGAATAATGCTTTCTCAGCGCCCAATACTTGAATTGTGCTTGCTGGCATCTTAGCTAGGTTGTCAAGTGTGCTTGCGAGGGCTATGAGTCTTGCTCCTAGAAGCGAACCGACCAATTCTTGGATGTTTGGTGCGACATCATTCATTACTGAGTCGATGTATTTTTCCAGCGAACTCCTTCTTTTGGAGAGTTCTAGTATATTTTTACACGTATTTGTTACTTGCTCTAAGTCTGGTTCGGTAAGTTCGGCGCCCATAGAAGACTTAGCGATTTTGGCTATTTGTTCAGTTTTAGCTTCTGGCAAACCTTCTTTTTCAAGGTTTTCTATTGTGAAATTGGTCCTTTTTTTAAGGTTTAAGATGAGACGAGTATATGTTTCGTGTTTGTCTACAAGACGGCTTAATTCTGGAAAGTGAAGGCCGTACCATTCGCGTATGCGGCTCATGAAGAGGTTTAAGGTTTTGTCTAGGTCGTCCAAGGTTTGGATTGCTTGTATAACCAGTAGGTCTCGTTTTTCGATTGCTTCTTTCACTCGCGTTCTGCTCAGCTCCATGGAAACGTTATGAACTAATTCGCGGAGCTCAGCCGTGCTTTTCACAAAACCGGTTTCGAGGGCGAACTTGTCAAGATTTGTTCGGAGCGTTTCGCCTGCTTTCGAGAATTTTGCTACGTCTACATCAACACCTAATTTTTCCCGAGTATTCCAAGCCACTTCTGGGATTTCGAAAGTGAAACTTGTATACCCTCCATTCTTTAGTTTTTCAATCACCGCTACTATTTCCTCTATGACCTTGCCCGTTTCGATTTTCTTTAGTTTTTTCGCTATCTCTTTGGGGTCGCTTGGGAAGAGAACTTGGTCGACGAGTTCATTGGCTTCTCCAAAGCTGAAAACTCCCATCACGTTTCCTACTATTGTTGCCCTCATTTGTTTAACTCCGTCATCGATTACCTTCAGCACATTCTGTGCCTAACCTTTATCTTGACTGCTGAATAACCTTTACTACGAAAAAGACAGAATTAGCTACCCGACTGCGGAAGCAATACACATTACAGTTCTTAAATAGCTGCGGCATTCTTATTGTGTTACTGGAGGCATAAGATGTCAAACCGGCTTGCTACAAATATAGCGGGATTGAAACTTTCCAGTCCAACGATGCTTGCCGCCGGTGTCCTTGGATTGTCCGGGGCTTTCTTGAAAGAAATAGCACATACTGAAGTAGGCGCAGTGGTTACAAAATCCATTGGGTTAAACCCACGGTCTGGGTATCGTAACCCTACGATAGTTCAAGTTGATTGCGGATTACTTAATGCGATTGGGCTGTCCAATCCAGGTATTCACGAGTTTGGTACAGAAATAGCCGAGGCAAAAAAGGTAGGAGTTCCCCTCATTGTAAACATCTTTGGTTTCTCCGTGGATGAATTTGGTGAGGTAGCGAGTTATGCTGCAAAAGCGGGGGCCGATGCCTTGGAACTGAACGTTTCATGTCCCCATGTTGAAAAGGCAGGGGCAGAAATTGGACAAGACCCACAGTTGGTCAAAGAGGTCGTAAGAGAGGTAAAGAAGCGGGTGCGGAAGCCTGTTTTTGTGAAGCTGACGGCGAATGTTGGCGACATAACTGAAATTGCTAAGGCAGCGGTTGAGGGCGGAGCGGACGCGATAACGGCGATTAACACTGTACGAGCCATGGCAATAAACGTTGAAACCACCCATCCTATATTAGCGAACAAAATCGGTGGTTTATCTGGACCTGCCATAAAGCCGATTACCGTCAGATGTGTCTATGAAATCTATCACGAAGTGGATGTTCCCGTTGTTGGTTGCGGTGGGATAGCAACATGGCGAGATGCTGTGGAATTCATGTTGGCGGGGGCATCAGCAGTTCAAGTTGGAACCGCCATCGCTTTCAAAGGACTAAAAGTTTTCAAATCCATTAATCATGGAATTAGCCTCTATCTAAGGAAGAACAGATTTAGGAGCGTAAAAGACATTGTCGGTCTATCCCATCGCTGTTAATCGTTTGAGAATCGTAGACATTTTGGGAGTTATTAGGGAAAGTCCTAGTGTCAAGACCTTCGTTTTTCATGATAGACTCTGTGGAAGAGCCGTGCCTGGACAATTTGTTATGGTTTGGATTCCTGGAGTGGATGAGGTGCCTATGAGCCTGTCTGGAATCGGTTCAGATGGCGTCTGTTCGATCTGCGTCGGTCTGGTTGGCGAGGCAACAGACGCTATTCACAAGCTGAGAGAAGGTGATTGTTTTGGAGTTCGTGGACCGTTTGGCAAAGGATTCTCAGTTGGCAGAACGCGAAAAGTGCTGGTCGTTGGTGGAGGAACTGGTCTAGCGCCGTTGGCCGTTTTGACTGATAAACTTGTGGAGGCGAATGCTGATGTTACTATGTTGTTTGGAGCGAAGACTCGAGGTGAGCTCTTGTTCTACGATAGGATAAGTAAAGTTCCTTCGAAAGACGTTAAGGTTATTGCGGCGACTGAAGATGGAAGCTATGGATTTGACGGAGTCGTCACCGAAGTGGCGGAAGAGATGCTGGAAAGATCGCGATTTGACATGGTTTACTCTTGTGGACCTGAGCAAATGATGTATAAACTGTTCTTGTTGGCTGAAAAGTATCAGGTACCTATCGAATTTAGTTTGGAAAGGCTTATGCGCTGTGCGATAGGTTTGTGTGGAAGTTGTGTGATAGGCAAATATAGAGTGAGTAAGGATGGACCTGTCTTTTCTGGTGAGCAGTTGAGCGAAGTGAAGGCTGAGTTCGGACGGGTTAGACGAGATTTTGATGGTAGCAAGATAGACGTGTAGACTTTTCTGGATGTATGAAGCCTACCATAGAATTAATTAAATCCATGCATAATATGTGATTGTATGGTACAATTAGCTATAAGCCAAAGTGAATATGAACAGAGAATTGAGAACCTCACGAAAATACTGGTCAAAAAGAAACTTGACGCCCTCTATCTAACCAATGGGACTAGCTTTTTCTATCTGACAGGATACTCATACATCACAACCGAGAGACCGGCGGCCTTGGTAATCCCCGTGGACGGCGAGATAACCTTTATGGGACCACTTCTTGAAATCGACCACATCCCACTAAAAACAAGGCTGATCAAAAACATCAAAACCTATCCCGATTATCCTGGAGAAAAACATCCAATAGATCATTTTGCCGCTTTTCTTAGAGACCTTGGATTCGATCGCAAAAGAATCGGCATAGACAATCCCGCGGGAGCTGCGGGAATCTGGGGCTACACGGGTCCCCCGATCAAGAAAAAGTTGCCTCAGACTAAATTTGTTGACGCCAAAGACGTGGTGCCCAATATGCGGTTGGTTAAGTCAACGGAAGAGATTGAGCTCATGAAAGAAAGTGCGAAGTGGGCAAATCTTGCTCATACCCTGCTTCAGGAATATGTTAGCCCTGGCTTGTGGGATGTTGATATTGCCTTGACTGCTTCCTATGAGGCTTCTATGATTATGAAGAAGACTCTGGGACCTGATTATGAGCCGTTGAGGGCGTTCAGACCTGTTGGTGCTGGTTTTAGAGGGCAAGTTGGTTCGATGTCGGCGATCCCTCATTCTATGTCTACTAAGCGAGTGATGATGGAAGGAGATGTTTTGGTGACTGGTGCTGGGGCTGATGTGGGTGGATATAGTTGTGAGCTTGAGCGGACCATGATTATGGGGAAGCCTACGGAGAAGCAGAGGAAATATTTTGGAGTGATGGTTGAGGCTCAAAAAGCCGCTATGGAGGCATTTGCTCCTGGGAAGAAGTGTTCTGAGGTGGATAAGGCTTCGATAAGGATTATTCGGAAGATGGGCTATGGGACGCTCTTGAAGCATCATACTGGTCATGGATTAGGATTGGAGGGACATGAGCCTCCGTGGCTTGATGTTGGTGATGATACAGTGATGAAGCCAGGTATGGTTTTCAGTTGTGAACCTGGGATATACGAGTCGGGATTTGGTGGTTTTCGCCATTCTGATACGGTGGTGATAACCGAAGATGGGGCAGAAGTCATAACGTATTATCCGCGAGACATTGATTCGTTGACGATTTTGTAAGGAGTAACAGAAGAACTTGGGCGTTTACATACTTGGCGAACTGAGAAACTTTACAAGATAGTATTTGATTAAGGGCAACTTGAAACTAGGTAGGCAGTTACAAGTCTAGTGAAGTATTACACTCCTCAAAAGCTCTTGTACAAGAAAGTCATTTTTCTGGCTAATCTCAACCTGACGAAATTCAGTGATGAGGTTTCAGACGGTATGATTCTCACGACATATCAGAAACATATGGTTCCGTTGCTTACGATTCATGAAGAAGTTCCCGATGGAGTTAGTGTCGTCTAGTCGAATTCTGTGTCTACGATTGATCTTTGGAATCTTCTGACAGTGTCGCAATCAACTTTCAAGCGGCGTAGTTCGTCGGCGTCTTTCTTCAGCTTGGCGATTTTGCGTCGAATTTCCTCAAGCTTAGCACTCATTAGTTTCACAGAAGACGACTAGAAACAATTCCATCAAAAACAGTTATGAAATGAAAATAAAGATTCAGAATCCATTTTCAGGATTTACAGTTCATTTTCGCTTCCTAAAGAACATTAATCCATCCTTGTTGCAGACGTATTCGAAACCTACTTCAAGCAACGCTTGAATCTCCGTTGGCTTCCTAGATACTCTGACTGTAAACTCGCCTGAATCATTCTTGAACAGTGCTTCCTCAAGTTGAATGTACAACAGTGTTGTGCCAAACTGTTTATGCCCTAACATTTTCATGACGTGTAAGATGTCCTTGGTCTTGTGGTACTTCATCGTGGCCTTCCAATGCCTAAAAGTCTGGAAGCTTATTGCGCGTGCGCATGCGTATTCAGTACTTTCCCATCTGTTTTCCGACCCTGTAGTAGAACCCGTCTTTTCCTATCCACTTAAACAGCAAGCCCTGCTTCCAATCATAGTCTTCATTGACATGTGTAGCTTGTACTTCGCCTATGAACCAAACATGATCGCCTGTCTCAACTTCTTGAACAACTTTGCACTCGAGGCTAACAGGACACTCTTGAATGTATGGCGCACTGACTTTGACTCCCTCTACAGGAGTCAGCTTTGCCTTTCTGAACTTGTCTGTATCTCTTCCTGAGTACTCTCCGCAAATCCGCACTGCCTCCATAAGCCTCTCGTCAACTACGTTAATCACGTATTCTCGACTTTTTCGAATCAGGTCGTAAGAGTACCTTGCTGGTGCTACGCCAATTCCCACCAAAGCGGGATTCCCTGAGAAAAAAGCAAACATACCTATCGTTATGATGTTTCTTTTTCCGTCATGTTCCATCGAAACCAAATATACGGGTCTGATAGGTAGCCGCCTTAATCCTTCGCGAACTGATTGCGTCTTCTTCATACGATCAGGCATTCCTTACAATTGGGCATAGAAACAACTCTTGTCCCATATTACTCTTTTTCTTTGCACCTACCAATACGCGCGCGCATGCGAAAAGTTATAGCAGAATCGATATAGTTTGGTTTAGGTGATCGGCAGGATGTTTGTTCAACTACTCAGGAATGAAACGGGAACTGTCAGAGCATACTGGAATCTGTTCATAGTAACCTTCTCCGTGTTGGCGATAATTGTCTTGAATCGCACAATCCTGAGGGGAATTGGTTTACTCAACGATACCACTGAATCGCAGATAATATCCGGTGTCATGGACCTCATGGCGGTAGCAGGGTTGATGTATGTGCTTACCACCAAGTTAGACCAGAGAGATTTCAGCTGGGCTGAAATCGGCATGGCATGGAAACCCACCGTGTTCATCTTTTTCGGTGGAGGAGTAATACTTGGCGGGGTTCTGGAACTCCTCTCTTTGGGGCTGGGCATCGCACAAGGGATTGTAGAAACACCCATGACACCAAATATTGCCCCCGTTGCAGTCTTGACCGGAGCAACCGCAGCCATGTTGAACAGCTTCTGGCAAGAAATCGCATTCAGAGGGTATCTACAGACGAGGTTTGTGGAGAGTTACGGCGCTCACATTGGGATTCCAGTGGTCGCTGTTTCCTTCGTCCTCTTCCATCTATTGGCTGGTCCCGTGTCTCCTCTTGAAGTATTGACTGGCAGTATTCTGTTCCTTCTTATAGGGCTACTGTATCATTTGACAGGGTCGCTCTATCTCGTTGGAGCTCTACATGGAACCCTGAACTATCTTCCCGTCCTGTTGGAAACAGGGTCACAACCGCTGAACAGAGCAATCGTGTACGGACTGGCGCTGGGATCAGCACTCCTGTTTACACAGGTACTACGTGCGCGGCTGACAGCATTAAAATTTGATCCAACCAACAGGGAAAAACAACCAACCAACCGTTTGGGTTTGGGGTCAAATTTTAATCCAACCAACCAACCAACCAACCAACCACGACGGACGACGACGGACGACGGCTAACGGTTCATGGACGGTCCTATACCATGCATACCCCTCATTTGGCATAGGTTCCTAATGGAATAGGCATAAGGAAGGAGGGAATAGAGAATAATAAATGAGGGGTAAAAAGCAGAGAAAAACTACCCCTAATAGAATGCGTGCACGAGCATCCGAAACTTATAAGCCAAGCAATTGTAGGTTGTTTTGAGGGCTATCAATCGGGGACCGTGAAACGAAGTTGAAAGGTACGACGCTTCGGGTTTGCTGGCATCTGCTGAGGAGTGGGAAACCAATCACTATCAGGCGTCTTCAGAGAAGTCTAGGTTTTTCAAGTCCAAGCGTGGCATCATGTCATCTTGAGAAACTTATGGACATGGATCTTGTCAAGAAAAGTGTCATGGGAGACTACAAACTGAAAAAAAGGTTAGCTTGGAGGCTATGAGCTCCTTTGTGAGGATCAGCCATCTGATGATTCCGCGATACATATTCTACACGACCTTTTTCTTCACTCTTCTCATCGTGTTCGTAGTTGGATATGCTAGATCACTATCCCTGCAAGGTGTCTTCGCTTTGGTCTTTGGAGTGAGCGGACTTGTCATCACAGGATATGAAACGTGGAGACAGTGGAGGCTGAAACCTGTTTGACCAATGTTCTAAAGAATAGAACTATAACCACGAAAAACTACATACAGTGAGAAGATACACATGCAAACCAGACTGGTACATGCGATTCTATCTGGAATAATAATAGCCATAGTACTTGGTTTCTCTCTGATTCCCACGACATGGCAGATGATCAGCCAAGAACCAACCTTTGGACCAACGATTAATGGCATTGCAATCATCGGAATAATCACCTCAGTCGCTATCTTGGCAATCACTCTGCTCTCGTTCAAATTGGTGAGAAGAATGGAAGAGCAAATGAACAAGTATAACTTTCAGGACAAAGATATCCCTGTCTTATTGGTTACTGCCCAATCCGAAGACACCCATAGTTTCAGATTATGACTTCTTGTTCTAAAATTAGAACGGTAGTTCTAAAGTATAGAACTAAATTGATGATTTGTATCTGCTACGTTAGAGTGAGCAAAGAAAAAAGGTGGATAATATGGAAGAAGATAAATTAAAAATGGGTATTGAAGAATCAAAGCTTCCCAATCTGATGTTCTTGACGCTTTTGGCGTTCGTGTTCACCGTGGCTTTGACTTTTGCCACAATAGAGATTCCCAAGATGTTGGTAAGTTTATTCATTCGTGCCGGCTGGATCCCCGATGTTAATCCAGGAATGCATCCCGAGATTGTGGAGGAGTTCATGAAGATCGCCAGGCCCATAGGCTTCGCGTGTCTTGCAGCGGTGATAGTCTTGGTAATAGTGGGCTTCGTCACAAAGAGGATGAAACTCTCGTCCTTGGGAGCTTTAATCTTCTTCTTACCCACTTTCGGTTACTTCGCTGGCTCCATGTTCTTCCTCGCTGGCTTAGGAATACTGAGAATCGCGTGGATACCTCTCTGGGAATTCAATCTCGTCAACCTGGGAGACATCGCCTACCTGCCATACATGATACCAACATATCTATTTCATCTTGTAGGATTAGATACTAGAATGCTTCTGGCATTTGCAGTCACGGGATTAGGCTTCTTTATATTCCTGCTAGGTACAATCGCGTGGTTCTATGGGAAAGTAGAGAAAAAGGACACTGTCACATTCTGGATATACAAGTACTCTAGACACCCTCAGTACCTCGGTTACATCATCTGGAGTTACGGAGTCATGTTGCAGGCATCTTTGGCTGGTTACAGTTGGGGAGGTTCAAATCCTGGAGCGAGTTTGCCCTGGTTGATCTCGTCACTTGTCGTGGTTTGCGTAGCATTGGCCGAGGAAATTAGCATGAGCAGAAGGGATAGGGATACGTATCTGAAATACAAAGAAAGCGTCCCCTTCATGTTTCCACTACCCAAGTTCGTAACCTCACTAGTAACAGCCCCGATCAGAATCCTGTTTGGCAAGAACCATCCGGAAAACAGAAAGGAAATCATCGGCACTTTCGCGGTCTATTGCCTGATATTCGTCCTGTTGTCATTGCCGTTTGTTCTCCTGAACTGGCCTCCGGGTCACGAGTGGTGGAAGTGGCCTGTAATACCGACTTCCCCAGGCCCAATTTTCTGGTCGGTTATCTCACTGCTCTAAGGAGGTGATGTTAAGTTGAAAGAAAGGCAATGTTGGAAGCCGAAAGGGCGCGGGGAGAGAAGCGAGGTCAGGGGTAAATAGGGTTAGGCCGAGTTCAACTCATTGAATACAGTTCCATCTTCGATAGCACTATATATGACTGAAGAGTTCTCAGATGATAATTTCTCCCACATATGATCGCTTATGATCAAGATTATGGCCACAAGCATCATAGCAACTAACAAACCATCTGTGATCGGGAAGAGAAGCATACCACTTACATTGGTGGCCACATGCGCTATTCCTACGGCCAAGATGCTTCCTTCTGTTCGATTGTAAATCCAGGTAAGGAAAATGCTTTGCGGTATAAAGGTTAGGGCATAAAAAAGATATGGTAATGTGTCCGGGTTCAGCCACTTCAAAGGTAAATGCCAAGGAAACCATACGAATGCAATGATCAGGCTAGCGAATAATGGACTAAACCGGGCTTGCAATCTTGGTAGAGCAAAACCACGCCAGCCGACTTCCTCCCCTAGGACATTGCCATAAAAGAATTGATAGATAAAGATTATTAATATGATAATGATAGCTTCCCATCCATTCGAAGGCAAAGGCATGGGATTTGCGTATGCAGATTGACCGAGTTTAGCTGAGATTATCGAACCTAGCCAGAATGAGAATGGTTGGATGAGTAATGCAATAAGATAATAGATAAACGAGCCGCGTGGTTTGATAAGTGAATTCAAGTATTGCCTGACGTTTTGATTCCGAGAGAACGTGGACGAGATAACAAAAGCCGGTGGGATAGCAGCGATCAACCCCATTACTACCAGACCGATCATAATTTCGGTGGTCCAAGATGAGTCCACCAGCATCCGAGTGTTCAGGATAAAGACCAAGGCCGAGAGAACTAACCCCAGGCAAAAAACCAAAAGCGGTTTCTTTCGACTTTTATCATTCCGCTCGGGATTTATAACCCACGTAATAAAGATCCCTGCTAGTGCAGGACCAAATACTCCCCATACCATAAATGCCCCAGCAAAAAGCAGGTTTTCTTGGAAGTACAGTCTTCCAAAAGGAATCAATAAACCCCAAGTAATTGCATAGGTAAGAACAAAAAAGGAGATCAACTGATGTTTTCTTACTAAATCTAAGATCTTCTTCATTGCTTATCCTATATGGGTTTATGCATGCATGCATAAAAGTGTGGGTGTGTGTTGGGGGGATTAAATTTTAATCCCCACACACCCCCCCAAAAATGACTCAGTTGTCTGGGTTCAGAGAAACAGGCTACTTCAGGTGCTATGTGTTTCAAAATAGCTGCTGCTTTTCTGCAGGTTCGAGATGTAGACGATCATGGTACACTTATCTTTTTGAGGTCACTTGCAAATGCCTTCGCATTTTCCAGGTCCTCCTGATTCGGATGGCTCCAATTAAAAAAGAGGAACCGTCCACGGCACTTAAAGCTGGAAACGACCATGTAGCCATTTGCTTCCAGAACCCCCTTAAGGACATCGACAACTTTGGGGTCGGGGCCCCCTGCAGTGGCGAAAACAGCTGCCTTTTTTTTGCTGCTTGGCTGCAGTCCATCTAGAAAACTTTGGAGTGTTTTATGAAGCTTACCGAGGTACTGACCGCTACCGACTATGAGCATCTCCACCCCTGAGACGTCAGGGGTCTCTTTTTCTACATCAACTGCCTTGCATCCAAGCTGCTGGGCGATTGCTTCGGCCACCTTTCTCGTCTTTCCACCTCTTGAGAAGTAAACGACCAAGAATTTCATGGTTTGAATCCAATAAATTCAGAATATTAAAGGTTTGGGCGCGCGCGCATTCAGTTCTGTTCCATAAAACCTCTTTCTTATGTGCGCTATTACAGCGATTTTGCTATGTCGGCCCCTATCTGCTTGAATGTTTCTTCTGCACCAGCTTCGAGCGGTCCTTCTCCTCCCGTAACTATGGCTGAAACATGGGATTTTACAATGCCCATTCTGAGTTTCTTCAGCTTTTTTTCGATTCTTTTTCCCGCGCTTCCTGCGAGCCTGGATTTCAGCTTTGTGTCAAAGGCAAATGCCTTCTTACCGCTAATGTTCACGTTTTCCAGTCTTTTAAGAAAATCTTTCATGGGTTTAGAAAGGCCAAACGCATGCGTCGGTCCACCTATGGCCAACAAATCATAATCACCCAGCTTGCTGATGTCGACCTCGTCGATTTTTGAGTAGTCAACATTGACTCCATGTTTTTTCATTCCCTCTGCTAGAGCCCTAGCAACCTTTGCGGTGTTGCCGAATTTCGTGTCGTAAATAACCACGGCTCTACTCATTTTTCTATCACTCCGACTGCTTTGACTGCTTTGTGCGTGCATATTTAAGCTTGGCGCATGCACACCTGGTCTTCTACGCAACCGACATCCCAGTTGAAGCGAAACAAACTTGAAAAGAAGCAGAGGCCTAAAGAAATCGTGCGCGCATTCAGACGGTTTCGAACCTGACTCGGAATGTAATCTAACTTCTCAGTTTTGGTGTATCTATATCTAGAACATACCCATG
>Ga0224501_10002870_pt1 | contig 13570 bp, 9 predicted proteins | sample SF_Oct11_sed_USG_4_FD_169105 | JGI IMG/M metagenome (GOLD analysis project Ga0224501, IMG submission 169105) | Sediment microbial communities from San Francisco Bay, California, United States - SF_Oct11_sed_USGS_8_1 | ecosystem: Environmental > Aquatic > Marine > Sediment | place: USA...
TGTCCAGTTTTTTATCTATACAGACCCTTGACCATGGTCCTCCTAAACTAGAGGCTTGTTTTGGAGAGGTGTAACTATGAAATCATATGAGGAGCTCGTATTCACAGCGGGAGTCAGTACTGAACGGTACTTAATGGCAAGATTAAACGATCTCATTGGGTCATGGAGACAGTCGGTGGTCTGTGAGGGTAATTTAAGAGCGTTTTCTACTTACTGATTGCTTTTCTCAGACTGAACTCGTAATCTCCACCAATTTCCTGTTGTGTCTCGCTTAGTAACTGCGTGAGATGAGGGGCCTCTAACAGGGCTTTAGGTATCAATTTGAGTATTCGTGGCATCTGCTCCTGGGGAGGTGGGGCCAGCATCTCAGCTTCTATACCTCTCTCTATATAGTACTCATATCTCTGGAAAACAAACTATTTTATTCATAATAGTCTCTTTCGACTCGAAAATTCACCGCAAAAAATAGTCAGCACGATGAGCGTATGACTATGGGACTAGCTGCTAACTACTAGCAGTCATTCTACTATTTTCTTGGAAATGAAATCGGTCTAACCCACCATTTCTCTACTTTGTGGTATCGGAATGGTGGGGATAAGACCAACTCGCTCTCAGTTTCCTGTCAGCAGATTCTGCTTCATACAGTTACAAGTGCTTCTTCATAACATAACGCATGGTCTCAATAAGATGAGCCAACAATCTTTTCACCTCCAGATCCACGTCTGAAGGTTCACCAATCACTGAAGCCTCCTCTTTTTCTATGCGTAGCATGACATTTATCTGCTCCTGAGGTGTCATCGGTCGCATCTCCACTCTGCATCTGGTGCTTTCTTTGTGCCCACTTTCCTCCTTACGCTTTCTCGGAGATTTGATCGGTGCTAGCTCACCACTCCGTGCTCGCTTGGGATTCTCTGAAATTTTATTTATTAAGCGTTTTACAGTCAGCCATGACAGCTTAGTGGGAGAATGAATGTATCTCACTGGCTGCCCTCTCTGTGGCCCGGGTCATGATAGCTCAGTGGGATAGCTAACTGTCTGTCCTCCTTGTAGCCCGGGTTCAATTCCCAGCCATGGCAAAATATTTTAAGAGATTTTCCCTCACTGTTCAAATTCTGACAACCGTCCTAAAACCAGGATGGTGGAAAATGGCTCAATCTCCCCTCAATGGCACCAGACAACCCGTGGAAATTGAGGAGGAAGGCCAAAGTCCAACCACAGACAGACAGAGGCTTTCTTTTTCTTTTAAAGACGCATCAGGCAACACGAGCTCATGTATTGAGTGAATTGCCGGTGGCTCAGACTCAGACACCCATTCCGCAAATACAAACCATGATGGGATTAGAGGTTATGTCACAGCGCATCTTTGTATATCTCACCTGGTATCCGCGTCATGTTACTCTTGCGCTTATAAAGCTCCTTTATTTTAAGATCTCGTGCTGCTGGAGTGTAATTGTTGCCGATAGATTCACTGGGGGTACGGCAAAACTTTTCCTCTTTGAATGGAGCAGCTTGTGTCCAAGATGTCCCCTTCATGATCGGAGGATGGGCACTGTTCTTAAGCACAATCTGAAAAAGGCATTCATACAGACATCCTCATGGAATCGAATTTTTTGCGCTGTCAGTTGGCTCATTCATTGCAACCTTCTTACCTCATAGAGAGCAGACTGCTCCCTTGCCTCCGAGCTAGGGATGGGCGGTAGGCCAGGAAGGCCTCTAGTGCGACTACAACTCATAGTCGGAGTTGGCATCAACTAAAAAATAACGCATCAGTCAAGACTGACCGCTTCAGTTTCTCCATCAGAAACTGGGTGTGCAAATGTTCTTTATCATAGCGGAAACTAGCAGCGATTCAAATTGTGATTATTTGGGGCTCATGCGAGGCGGTTTGAGTAAGCAACAAGCTCTGATTTCTATGACTGGCGCATGCATTCAATCTAATAAGAGAGAAGAGTCACAACATATATTTGACCTACTCTTGTGAGGACACCCCTGCAACTATGCAGATAGAAAACAAATAATCATTATGAGCAATGACCAACAGAGTGTTGACTTATATACAGGTGACTGACTGCTATTGAAACGAATGATGTGTGCTGGAAAATATGGATCTATGGAATGTCATACCTATCACACTACCACTCCGGCTAGTTTAATAAAATAAGTTGACAATTAGCATAATGGTGAAACAAGGAGGGTTTTCGTCTCTGGTCTTGAGTTAGAATGTAGTATTAATGGAAAAATCAGAAAATTTACATGAGGATGAAAACAGCAGTGTAACGCGGCAAGGGACAGTTGAGTCCATCCCTACGTAAAAACTTTGTGAAATGGGTAGTGAAAAACTATGTACCCCGTACCCGGTACCTCTGAAACCATGTACCCAGTACTCTCGAAATCAGGTACCCATACTCTCGAAAACCATGAACTTATACCCCAAGCTCAAAACTATGTACCCAGTACCTTGAATACCATGTACTTCTATCAGAAATTTCACTAAAGAGTGGAAAACCCCCAATAATTCTAATTACAAAATACGTTAGTGCTGGTCTAAGCCACTGAATGATTGAGTCTAAGATGACCGGTGACTGTATAACTCGAGCTTCTGAGTAAGCAAACAAGACCTAGGCCAGAAGCAGAAGATCACTATCAGCTACCAATGCAGCCGAACGAGTAGTAGTGCTAGTGTGACTCACAGTCACACCACAGAATTAATTTCAAAAATTGTAGTTTATGGCGAAAAGTGTCATTCGTATTGGTTAGCTAAGGAAAGCAGCACTAAATTTTTTCAATAGTCAATGAACATCACTCAAGCAACTCAGAGACAGATGAGTCAATGAGCACCACACGCACACTGCAGGTCCCTTAGGCCTAGTCACTGACTGAGTGGATGAGGTTGACAGTTAAAGTTTAACCTCTATCGTTCAGTTGGGCTAAGAACGGTTTGTAGCATACTGTGTCTGGGACCAACAGGAACTTTCATGTTGTCCGAAATCCCTACCTTTGCCCTTTCGAGAGCCATGATGATGCGTTAAAGTGGTGAACCAGAATATCAGTAGGTAATAGGTGGCATTTCTTGTTTCAGTCAAGTTCGTCCACCATTAATCTAGCATACGGGCTCTAGTTGCCTAGCAATTTCTGAGGCTATAATTATATGCTTTTGGGTAAATATTCTGAAATATGCAAGAAAAAGTATATAGATTGAACATCCTGCAAATTTTAGTATTATATTTTGGCTAAAAGGTTAAAATAGCCTGAACCTTGTACTATACGAATACACTTTCCTACGAGGTTATCGGGTAACCATTTCCGGTAGCGTGCAGTCGCTAAGGAGGTTTTGAGTGCACAGGTGCTCGATTCACTCCGCGCTTTGATTCAATTAAGTAGTTTTACAGATGCTTTCTTTGTGATGACTGTTTCAAACGTACGATTCTAGCAACATTTCAAAAGGTATGACACTCATAGACCGGTTGTCCTGTCTGGTTTATCTTATCTTTACTACAAACATCTGCTGAATAGACCCAAAGGCTAGTGTGTAGAGAATAGTACTGACAGTAGTACAGTCGATTTGTCCAGAATCCTGGCTTTATGCTCAGAGCTGAAGCTCAATCAGTTCACAGAAGTCTATTGGGAATTCCAATCGTTGGTTTATCTCATATATTCAGTGTCTGTACGATAAATAGATTTATTCTGTAGATGGAGACGGTTTTTTCAGAGGATATACCTCTGGATAGGAATGCAGAGACATACGAGTTTAACATAGGTCGAGCCGCAGAGCTGCGCTGTAGTCAAACTACTGAAGATAAAGACTGCGGAGAGTGTGAATCATGCTTACTGACAGACAGTATCATCTCAACTAAAAACTGGTACTGGAGATGCAGTCACCAAGTCCAGAAGAAGTTCCTGATGGGAGTTATTCAGAGATTCCATAGTGTAGATCTTCTGAAGTCTACAGTACAACTTCTGAAACCTCTGCTGTCAAAAGACTTTACTTATGCTCGTAATAGGGTAACTCCAAGCTTAGAGACCGACCGAGCTACTTCATCATCAGACCGAGCTCTATCTATGGTAGATGTGGAAACGAGTATGAAGTACACATGGAACTGGTTCGCATCCAGTAATTACTGGACCAAAAGTAACTTCTTTCTCGGCCTCATGCAGCTGTGCGATATACACTTACTCTTTATGGTCGCTAATCATGCCAAAACGCTACTAGCGACAGAAGTTAAAGCCCTTGCGAGCAGAGGTGAGGACTAAAACGTATACCATCCTGATTTTCTGACCTTCCCAATCCTTGTCTTCTTACACAAAATCTTCTTCTTCATGTCCCCATACCAGAACAGCTGTCAGGAGTGGTGCAGAAATTGGCCCACTGAGTCTTTGGCTCAGTGTTTCCCAGGGTGCATCATAAGCAGACTTTCTGCTTGCACCCACGTGCCCCATAGAAAAGGTAACTCTATGGGAGGGCTTCTTTTATTTAACTTTGGAATCCGAAACTGATGAGGATGTCGCGAAAGACAAGCTTTTTGCCCGGAACGGGAATCGAACCTGGGACTCCGTGTCCAAAGCCCAGTACGCTGTCCACTAGGCTATGGCTTCACTCCTAGTGACAAGAGTGACCAGATGTTTTGAGTGAGGTGACAATTTCAGAGCAGTTTTACAAGTGTGATATTCATGTATAACAACAGTTTGGAAAGCCAATAGGCAAAAACATTTGCCCGACTTCATGTTTGCCCATGCCCACCTGCTGTCATGCAAACAATTTCCAATTAGATATAGGGTTATGGGTATATGCTGGCAAACTGTATACAGCCGATAGCAGACAGGATAATGGCTATAGAGTGCTTGACTCCAGGTGGAAAAACTCTAGGTTTCAGTCCTAGACATGGTTAAAGCCTCGCTTGTATAACCGGAGTCTCTCTTGATTCATTTAGAGGAGCAATATGATCACCAGGTAGCATCATTAGTCAGTACCTCACGTTACACGAGTGCTGTCTCTCGTCCTCGCACTGCCCCCGAGATAATCCGTGAGAAGAGTCCATCTCGGATGTCACCCCAGCGACCTCGACCTCCTTCCCATCATGGACTTAGAGTGCATAGCTCCGGGGCCATCACCAATGATGAGAGCGATGAGGAGGATAACCCGACCCTGTATATTATGCCAAATAGCGAAAAAGCCATCGTTGGTGTGTCCAAGTAAGTAAAGCTTCATTAGGTGAGATATACCGGCTGCAGCCACCCATCTAGATCATATCTTGGTATGACATCATCAGTGTTATGGTGAAGCTGCCAGGTTAGATACCTGTTTTCGCACCAGTTAGTTTAGCACAGAGTATCACAAATGTTTCAATATCAACAGGTTCCACGTCAAAGTGTCTGATTTGGGTTAGGAGTGTGAGGCTTTCACACTCACAGCGGGAACCTGCCTTGACGTTGATTCGAACTCGATCAAGTTCTTGTGTTTACAAGTCACTCTATCCGCTATGCTATTCCGATATTCCAGTATACGTATAAGATTATAACGATCACTCTCGGTGACCTTGGTGTATTACAATTTGCAACTACCTTATAGTTTACATGGCCCAGGGCACACCGTTTTGTACTGTATCTTTAATGTGGTAACTAATAGCTTGGCTTTTAACTATCAGTCTCTGATCAGAGACCTCTTCCGTTCAAATGGATGCAATTTAGAAAGCCTGAACTTCTATTCTCACTCAGTCCATGGCTAATTAGTTCTGGATCCTGCCATGCAAATCAAAGATTATAGATTTGACATGAAATGAAAATATTTTCCCAATAATTTATTCATTGAAGCGCTGTCTGCTCTTTTTACTTTAGTCTATACAGTGGCATAATGGATAAATTCATTGTCAGTACTTCGCAATTGTCTGCGTCAATTGGCTTGCATAATGGTTACCAAACAGATTAAACCTTTACACCAAAATTCTCCATGGATCGTTGCAAGTTTGAGCCGTCGATTCGCATTGATTTTGGCAATGTTATTATTGTATAATCTCTCCTAAGGAGGCTTATTTGCCAGCTCAGACTGGGTTTAGCCTCTTAATAATTCAAGTCACAATGTAAGAAGCAATCCGCCTGACCCCATCTGTGACAAGGATCGGTAATTGATTCCCATACGTCTGAACTCACCCTTTCTTTCGTAACCTATCGAGCGACAGGGGTATGCAGAAATTGGCGTATTGTTTCCCAGGGTGCATCATCAGGGGCCTGACTGGGTGTGCTGGCGTGCTCCATAGAGAGGGTACCTCTATGGTTAGGCCCCCTGTTATGTAATGTCGCTATCCATAACTGATGTGCAAGTTGTGTAAGGCCAAGATTAGACTAAACTGGAATCAAGCTATAAGAATTCCTGCCCAAAAGCGTAGCAAGTTTTACTCACTAAGCTATCGCGTCACCCCTGTTTTAACTGCCCATGAGCCTCTATAACAGTAGCTACTTGTAAAATGGACAGTTTGAACTTACTTTATCCATGTTCTATCTACCCCAAACTGTCTGTTATAGATACAAGGATTTCATAAAGGAGCTTCCCGTCCACTTATCCAAGTGCATTCTGGGATACTTTGATGAAGCGACCTTGTTCACATGCTCAAAGGTCAGCCACTACTGGCAGGTGCTTGTTGGAGAAATGAAAGCAGAGTTCTATGCTAACCAGCAGATGTGGGAAGACATCATGTTGATGCAGGTAAACAGATTATTCCTATAGAAACTTTAACACCTTGATGTTGAAACAATAAGTTTGTTGGTTTGAGGTCCTTTAGAGAAGTTATTAACCCCTATACTTGATTTTGATTGGCTAAAACTATACGGATCATCGGCGGGTTTTGTCTGATCGCCAAAGAGTTTAGATCCTACCGATTGGCCCTTACCGATGGGTTACCGATGAACAATTCCGTCGGTAAGCCCTACCAACCGGATAATCCGTCTAGTCTGAATGCACCTTAACACTGTCATGTCCCCTACCCTTCAATGATACCGACATTCATAATATCAGCTCACATGAGATTAAACTATAACTCAATTCAGCTCACTAGTATCCTTCTAATCATAAAGTTTCCTACGAGTCTTAATGATTGAATTCTTTCAGAATAACCAGTCAAGAGTGCTCATGCTGTTATGAAAATGAAACAACTGACTTAGTTTTCCTGCATTTATTGACTAAAATTATCCCACTTTTCTCCGGAGAGTGTTGCATAAGAGGTCTTCTTCGCCAACCATAATAATAAGTACTCCCACCGAATAGCCAGACGGATTATTTGGTGGTGCGTATTGATGTTTGAAGCGAAACGATTTAACTTTCTGGCCTCTTTCCCCATACCTACAACGAATCCAGTGACTGTAAAGTGACTGTAAAAGGACTGGAAAGGGACTGTAAAGGGACTGGAAAGGGACTGGAAAGGGACTGTAAAGGGACTGTATAGGGACTGTATAGGGACTGTATACGGACTGTTGTGGGTTAGATAGTCAATACAGACCATGGCGGATCGAATCACGGTTTGCTAGCCACCTGGGAGTTTATTAGCTAAAAGGAATCATGTTTTGCCAGTTAAGTTGAGGGTAACATGGAGAATGGGGGCCTTTAGGGCTCACTGAGAAGATGCTGTAGTGGGGAGGCGCCGATCACCCAGCATCATTCTGCCCAAATACACTGCGGTATTCCACCCCTCGTGCCCCTGCGCCCCTTCTGTGTGTTTCCTCTGTGCCCCCCTGCCCCTACGTTACCATATGTCCCTTGCACCCCCCCCCCATGTGTCCCCTGCACCCCCATGCGCCCCTGCACCCTCCGCATTCCCCTGTGCCCCTCCCCACTGTGCTACCCCAACGTCCTCTGCATCACCACTCGGATTTTAAGCACTGAGTAAATCCGAAAATTATCAGCAGCACAGTTATGTCCTGTGTATAATCATCCTTTATTTCCCGTTTCACAGCTTGGGCAGGATATACTGGTAATACCACAATCCCACGATTACACTGCTCTTTCACCCTGTAGCCATTGTTTCAAGCTTATTTCTGTTTATGAAAGCTATCCATAGACATATAGCATCATATGAATTAACATTATATGTCTATGGAGATATGGGTTAGCGTCACGCCATCTCGGCTTAGCATCAACTGTATAGAAGAAATATGTCTATCTGTCCATCCACCTGAAGTGGCAGTTACACTGGTAATCTGTCTTCGGTCACTATGCACATTACATGTACAATTCAACCTGATTTGATCCGTTGGCTAGAGCCTGGTGCCATTATGCATTTGCCTGGTAGTAAGGGTTTGCACTATCAATTCGCTCAGTAGATTCTCAATAGATATGTAGCTGTCCTTACTGGGCAGATTCGTACCTGATTTTTTTCACAAATAGAAGTTTTTCTCGGGCGTGTATATGATACCATTAATGGCTTCTCATGGCCTCTATGCATTTATCCTGTGAACCTGACTGAATGTCCATGTCATCACTTGGACATTACCTCGCTTTCAGGCGGGTGACTTCAGTCCACCCCGCTCATGAGTCAAATCACCAATTTATCAAATTGGTTATTCTTACAGGGATCTTCTGGGGTCAATCCTCAGTATGCTAATGACATTGATGTGCTAGTCCCAAATCTAAAGCCTGACAGTTGGGAATGCATTCGAACTACCGCCAAGCCGTACAACAAAGTGCAGAAGGACGAGAGATTCAAATCAGAGATGAACATAGAAAATGCTTATACTGGATACGTTGTGAGAAAAGTCATCATGGAGGAAAGGAATTTATACTGTGGATCATACAACGTGCTCATACTAGTCAATGAGTGAGTTCAGACCATGGCGTTATCTAGAGACTGGTAACTCCATGGTACAGATCACTTCTGTATTGCTTATACATTGCTACATCAATTTCAAAAGATGTCTTTCGCCCAATGGAGGTTTATTATCCTAGTCACTTATTAAAATAATAACAGGTCTAGCGATCCACTTGTTCCCAACATAATTGGGAAAACTACTCATTTTCTCTTATCATCCTGATTTTCTATACAATCTGTTAAACTGTCCACTTGAATAGGCTTTGATAGGATCATGCCCAGAATTCCCATGTTAACCATTGCAACCTATCCTATATATATGTAGACCTTAATATTGGCACCGGGGTGAACTCATTTTAGTACGTCTGAAACCATTAATACAGCAGAATAACAGATGTATTTGCGTGATTTCAGTCAGACGCAGATACCAATGTTCAGACGGTATCACGTGAACAGATAGGCACAGTTAAAATTTCAAGGAATTTCGGGCGCAGTTTGAGGCTTATCGGAGTTGTCCTCTCTCAACATCTTGCGTGTCTAGGGACAGAAAAGTTGTGCAGTCTGCTTCACGGTCCGTCTTGCAACAATGAAACAACCCGTGACGTGACTATTGAATAAGTAACCGATTAATAGCTAGCCTTGACATTTCGATAACCTTGACGCTGCATAAACTAGCGCGCCTACTTTCAGGCACGGAATTCTGTTCACGTGATCGAATTCACTTTCAGAGGCAGTCAATGGTACATGGCCTGTAAAAATGCACTTTTCAGACGCACTTTCGAGCATTGGAACTGAGAATATGTCTGAAACACGGTTTCAGACGCCAAAACTCGATCCCGCGAATGCACCTAATGCGATAGTTCACTAGCTTAGGGTCCTGAACTCCTAGTCATGCTGAGTGATCACTGTGAGAATGAGCTCCTCGCAGATCAATCCTAGCCCCTACTGCCCCAATAAGCCTCAGCGTTTAAGAGGTGCAATAAATATTATGGCCAAGTGCCCAAGGTGAAAAAACACTACCTATCCATTTGTCTCCGCATGATCATTATGTAACCAATTCAGTTCATTTTCATGAAAGGGAAAATAAATTGCGTTACTTAAGCACCTAGTTTAAATTAACTCTAACCATGCAGTGTTATTGATTACTGACATGATGATCAACTTGGCAAACTAAATGAATTTATTGATAGCAAACAAATATTTTGAAGTGGCAGCCAATTAAACGCATGGCGATTTGTTATCATCTCTGAGACCTCCTCAGTTTCGCAGCAACCCAGTGGCAAACTATTTACATTAGGTCATTGAGCGGCAATTTAGTCATGCGTAGTATAGATTTCATATTGAAACTAGATTAAATTGAGCAGGCTTTGAGTTAGTAATGGATCAAGGCCGGTGTAGAGGTCATATCCGTAGGATTTCGATAGCTCACAGTGGGAGAATGAATCTTACCGTCTGGCCTCTCCATGTCCCGGGCCATGGTAGCTTCGTGGGAGAATGAATGTGTCTTACTGTCTGCCCTCTCCATGGCCCGGGTCATGATAGCTTAGTGGGAGAATAAATGTATCTCACTGTCTGTCCTCTCTGTGGCCGGGTCCAGTTCCCAGTATTTCATGGGATTTCCCCCGCTGATCACATGCGCTGCCATGTACACGGGTTTGGGAGGACCAAAGGTTAAGGCCGTAGCTGAAACAGAGGTTCAGAGCGGAGCGGAGTCCATCAGAAAAATGCCTTCAGTCTCATGCCGCTCATGAGATGCATAGTGGATCAAACTAGTATACGGTAAAAAACAAAAAGTTCCTTATTGCCTCTCTCCACTTTAGATCTGATAAGCACAGAGTAATTCATACATGTGGAGGTAACTACCTAACATTCTCTAAGGATAGAAGATGTCACCTCATCGATATAACAACAGGACGGGACACAGAGCATCCTATAGCCGGTCACTCTGGGCCAATCAAATGTGTCAACATACAAGAAGAGGAGGGGTTTGTGCTGACAGGAAGCTTTGATACTAGCGTCAGGTTAGTCCCATCATACCACTAAATACTATACACATAGACATACAATAGACAGCTATCATATGTGGAAACTGCTATATACTCACTACTTACCACTCACTACTATACAAATAGGCATACAATAGACAGCTATTATATGTGGAAACTGCTATATACTCACTACTTACCACTAACTACTATACAGATAGGCATACAATATGTATTCATTATAAAAACCAACTCATGTAGCATTTTGACTATGGTCAAAGCTGAAGTATCGGAGAGATTAGGTTCATATGACAATAACATTAGTTTACAACTTACAACTAAAGATGATAGCTAAACACACTCAACACCAACTGACTGGAAAAGATAGTGTACACACAGGTAGCATTGAATCTAACCCTAGGTTAACCACCTATCGTTAGACAAGACTGTTTTATTTTTGGAGATAGTGATAAATGGAACAGTTGTTAAGCTTTGAATTGTTTATGGCATCCTAAATGTAAGCTAATAATTGTGCTCATTCATGAATGTATGATCTTGCAGCAGTGGTCTCGTTGTGTATGTATCTATTGTACCTGTAAAGAGCATATCACGTTGGCCTCTGCTACAATCTCCAGCACCACACATGTTGTAACCAAAACCAGGACCTAAATATGGTGCATCATATGTATTATATGTATTATATGTATCATATGTACTATATATGTATCATATGTACTATATATGCATTATATGTATTATATGTACTATATATGCATTATATGTATCATATGTACTATATATGTATCATATGCACTATATATGCATTATATGTATTATATGTATCAGAAACTCGTGCCACTGAAGTATATGAAATAACAACACACTGCAACTGGTTTACCAACACTTTAAAAAATAAAAGCATTTATGTAACAGCTTGTTTCTTCACTTTTCACTTCTGCCCGTACTTTGCCAAGCTTTTGTACATGCAAGCGTGCCCTCTAGCTGAAAACATCACAATGTCTTACGAGGGTCAACAATTCCCAGCCCTAACGCTTTAGGTTATACGAAGAGGTCACATCCACAGTCTGACCAGGCATTATACATGGGAGATAATAGTCATGAGGGTAATCTTCTAGCTGATCAACTGTCCTGCCAACACCAAAAACTTTTAATGATAATCATTTTTCCTAACAGGAAATGGGATCTGAAGACTTTGAAGTGTGTAAAGATTTATAACGGACATCAGGAAACCGTTGTGGCGATTGACTACTGTAAAAAGTCTGGGCAATTCGCTTCTGCCTCTCTTGACAAGGCCTGCAAGGGTAAGAGATAGGACTTTGTAGTGTGTAAAGATTAAACTCAAGAATGAGTAATGCTAAATAGTATCATATGATCTGTCTCTTTGGCAAGCATTGGGGTTGGGGAAACCGACGAAGCAAACGGGCGATCAGGGGCAGGCCGACATGATCCTTTTATCCTTTGAACTGACCGCACTTCGTTTTGGGTCACTTATGAGTGGACAAAGAGTTTACTCTCTTTACGTTCAGAACTGAATGCTATTTAAATGCTCTCTCCGGTTTGATTTGATTTGATAGTTTTATTTTACATGGATAGCTTAAATAAGACTAGTAGTCTTTTTTTACATTAAGGTCCATGAAGCAAAGAAAGCCTTAATAAAAAAAAATTGGTCCGATAAACAAAGTCCGTTTGACAGTCCTGGTCTGCGTTAGTCCGATCTCAGTGTGTTCATTCACTAGAATCATTTTTTGCTTTATATGAATGTTTACAAGATACCCGCTCTCATCCACTCTTCCCGATAATGGATTTGATGGGTTGGAATTCGTTTATTTACCACCTTTCTTTCAATTCGACTTAAGTTGATGCTGTACTAAGAACCCCTGCCCGTAATCCCCACCATGCCACACTTCAAGAGTTGTTTCCTCTTTTGCATTACAGTATGGAGTATAGATAGTAAGAAGTGTCTGAGAACTTTTAAACACAGAGGGAAGATAAGTGCTGTTTCACTAGGTGAAACGCAATGTATCACCGGATGCGAACAGGGCAGAGTCAAAGTTTGGCATCTCGCCACAGGAAAACTCATCAAGGTACTGTAGCCAGGTGGCCTGGCTTTCTGGGGGGGGCATGCGGTTGGAAATTTCTATAAAGCGTGAAAATATGCAAAATACAATGCATAAGGCTATTAAAATTACAGTATATGATACAGGGATAGCAAGAAGCCTTGGCCACTCTCACTCTTTGTCAGAAATTTGGCTTTGGATCCTCTGTGAACTAGATTTTTCGCTCGCTACTGACCGTGGCACTGCGATCCAATAGTTAGAGCGCTCGTCACTGGTGCTGAACGTCCCGGGTTGGAAACACAGCTTGGGTATGTGATTTTTCAATAACTCTCTACCTTTAACCCAGCAGAAAATAGGTACCGGACTCTCTTCAGAGCTGGGGAAGGTGAAGGCAGTGGGGAAGACGAGTGCCGCCCCCGTCAGTTACACCATTGCCAGCACAAATTGGCTCTTTAGCATACAATCCCCGACGACCATTACTGGCTATGGGCCAACCTTGACGTTTATCTACCCATCTGCCACACCGGAAAACTGGGTCACCTAGTCATGTTATACCTTACTACTTCAGACTTGTTTCCTCCTCCACTCTAGATTAAACAGAAATGGTAGAATGGGCTCTAGGGTCTAGGGTCTAGGGTCTAGGGTCTAGGGTCTAGGGTCTAGGGTCTAGGGTCTAGGGTCTAGGGTCTAGGGTCTAGGGTCTAGGGTCTAGGGT
>Ga0224501_10002871_pt1 | contig 13568 bp, 9 predicted proteins | sample SF_Oct11_sed_USG_4_FD_169105 | JGI IMG/M metagenome (GOLD analysis project Ga0224501, IMG submission 169105) | Sediment microbial communities from San Francisco Bay, California, United States - SF_Oct11_sed_USGS_8_1 | ecosystem: Environmental > Aquatic > Marine > Sediment | place: USA...
TCCAAGGTGGAACTCTCCTGTCGGCTTAATGCCGCTCATTACGGCGAATTCCTCATGGTTTTTCATGACGTTTAGAATGCGTTCAAAGTCTCTGTGTCCGAAGATTACGCCTCTTCTCATAGACATGTAGGGCTTAGGTATCTGCGTCAACAAAGGCTTGAAGGGTTGAATTCCGAACTCTTCGTATAGGCGTTCGTAGTCTTCTACTACTGTCATTCCAAACGGGTCAATTGTGGTCTTACCAGCAGAGGACTTGGTCAATTTCTAACGCCTCCTAAATCTGATGTTTGGATATTATTGAAAAGTTTATTTGTCAAGAAAATGACGACAACTAGAAAATCGTGGTCGAACACCCTTTTCGGACTTAACACCAGTCCAAGGCATTCACCTTGCTATTAAAGTGTAAAGACATATACTTAAAGTTTATAATGAATTCTAATAATACTCCATGACTAAACATGCTATTTGTAAGCTAAAAGTTTGGAGGAGCTCCTTGTTGAAGGTTAGAAAAGTTGAGGTTGATTTATCTCGTGCCTGTCGGCTGTTGCATCCAAGGAACGTGGTAATGGTTAGCTGCATGGACAAAACTGGTAAGGCAAACATTGTGACTTTAGCTTGATAGATGTGGCACACTTGGAATGCAAACTTGTTCAAAAAATAGCCACAGGGGATCACACAATTTTCATAGGTGAAGTCTTAGCAGCACATGTTAATGAAGGAGTTTTTGACAACAAGTTTAACATTTCCAAAGTGAATCCGATTTATCATCTTGGAGGAGACGATTTCGCAACTTTATCCTCAGAGGTTGTTACTCCACCTCTTTAGAGTTCATTATGTTCCAAACTTTTTTAACCTTCAACTTCTCTAAAGGAATCTGTGTCGAGCTATGGCTATTCCAGAAGAAACTTTTCAAAAATACGTAAAGGCAGGGAGAATTGCAGCAAAAGTTCGTGAACAGATGCAACGGACAGTTTCAGAAGGCATGCGCATAATTGACATCTGCGAGAAAGCTGAATCATTAATTCGAGAAAGCAGAGGAAAGCCCGCATTTCCATGCAACGTTTCAATCAACGAGGTTGCCGCTCACTACACTTCATCTCCGCAAGATAAGAAAGCAATTCCTGAAAGCTCCATTGTTAAAGTGGACATAGGTGTACACGTTGACGGCTATATCGCTGACACCGCCGTAACGGTATGCTTTAATCCAGAATACGAGAATCTTGTGCGTGCAGCTGAAGAAGCTTTAGAAACTGCCATCAAAATGCTTCGTCCAGGATTATCTATTTCAAGATTCGGCTCAGCCGTTCAAAAATCAATTAAGATGCATGGGCTTAAACCAATTTCCAATCTGACTGGCCATCAGATAAGTCGGTATTCGCTGCATGCTGGCAAAGCTCTGCCAAATGTGTTTCACTTATCAACGTCTAGAGTGAAAGCGGGAGAAATCTACGCTGTGGAACCTTTTGTGACCATGCCTAACGCTGCTGGTAAAGTCAGAAGAGCAAAGGAAGCACATATTTTCAGGTTTATAAAACATAAATCTTTAAAAAACGAATATTCAAAGCGGCTTCTCAATTATATCGAGAAGAATTTTCGAACATTGCCCTTCTCGGAGCGTTGGCTCGAAGGATGCGTACCTACTAGCCATCATTCAGCTGCGTTTTCAGAGCTTCTCTCTTCAAAGACTTTGATGAGTTATCCCGTGTTTATCGAAGCAAGTGGAAAACCAGTGGCACAAGCAGAACATACGGTTATCATAACAAAAGACGGTTGTCACGTGTCAACCTAGTCGGGTTTATTCATTTCCTTTCTCTTTAACTACACGGTAAATTGATGCGATTACCATTTTTTCATTACATTTTGGGCAAGGTTCCACTTCTTTAAATATGTAATCTCCTCGCTGGAAATCTCGAACGTTTTTTAGCCCGCATTTTTCGCAAAGCATTGTTGCGGTTATCGGCTGAGTTTTTAAGGCAAGTCTAAAAATACTTTTTCTCGTTTGGAACAGCACGTAACCGGATAAAGCCAAGGTTGTGGCTCCTAAAATCATGTAAGTGCTGGCACTTTCAGCATCTCCGCCTAAATAGGCATTGAATCCTAGAAAAATGGAGAAAATAGACAATAGGAAGGTTACCAGCAGAATTGCGAGGAGAATTGGAGAAGTCTTTTTTTGAGTGGTAAAGGGTTCACTCATTGATTTTCACCTATTGTCCTATGCCTATTGTGTTGCCGATTCCGGCGATTATCACGTTGTCGCCTTCTTTGCTTCGCTCCAAAATCAACCGTTTGATTCGTTGAATTGCGTTGTCTATGGCATCGATGATTTCTTTTCGCATCGGCGAAACGGCGTCTCCTATATCTTCTTTGATGATGATTGCGTTAACTGGAACCTTATGTTTGAGGGCGCCTTCTTCAACTTTATATTTTTCTACTCCAGGGCCACCTATCGCGACGCCGACACCTTCGGCCACTTCGCCTGGTTTCTCTCCTTCAAGCTTTAATCCGGCATCTATGACAATAGCTAAGGCAATTTTTCCGTCGTTTTCTTCAATTATACGTTTCATTGCTTCACCAGGCTTTCCTACGTTTCCACCTGGGCCTTTGGCCTTTATGACATAAGTGGTTCGGCCTTCTATGGGTACCTTGGCCATGACCACATCTTTGGCGATTTGGGTTTTTTCATATTTACGCATTAGTGTGGCAGCCACCAGTGCGCCTGCTCCGTCGCCTATGGGTTGGCCTTGGGTGAAAGCTTTTAAGGCGCTGGCGTAGGCTTTTGCTTCGCGCATTATTAGGGGTAGTACCATTTGAAGTTGCATGATGATGTATAGGCTGAAGGTTTTTTTGCCGAGGATGTAGAAGTGTCTCATTATTTTGTAGATTATGTTTAAAGCCAATGCTGCCTCAAGCATGTTCTCCATGTTGTTTGTCTGGGTTTCATCTGCTTGAGGCGCCATGAGGCGCACGTCGTCTTTGAAGCGGAGGTCTCTCACATCCAAAAGATGTTCCAATCTCCGCATGATGCCAGAAGGGTCAAGGTCTACTGGCGCTATTGCAAAATATTCAAGAAACTGGTCAACGCGTTGTGTTGGGTCGCTTGAAGACTTACCTATTTCCTTAACAGTCGTTATAGCCTCTTTTCTGCCTTCGTCTCGCAGGAACTTTAACCGCATCAGGGAGCCTTCAACTTCTCTTAGTATAATGTACATCTGAATTCGCTGTCCATAAAACATGAACACTATGAAAAAGACGAAGAACATTAGCTGGAAAATCCAGCCTATAATGTTATCTCCTGTTGGAATCAACTGCGAAACCTGCGGCATTATCAATAGAAATCACTCTATGAAAAACTGTAAAGAGAGGGTAATAAACTTTGAGGATTTTCCCTCCACATTCAATTTCGATGTCAGATTTCAGGGTTTCAGTGGGGCTGCCAGCTTTTCCGGTTTTGCACGGCCGAAGACCGCACTACCGCCGGAAACGGAGCGCAGTTTAACTTCTGAGTTCGGAACGGGTTCAGGTGGGTCCCGCGCCCTATGGCCGGCAACCGAAATATCACGCTTTTTGGGTGCATATAAACATGACGGTGAAAATTTTCTCGAGTTTCAAGCTATTTTGCCTACCTGATTTGTGTTGCTAAGGAAAAAAATTTATTGTGCACAATAAAGTTGAGGAGTTTTATTTATGGTTCTGGAAAGCCTTATGTTTATCCTTAAACTTTAACTTCTGAAGTCGCATAGGTTCACCTGCACATCTGGAGGATATGGCTTGAAAGCTTTTCCAGAGAGCGAGTATCATGTTCCGTTCTTTGATGAAATCGGATACACTCGAAAGTTATGTCCAGTCTGTAGAGGCTATTTTTGGACCCAGAATCCAGACCAAACAACTTGTGGAGAAGCCACTCCTTATGGTTGTGCGTCTCTTACTTTCATAGATAATCCGCCGACCTGCAAGCGTTTTAGTCTTCGTGAAATGCGGGAGGCTTTTCTCTCCTTTTTTGAGAAGCAGGGTCATGAAAGAATTAAGCCTTATCCAGTTGTTGCCAGATGGAGAGACGACCTCTACCTTACCAGCGCCAGCATTGTAGACTTTCAGCCCTATGTTACGAATGGAGTTGTTCCTCCACCTGCTAATCCGCTTGTTATTAGTCAACCCTGCATTCGATTGGTTGACATAGATAACGTTGGTCCGACATTTGGACGTCACTTAACGATGTTTGAAATGGGCGGGCATCACGCCTTCAATTATCCAGACAAAGAAGTCTACTGGAAAGACCAAACTGTTCGGTATCATCACCAGTTTGTCACAAAGAAGTTAGGAGTTAAGTCGAAAGAGGTTATCTACAAAGAAGACGTGTGGTCAGGCGGAGGAAACGCCGGACCCGACCTTGAAACAATTGTTCGGGGACTTGAGCTTGCCACCTTGGTGTTCATGAAATTTAAGGTTGTTAACGGCGAATTTATTGAACTGCCCATCAGAACCGTTGACACTGGTTATGGAATTGAAAGATATGCATGGCTATCACAAGGTTCTGTGAGCTGTTTTCACGCGGTGTATGAGACACTTTTAGATGAAATTCTGGAAATGGCTGGAATAGGCCAAATCGATGGAAAACTGTTAGCAAAGGTGGCAAAAGTTTCGGGTATTATGAGCATGGAAAAAACTGCAAACCGTACAGAAGCACGACAGAAGATTGCTGAACAAGTTGACATGAGCGTTGAAGAATTAAATAAGACTCTGCTTCCCATCGAAAATGTCTTTGCGGTTGTTGACCACGCAAAATGCTTAGCCTTTATGCTTGCTGAAGGCGTGGTTCCATCAAACGTCCGTGAAGGATATTTAACCAGACTAGTGCTACGACGAACCCACCGGCTACTTAGAACGCTCAGTATAGAGGGAAAACTGCTTGACATTGTTGACATGCAGATAACGTTTTGGTCCAAAGACTACCCGCACTTAAAGGAGATGCGAGACGAAATATTGGAAATGCTCACGGTGGAGCAACAAAAGTTCAAGCAAACTCTGATTAGAGGAAGCTCTCTTGTCAGGCGAATGGCTCAGGAACTAAGAGCTAAAGAAATAACCCAAGTCCCAATAGATAAACTGATGCAACTTTACGATTCGCATGGTCTTCCGCCAGAAGTGGTGGCAGAAACAGCCAAAGAAGAGGGCATCACGGTTCACCTGCCCGAAGACTTCTACGGGATGATAGCCAAAAACCACATTCAAGCACCTGTCAAAGAAGCAGAAACCCCCCTCAAGGATCTGGAGCCCCAACTTTCAGATCTTCCGCCAACAAGAATGCTCTACTACGAGGATTCATACCTGCGCGAATTTGAAGCCCGTGTCCTCCAAGTGCTAGACGACAAGTACGTGGTACTTGACCAAACAGCCTTCTACCCTGAGGGGGGAGGACAATCCCCCGACCTGGGTTTCCTAAAGTTTAACGGTGGACAAACTGAAGTTATAGACGTTCAAAAAGTCGGCAACGTAATTGTTCACGTTGTTAAAGGTATTGTTCCTCAGCAAGGAAATGTGGTAGCTGGAACCGTAGACTGGGAGCGAAGAAACAGCCTAATGAAGCATCACACGGCGACTCATGTTCTCATGGGCGCCGCAAGGCGAGTCCTAGGGCAACATGTTTGGCAGGCAGGCGCCCAAAAAGACATAGACAGATCTCGACTCGACTTCTCCCACTTCAGAAGATTAACCCTCGAAGAAATACACAAGATCGAAGAGTTGGCCAATAAGGCTGTGGCAAGCAACATTCCGGTTGAAACCTCATTTAAACCCCGAACAGAGGCAGAAAAACGATACGGTTTCCGCCTTTACCAAGGTGGAGTTGTACCCGGCAAGGAAATCCGCGTTGTAAACATCAAAGGTTGGGATGTTGAAGCTTGCGGAGGAACCCATGTGAAAAACACGGGTGAAATTGGGTTTATTAAAATCTTTCACTCGGAGCGCATTCAGGACGGTGTAGAAAGAATTGTTTTCAGCGCTGGTCTCCCAGCCTTAAGGGCGGTTCAGCAGAAAGAAGCGTTGCTTTGGAAAATTGCGGAAAAATTGAATGCTCCTCTCGAAAAGCTTGAAGCCACAGCCGAGCGTGTTGTTACAGAGTGGAAGCAAACTCGAAAGGAAAGAGAGCATCTCATCAAAGAACTTGCGAAGTACAAGGCCAAAGAATATCTTAAAGCTGCTAAAAAAGTCGCAGGAATAAATATCGTAACTAAATCTGCTGGAGAAGTAGCTGACCTTCGTACTTTAATCGACACAAGCAGCCTCATGACTCGTTTGGAACCAAGTACAATATCTGTGCTCGGTGGTATTGTTGATGGTAATCCCAGAATAGTCGTAAAAGTGGGACCTGGTGCAATCGACGTCGCCAACGCACAACAAATTGCAGAATCATCGGCTTCTGTACTGGGCGGAAGCGGTAGTGGCAGACGCGACTTTGCACAAGGAGGAGGGACCCGTAAAGAAAAGCTCTCAGAAGCTCTCCAGAAAGCTGAAGAAGTCATAAGGAAGCAATTAAAAGCCAAGAAATGAACCGCTATAACGTAAAGAATTAAAGTAAGTTCTGCCATTTAGTTGTTGGTGCTACAAATGAGGGATCGATACCTCAATAGTTGACAAAACATTTAATAGCACATTGCCCAATCCAGAAACCCTTATGGAATTTTTAAAGCAGATCGAACGCAAATGGCAGAAAAAATGGGAAGAAGTCAGAATCTTCGAGACCATCCCAGATCCAAACAAGCCGAAATTTTTTATCACCGTTGCCTATCCGTATCCTAACTCTCCTCAACACATAGGCCACGGCAGAACCTACACACTAGCCGACGTACACGCGCGATACATGCGCATGCGAGGCTACAATGTGCTATTGCCAATGGCTTTCCACTACACTGGAACACCAGTCTTGGCTATGTCGAAACGTTTAGCCGCCAACGATGAAGACTTAATCGACACATTTGTGCGAATCTATAAAGTGCCTAAGAAGCTCTTGAAAAGTTTCTATGACCCCCTCAACATGGCGCGATATTTTCACGAAGAAATCAAGGCTGGAATGAAAGAAATAGGCTATTCCATAGACTGGAGACGAGAATTCACAACTATAGATCCCCAATATAACCGCTTCATCGAATGGCAATTTGAGAAACTACGGCAAAATGGCTACGTTTCCCAAGGAAGTCATCCCGTGGGGTGGTGTCCAAACGAAGGCAACCCTGTGGGGCAACATGACACGCAGGACGATGTGGAACCAGAAATCGAAGAGTTCACGCTTATCAAATTCCAATACAACGAATGGATTTTGCCCACTGCCACTCTACGTCCAGAAACAATCTTTGGCGTAACCAACATATGGTTAAATCCAAAGGTCGAATATGTAAAGGCGAAAGTAGACAACGAACAATGGATCGTTAGCAAAGAAAGTGTTGAAAAGCTACGCTATCTAAACCGAAAAGTCGAAGTTGTCGAAACCTTCAATGGAAGCCAACTGATAGGAAAACACGTTAAGAATCCAGCAACCAACCAAGAAATCCTAATTCTACCAGCCGAATTTGTCGACCCAAAAAACGCAACTGGCGTAGTCATGTCCGTTCCTGGACATGCACCCTACGATTACGTCGCGTTAGAAAACTTAAGCAAGGCAGAAGTGCAGCTGAAAGAGTTCGGATTAACTCCAGAAATTGTCGTTGCCATAGAACCAATTTCTATAATCGCAGTTTCAGAGTATGGTGAAATTCCAGCAGGCGATGTTGTTAAAAAAATGGGCATTGTAAGTCAGCTGGACCCTAAACTGGAAGATGCAACAAAAGAAGTTTATAGGCATGAATTTCACACTGGCAAGATGAAGCCTAACACCGGTAAGTATGCTGGTCTTACGGTTGCTGAAGCCAAAGACAAGGTTAAAGAAGACTTAGTCGAGGAAGACAGAGCAGAAACTATGTATGAACTCATGAACAAGCCAGTTTTCTGCAGATGCGGAACCGAATGTATTGTCAAAATCTTTGAAGACCAATGGTTTATCGATTACCGAAAACCCGAATGGAAAAAACTGACACATGAATGGCTTGACAAAATGCGAATCTTTCCAGAAGAACTACGTGCAGAGTTCAACTATGTCATTGATTGGCTACATGAGAAAGCATGCGCCAGAAAGTCTGGAATGGGCACTAGACTGCCATGGGACCCGGAATGGATAATTGAGTCGCTGTCCGACTCCGTCATTTACATGGCATACTACACGATAGTCCGCAGATTAAAAGAACACAACATACGACCAGACCAGTTAACCGACGCTGTTTTCGACTACGTATTTCTAGGCATAGGAAAGGTCAACGAAGTAGCAGAAAGAGCAGGCTTAGAACCAAGCGTCTTGGAGCAAATGCGAGAAGAATTTTCTTACTTCTATCCCCTAGACAGCCGCCACTCTGGGCGCGACCTAGTTCCCAACCATTTAACCTTCATGATTTTCAATCACATCGCCATCTTTCCAGAAGAACTGTGGCCCCGCCAAATAGCGGTCAACGGCAGCGTGCTAATGGAAGGCCAAAAAATGAGCAAGTCTTACGGTAATATTATTCCCTTGCGAGAAGCCATTGAGATGTTTGGAGCAGACCCCTTAAGGTTGGCGGTTTTGGCCACAGCAGAACTGTTGCAAGATGCCGATTTCAGTCCAACTTTGGCAAAATCTATGCAGGGCAGGCTGGAACGTCTCTACCGATTTGCGGTTGAAACCACAAAAATGAAAGCGAGCGAAACTGCAGAGGCTCCGGTCTTGACTACAACTGACAGGTGGATGCTTAGCCGACTGCAGTATCACATAGGAAGAGCGACCGAATCCATGGACAAACTTGCTGTGCGTAAGGCAATTCACAGCGGTCTATACGAATTAGAACAAGACTTTCAGTGGTACCTACGTCGAATAGCTGAAGAAAGAGAAAGCCTCAAAAAGAAAGCAGCGACAGTCGAGGTGTTCAGCGAAGTTTTAGACGCTCAGGTGAGAATGCTTGCTCCAGTAACTCCGCATATATGCGAAGAAATATGGGAGAAAATGGGCAGAGAAGACTTTGTTTCCTTGGCTGCTTGGCCAAAACCAGACGAGTCAAAGGTTGACGTCTCTGCAGAGGAAAACGAAGCCTTAATACGAAATATGTTAGAAGACACGTTGAACATTTTCAAGGCTACAAGCATTACACCAAAGAAAATATGTTATTACACTGCAGCGTCATGGAAGTGGAAAGGGTATCTGAAGGCATTGGAAAAGTCGGTTTCTGCTAAAATTGTCCAAAGCGAACTAATGAGGGAACTGATGAAAGATGCTGACATGAAAAAGGTATCTAAGCATGTTGCAAAATTTGTGGATCAGATTATCGATGAAGTCAATCGGATGCCAAATGAAAAAAAGCGTAGGCAACTAAAGGTTGGAATCATGGACGAGAATAATGCATTGAAAGAGGCTGAAACTTTCTTCAAACGAGAGTTTAATGCAGAGATCTGTGTTTACAATGAAGAAGACCCTGATTGCTATGATCCGAGGAAAAGGGCTCAGCTGGCTAGACCTTACCGCCCAGCCATTTACGTTGAATAAACCTTTCGATGTTAAAATATGGAGAAACTAGAAAAATCTACGAGTTAATCTAAATTTTTACTATTCACAATTATTCCGCTCCATTTTTCGAAAGCCTTAAAGCCATAAATGAAACAACAAGATAGCTCTGTTTCTAAGCTAAGTAAATGAAAGAATTATATCTCAGCTATCCCAAGACTATCGCGGTTCATTAAAAATGGGCCCGTGGCGCAGCTTGGATAGCGCGTCGGCCTTCTAAGCAAGACGAAGCAAGCCGGAGATCCGGGGTTCAAATCCCCGCGGGCCCGCTTTTCCCACAGGTCTCTTTATGGTTTCTCCCGTTTTTGTAGATTTTAATGAAAAGTTATAAATCCTCGAAGATAAAATACAATTACTGCTCTTTAAGATTGCTACGTTGTTGTATAAATGAGATGGTGTTATGAGTACCCATGCGGAAGACCTTAAATTGCGGTTGATGACAATCGAGCTGCTTCGAACAGCGAAGAAGCAGTATACGTATCGAGAGTTGTCAAGCAAGACGGGCTTGCCCGTAACCGTTCTAAGTCGTTATGCTAAGGGTCACGTTTTGCCTAACACTGAACGTGCCCGCCTTTTGTGGGGAACCTTATCCAAGATGGTTGGTTTGCATGTGGAGTTGAGACGTAGGATAGTATTCAACAAGGATGGCTACTTTGACAATACTAACATTATAGGCGACTTCAATCTTTTGAGACAGGCGGCGCATTATGCTCTTGCAACCTTTGCGGGAAAACGTGTAACCAAGGTTTTTACAGCGGCAGTTGATGGCATACCCCTCGCTACCATGGTGGCTAACTCGCTTGGCGTCAACTTAGTAATCGCAAAAAGGAACAAAGAGGTGGGAGTGCCCACTTTCTTAGAAGAAACTTATGTGTTAAGAGATTCAGGCATAACTATGACTCTTTACCTGCCTAAAGATGCAATAAAGAGGAGAGACAGCATACTCATCGTAGACGATATGATTAAGACCGGGGAAACTCAAGCCGCACTTGTTAATCTTGTTCATAAAGCAAAAGCTGAAATCTCTGGGGTTTATGCGCTTATTGCGGTTGGCAACGAATGGCAGAAGAAGATAAGTCTCCCCAGAGGTTGTCCCGTTGAAGTTGTAACCAAGCTGCACTCAAGAGAGAAGAGCTAGTCGAACTGTTCAAAACCGCGTTATTTGCGCATACGACGCCTCTCTTTTCTGCGAAGATCCTTGCCATAACGTAACAAGGCTGTTTCAAAATTCACGAAGGCTTTTCCAGCAATCTTGTTTTGTGTCCAGAAGGCTTTCAGTTCTCTTAATGCTTGTTCTGGATTTTCCGTCTTTATGATTCCTAGTCTTTGGGCTACTAAAATGACAAGCGGAGTGGGTTTCGGGTCTGCTTTGCGCCATACACCTCGTAGGTCGCGTAGGAAAATGCTGACGGTTACCTCTCCTATGCCCTTTCCTAGCTCTTTTAGTCGCTTTTCTAGGTCAAGGGAGTCTGCTGCGTCGTCGTGAAGTTTGTTTAGGCTTCCTCCATATTTTGTGTTGAGGTTTCCCATGACTTCTAAGAGTTTGGTGGCTGTTTTGAAGTCGTAGCGCGTGTAGCTTCCTTCGTCGAGTATTTCGACCAGTCCGTTCCAACCTGTCTCAAGAATCTTGTTTGGCGCATGCACTGCATGCTTCTCAAAGCATCTGTAGGTCTTAATCACAGAGGTCTCGGTTATGGGTGCGCCAAACAGAACTGATGCCAGAAACCATTTGAAAATCTCCTTGTCGTCTTTGCCGACTAGGTTAATCTTCAAAACTTTAGAGTACCTCTCGCCAAGATTTGTAACTAGGGATTCTAGAGCTTTCTTCTCCATAATAAATCACATCGCGAAGACAAAATTCATAGATAAAAAGGTCCTATAAAGAAGTTTTAGCGGAGGCTTCAAGACGAGAACCATAAAATGGAAAAACGGCGTTGTCACAACAATAGACCAAACCAAACTGCCCAGCAAAGTTGCTTTCCTGAAAATGAAAGAATGCCGCCAAGTAGCTTCTGCGATCATAGACATGAAAATCCGAGGAGCCCCTCTCATAGGAGTAGCCGCAGCCTACGCGCTGGCTCTCACAGCCCACTACTCAAAAGCAAAAACCAAAAAAGAACTAATAAAAGAAATCGAAAAATCAGCAAGTCTTCTAAAGAAAACGAGACCAACCGCTGTGAACCTTTTCTGGGCATTAACCCGAGTAACGCGCAAAGCCCGCGAAACCAAAGGCACCACAAAGACAGTGACTAAGGCTGTAGTTGAAGAAGCTAACAAAATGGCAGATGAAGACGTAGAAACCAACCGCAAAATGGGTGAACACGGCTCTGCTCTGCTCAACGACGGCGACAGCATTCTAACTCACTGCAACGCTGGAAGTTTAGCCACTGTTGACTATGGCACCGCACTAGGAGTTATACGCGTAGCATGGGAACAAGGCAAAAAAGTTAACGTGATTGCAACGGAAACGAGACCTAAACTGCAAGGCGCAAGACTCACAGCCTACGAGTTAAAGCGCGACGGTATACCTGTCACCTTGATTACAGACGGCATGGTTGGTCACGTTATGCAAAAGCGGCTTGTTAACAAGGTCATTGTAGGCGCAGACAGAATAGTTCGAGACGCGGTAATTAACAAAATCGGTACTTTCGGAATCGCCGTGCTAGCCCATGAGCACGAAATTCCGTTTTATGTAGCCGCACCCACTTCTACCTTCGACTTGACTCACTCAGCCAGCGAAGTTGTCATCGAAGAAAGAAAGCCAGAGGAGGTTACACATTTTGGCACTCAAAAAATCGCTCCAAACGGAGTAAAGGTGCTTAACCCCGCGTTTGACATCACTCCTATGCGTTATGTGACCGCTATCATCTGCGAAACAGGAGTCTTAACTCCAAAAGATTTGGAGATACATGCCAAATGAAAAACACAAAGCCGAGAGAGGTTTCAAAAGAGGCTGCTAGACGGTTCCTCATTTTGAGACAAAGTTTTCTTCAAAGAAAAAGAGGTAAAAACGGAGCGTTAGAAGCAATTAAAAGACTTGAATGTGCCCAAAAAGACCCAATTAATGTTGTACATCACAACCAGCACTTGGTCCTTCACAGCAGAGTTGTTGATTACAAGCCTTCTTACTTGGACGAGTTGCTTTACAAAGACAGGCACGTGTTCGAGTATTGGTGCAATGAAAAATCCATAATCCCGGTTGAAGATTTCCCCTACTTTCGCTACCGAATGCAAAATCCATCACAGTTTCATTCTCCCTTTTATGAACGCATCAAGGCCAGAAGAAAGGAATTGAAAGATGAAATCTCTCATGTTCTGTCGGAAATCAGAAAGCATGGACCACTCTCTGCGCAAGAAGTTCAGCAGAAGTTAAAGATTAAGGGCAAGGTGGCAACTAGGGTTTTGAACCTACTCTGGGACTGCGGCGACCTTATGATTCATCACTTAGAAGGAAACAGACGATATTACGACCTAACAGAGCGTGTGCTTCCACCAGATATCGATGTGAAGACTCTTAGCAAAGAAGAGTACGAACGATTCATGATTCAGAAATACATGAGAGCCTACGGACTCATCGACACACGCAACTGGAGGTTTGGCTGGCTGCCATTAAAAGCTTCTCAAAGAAAAACCATAGTCAAAGAAATGGTTGAAGACAATAGGCTGTGTCCAGTTAAGATTGAAGGCGTTAAGCACGTATACTATGTTTTGGAGGAACATTTGAGTCTTCTTGAAAATTCTGATACGTCAACAAGCGAGAAGGTTCATTTCGTTGCACCATTAGACAATCTTTTATGGAATCGCCGAATGATTTCCGAAATCTTCGACTTCAACTATGCTTGGGAAGTGTACAAGGTTCCAGAGAAGAGAGTGTACGGCTATTATGTTATGCCACTTCTGCATGGCACACGCTTTATCGGAAGACTCGACCCAAAGCTTGACAGAAAAAACAAGA
>Ga0224501_10002872_pt1 | contig 13567 bp, 9 predicted proteins | sample SF_Oct11_sed_USG_4_FD_169105 | JGI IMG/M metagenome (GOLD analysis project Ga0224501, IMG submission 169105) | Sediment microbial communities from San Francisco Bay, California, United States - SF_Oct11_sed_USGS_8_1 | ecosystem: Environmental > Aquatic > Marine > Sediment | place: USA...
CAAATTCAGCTCTATTAGTATCTGAAGCCAAGCTTAAACCATTGTTCCTCTTTTCTGGTGATAGCCAGTCGTTCTTAGAAGACGGTGGCGTAGCTTCAAGTGGGCTACGTGGTCTGGGCATGGTCGACAGATAGTGACTATGCCGATGACGAGCAGCATTCTACTTAGGGTTTCCCCTGTCCCAGTATAAAGCATTACTCCCCAAACTGACTGACTAGTTCTGGAAATCTGGTAACTATTGTGATTGGCTTTATGAGACCAGCCAATTTTTACAGTTTTTTTAGATTCCAAAATTTTGAATACTTTGATCCGCTTTCTGGCAGAAGGTTGACTATGATACGGCTTGGTAGTTAGGTATTTCAACTATTATTACACTTCACAGCAATGAAAACATATGAAGCAAATAATACTATCTCACGCCCGCCTAATATTATTGATATTTCGCATGGCTGGCTCAAATGTACGCATTATTTCCTTGAGATAGAGTCACCAAGACTAAATACTTGATACACACAGTTTATTCTCCAGCTACTGTCTTCATCAGGGATGAAGTGGTGCTCAGCGGGTAGCGAGCTGGGCTTAGGATCAGACATTCCTCGGTTTCAATTCCCAGTTTGGGCACTGCCTTGGTTTTTAACCCTCTGCGGTGTAAAGAATAGATCAGCCGCCTCTCTAGGCCGTCTCTAGGCGGCAAGCTATGGACCATCCTAGGAACAAGCCTATGGGTTAGTGAGGCTATCCATGTAGAAGAAGATCAGCTCTAGTCTATTTGTCAATTCAGTTAGTCAAATCAGACCTTCAGTTCTGGTTAAACTTACCATAGCCAATAGAAAGAAGCAGGAGAAGATAAAGCATGTTGGTAAATTCGTATAAATGGCTTCTTAGACATTTGGCCATCACAATCACTGTAGCGGATGACTCCCAGGAGGACAGCAGAGTATCACATCACGCTGTAAACAGATAACTGGTATAACTAGGTATGAAAACTGAGTCAGAACCGCTCATCCGTGAAGCTAAGCATGATTAGTGTCAATCCTGGATATGGAAACCGCTGCGTATTCGGTTTATCTGCACGTTTCCCTATATACACTAGGCCATAGAGTTATCCTCCCTAACTCTATGCGTTCGGCAGTTAACCTGACCCGCTACACGATATCTGTTTATTTACACCTGATATTCTCCCCAAACCATGTAACACTCGATCACTGTTTTATATGTTCTTATTTTCTAGGTTCTAAAAAGACTTCCCACTCACTACTGAGTATGGGGGTAATCTGCCAAGGCAGATAACAGCTGGGAACGAGGGGAGTTTATAGTGGAAGTTAGCTTGCCCGGGCCAACTCACACTGCCAAGGCATCCGCTAATTCAGTGTGGAACACCAGCTACGAGACTGAACGGATGGTCCTGGGAGGTTGACGGTCGGTCAACCTAAGCCATTTGTTTACACTTCACCCGCCAAAATTCGGCTGCTCTTAACGAAAAGAGAGAGGAGGATCTTTTACAACCGTGGAGTGATTTTGACCGTAATCCATGGGTTGGGACCTCTATTTTTTTAGTGGTGATCCGAACCCACACTAGCAATTTGGAGTAAGAGGCTTGCTAAAGGCCCATACCAGAAAAACACCCCGCTGGCAGTGGGGCTCGAACCTGCAATTCTTAGATTGCAGATCTAAACTTTTACCAGCCGAGCTATCCTGGCCCCTAGGCTGAAAAGACTACCATACCCGACAACACTAATGCTTTCTTCAAATTTGTAACCATTAACCAAACATAAAAAGATTGTTGATTATACACATGAGAAGCACTACTCAACAGACATGTTAGTACTAACCATGCATATAGTAGCGCCTTGTCGAGGTACTTTTTATACGATCTTTACTGGTCTCACTAGCCACTGTGTATCACATTGAGTCTCGAGGGTGTACTGAACGATAACTGATAGGAGGCCCAACTACTAGTCATTGACTACTGGCATTGCTACCACTACAGGTACCCGCCATCCACAGAAGATAACAGCGACCAAAGGTTAATAATTCACATCAGTCCTTATTATCTAGGGAAGTCTAGTGTCCCAGTATAACCGAATACACAAACAGTCGTTTTTAACATCAAACCATTTTCTGCTATCGATATTTAATCCTTCAACACGGCCAATAATTTTGAATATTTTTATTACAAAATCAGACTTGAATACGAAAATAAAATAAAAGCTTTGACTATGAGATTCACTCTGAATAGAGAAATAATTACTAAAAAGATTGTCTAATAACCGCAGACATCTTTAATCTGTTACTGAGCAAGAAATGGGAGAGTGTTCTGAATCGAAGAGAGCTTCAGCTCCGTCCAGACTCGAAGCTATATACTCAGCTATACTGCTATCCAATACCCTACAATAATAATAATAGTAATAATGTTAGTGACAATAATAACAATAACAATAATAAGTAAAAAGATAAACCATTTTGGTTACAATAATGATGTCAATTATTATTTTCCATCATTGCGATTTCAAGAATTGACAAGAATGCTGGTTACAGCATAAATTAGAGAAAATATCCCCTAGCTCTGTGAGACAATTACATCACAGAATTGATCCGTAGACGTATGCAAGTTGTTCAGTGGTTGAACATGCACCTGTCATCCGATCTTTCAGTCAGCTGACAGAATTAGAACGGAACCCCGTTGCACGTATTGCAAACACTCATTGTGGGCGACTAGCGACTAAGGTATGGCACAGCGTTTTACATCGTAAACTCACTACACAACACAGAACTAACCTGACATTGGCTGACATGTGCTCCTCACCCCCACTGATGGTCATCTCCATCTCGATGTCAAGCACCTGCCCGTATGGTATCAGTATCTCCTCGAGCATGCTACGCGTGACACCTGTTGGCAGGTTGGTGAGCCGTACCTCTGTGGCATCACTGTGAAATCAGAAAACATAATGATGAATAACACAGAATAAAACATAAAATGCATCAATTGCAAACAAAAACACAATAATAATTTTGCTTATAACTACTCTGATCGGCACATTATATATAAAACCAAAAATTTAATGTTGGTTCCCCAGGGAAATTCGGGGGGGGGGGGATTGGGACTATGGGAACATTCACTGAACCAGTAGCATATAACCGTTTGGCGTTCGGTATCATCAGATTTGAGCAAACCAACCTTGTGTCAGCAAAATCAGTCTCTGGGTCACCGTTGAGCTCCGGGCAAGCTAGCCCGGAGACAGCTGGTGGTAACCTGCAATGGCAAACTATCCATGACCTGAGCTGCTCCACACAAGACCATATCATCCGGTCAATGGTATTGGTACATGTCACATAACCAGTAGCAGAGTAGAAACACCCAGACTGTAAGCCTTACTTATAAAACTGATAAACTGATTACGCAGTTGAGCCGGACTCAAGCAACAAGCCTGAAATTCCCTTTAGATATTTGCTTGTTTGACACTTGTCATCCGTCACTGTTAGGAGATCGTGGTGCACTTTCTAGTGAAGCTACAGGCCTGGCCAGTGCTGCCATATTGTCAGTTGACTATTCTCAGGCCCAACTCCACTCTAGCAGGGTGCTTGTTAACTCAACATGAAGCACTGCGTTACAAGACTGCGCGAATAATCCAGAGAAGTTGACAACCTAAGCCATCTGTTTACGCATCACCTGCCGAGAATCAAGCTTCTTGAAGGTGTGTTTTTAATAACTGCAGAGCAGCCTTGACCCCTATCTTTTGGTTGGCACCTCAATTATTTATGTCTTGGTTATCCGAAGCCACCCTAGCAGATTGGAGAGAGAGGCTTGCTAAGGGCCTGTATCAAGCACTAATATTGCAGATGCTCGTTTATACTGGCTTAGCTTCCCTGCCCTCATGATTGGTCCAATGGTCTAAAAACTCTACTGCTCTCACTTTTATAACTCACCCAACATCGGACTGAAGTTGCTCGAGAAAGTCTGGTGCAATTTCATTGAACATTATGGCATCAAAGAGAGAGTCGACCTCCTGCTGAATGTCAAGGCCACTGCTCTGGGCTATCTCCAAGGCCGTACCATACTCCGAAGGAGAGCTGGACCCAGACAGCTGGTCTGTGACTGATAGTGAGTCTGTAGTTGAATATTGTTCGGTCACAGAGGTCTCTGAAACTCGTTGTATGTCTGTAATAGAAGGCGTATCTCTGGCAGGAGGCGTGTCTGTGATTGGAGTTCTGTTTATGTCCGCGACTGTATCTGTGACTGTATCTGTGACTGTATCTGTGACTAGAGGTCCCTCTGTGGTTGAATGAGTCTCCATGGCTGAAGATGTGACTGGTCGCTCTGTGACTGTGTCTGCTGTAGAAGAAGGGGGTGTGTCTGACACAGAGCCAGGTGAATCAGTTACAGCAGAAGTTGAACTCTTCACTGATGTCACATCTGACTGCTTCACCTCTGGTCGGATATCCTTAGAAGAAACTATAAAGGAGTTATTTAAATTAGTTGAGGAGAGACAATCTCATTGGCTCCTGGCAATAGGTTAGAAAAAGTATCCATGTACAGAACATACCAGAGAGGCATGATCGTTCAGCAGGCTGGGGGAGTTTTTTTAATTCCTCAGTGTGATTGTCTCTAGGAGTTGTGGGCTTCTTTCGGCTAGGCAGGTACTTTGGTAAAGCATACTGCTTCAATCTCCCAGGAGCGAAAACGCTCTCACTAGTGATGGGTCCCGAAGCAGGTCTCTCCCACTCCTAAAACAGTGAGCTTTTATTATTCATGATTGTGAGTGATAGGTCTGATGATACTACCAATATTCTAACCCGGCTGATTACTGCTCACAGCATTCATAGCAAAATGGTAGAACTCACAGTTCTACCATTTTGCTATGAATGCTGTGAGCAGTAACCTGCTTCATTTCGTCTTACCTCTGGTAAGGCCTTTCTGCCCACCTCCTGGGTTTTGGCTCTCTCCGCCATAGCTCGTAACTGTGTGGCCCGACCTAACCCAGGTTTACTGGCCCGTACTGTCTACAATGACCAAAAGGATTAACCTCATTATATACTCATAGAAAAACTCAATCAATGTCATTTGAAAGATGCTTACATTTACACAGAATATTTACTACATCAACCATATTTGATTTTTGTGTAAAAGAAATTCAGCTGGTAACTTGCGCCAGTTTAGTTCAATGAGAACGACTAGTCCAAATCCGACAAATCAACCATCAACCATACTGGTGAATGGGTTGGAGGAGGCCTTGCCTGCAGGGCATCCATTGAATGTCGGTTACTCCAGACTGTGCGTTTTGTGAGCAACGATGAGTTGATTCTTCATTCAGCCATTGTCTGTCTGTGGTTGGACATAGGCGTACCTACTCGATGTCCACAGGTTGAGTGGTGTCATTGATTACGGAGCCAATTTCTGTCACGCTGGCTCAGGTCAGGTTGGCAGAGTGTGACCAGCCGGGAAAAATCCCTGGCTGATCACAATTCACATTATCATGCTACCAGCGAGTAACTAACTAAGCATAAATACACTAAGCAAGCAATCCACAGATAATATAATTACTCAATCGCTGACTGCCTGACTCAGTTGAGTCAGAGTCAGACTCCGAGTGAGCGAGTGTATCAGTATCACCCACTCAGACTCGGAGTCAGTCTCACTCAGTCACACTCACTGCCATTCACTGGATGATTCAGAGTCGCTTTCGTCTATAGCGGCTTACTCAGTGACTGTGACTCACAGTCACAGTGAGTAAGTAACTGAGTCAGTGAGTGAATTGACACGACTGACTCACAGTCACAGTCAGTGTCACACTCGTCACAGTGACGAGTGAGTGTGAGTGTGACTGTGAGTCAGTCGTGTCAACTCACTCAGCTACCGAGCTAGTGGTAGTATGAAAAGTAACACTGACTAGTAGTAGTAAATAACTAACTCAGCGAGTTACTTACTTATAGTTATAAGTTAGTATTTACTTAGTAATTTAAGTTAGCTAAGTTACTAACTTAACTAACTTAAATTAGTTAGTATCGCCTATCGGCTATCGCCATCGGCCACTCACCTCCATGAAAGCCAGAGGCAGTTGTTTGTGCATGTAGTTGTGCGTGTTTAATTTGGGTATCCCCCGACCTCTAACGTTACATGGCCTACTAGTGGCTTGGCGATTCTCTGTGGGGGTTAGAAAAGCTTCTGAATTGCTTAAAAGAGCAAAGCCCGGGTTTAAATCCATGTTTCACGTTGTCGAGATACTCAAATGAGGGCTCTGGGAAATCCCATTCTTAGAGGTCTTTGTATAACCGGGCATTCTGGGAAAGGCTATGTATTCAACGGAAATTACGTCCAATATTTACTAACATATGAAAAACGTGACTTCGAGGCTGATGCAAGTCGCGAATCCACGTTTGACCCATCGATTTGCTGTTTATTTTGTTTGGGAGACGTGTCCCAAATCAAGGGTGACGTGTAACTGACAGTATAAAAGGAGGATGAAGCAGCACTCCGCAACATATCATAAAGGTAGGAGGATCAGGAGGAGAACAATTAAGATTCAGTCGACGTAACTCATCATCTCCGCGATCTATAACATCGACCCAGCCATGAGGTTCTTCATACATGTTACTCTGCTTGTGGTTGTGTTGGGACTCTCTGGAGCGAATGGCTTATTTAGGTGAGTGCTCAGTCAGTTATACTCATAGTTTGTATTCAACCTGCTTTTAGTTTTACCTCAGCAATTTACTGACGACCGTTCATGTGTTTCCTTTTTATAGGATGTATGACCGGCCATTATGGGCAATGACACCAGGGTGGAGTGGATTCCATGCCAGCGACTCACTTTTCGCAGATTTCTTTGAGGATCCGTGGTTCGCCATAAACTCCCCGTGGTCTCACCGAATTAGTGCTCAGGTAAGTTTGTAAATAACTCCAACTGGTCTTCAGATCAAACCTTCGGCAGTGTTAATAGCTGCATGCGCGAGCCTGAGTGGAAAACAAGACCCATTAGGAGAGAAATGGTAAACAAAACCAGACTGTCAGAGCGATATTGTTTTCTGGAATGTTCTGGCGTGTTTGCCGATGTTTCACTTCTCAGTGCCAGCTTTACAACAATTATTTGAGCTGCAGGAGTCATGGACTTTTAAAGCGTACCAAAACTTTTACTCGGTCTTGGATTCTCCGCAGTCTGGCGTTGGTATTGCGAGGCTTATACTACTATTTTTGGCAGGATTTGGTTGTAGGTGGCCCTCTACCTGTGACTGCCGTTTAAGCCACAAAACTGCTAAGCCACAAAACTGCGCAAAATCATTTACATTCATTCCCGGTCGGGTCGATGTCCGTATACCCAACGTAACCCTCAATTGGTTGCTTATATCTAAAACCCACTGTAGAATCAAATAAAATTGTAGAATCGCAGATCATGCCAAGACAGATATGGGGATCTGGAACATAGATGGCAGAGTGATAACCGTCTATCACAGGTAGGTCCTGAGTCTCCTTATGCTGACAATGTCATGTGGGTTTACTGCAGTCATAACAGTCAGTGCGGACAGCTCATAAGGGTCAACATTTTTTAATTATTTTGCTAATGTATGATGTGTATGTTTTAGGATGCATTGGAAAATTCTCAAGAAAAACCTCAGGAAGATATGGCTGGGAGTCCGAGACTGTATGAGGATGCCAGGAATGAGAGACTCCATGAAGAGCAGGCCAGGAATCAGAGACTCCGTGAAGAGCAGGCCAGGAATCAGAGACTCCGTGAAGAGCAGGCCAGGAATCAGAGACTCCGTGAAGAGGAGGCCAGGAATCAGAGACTCCGTGAAGAGCAGGCCAGGAATGAGAGACTCCGTGAAGAGCAGGCCAGGAATGAAAGACTTCGCGAAGAAGCCATGAGAGTAAAAATGGAGGAGAAAGTCAGACATAGAGAAAAGGAAGCGAGGATGGAGAGAAATAGAGAGGAGGAGGCCAAGGCGCAGACACGCCGCCAGCAGAGGGAAGAGGAGAGAAAAGTGGCAAAGGAGAGGTAAGATCTTTCTATTCCTGATGAGCAATTGATATCCATTTTTGTCTTGCACAAGGTATTTGGTGCATAGTACAATAATTGTAATAACTGTAATTAATGGATGGTTTCTTTCGTTGTAGTTATCGCCAGGACTCCGTTCAGCAGCATACGGTGTTAACCTACGATGCCAAGGGCTATGATCCCGATGACCTGTCAGTGGTTGTACGCAAGGGTCAAATCCAGGTCACAGGTCATCACATTTGCAGCTGTGATGAGAACTGCATTAATCGGGAGTTCGCTCGATCGTATGAAATGCCGCAGCACATTTCCGTCTCAAGTTTACGCGCTACGCTAGACAACCAAGGTCAACTTAAGGTTGCCGGAAGCATTAGGAGAAGGGGCGATGCTATCACACAGACCGAGGTCAAGGTTATGGGTTTGGGAATCCCACAGAAACGCAGCGAAGAGAGCTTACGACAGTGCCTGAACAAGAAAGGAGGAATCAAACTGAAGAAAGTACGCAAAGACACTGGATTAGAAGTTGATCAGGACTATTTGTTTGACCACGAGGTGTACCACTCCAGTCATGTGAATGAAATGGATGATGATGTATCGCTAGAAGTGGAGTATTAATCTAGGACATTCCATACCGATCTCTTTCCTGTAAATAGCTTTTTTTATGTTCAATGTAAGTTTTGCAGTGGCAGCAGTTTGATCACATATATGTGGCATAATATACCTTTATTTTTACCATGTTATAGTTTTTGTTGGGAGAAATAAAGTAATTTCAGATCAATTCAAACCTCTACACGCTCAATGAGACTAGAAGAAGGCAGTGATCAGGGTAGGCTCCATAAATTCAAATCTGTGCTGTCATTTGTTCGCTCACCTATGCTTGCATCAACAAACTGTGAGAGTTGTCTTGCCTCATATGTGAGCCATGGTAAAAGACAAGTGACTTAGCTCCTCGGCATGTGGCGGGGCTATCCCAACTCCTAGAGTTATCCTCCTCTACCTATGCCCCAATTCAGCACATGCCGAAATAAAAGGCTCCTTTATATAATTCAACAACAACTAAATGTGAGTTGTCACCTCATTATTGAGCCACAGTGATAGGAGATTTGGCTCTTCGGCATATGGTGGGGCTCGCCCAACCCCTGCGAAATACCCTAGTCGCCTAGAGTCAGGTCAACTGCATGATGTTTGTCTTTCACTTCAGAAGACCAAGCACTTCATCCCGTGATCGGATACCGATCAGTGATAACTGACTATAAGAGACTGATTTCTTTGTCTTGATAAAAAAAGTAAAAAGTCCCCCTGAGGGGCGCTTTTTAGCTCAAACAAACAAAGTCTTAAACAAACAATCCCAAAAAACTTCTCTGACAGTCTCCCTCAGGGGGACTGTTTACTTTTTTTTTTATCAAGACAAAGAAATCAGTCTATTATAGTCAGTTATCACAGAGTCACAGTAATAGGTAGGTGTTATGGCTCTTCGTCATGTGGCGGGGCTGGCCCCAACCGGGACATACCGAAAAGTGAGTTTACATAGCTCACACAGGACTAGACCAAAAGTGTGAGAGGCTTCACAGACCATTGCGTAACACCCAAATGGTCCGGGTTTACCCAAACTATCATCCCAAGTTTCAGCGCCAGGACTCCCATTGCCATCAGGCTAGTCGATGTCACTGGGGTAGATAACCAGACAACAGCTAGTCAACCAATATTATGAGAATCGCAATGCCTCGTACGGCTTTAGCCAGGGGATCTGGTTATCGGGCACAGGGCGGAGCCTCCCCTAATCCAGTACATACCGAAAAGCTAATCAGCGAGCTTACCGAGACAAAACTCAATGTGGGAGTTGTCCCACCTCATTGGTAAGCCACGGTACTAACCAGGTGGTTTGGTTCTTTGACGTGTGGCAGGGCTTGCCCACTGTTGCCTTTGTAGGGAGCAGTCATGGTGTAGTAGTTACAATGCACGATCTGCACGCAAGAAGTCGTGGGTCCTAATCCCAGAGAAGTCAATGATGATGGCAGCACGGGCATCCACCCCTGAGCATGGAAAAAGTTTACCTGTTATCCACGTAGCATACATGCACAGGGAATAATATAATATGGAGTATAAAAACAGGAGATATATAGGTATATTTTAGCCATCAATGTAATATTGACGAGGTTGTGAAACTACAATAAATAATAATAATAATCAAGTTAAAGTTATAATGAGAATATTAGTAATCCAATCATTGCGCTCACCTCAGGGCTCCTATAGAGCATGGTGTTAAAAAATCACGACCGCCATATGGCTGATAACCCAAACCTGCACTGAAGATTAGTGATTCAGATAATAGCAAACCAATTATCAGCCCACTGCAGCTATAGAAAAGCTGCAGAAACCAGCACCATCCAGAGAAACAGGCTGCAACAATGTGTAGCCACAAGGATAGTTGCCAAAAGTGAGAATTCCCCACTATATTGGTGTCCAACTGCACTAGCCCAGTGAACTGGCCTTCAGCATGTGGCCGGGCTTCCAAGTTCCAATTCCCCCATGCACAACGGAAAGACAGTTTACTTGAACAATAACTCACTGTATGAGTTGGCTTGCCTTATCAGTAATAGCCACAGTAATAGCCAGGTGATTTAGCTCTTCGGCATGCGGCGGGGCTCGCCCCAGCTCATACCGAAAACCCAGTTTACATGGCTAACAGGGCAACAACTAAAGTGTTTGGGGTTTCCATATCATTAGTGAACCTGAATGATACCCAGGGGAACTGGTTCTTCTGGGAAGGTTTGCCCAAACAAACAATCCATGTCTTACGTGGAGTTTACACAACCGGCAACCGGCTCAAAAACCACTCCAAACGGCCGTCGAGTGGGCATCAGCTTCCACTGATGCAGTGGCAGAAAACCAATTCTGTATGATTTATTTCTTCAGTGCCAGGCAAGCAGCAACCAATGACAGCTTCGAGTTTGCCGCTCTACCAAATCCGCCCTTGACCAGAAGCACCTTGACCAGAAGCACCTTGACCGGAAGCAGAAATCTATTAGGAGTAAATAAAATCGCTGCTCCGATAGGTCACTGCACCTGTACTGCATGGAAAAATGGTGCACGTAGCGTCGGCTCATAGCGGCACTTTGCCGCTGGATTGCTAGAAATTGATGCCTATTTGAGCGGCCTAGACAGCGGTACTGCTCATGTAAACACCCCTGTGGGGCCGCTCTCTGTGCCGCTTGCCTCTCACCACTTCCGCCCCACTTCAGTGTAAAACCGCTATCAGAACCAGGTCGACTAGCTGCTTAGTCATTGAACCAGCTAACCAAGTAACAACTATGTGAGAGTTGTCTTACCTCATAAATGTGCCACGGTACTACCCAGGTGATATGGTTGTTCCGCACAGGGCGGCGCTTGCCCTAGTCCCGGCACACATCGGAAAGCTAGTTTGCATGGTTGACAAGACAAAAAAGAGTTATCCCACGTCATGGATGAGCCGTGGTATTAGACAGCTTGGTGATTTGGTTCTTGGGCATGTGCCCAATGACATACCAGTTGCTATTATATTTTTGCTGCCCACCTCCCAAATCGAATTCTTAGCATCAGATTGAACTGCCACTTTCACCACAAATACCTCGCTGGACCTGAAGTATCTCTAACACTTTAACACTCTAAGCTACACTTCTCTAACTCAGAATTACATTTCCACATATACTGGGTGGGGTCATCAACATGTGAAAGACAGTGGTATATCTATACAATCGTCTTCTACTCTCAATGACCTGATTGATCTCACAGTCCCCATGCACTCATGGTACCGTGTGATCGATGAGTGAAAAACAGTTTAGACATGACTAGGCTTTTCTTTTATGTACCATGACCGAAGTGCCTGAGCAAGGTTGCCAAATCAGTAATCACCTACAGGGGATAAGACTAGGATATCTGACACACATTCCAACCAGTCAATTTAAGCGGCTAACGAGTAGCAACCCAGTGTGAGAGTTGTCTTATCTCACCAATGAGCCGCCGTACTAGCCAGGTGATTTGACTCGTTGACATGTGGCGGGCACGCCTCAACCCCGGCATATACCGATAAGCCAGTGTACGTGGCTAACAAGGCAACAGGAGCAGCCAAAGTGTGAGGGTTATCTTGCCCCATGTGGTTAGCCTAGGCAATACTCAAGCAACCTGGATTCTTCCTTGGACTGTAAAAGGAATTGCCTCAACCATCGCCACACGCTTCAGAACCAGGTCACCTCGCCGGCAACAACTAATTTGTGAGAGTTGTCCTACCTCACTGATGAACGATGGTACAATCCAGGTGATCTGGTTCTTCGGCATGTGGTGGGGTACTCCCCACCTCCTGCACATACCGTAAAGCCATTTTACTTGACTGACAACCCAATTAAGAGCCGTCCCACCTCATCAGTTAGCCGCTGTGATAACCAGGCTCATGGATTTTTTTGAGACACAAAGCTGCCCTTGAGTTCACCACAATCACTGCTGTGAGCTGCCCATGTTATCCGAAGTATGTGTCTTTCGGATAATTGCGACCTCTGAGCTCAATTGGCGCATCATGAGGGCTGGGCACTGGGCAGTACTCGGACACTTGACACCAGCTTGAATAGCATGGGAGGGTAATTCTGTAAATGTACAACTTGTCTGTCCATTATTCATTCTCATGTGAACAACCGAACACCGAAGCACTGTATTGGAGGATAGTACCGACGCTAACCAGAAAACGTAAGACTCTCTAACAGATCTACTCCCAATTAAGGTTCATCAGATCAGCTGCAGATAGACTGGCTCATGTCACTGTGATGCACTCACACACTCAAAAAAAAACAAAGACAACTTAGAGGTTGTTTATTGTAACTACACCATCGTGGCTTGACACAGTCCCCATGCACTTTAATAACTATAGCCCGGCAAGCGTGATACCTCCGCTGTAATATAACCCGGAGTGTAATAGAGAGGATACCTCCGCTGTAATATAACCCGGAGTGTGATAGAGAGGATACTTCCGCTGTAATATAACCCGGAGTGTGATAGAGTATTCAGGATTGCTTGATGAGTGAACAACCCTGGTGAGCGTGTCACGCCTAAAAGCCGAAAGAATGTCACTAAATGAAGGAGTAAAGACACGAACTGAGAACAAGTTCCTGATGAGATGAGGCATGATAATGGTGGTGATTAATGTGTTTAATGATTATGTAAATTTCAGATGTTCTCTTCCATTATCCACCTGCATGCGGCTTCCAGCATGTATCGATTAAACTCATTACAGTAGACAGAAGCTCATTTAGTTTTTACTAATTGTAGCATTAATAACACAAATACATTACAGCGGCTTCTCTTGTTGATAGGGGGATAATGATACGGTCAGGGTGGGCGGAACCTTATATGAGTCCGCCTGTCACTGATATATGTGACATTACTATAGCACACCGCTCCTAAGGCTTCATTGTGATATCAATCTATAAAGATTGTGATCGGTAACTGGCCCTCCAATTTGTCAGTTTATTCAAATTTGGCAGTAATTTTTATGGTGAAATGATTTACTGCAAGTTATCCCTGTTACCAGTCTCATTATAGAAAGTGATGAGTGA
>Ga0224501_10002873_pt1 | contig 13563 bp, 9 predicted proteins | sample SF_Oct11_sed_USG_4_FD_169105 | JGI IMG/M metagenome (GOLD analysis project Ga0224501, IMG submission 169105) | Sediment microbial communities from San Francisco Bay, California, United States - SF_Oct11_sed_USGS_8_1 | ecosystem: Environmental > Aquatic > Marine > Sediment | place: USA...
TAGCTGATAATATTATCGTCAGGTATATAAAGTCGTGCTGGGTGAGTACTGGTCTAAACGACACATACAGGACCGAAACCATGCCGAGGATTCACCTTCGCAACACTCGAAACTTCTTTAAGTGGTATGAAAGCTAAGGTACAGGATGGTGCATAGTTTTGTCACGAGGCCGCTGTATGAACGTTTTCTGATATGTGGACTTGTGTATCTTATTCAGCGGTTCTGGGTTAATTGTCTGCTTCTAACCGTGGAAGATGTGAGGTCACTATAGTAGGATCTGATTTTAATTGACAGTGAGTATGCATGCATACATGCATTTATTTTCATTCAACATATGCAGCAATGGCGAGTAGAAAGATTTTTTATGTATTTACATGTATATAATATCGTAGAGCATTTCTGGCATTGGATTGAACAGAGATGCAGGCGAAATGACTGCGTGCGTAGATTAGAATGTAATTAGATTGGTGTTAGACTATGGTGAATTCCTAGACATAGTGTACAAAAACATACAGTAGAAATCTCCATAGAATACCCGGGGCTGAGGCGCGGGGAGTCTGCACAACCAGCCCAGAATTATCCTAATGCATAATAATCCATAGAGAGTAATATCCATTGGAATAATCCTGAGCTGGTTGTGCATGGACCAGTGACACGTGACCATGACTAGTGACCTTTATGTCACTGCATGGACAGAGAGGTATCCACTACTACTAATCGTATATTCATCTTTGGTGGAATATCAGTTCTGGCAGAGTTTCTGATGTGAGATTATATGGTCATCACCTGTGGGTTTTGGGCACACCACAGCGTCTTGTTGATATATCATTCCGGAGACCAGCGATCGATCGTGGATTTAACGTATGCTTATGAGGCTTTGTCCTTGATTTTCTCCCTGAGATCTAGTTTTTGTTAAATAATACTTTAGGTAGCGCTGTTGGTTAGCCGTTCAGCTGGAGCATGATTTAATTTCCAATCTAGAAGATGAAAAAATGGTAATGAACTCACTGCACAGGTTCAGATCATCACATTCTCATTCCAATACACCGTAACACGAATAATAGCTAAAATAAATTATTCCCCTACCTGTTCGACCTCTGCCTTTGCCTGGAACTCCATCTCATCAGAACATGCATGGCGTTTTCCTCAAGCTGATGCGTTCTGGATCTGAATCGTTTTGCCTCTTCATCCTTAGTGTGAGCGGAGTGGGGAAACTTAATTCCCGCGTCCTTCAGATACTTGTATGCCTTTGGAGAATATAGATGTAACGTTAATGGAAATTGGTTTGTCTTTGTTCGGCACCTTCTTTATACTGTACCAGTGTAGCTGGTATGTCTAAAATAATCACTTTTATATAAATGGGTTTAGATCTATACAGGCTTTTTTCACAGGGCCAAATAGAGGTATTCGCTGTGCAAGGTGAGAGAGCTAGTGCATGGGTGCATGTGCGGGTAGGAAGGCTGAGTGGGTGCGTGGTGTGGTTGGGTGCGTACCTGTTAGTTTGCCACCGAGGTCTTGGTGTATAAGTGAGGGATACTTTAGTTGATTCATCTCCCATTTGGAAACAGTTGCAAAAAAAAGAGTAGAACAGAAATTTGTAGTAAAACAGGATATATTTGGAAAGCATGGTATCAGAAATATATTGCAAAATAACTCCGCATTGATCAGTGTAAATTGGCACAATTTCGATGTAGTCATTCTAACAATCAAAACAACACTACAACACGATCATGAAATCATCAAAAATACTGTCAAACATGCTCACAAAACTTTTTTCTGTAAGAAATGTTAAAAATACCATGACCTTAGTCCTCAGTTTGATTGCATATATTATTTATATACATATATCTATGTGGTAGTTACCTGCAGTTATGAATTCCCTGCACATTCATGTAATGTTATGTAATACTATTAGTAGGTTCAAATTAGATGCATCCAATCGCGAGTAGGCAATGATGTATTGAGCAAAGGTGGTCCACGTTAACTCATAATTCCCACAGGTGAGTTTTAAGGCCTAAAGTAGAGGCATCTGTGACCACATATGGAAGCATAGTGTATTTATATAGTCTTCCAGGAACTCATTGAGTAGCTTAGTGTCACACTCCTCATTGTCGTCCTGTCCTAGAAGGAACACTTCCTACAGTGAAGAAAAATGAGTTACTTACTGAAAGGGTCATTCGGTTTCACAATCTTAGCTTTAAAACAAGAGCTTCTAAGAGAAAAGGAGAGAGAAGGAGTTAGTTACCCAGGAACTCTCTGCTTTACTATAAATTGCATTATTATTATTATCATCACACCATTTTATTATTATCATCAGATATTATTATTAGTATTATTATTATGGTTATAAACGCGCCAGGCAGGATTGAACCATGTGTTCTAGCCACTATTCCTAGTAATCAACTGCATAACATGGCGGCGGTTTCACTTGGCTGTTTGTCAATCAATCTCATCACACATCGATCAGAACCAAAAATTGACCAAGTAGTGTACGTAAATCTCGGCTAAACGAGTGAACACTAAATTGGGCAGAACAAGTGAAGGTTCTTGATCATCCCACATCAGATTTGAGTTGCCCATTGCCCTGACCCTGAAGGCTCCTTGTATAAGCACAGAGTGTAGGACAAACTCAGCAGCGAGCACTGACCGTTTGCATCTGTTCCCAATTCAGACTGAGCAGAATGACCGACTCCTCGTTGCCAGGGATCAAAACAACCTGTAACCACAAAATAAATCTTTAGTCATGAGAGGCTCATGAAGTATCAAAGTATCGGAACATCCAGCAGCGAGTTATTCTGTGGCTCTAGTAGCGTCACTGCATGCAAGCATATCTATGTAGCGGCAAAGTCCTTCCATGAATAGGACACCAATGAAAACCATCTGACTAAATGCGGGAAGAGTCAATCGCTCTGAACGTTCACAGCGAGCCTGCTGGTTAACTCCACCATCACCCGGTATTTGTTCAACACACATCGCATATTCGAAAGGTCTCTTCAGATATTAGATGCCGCTACTATTGTCAATAATCAGTTTATTGAGGATTGTTTGTACCAAAACTGAGCATACACTGAAGACAGTTACACAAAACAGTGACCTTCTTAATGTGAACGGCGTCCGAAATTTTGCTACTTGAATCGAATCTAGGGTAAACCGCTCATTATATTGAGTGGTTAAGAGCTCTAGGAGCAAGATTCGCGAAGTATGCAGAAGGCAATTGACCCCGTTTATGGGTACGAAATACTCACAGCATATTGCACTTTTCCATCTTCTCTGGTGTACCTTCGGAAAAGATCGCCGTATTTATCATGCAGTAGCTTTAACAGATTAGTATACCAGACCATCACCTTCTCAGCTACGGTGTGAATCGATGAGAATATATCTACAATGGGATAAAAAACCAAAATCAACGCACATTGCGAAACAAAATATTTTACAGCAGGGATTGAGCTGCTTCCAATCTAATGAGACAATTTGTTATTCAAATACACCTCCTGTAAAGGTACAATGTTACAAAGATTTCTGGCCAGGACTTACTCAGTCGGGAATCATGCTGCCTCAGAGGACTCTTAGTGGTCAGTTTAAGCAACTCCTCCAAATCATTGAATGTAAACTTCTTTGGCTAGAAAATACAAACATCACTAACCATACGCTGTTTCCCTACCATTACACAGGAACTACTTGTTCTAGTTTTACTCTTCACGGGTCATGGAGTTTGGTCAGTTGCAAATCTAGATGAAATCGTTGTACTAAACATGAGTCACCACATTCCAGGCGCTAAGCTATAGCGGTTGCTGCTGGATGCACCCAGCTGATACACAACATCAGACAGGAGTTACAGGATTTGACAGAGTGAATGGTGGGTATTTACATTGTAAGTAATGGTGGGTATTTACATTGTAAGTAATGGTGGGTATTTACATTGTAAGTAATGGTGGGTATTTACATTGTAAGTAATGGGGTCCGAAGTGAAGTGCCGTGATCTTTGCCTAGGTAAAGATTTCATATCCCTCCAAAGTAGCTTCCGTCTGCACTGGGTGCTAGCCTCCTCCACAAGATCCTCCAGTCTTAGGCTGTAAGGTGCAAACTCATTGTATGGTAGGGAAAGTAGATTTATTACATTATGACAAGGTCACATCCGAATCATTGATATAAATCGATAGGCAATCACCAGCCTCACTGTCAAACAAACCGATTCCCTCCTTACTTCATATAGTTAGTGTTTCCAGACTAGGCACAGAGAATGAATTATTATTACAAGCTCCATCTTAAACTGTAGGCGGGCAAATGTGATATCAAAATGGTTGCCAAAGCGGGTATCAAACTAGGGACCTCCGATTTGGAGGCCAATGTGCTAGCTAGGGCTGCTGACAATGGTATGTGATGATGGAGGTGTGATGAGTTGTAAGCTTACGAGACGATGTTACATTGTTCCTGTAGCAAGGAGCTGGCTGGTCGCTGTAGACTTATTGCACCATGCAGGCTATCCATACAGTGCAGAGAGGCTCTTCTCTCCTGAGAGTATGCCATTGTGCACGGACCTAAAGGAGAAAACTTATGATGAAAAGGTAACCTGAACATGCTGTAATAACTGAACCCAATGTCATCCAGCAAGCGTTTATTTTTTTTACCTCTCTTCAGTAAACTTTTAGATCTTTGACAACACAACTAGACATCTTTGAGCACAATGATATCTGCGCCCATCGCCCTGTGGTGACCAGTTCACTGACCGAACACTCACTTTGGTGTTTTATGCTCAAACGAGCAGGAGAGAAGACAACTCCGCTAGGGTTATGTGAGAGCGAGAAAAAGCAAGTTTTCTTGGCCCGATCAACCAAAATTTTCTCATTATCACTATCTGATTTAGGCATATGCCTCTTGAATTGAAACAATCTCAGAACCTTTTTTAATCAGCTAACTCACGGGGTAAGGGGTACGTTCGCTTGTCTGAAAATGCCTAATATTTTGAGATTAGGGTGAACCTCAAAATTTTGTAAGAGGTTTTGGAAACATGATTTCTCCAAAATGCAGGTTTAACAAGCTATAACAGGGGTCACAACAATTTCCTAAATGGAAACCAAAGCACAAAGATTTAATTTGCAGATACGATCTTTGGCACTGATTGTTGACATAGTTAAAGGGGTTATGACACGATCGATGATAGACGCACTTTCAGAGTTGTGTTCCCTATTCTTAAAGGGAGGCAACTCCACATTCATTGCAGCGATAGCGAGTGGTCTGTTTCCAAAAAGCGAATATCGGCCACTCGAAAAACTACAGCTCAAATGGCCCAAATAGAAATAAATTGGGATCTAATTACTAAAACTTAGTAACCTAAGGATCTTCACCCCCTCATAACATCGATTAGAATTCAAAATTGAACGCAAGATTGGAGAAAACTTAAGTTATAAGAAGTGCTTTTCCGGTTTTCCCTAGCCCTAAATAGAGGCCGTTGCGTTCGGGCTTCTATCATTTCACAATCATGGCACCAACGCTCCCTGACAGAGGTGACAAACTGCACTCTGAGAGCCTATTTCTATATTTTGTTGAACATTTTCTCTATATAGACTTGTGTAACTACAGGTCTAGTGTGCACCTGCATGAGGATTTTCCTAACATCAGCGCGTAAGTCGAGAAATCAGCAGCGACAGCTGTGTTAATTTCCTATCTCGAGGCCAATTCTGTAGTGTCGATGATCTTAAAAGTGCGCCGCCGAGAGCTCGAAGTATGCATGCACATTTGATAGGGGCTATATCTAAGCTACTATTTGAGCTGGGTATTGGGCCCATTTATTTATGGCAGGCTTCAGAATCTGAAAACAAGTGAAGACACGTTTGACCATGACATAACCCCCTTAATGACTACAGAAAATAGGAGAAGCATTAGCTGGGCCGCCGAGTCAGGTGTTAACAACTTAAAGTTAGCGTAAAACAAACACGGTTACACAAAATCTGGTTTAAAAAACAAATCTGCATACACGAGAGTAAATGATGCACATGGTGTTCCAATCTATGGCACATGATCACAAGAGCAGCGCAGACTGTGCCCGATAGCGCACGCTTTGGAATGTGCCAGGTGCACCAACAAGACACGGCTGCAAACTACTAGCATCAGACTCACCAGTCTTCCATGCAGTCGAGTACATGTGAATCTCATTACATCTGACTGAAGAGCACAGAAAGATCAGCAGAAACTTAATAGTGCATGCATACTTATATACTCACACACCCGAGCTCAGTTAACGTGACCTAATCCGATTAGAAAATGAGCCTATTTTAAAATAGTACTGGCTGACTTGGTTTTAAATACAAAATCCATGGCAAACAAGATAAATTTCGTGATTTCAGTTGGTTCTTTGAGGTTTGAGTTATCCGAGCTCAGCTGTACACGGTTGATAGTTAGTGGGCAGGGTACTCACTGGATGACATGATCGACTCTTCTGATAATTTGTCCCCACACGATAGGTCGAGCGAGTTCTCAGTTATCTGCCTCTGCCGAGAAAACTTCATAGGAAACTCTATCTTGTTAACCAGTACCACGAAAAAGGCAAGATTCAGCTGTCCGATCAGCGGGCCGCCTGCGATGCCTGGTAACAAACATGTAGGAGATTTTATAAATTATCGGCGGGAATAGTGAAGGGTATTCAGGTCTGTAATCGATCCACATATATAAGAGACCCTGCGCATGAGAGTGATTTCGAAACGACTACGGGATTTGGGTTACCGTACGGGTTTAGTATCAGGAGTCGGGAGTTGTTTTACCCCGCTTGAAACATGACCGAGTCACTACAAAGTGGACGACTTTTCTAAACACGTGACCCTATAGCCCTCGTAATGGTAGTCATTTCAGAGTCACCCTCTCCTGCACTAGTTCACTATTTACTATACATATGCCTAGCCTGACAATTATTCGGGAGCTCCTGTTGCACCTAGCTCAAGCGATCACTTGATGAAGCTCAGAGCCTGGTGGTCCAAATTGAAACTTTCCAATCATTGGCAAATACTCTAACACACATCTGGATAACACGAAACAGGTGCAAAATAGAAAAGAAACATGTACAAAATATCAGTGGTTTTCTAAATGCGATGTAAATTAGCACAAAGGTAAAATACCAGCTAACTAATGTATAGATCTATACCAGAGCAGGGAGACAAACCTGCAGGATGGTCATGATGAATTATAATGCTGGCTTCATATTCTCCTGCTTTCCTTGTGCTCTCCAGTGCAGGCAGGCTTGTGTGATAGACCAACGCGTATTCGCACATAATATCCTACAAAGACAACAAAACCAAGTCAGAAATATTTTCACAACATTCCAAGTATGCATCTAGATACAGTAAAAACGGTGCCCATCAGCTATATTCATGTATTTCAAGTTCGTACATCACTTCCAATACCCATAAAAAAGTGAACATTTAACTTGAGGATCAACATGAAGCAACGCTAATACCTCCGATTCCGAACACCAGGGTTTCGAATCACATTTTATTATATTATAAAAAAATGCGATTCAAAAGCCTGATGATCACAGTATACGCACAGATTGATTTCACCCTAACAGCATTCCAGTAGTACATTAACTTTAGGTGAAACGATTGAATGTATGCACTCAGTACAGCGCCCGGAAGACAGTGAGTATATAAGTAATGATTCAAATGGACTGAACAGAGGGGTTAAGATGCAAACAGTTACCGGCAACGATTACATTTTCGTGCGATATATGCAATGAAAATATGTCATGTGACCAAAAGACGACTCCTAACCATTAGCAAAACCGGTAGGATTCTCTAAACAGTTACAGCTCCCATTACTGTTATCCTGTTCTACTCGCCGTGTACAGACCTTTAGTTCTTCATCCTCATCACACATAGTAATGGTTCTCATTCTGTTCTGGTTCTCCTGTTGAAGGATATGATCATATAGCTGGTCACACGGATTATTTGTTGTATTGAATGCGACCTGTCCTGTAAAAGCAATGAGTGCCCATTATGATTTGGCCACACTCATGACCTGCAAGACAGCAAAAACCTGCGTGTTCTAACTAACTTTACGTAGAAAAGTGCCACAGTGACCGAATCACCCACCAATTGACCTTTGCTGGCGGATTGACTCCCAAACCAGATTTCTTTACTCAGGAGGTGTGAACAACAGATTAGTTTATCATATTCCAGCAGGATAGATAAATGTCCAGCAGCTATTGGGGACCACTTCAACTCACTGAGAGCAACAGCATTTCGCGAATACAGAGGTGACTCCTGGTAGAATGTATCAAAGTCCTTTAGCATCTTCACCAGGTGGTACTTGCTGTGGAAATCCTTCTTATGCTTGACGAACTTATGCACAACCCTCAGATGAAAGTCATGAGCGAATGAGTGACAGTGAGTGTTATCTCTCATTCTATCGCACATCTCTATGAAGTATGGCAGGGTGTCCTGAAGACAAAACGGTATTATAGCAAACCATGTAGGGTGGGTGTGGAAAGTATGTCATTAGAAATTAAAATGACCAATTTTGTCTCATCATGCATAGATACAAGATGATACACACAGACAGTTTAACAATCGGAACCTTAGTAAAATCGAAAATTAGAGTTTTGAAATCGTTGAAGTTTATAATTTAGAAGATTTGAGTTGATTTAAAAGCGCAGGATTAAGCTTCAGATTTAAGATTATAGAGCAAATATCCAAAGACACCTAAAACAATTACCTTTTTGGCTAGAGTGTACGTTTCCTTCAACGCAGGCAGCTGGGTAGCGTTGAACACGTAGAGTTTTACCACAAAGTAGACATCTTGGAACGAGAGCTCTATGAGAAAGATACCACCGGACATGGTTTTCTGTAGGGTGTCGGTAGTGCGTAGCCGAACTAGCTGTACGGTATCAGACCCACCTGAGGAATGCTTCCGGTGATGCTGGCTAAACCTTCAAACGTAAAAGTGATAGCTGTACATAGTGAGGCATACGTGGAGACCGAGATAAATAGAACTGAACAGTAGTTCAGTAAGGATCTTATATACCAAGTACATATAGAGTACATTGAAGACAAGCCATATCATATATTATGCCACCTTATCATATCGGAATATCATCAGCTAAAAAATTCATGAGTTCATCACATGACATTACCTCTGCTCTGGGTATCTGAGCAGGAAAGCATATTTAGAAGTTCAGACCGCGCTAATGGTTGTTGCTGATTTCATACCTACCCTTTCTTCTGCGGGTCGTTGCTAATTTTTATACTGGTGAAGCCAAGTTGTTCCAGTGGTTGTTGAGGCTGACGCAGATAATCTATATAGTTATTAACAAACATCTGCCTCATCCCCTCATGCCATGGTTCCTCTTCATAATACCTGTGAAGTAGATGTGCGAGTCTTTGTAGACGTAGACATACATACACAATACATAAGCGGAAGTACACTCATGTTAACATGAACAATACTACCAGTCTATGGCAGGATCTATCCACACAGTCTTATAACACAAGTGGTTACTCTGGTAGAGTGTGAATTGGTTCCTTGCACTATAAACTCTATTGTCTACTTTAAACTCCATGTTGTTATTGGTTGGTCGCCAGATAGCTACCATACTCAGTATTGATAGAGTACCACTATTATTACTAGGCTGACATGCCGTGGACTAAGCATTGGAGACCTTGCACATGAGAGAACAACTCTGTAAGGATTACCATTACGAGGGCTCTAGCATCACGTGACCCAACTAGCCGTCTGCTTCGGAGTTAGTCATCAAAATCTTACGAAAAAGGGGCTCGCTTTTCGTTAGCTGTTACGTATTCTAATGATTCCAATCTGTTGCATGTTTTTTACAGTTCCAGTGGATCACTTATGATAGTTATCATCTTATCTATCACCCAAACTTGTTTACTGTTCATGAATACCTCTGAATGAACCGTCAAGTGACGTCTAGTACGAGGCTTACGATAGCGCGGTCATGTTTGAAAAACAACTTCCGCCTTCTGTTACTACACCATTACGGCAACCCACCCAAGTCCCGAAACCGTACTCGTTTCGAAGTCCTTCTCTCCTACGCAAGGTCTCCATTATTTTGGCAACCAACCAATATCCCTATGCTGACTATCATATAGCGTACACGGCACGCAACGAATGACAGCCGACGCTGTATTCAATATTCAGTGAGACCACTCGGGTATTTAATGCCTGTCTCATAGCCATCGGACATAAGCCTGATTAACAATCTGGCTAATTGTGACTTTTAGAGAAATAAATCGAGTAACAACTAAGATAAATATAGAACGGAAATCTCTTTCGGTCGATGGCTGACAGTATATGGAGTCAGATGGTTTTTTATTGGTGACATATTCACTGTTGAATTTAGTTGACAAATAACCACAAAGAGATCTAGCACATGTTAGGTTAGGCGGTCTTTCTTTTTTGATTGTAGATGTGGTACATATTCTCGGTAGCAAATATAATCCATGAAGCGAAAACCAACAAACAATACTGGCTGAACTTATATTTGTGTAGAGAATAAGATAAAGCTGATTTACCTGACCGGTGGCGCGCCCGATTGGCTGGCCGGAGAATCTCTAGCAGTCGGGTCCAGTTGCTTACTGCTCTGCACACTTGCACCAGAATTATGTCTTGATCGCTATAATCATTCAAGGGGTGAAGTAATACTGGCATGAACAAGAACAGAAGGTTCTATTGTGTGGCCCTCATGATAGTCTATGAAGTGAAGCTGTAGCACATTGGATAGCACACTGGACATAAGACCAGAGGATGTGGGTTTGACTCAAAATTCAGGTGTCGCATTGTCTCTCATTCTCTCTCAGAAAGTTTCCTGGCGACGGTCATTCAAAGAGTCAGTACGCTAATTTGTGCATATCCCTGACCTTCGCCAATATATATATGAAAGAAGACCATATTCCATGGTTATACCAGAGGAAGAGATTCACACAAATCAATCTGGTATACATACACTATCCGAGCTCTTGGCATCATCCAGCCTTTCCTTCTCAGACAGCACTTCTTCATATGACCTCGGAAGGTTCATTGCACGCTTTCTCCAGACAGGACTGAGTAGTAGCGGAGTGGCCACATGGTGTACCAGACGAGATGATTGCTTCAGTAACTCCAGCTCATCCTCCTATGGATACATAACATATTAATGAAAATGAATCAACTCGATGAATAACATTTACTACTAGATGATTTGTCACACCACACGCACATGATATGACAAAAACATCGGAGCTGGAATGGAAACCTGAGGAACATAGCTCTCTGAAAGACCAGGTAAGCGATAGATTGGTGAAGGCTTACACATCATTGTGCATGCAGCCTCACGGGTTAACAAAATCCCTCTCTAGTGATAGAATAAGGAAACAGTATCTGGGTAACAACTACAGAAGGCCGCTTCGAGCGGAGTTGAGTCAACCCTATGCAGATGTAATAGAAAATAAAAAGGTAAAAGCATAGAACAGATCGGTGATCTTTAAATAAAAGCCAAGAGTGTGGATAAACCATAAATTGATTTAATAAAATTATAAATGAAATAAAATGTATAACAAATAAAATTACCTTGATTTCTGTGCTCATGGGGCCAACTCTCTGCTGCCAGCCAGTGTATAGCTTCTCCAACTTCTGTCTTCTCTCTTGGTCTAAAAACAGGACACAATGGGTAACCCAACAGTCATTCAGTGCCACTCGGCATAGCAACATGACACATTTTTTGGATTTATGATATCCTATGATGACGGGGATCCTTTGGGCGGGGATAGATACAGCATTTACTTTATGCTAACAGCAAGCTTCAATCCAACTTTTATGTCAAGCGGTTCGAGATAAAATAATAAACATATTGGTGATAAAAACAGTTCTCACACTGGAGTGAACTGACCGAGTTTTCTATTTTTAACAAGCTGTGCACGCAACTAAATAAAATAACCTCTATGTTCATTGACCCATGTCTCAACCAGTTGGTGGCCATGGCGTGTGATAGGGTCGCGTTCCCTTCCATCCTTGCTGAGGTGCATCGGTCGTGTTGGTTTCGCGCCGCGATAAGCCTGATTGAGACGGGTCGACGTCGCCGGTTTGATGACGGAGCGACCAATAGCTCGACTAGCCACTGGCTTTATTTCTGGTGGAGGGTGTGCCGAGTTAGATAGGTGCTTGATATCATCCACTGTCTGTGTGTAAAGGTTCTTGTCCTGAAAAAATACATCCACACATTTAAATGTACAGCTGCAGAGTATTATGAGCACTGAAAGCTGATAAGACCAGCTTAGTTTTGGAGCACGATGCTTTACACTGAGTCGGTGGGTACCCTGAGAAGGGAAGGGCTGACCCTTAGAAAAGTTTATTTCCAAGAAGTTACAACCCTGTTCGGGCTTGTAACTTCAATGGACGCTGCGCCATTTTGTCCAGAGACAGACGAATGCCAATAATAACAATCACTGCTGGAACTCTTTTATAAGCTGTAACTTGCTTTAAGAATTATAGAACATATCTAAATGGCAATCAGAGTAAACAACATGACTCACGGAGCAGTGCTTCTCCTCGGGGACATTCTGGATGTTTCCGTGATTAAACAGTCCCATTTTCTGTAGAGCAACACAGTTCAGTAGATGGTATCTGGCATTATTCCAGCGAGTAATCTTTGTCGCTTCCTTCTGTATCTGTTTCTGGAGAGGCTCATCTTTGCCATCGGCGAGATTATATGCGTATAACACCACCTCCCCATCCTGAGGAAAAATTAAAACCACATACATCACAAACAGGATCAAAGCGGCTTTTCAGCCACAAGTCACAAGAGAAATGATTACACAGTTATGTGATATTTGGTTAATCGGAGGCCTGTGAAGTATTCCAGTCATTGTAAGTTTTATTCAGGCTTTATCCATTTATGACACCATCTTTTCAGTCGCAAATAATCTCACAGGTCTTTACTATTTGGGTGATCTTGGTCTGTGTTAGTACCTGCTTTGGCCATCACGACACATCACAACGATAAACACTAGGCTTTTCTAGAGTAATAAACTTTACTGACCGCGAACATTTTGAATTAAGGAACTTTACTGACAGGAATTATGGATGCCTACCTTGACAATGAGGAGAAGGAACTGCTGTCGCGGTAGAAACTGCTTCTCGGCAGCGAAGTTGGAATGAGAGTTGCTCAGGTTAAGAGAGGACAACTCAGCCGTGTATAGAGGTGGGAACTTCTGATTGTTCTTGGTGGCTAAAAGCAAATATATATGCAGGTACAGTGAAACTTGGATAACTCGAACTGCAGGGGACCGCCATAAAAAGTTTGAGTTATGAGTTATGCTCTCCTTCTATTTTAGCCATGTGGCCACCGTAGCGAGTCCATTTCGCTCCAGTGTATTCCATTTTCTGTCTAAAATTTCCGAGATTGTCTTCCCATGTGAAAAGAAAACAATGAAATTAAGCTTATTACACAAGAAGGTTAATACATCCAGCCACAGAAAAGATAATTTGATAGCACTAACCGAAGTTTATTAGTTTGAGTTATGACTAAAGATTCGAGATATGCCCAGCAAACTATCATTACCCAAGCAGGGACCATGAAAC
>Ga0224501_10002874_pt1 | contig 13561 bp, 11 predicted proteins | sample SF_Oct11_sed_USG_4_FD_169105 | JGI IMG/M metagenome (GOLD analysis project Ga0224501, IMG submission 169105) | Sediment microbial communities from San Francisco Bay, California, United States - SF_Oct11_sed_USGS_8_1 | ecosystem: Environmental > Aquatic > Marine > Sediment | place: USA...
TCTGTTTAGTCGCGATGGAACCGCCCTACTCGCTCGATCCAGATGTGGTGCGGAACGCCAAAATGGAAGTGCTGCGCTGCTTGCGACCCATTACGGTGAAAGATGTGGAGAAATGCACCGTGCGTGCCCAGTACACGGAAGGGAAAGTCCATGACACGCAGGTCCCCGGCTATCGACGCGAGAAAGGCGTCAAGCCCGACTCCACTACCGAGACCTACGTGGCCGTAAAATGTTTCGTGGAAAACTGGCGCTGGTCTGGGGTCCCCTTCTACTTGCGGACCGGGAAAGCGTTGCCGCAACGGGCCAGCGAAGTGGCCGTCCAGTTCAAAGACATCCCGCAGATCCTCTTCAACGCCAATGCGCAAAATCCTCAAGCCCCGAATGTCCTGGCGTTGAAAATTCAGCCAGAAGAAGGACTCTCATTCCGCATCGTCTCACGCGTGCCGGGAACCCGCGCTCAAACGCATCCAGTTGAAATGGATTTCCAGTACGGAGAGGTCTTCGGGCGACCATCACCAGAAGCCTACGAACGCCTTTTGCTTGACGTGATGGCGGGTGATGCGTCTCGCTTCATGCGGCGCGACGCCGTCGAGGCCTCATGGGCCTGGATCACCCAAATCCTCGAGGCTTGGGAAAAGTCGGGCCAGCGCTGGCTCCCCGAATACCAAGCCGGGACATGGGGTCCGGTCGAAGCAGATCGTCTGATCCAAAACGACGGCCGCGCCTGGCGAGTGCTCTAGAGATCATCAAAACAAACCACCACAACTACCGGTCAATTACCCCACGTAACCTCTATCGTTTGACAATCTCTTCTCGCTTTCCCAGCCTTCCGATGAATTTTATAATCCCGCCGTTCCGATCCAACACCTGTGTGGGAAGCAAGGGACCTACCAATTCAGCGGGGATCTAAATATTTTCCTCCACGTTCCTCGTTAGTGTGATCGATCGTTTGCCCAACCCTCGGGGACGATATCCTCCCACCTTCGACTCGCAGTGTGAAAATGCTTCGCTAGGTCTAGCCCCCTGCCCCTCTCAACCGTATTGATCTGGATACGCCTGGTATCGAAATAGATTCACTTCTTCCGTATTCTTCTCTCAACGAGCTCTCATAACACTTTGAAATCCAAACCACTTCCCATCACATAGCCGTGGCCCGCTCCTTGCTGTGCTCTCAATCATGAAGAAAGAGGCACTAGGCCTAGTCAGAGAGGAGCTTGTATGAAAACGAATTCGTTGTTGCTCACCGCGTTCGCACTCGCCTCGATGACTGGATGTTCAAATATGCCGACGGTGTTTGTGCCCAGCATTCCCAAGAATCCTCCGGTGAAGGAAGTCCGATGGCTGGAGCAGGGCTGGTCGGCTAACGAACGGTTCTGGTTTCATCATGTCTCACAAGGCACTTCTACCTTACCGGTTCCCTACAGCTGGTTTGTGGCACTCGAACAACCTGAACTTTCGCTGCTAAGCACTCCTGCCCTGTTCTCGGATCCCAACTATCTGAGTCGGTATGGCTTTATCCCTAGCCCCAAACAGGTGGGACGTGCGATGTCCCAAGACAAATATCTCGCGTTTTCTGGTAATCCAGACGGCCTGCCGGTCGGATTTAGCAAGTTGCCCGCGCCTCTAGATCCCGTCACCGGTGAGACACAACCTGACCAACTTGGATTTACTTGTGCCGCCTGCCACACAGGGCAGATGGAGTATCGAGGCGTCAGTCTCCGTATCGATGGCGCCCCTGCCATGACTGATCTCGGTAAGTTTCGCAAGGCATTGGGGCTCGCGTTAGCCCAGACCGATGCTGTCCCAGGACGATTTGCACGATTCGCCAAGCGAGTCCTGGGCGAGGCTCATTCAGCAGAGCAAGCTGGACACCTACAGGGACAGTTGAAGGTACTACTTGCCCGAATTCAACAGTTAAAGATGATCACGGATGCCGTGGCTGATCAAAATGTCGAAGAAGGCTTTGCACGCCTCGATGCGATTAATCGGATCGGCACACAAGTATTCTTCACCGACCTGCTCGGGGCACCGGGATTCGATGCAAAGGTAAATTTAACCGGCAACAATGCCCCGGTAAATTTTCCACACATTTGGGATACGTATTGGTTTACGTGGGTTGAATATGATGCTTCTATTATGCAGCCGATGTTCCGCAACGCGGGAGAGGCACTGGGCGTCGGAGCTAAAATTAATCTCATCAATCGTGGACGCCCTCTGTACCAATCCACAGTCGGTGTTCAAGAACTCCATGAGATTGAACAATTGCTGGCCGGCGAGAATCCGCATTCCGGCACGCCTGGCTTCAAAGGCCTCCGCTCACCCGTTTGGCCTGAAGATATACTCGGGGGTATCGACCACGGACGCAAGGAGCGGGGTCGAGTCCTGTATCGAGAATTGTGTCAGAGCTGTCATCTCTCACCCGTGAACGAAGCAGCCTTCTGGGCAGATCGACGCTGGCAGCCTCCAAATGAGGCCGGTGAGCGCTACCTCGATTTGGTGGAAGTTTCAATTGCGGAACTAGGGACAGACCCGGGTCAAGCGAGGCTTTTGGGAGAACGCCGCATTACGATTCCCTCCTATCTCGATATTCCGGGAACAGCGAACGTGGACGGGACACTTGTCGAGAGTACGTTTGGACCGGCTCTCGCGGCAGTGGTCGACAAGGCGACCATGGTCTGGTACGACGAGCACACTGTTGCGCCAGCTGACCGCGACAAAATGAACGGGTACCGACCGAATCTACTCCAAACCAGAAACATCTATAAGGCCAGGCCGCTCAATGGAATTTGGGCGACCGCACCCTTTCTCCATAACGGATCGGTGCCGACAATATACGCGTTACTCTCACCGGTTGAGGAACGCCCAAAGACTTTCTGCTTAGGCGATCGCGAATATGATCCAGCGAGAATGGGGTATCGTACTGAATGTTCGAGTGGCACATTCCGACTCGACACAGCGATCCCCGGCAACTTGAATACCGGTCACGAATTCAAGAACGGGCCAACCGGAAAGGGCGTCATTGGACGAACGCTCAGCCATCAGGAACGTCTTGACCTGATCGAGTTTCTAAAGACCCTGTAACGATAATGACGTGGGCGCCGAAAGAGGCCTGAGGCAGTTTAACGAAGACCAACACTGACCGGTGTTGCCGTCTGACCCTGTCTTGTTACGCGCTTTCTCGTCTCACGGTTCCCATAGGCGCTCGACCTGTTGCGCTATCGCATCCTGCTTTCCCAGCCCTCCGATAAATTTTACGAACTCGCCGTTCCGATACAGCGCCAGTGCGGGAAGCGATGAAATTTCCAATTCTGCGGGGATCTGAAAATTTTCGTCGACGTTCATGGTAAGGATGAGTAGCCTTGCTCCCATCTCCCCTTGCAGCCGTTCCAGCTCAACCATGAGGGCACGGCAATGGCCGCAACCCGGCTTCCAGAATTCCACCAACACCGGGACAGAGCTTGCCTCGACCATCTGGTCGAACACTCGATCGGTCACGGCTTGAAGAGGGGCATTCACGACGCTATGGATCGCGCCAACAATGGCTGGAGAATCTTAGCAACTTGTTGAGCGAAGAGCTGATAGCCGGCCGTGGTCAGGTGAATGCCATCGTTCGAATAGATCCTAGCCAGTAGTCCGGTCTCCGGCTCGGCGGTGACGGCAAACAGATCAACAGACGCAAGGCCCTTGAGGTCTGCATAGTCATGAATGAGCTGGTTCAGTTGCTTGCGCCGCGTAAGATGCCCGGCGATCCACTCCTGTCCTTCACGACTTTCTGAAGCGTCCTCCACTCGGATCGATGGAACGGTCACCGGAATCGGCAGGCTCCCTATCGCCAGCGTCTGTTCGTACAACTTGATGAGATTACGCATGATTTCTTGTGGCGAGGCGTTCCACCCGAGATCGTTCGTTCCTCCAAGAATTGCCACATAACTCGGCCCGTGCTCAAGTACATCTCGCCGGAATCGCATGACCATTTCGCTCGTCAACTCACCGCAGATACCACTGGTTCGTACCGCCACCACATCGCCCATCGAAGACTGGAGGAACTGCCCGTATGGGGTTTCCCGTCCGGTCGGGTTGTCCCGAGTCGGTGACTGAAATCCCGCTGTCAGGCTATCACCGAAACATATCACCAGAGTTGATCGGTTCATACCCACCACCTCGAGGCTCACGATCTGTTCGACCCGCCTGAGTACCCTGTTCGATTTTACCGACACCCTCGACTACAAACAAGCTGGAGCGACTCCGATCTCCATGAGGCCTGACAGCGGAAAATGGTGATTTTCTTGACGAATTCTTGAACTGCCGGTAGGTCTTACGTATGTCGACGGAGATGAAAACCGCTCAGGAGATGATCGCGGCTGCGATGGCTGCGCGAGCCGCGGAAGACCCGGAAATCGTCTCGATCAAACGCGTCCTCAAGCTCTTGGACAAAACGGCGAAGTCGAATCGTACATACGGGTCGACCAATCCTGTCGCGCAAAAATTCTCTCAGCAGTTGTTCGATGAACTCACGGCCCATCTTGCAATCTATGCGAAACTCACCTTCCTTATCCAACGAACGGCGCTCATGTGCAAAGAGTACGTCGTGTATCAGGCCGAGCAGGATGGCGGGAGCGAAAGCGTCGCCTTCAAGCTCTACGCGGATGGAATTCGCGAGTTAACGCTCCATCAAGGCCTGACGCAAGAAGATCTCGGGTTCTTTCTGGAGTCACTGTGGGAAGGGCTCGATTCTACCAAGGACGATGATGACATCGTCACGCGCATCTGGGGAAAGAATCTTTCAACGATATCCATCGTAACAGCCGAAGAGGTCGCAAGCTCGTCGGTGGGTCATGAGGGATTCATTCGACTCGATAGCAACCTAAGCTTGTCCGACTCAACCCTTCGCGAACTCCTAGATCGTGAACGAACTCGCAGCAAACAGATGTCTGGGGGTGGCAGCACCGACGGCACAGCAAGCACGGGTGGGAGTCAGCCGAACCGTTTCCAATCCGGACTGGTGGGCTACGAAGTCACCGATGAAGAACTCGCTGCTCTTGCAAAAGAAATCGAAACAGAAAGCAAACAAGATGGGCTCACGTATCTCCTGGATACGCTCACCGCAATTCTTGCTTCAGAAATAGCGCCGGCATTACTCACAAAACTGTTCGGCCTATGGGGCAATATCGTCGAATCTCTCCTCCAGGAAGGAAAATGGACAGTTCTAGAGAATGTGCTGGGTCTACTGCATGAAACCGATGCCGTGCGACCAGACCTGAGTGAGGAACACAAGCAACAGCTGGCCTCGGTACTGGATGGATTGGGCCGCGCTGAACGCATCAAAGCCATCGAAAGCTATCTCAATCGCAGTCCGGAGGCCAACGTTGAAGGATTGTTGACCATCTTTCTGCTGATGAAGCCGGATGCAGTGCCCGCCCTGTGCTCGCTTCTGGCACACCTCACATCCCCGACACACCAAGCCATCGTGGTGGAAGCGCTCACATCATTGGCAAAGGACCACTCTGATCCCTTAGTGCGAGGACTGTCGGACCGGAGACCGATCTATGTCCGGAATCTGCTATCGATCTTCATCAAATGGAATAATCCGAAATTCATAGAAGCGATCGAAAAAATCACTCGATATCCGGATGCGCAGGTTCGGCGGGAGGTGGTGCGGGCGGTCGGCCTCTTTCGTCCAAGCGGCAGCGGTGCGCGACTCGTGCCACTGACCGAGGATCAAGACGAGAGCGTCCGCTTTGCCGCGCTCAAGCTGCTCATGTCCGGCCAATATACCGTTCCGTTTGCTCTGTGGTCTCCTCTCTTATCCGATGTCAGTTTTATGGACCGCCCCATCAGTGAACGACGAGGTATGTTTCAGGCCATCCGCGCCACGTGTGGGGACGAAGCCATTCCCTACTGGCAGAACCTCTTCACGGCCTGGGCTTGGACTAACAGGAAAAAAAAGGAAGAGCTGGCTGTGCTCGCAGCAGAAACCCTTGGCAAGCTTGCGACCCCCGCCGCCGTTTCCGCGTTGGAACTCGGCGCACGAAAGGGAGGCGCCGCAGTTCGTCAAGCCTGCACCGTGGCTCTCGCGCAATTGCAGAAACATCAGCGAGGGAGACCGACAGCCTCACAGGTAGAAGACGGAGAGCTCTCATGAAACTCCCCAAGACAGCGCAACCGACGCACACCGACAACCAGGCTCAACCGCTTCTGACGCATGAAAAGTCACTGGCTGGAAAAATCGGGCAAGGCTCCGAAGCCGGCGATATCCTCGACCAACAGCTCGCGATGCTGGGCTTTCAGCTCATCACGCAGCTGAATACGCTCATCAAGACATCACGAATTCATGGGCGGACCAATGCGGCGCTCGATAAACCGGTCGAGACCATGCTGACCCTGATCCAAACCCTGGCGCACGATCAGCCTGTCACACTCCGAATTCAAAATGACTTCCTCTTTCTCGGAGAACGCCACCTAAAAGTGAGCGCTCAGCAAATGCTGGTCGCGTCCAGCATTATCGACACGATGAATAAGTGGAAGATCGGTGGATTGACGTTTGCCGGCGCGACCACCTCAACGGATCTTCGCGAATTCGCCTATCTCTTCGTCACACTCGACCCCACCGCCAAAGCACTGACGGATTTTCGGCAGGAGCTCAAAGGCCGCGACGTCACCACCATTCAGCTTGAAGATCCTCGCGAACTGGCCATCAGAGAAGACACGTCGGGATCAGACGCCGGCCAAGGTCCGGGAACCGAGGCCGGCGCGAAGCTGCACCATAAGGCACAGTGTAAGGTGGCGTACGGAAAGGCTGCCAGCGCTGTCGGAACCTTGACCCAGTCTGTCCGCGACGGCGGCACCCTGAACTTCAAGCAAGCCAAACGAGCGATCCAAAACATCGTCGACCTGATGATGCAGGATGAATCGACGCTCCTCGGTCTCACAACCCTTCGTTGTCACGATCAATACACACACAACCATTCCGTCAACGTCTCTCTCTTATCGCTTGCGCTCGCCAATCGTGCCGGGTACCCGAAAGTCGAACTGGCGGATCTTGGATTGGCAGCGCTCTTTCACGATATGGGCAAGTCGGCCATTCCCCTTGAAGTATTGAACAAGCCCGGTGAGTTCACGGAGGACGAGTGGACGATGATGCGAAACCACCCGACTGAAGGGGTCTTGAGTCTCACGCAACTGCGTGGCATCACGAATCTTCCAGCGCGCATGGCGGCGGCTTCGTTCGAGCACCACATGAATCTCGATTATTCGGGTTATCCTAAACTGAAAACGCCCTGGAAGCTGTCGCTGACCGGCCGCATTCTGATGATCGCCGATTGTTATGACGCGATGACCTCGTCCCGTGTGTATCGGCGTGAGCCGATGTCGCCGTCGAAGGTCTTGAATATGATGTTCTCGAAGTCGGGAAAGAGTTTTGATGCCACCCTCCTTAAGCTGTTCGTCAATTGCGTCGGGATCGTTCCGATCGGAAGCCTGGTCGTGCTGGATACCGAAGAACTCGCTGTCGTTCTCAAGCCGGCCATGAACAAGTCTGACGCGGAACGCCCACTGATAAAAGTCATTGCCGATGCACACGGCGAGCTGGTGGACAATGGACCGGAGCTCGATCTTACCGAGAAGGACGCTGTCGGGGTCTACCAGCACAGTATTATCCGGCTCGTCGACACGACGGAATATAATTTCGACACCAGCCGATACTTCGTATAGGATGGCCGCCCGGCACTGTTCTACCGTGCAGTCGCTCCTCCCTCGACAACCCTTCGCTTGACAGGCTGAAAGACGATCTTCGACAATGCCTCGATGGGTGGACAGATCATCATCGAGCAACTTGAATTTCGCGGTCGCTGTGGCGTGACAGCCGAAGAACGAGCGCGCCCACAGCCGTTAGCCGTCGATCTGGAATTAGATTGTCAGCTTGAGCGGGCTGGACTCTCCGACGACCTTCCGCGAACCGTTGACTATGCGTCAGTGGCGCAGCGCATGATAGAACTTGGAACCGGTCACGATTCTCAGCTATTGGAAGCCATGGCTGAACGGTTTCTGGCCGCCCTCTTCGATGAATTTCCTGTCGACCGCGCGAAGCTCTGGCTCCGAAAGCTTCACCCCCCCATCACCCATGTGACTAAATCGGTCGGTATTACCCTAGAGCGTACCAGGCAGACGCACCGATTGCTTCGCGCAGATCCATCACCTACCAACTTTCTTGTCCAGCAGTTGCCTCGTCTTCCTAGAGGCAAGGTCCTCGATGTCGCATCCGGCACCGGACGCCATGCGCTGTTCCTCGCCTCACAAGGTTATCAGGTTGACGCAATTGACCGCGATGTTCAGGCGCTGACGCAACTGTCCTCAACGGCTCACGCAAGGAATGTCCCAGGAATCACCACGCAGAGCGTCGATCTAGAACTGCCTCCACCACACAAGCCAAATCTCGGGCGAGACGCATACGATGTCATCCTCGTGTTCTTTTATCTGACTCGTCCACTTTTTCCCCACCTGATCGATGCGCTGAAACCCGGCGGTATGTTGCTGTATGAAACCTTCTTGATCGATAATCACCTCCACTATCAGCATCCTAGACGCAAGGAGTACTGCCTGGCGCACAATGAGCTGATCAACCTTACCGCTGGTCTTCGCATCGTGCATTACGATGAAGGGGCTCACGAAGGCCATCGCGGTGCAGAGTCGGTTTATACCGCACAACTTGTTGCCCTGAAGCCTCTCGCTACTGAGATCTCGACATGAGCCGCTTAGACTTACACCTCCACACCACGCACTCTGATGGGAGCTGTACACCGACGGAGGTAGTTGGCCTGGCTCACCGTGTTGGGGTCACAGCCATGGCGATTACCGATCACGACATCACGACCGGTCTCGTCGAGGCGATCGCCGCCGGAGAGGCGTTGGGCATTGAGGTCATTCCTGGAGTCGAGATCAGCTCAAGCCTCGGGAACTCCGAGTTACATATTCTTGGATACTTTCTCGATTGGCAGGACATTGTCTTAAATGAGCGGCTCAAGACCTTGCGGGACAGTCGCCATCGTCGCAATCCCAAAATCGTCGAACAACTGCAGAATCTCGGCATCGATCTCACCTATGAAGAAGTCCGCGCACTGGCCGGCAGCGACTCAGTCGGCAGGCCTCATATTGCTCGTGCTCTCATGGACAAGGGAATCGTCACGTCAGCCAAAGAGGCGTTCGATCGATTTCTGGCCGACGGAAAACCAGCCTACGTGCCTCGCGATCTCCCGGCCCCTATTGAGGCCATTCACTGGATCAAGGCAGCGGGAGGCCTCGCCGTCCTAGCCCATCCGACCTGGGTAAGGTGTGCCGATCGATCGCTTGTCGAGTTGGTTCGCCAGCTCAAAGCAGACGGGCTCGATGGCGTGGAAGTCTACTACAGCACCCATGCTGCGCGGCAGACTCGAGAATATCTGAGTCTTGCTCAGCAACTCGGCCTGCTCGTGACCGGTGGCAGCGATTTTCATGGTCTCACCAAACCCGACATTGAAGTGGGCATCGGCAAGGGATCCCTCCACATTCCAACTTCGCTGCTTCCAAAGATGAAAGACCTAGCGGCTCGAGGATAAGACCTCATCCTCTGCCCATTTTCTCCGATCCATTGACTCCTCTTTCGTATCCGTTAGACTTTGGAGGTCTTTGGATCTCGTCGCCCATGACCAACACGCCTAGCTGGGTCTTTCAATATCTTCTGGCCGCGCTCCTTGCGCTTTTCGCCGGTCCTATTTTGAGCAAATTGCCAGGCTCACAGTCATTCCCTCTCACACTGTTCGGACTCAATAGTGCTCATACAATCCGCCTCATTGTTGCCGCAGCTGGGCTGACTCTGCTTGGGTTGCTATCAATCCGCGCGTTCCGACACCTGCCGGATAACGGACGCGGATTCTCATTTTTGCGGACACTGGTTTTACCTATTACAACTCTGCTCATTGTGATTGCGGCAGATAAGACCTTTCGAGCCATCGGACAGTCACTGATCAGCCAACTCGGCTCTGCGCGTTATACACTGACATACGCCGCTCTCCTGGCACTCATCGGCCTCTGGATCACCGCTGCCTGGCTATTGAATCGTGATGCGCTCCACCGATTTTTCTCGACGCCCTCCCCATCGGCCCGCCGCAAAGAGCCGACAACGCCGATTGAAGAAATCGACGAAATTCATCCAGAAGAAGAGAACGGCGAGCAAGAGACCAGGATAGACATCCAAGCCGCATCGAACGGACCTCCTGCCATGCTCGGTCGATACAAAGTCCTAAAGGAGTTGGGGCGAGGGTCGATGGGAGTGGTGTACCTTGGAAAAGATCCGACCATCCAACGGTTCGTGGCGATCAAAACGATGCAGTTGAATGAAATCGACGATTCCGACAAACTCCAGGACGTGAAAACGCGGTTCTTCCGCGAAGCTGAATCAACCGGACGCTTGTCCCATCCGAATATCGTGACGATTTTCGACGCCGGGGAGGAGCATGACCTCGGTTACATCGCGATGGAGCTGCTTCAAGGGACGACGCTGAAAGACTGGTCGAGAAGACCGAATCTGATGCCGTTCCAGAAGGTGATTCCGATCCTGGCGACCGTCGCCGAGGCAATGGACCATGCCCATCAGCAAGGCGTCGTGCATCGCGACATCAAACCAGCCAACATTATGTTGACCAGCGATGAGGTCGTAAAAATCATGGACTTCGGTATCGCCAAAATGGCGACGTCGTCGAAGACTCAGACGAATATCGTCATGGGAACACCCACGTATATGTCGCCGGAGCAGATCGCCGGGAAAAAGGTGGATGGACGTTCCGATATTTTTTCTCTCGCACTCGTGATGTTCGAGCTACTGACCGGCCGTCCACCGTTCATGGCCGACAATGTTTCAGCCTTGCTGTTTGCCATCGCTCACACACCCCATCCCAGTCTGAGAGCGATCAGACCAGACTTGCCCCCCATCTTCAAAGATGTCCTCGACCGTGCGCTCCATAAAGATCCCGTTCACCGCTATCGTCGCGCCAGCGAGTTCGCGCTGGAGCTCCGTTCCTGCGTCAAAGGATTGGCTGCGTAAGGAGAGACTGCCGGCGCTTCAAATTCCAAGTGGAGTAGCCTAATTCCGCGTCTGCAGCCGCCCTTTGGGCAAGCTTTGATAGCAGTCTTCAGAGAGGTCCTGCTCATGCTCCTGCAAGCATTGCAGAACACGACCATCACCAATCGGCACCGTGCGGCAGAACCGTTTCACATCTACCGCGCAAGACAACTTGTACCCTTCGGCTTCTTTCCAACGCACCAATCGCTGCTGCATGATCTGTCGACAAGGCAGAGCGAGCCGTTTGAATCGCTGCATCACACAACGGCGGCGGTCTTCTCCAGCAAGGGAATCGGGGCAGTATTGCAGGACTTCGGCGTCACACTTCACTTCTGCAATTTTTTGGGCACGGCTGTCGCGTGGAACGGATAACCCGCCGAGAGTCGTGACAGACGCCGCTCCTCCAGCTCCAGCCGAGTTGGCGGTTGGCTGACTGGATACGCCGGGAATCGTCAAGTCGAGAACAGGCACATGCAAGGATTCCACAGAGGATGTCCCTGATTGAGCCGACAGCAGCTCTTCTTTAGATGGGAAGTTGGCCCAGACGATTGCCCAGACGAAGAGCAATCCGGCCACCGTCACGAGACTCGCGGTGGCCTTTCCTGATCGTTCCTTGGTAGTGATAGTTTTCATCGAGATGAGGATAAAATAAAGCCACCGGAAAATCACTGAAACGAGAGTTTTTAGCAAAACGTTCTTGTTGACCGAAGCACGTGTATGAAGGAGCGGGCCTCAAGGCGAGGACAGGAGGTGGTCGAGTTAGTTGTCTGGGGTTTCGACGATGTGATTCTCGAACCGAGTGCAGCCTTCTGCCAGTAACCGATTGGTTAACATTTCGCCAGGCCATTCAATCGGCAGATCAGCGGTAAAGACCCAGACGTCCGGAGAGGTCCAGACCGGGCCATGCTCCTCTGGAAGCTCTGGATCGAACAGGTCGGTCCACACGGGCATGTACACTCCGTTTCCGCACTGCGTATGGAGATGCACGATGGTGCGGGACCTCACCAGCGGATCCAGCTCCCTCCACACGGCAGCGGTCTCATCCGCTAAATGATGAAGCCGTACCGCATTCTGTGCGTCGAACATGGCGTAAGCGGCATACACCGGTGCCTCGATCGTATCCGGCGCGCATGCCAACTCCGGACATTGCTTCACCAGGCCGTCCAGAATTTCCCGGCGCTGATGGTCTTCCCATGAGTCGGGCAACCCTGGGTCTGGTGCCCCCATCAGTTCAAACAAGAGAAACGCGGTGTTCTCAACAGGAGGAAGAAGCCGGGCCGCCACCGACTGCGCACGCCGTGAATCAGCAACCGTCATCAGGTGGTCATGGAACATCTGGAGGTTCAACATCTCCAATGTGGCATCAGTCAACAGTCGTGACTCGACACGAACGACCGTTCCGGCAGGAAGTTGTAGATTCCGATGCAGGAGATCAGCAGTCGCAATGGGATCGATCTTGAGCTTGAGCGGAGAAGTCAGATTCGCCTGCAGAGGTAACTCCAAAGCCGCGATCGTCGCGTAGGTAGGCTTTTCATCGTTTGACCCATCCAGAAGCAGCGTGCAACTCGCCTCTGCCACAAGATCGAATAACCATTCCGCCATTTCTTCGTCGAGCGCAGCAAGCACCGTCAGAAGATCGTGTTCACGTCCCTGTTCAAGAAATGCTTGCAGGGTATCGATTGCATCATCCGTATCACCATGGTCGTGTCGACGAGCATTGATGAGATGGATGAGATCGCGGGTGAGTGGATCAGGACGAGACCAGGCTAACATCACTTCTCCCTACTACATGTACACGAGCCGAAGAAAATCCCTCGGAACCTCAAAATCCATGTTGCCAAACTTTTCATACCCATGCAAGCGTCCCAACGATTCCTCGTACGCGTGACTCAGGCACATCTCTGTTCGATACCGGCTCTAGTCTCCGATGATCTTCACCAGCACTCGCTTGCGGCGACGCCCATCGAACTCTCCGTAGAAAATCTGTTCCCATGGGCCGAAATCGAGTGTGCCCTTCGTGATCGCGACTACGACTTCTCGTCCCATGACTTGTCGTTTCAGATGCGCATCTCCGTTATCTTCACCTGTATTGTTATGCCGGTAATGGGCCTCATGAGGAGCAAGCCGTTCCAGAAACTCATCATAGTCTTGCAACAGACCCGGCTCATCGTCGTTGATATACACACTCGCGGTAATATGCATCGCGTTGACCAATACAAGGCCATCCTGGACCCCACTCTTCTTGACCAATGCCTCGATCTGTGGCGTGATATTCAGGTAGGCCCGTCTGGTCTTCGTCTCAAACCAGAGTTCTTCGCGATAGGACTTCATGTTCGTCGGTCTGCCTATTGTGCCTGCCGGTTTGACGGACATGCAAGAGGCCCCGACGACTCAACTCTGGATTAAATGCCGATGCTCAGAAAAGACGCTATACTGTCGACTATCTCTGTATGACGACAACGCGCCTAT
>Ga0224501_10002876_pt1 | contig 13558 bp, 5 predicted proteins | sample SF_Oct11_sed_USG_4_FD_169105 | JGI IMG/M metagenome (GOLD analysis project Ga0224501, IMG submission 169105) | Sediment microbial communities from San Francisco Bay, California, United States - SF_Oct11_sed_USGS_8_1 | ecosystem: Environmental > Aquatic > Marine > Sediment | place: USA...
TCAAACATGATTGACAGCCGTGATTAGGTCATTTCTCCACTGAATACCTTGCCAGTTTCCGCTTCTGTTTGCTCAAAGTGCACCAATCACGCCACACAAATCTCACAACTGTTAAACATATAAATGAAAAGCACAATTATTTAGCCTCTCATCTCAAGGACACCAGGGATACTCAGTGGTCAGAGCACTTGACTAGGTTCTAGTCCTAGTCACGCTGAGCATCTGCTGTGAGAATGAGCTTCTCATATAATTCCTAGCTCCTTCGGGTTCAACAAAGAGGTCACCTAAATGGGAGGACCAAAGCCAATTGCCTGAGAAGGGCAATAGATGATTAACTAAAATTAAAAAATATTTACGAGTGTGCGCAATGCAATGCAATGCAATGCAAAGCTTTTAACTCCAGACTGATTTAGAATTTCATTCAAACCCAATGGATGTGGCTGACCTGCTACACTTAAATTGGGCAGGGGGGGGTGGGTTCTAATCATCTGCTGTGCTCTCTATAGATAGATCGCTAAGACTAAGCGGGATACATATACCATGGGGAGTTCGAATTCTGTTTCACTGACCTCTGATAAGGGCATTAACACTGGTCATCCACCTAGAAGTCATATCACCTCACACCCTCCGGTCACTTACCTCGGTCATTTACTCCGGTCACTTACCTCAATAACTTACCCCTGTCACTTGCCTCGATAATTTACTCTGGGCAATGGCATGAACTTTTACCTCCTCATAGTAATTTTACCGTAACGCTTATCGGTCAAACTATGAAACCTAAAGCAGCTTTTATGCAACCTTTTAAGCCTTTCAAATGAGTTCGTCTTTCGAAGAGGACCAAGCACTATAAGAGTCTGACTTTTGCACAAATTAGTTTTCAGTGAGAGAGGGAGATTTCAGTGAGAGAGGGAGATTTCAGTGAGAGAGGGAGATTTCAGTGAGAGAGGGAGATTTCAGTGAGAGAGGGAGATTTCAGTGAGAGAGGGAGATTTCAGTGAGAGAGGGAGGTTTCAGTGAGAGAGGGAGATTTCAGTTAGAGAGGGAGATTTCAGTGAGAGAGGGAGATTTCAGTGAGAGAGGGAGATTTCAGTGAGAGAGGGAGATTTCAGTGAGAGAGGGGGATTTCAGTGAGAGAGGGAGATTTCAGTGAGAGAGGGAGATTTTAGTGAGAGAGGGGGATTTCAGTGAGAGAGGGATACTTCAGTGAGAGAGGGAGATTTGCGAAAGCATCAGCCTCATTAACTCACTAGGTATGGCCTTGAACCAACGACCAGATATGGGTCAAGACTGTCGAAGGTCAATGTCTTGGGAAATTGAAGGTCAGCCAGCCCTATTTATGTCACCCACTGAGAATCTTAACGAGAAGAATGAGGTGGATCTTTAACAACCGCGGAGTGATCTTGGCCCTTAACCACTGGTTGGGACCATCATTATTTTCACCGTGGTGATCCAAAGCCACGCTAGCAAATTGGTGCGAGAGGTTTGCTAAATAAAAACTCCCGCCAGCAGTGAGAAGTGAGCCTGTAACTCTTAGAGTGTAAATCAACGCTTTTACCGATTGACCTATCTTGGCCCTTTAAAAACTTGCAAGGCAATAGTCATGAAGCAGAAGTCATAGCACAATTTTTTTATGTTCTCAGACACACGTGTTTCCAGTGACCAATATCACTGTTGTGCGACAAAGCTTTTCACTTCACCTAAACACTTTTTCTGATGACGTTATTGAGAATTTTGAAATTAGATTTTGAAAAGAGATCATTGAGTAACATCAAAGAATGTGGTAAGAACCTACTACTCACTACCCACCCTCTTTGGTGGCATACAAGTAGTCTTACATTAAACTTATTGACCTTGGTTAAGAATTCCTACGTAGGTGTATTACCGATCATCTATCGAGTAGCAGCCCGAGGCTAAAAACGTGATAATTATACCAAAAGAATAATGGCTTAATTGGTAGCGCGTTCGGCTTTTGACTAGGTGACCCTAGTTTGTGCGTCACCTTGTGCTTTCTTCTTCTTCTGATTTTGATCGCGACATTTAATAAAGAAGGCCCACCCATATAGAGTACCGAATCAATGGGGGTAAAACCATTAACCGCCCTGAAAACAATAGTGATGCAATTTCCATCAATATAAAACGATATTATGTATAAGTATATGATCGTATATGATCGTATACATATACTACAGATATGCGTTTTGGAAGAGCCTCATGACCTCCAATAGTCATAAACATTCAGCTTTATGTCAGATACTACCATACTAACGCTGTTATCACCAAATTTGTCAGGAGTCAGGGGTCAGCGCATCAGAATATACATTCCTTATGGTACGTGCTTACCATCTAGTGCTAAAAAGCTGTCCTTTACTTGGTTTTAAAATCCTAAACTATGAACCTTATAGCTGAGATTGAACCCAAATCCGTTTTTTATAACTTCTCCAATGTTATGGTGAGTTGTCGGGCTAGAAACTTGTTTTTCACCATGGAGCACGACTAGCGGGTCAGTTTTTTGCTTTTTCTGCGCTAGGATTAAGGTGAGGTGCTCACACCCACAACGGGACCCTGCCATGACTGGAATTTGAACCCAGGCTCTCATGGTAGCGAGCTCAGGGCTATGCCACTGACTTATCCTGCTATCCCGTAAATCAGACTAGGATCACCCTTATGTCCATAGAGCTATTCTCCCTCCTACATGGACAAGAGAAAATCTACGTCATATAACGGAGGACCATCTGTAGGAGGTAACCTCTTGCGTTTTAGGATTCCTCCTCGTCCTGGAAAGATCTGCATCCCTGACCTTGTTTATAGATTTCTATAATTCTCTGCTATTTACAGCTAGGAATAACCAAAACCTCGGTATTGTCGAAACCAGAAAGAAATTGATGTTGGCTGAGGTTTTTTGTGTTTCTGTTGTACGTGTTACATGGGCTTTTAGAACCTCAACGTACAAGCCAGTTATGGAGACATAAGTGGACCATAAAGTAAAGAGAGGACAACTGCAAACTCATTGTCTGTCAGGCTATTCAACTTCCTGGCTCAAGCTATAACTCTTAGCACAGGACTAAACTGCATTCTAGTTTTAGCTTTGCAGACTGATAACAGCATATTGGTAACAGCAGACGGTGCTATGAATGATACATCTATGAATCTGTATATCTTGTATTTATACATAATTTTATAACAAATACATTAATTATTATCATACAGTTGAAGCTTCACATCTTGGGCACATTTTCGATGTCGTAAGGTTGTGTCTGATTCCATGACTCTCCTATTGGCGTACTGAAAGCCGCGTTCTTCCTGAAGACGCTTGCTTTCACTTGTGACACTCCCTACAAACAGGATGTGAGTAGGAATACCACCTGGGCGGCTCTAAATAAGGCCAACGTCAGTGAGATCTCGGGCATAAAGGACACGTTTAATCCAAATCCCTTAAGAATAATAACGTAATAAATGCTTATCCAGACTTGATTGCTGGCTTCATATTGTATCTGTAGTAACTATGTTATTAGAATATCGCTATTGAATTTGAGTAGGTGTGTTAACTTGTGACCTGGAAATGAACTAGGTAGGTTAACGATGAAGCATACTGCCGAAGGCAGATTCTCTAGAACTGTTATTGCCATGATGCAGTGGGATGGTAGTGAAATAGTTTCCTGTTGCCTTCCTAACCCATTTGTTTATGCAGCACAATTTGCTGAAAATTGGCTATTGTTTGTTTTTTCAAGAAGGCAGAAAGGAATCGCCAGTGTTCGCCACCCTTCCCTTTCCACTGCTTCAGACATCCAGGAGACACGAAATTAGTTTACTACTAACTACTAACCAGTCACTAGTAACTAGTAGCCACGTACTACTACTCACTAATAGAAACAGACACATGAGTGAATGATAACCATAGAGGATAACTTACAGTAACACGATCTCGGTGCTCTGTCCAGAATGTTACCGGTTGTTCTGTGTTCACATCATGAGGCTATAACAAATAGATTGACATGAAGATAGAATGAGAAGGAGCTAACTCCTCGGTTCAAGCGAGCACTCGTGCAAAAGTCAAATTTATTTTATGCTACAAGCGATAATTTAGGTGATTCCACTCAGCTGAGATGAGGGGTTCAACTGCCAAGCTGGACCTATAATACCTATGGAATGATTGTTACCCTTATCCGCTGTTTGGGGCCTCCCATATTTATACCACCGCTGATTATCATACGTGCAGATAACTTCCTATCATTGGTACAGCGATAATAAAATTATCATGCTATGCATTTTAATATTTGATGATGTAATGAGTGGAAAGAACGTTTGTGGAGTTGCGCTTCCATATACGTAAACGGAAAGTGGCCCTGAATTGACGTCATTGGCGCACAAATGCAGATGAGTTACTAGACGTTTGTACCCAATTTCTTCCAAATTCCGTACAATGATACCTAATAGGTTTCGTCTTTTTAGTTCAATCGAATGGGGCTACCGCATTTTGTAGGCAATTACTGATATTATGGACTGATATATCAGGCATATTTATATATTTGCACCCATATTGCACACAGAACCACTAGTAATACCCATAGACCCAAAGCGAACAATGGTTTCACTGAATGAGTCATTGTACATTAGTAGGTGAACTCACTAACATTCCGGTTCCGTATCAAGGTAGTGCACAAACTCTCTGTTATAACTTTAAAGGGGTTATGACATGGCCAAAAGTGACTTCACTTGTCTGTAGATTCTGAAGCCTACCATGACCAAATGGGCCCAATACCCAGTTCAAATGGAAGCGTAGATATAGCCCTAACCCATACTTAGAGCCCTCAATGACGTACTTTTCAGACCATTGATGCACCAGAATTGACCTCGAGATAGGACATTAACACAGAGCTGTTGGTGTTTGCATTGATTTCTCGGCTTACGCGCCAATGTTTGACAAATGTGTTTGCAGATGTATACTAGACTTGTAGTTACACAAGTCCGAATAGAGAAACCGTGCAACAGAAATATAGAAATAGGGTTTCAAAGCGCAGTTTTTCACCTCTGTCAACGAGCGTTAGTGCCATTATTGCACAGTTATAGAGGCCCGAACGCAACAGCCTCTATTTAGGGCTAGGGAAAACCGGCAAAGCACTTTTTATAACTAATGGGGAACACAACTCTGAAAAAGCGTCGACCATCGTACGTGTCATAACCCCTTTAGGAAATCCCAACCCAAACAATGTTGAAATGCAAACGTGGTAATGAATCATTAAAAGCTTACATAGCATTTTACTTCTAAAGAACTTCAATTTAAAGGGTAAATATAGCTTTTCTTAAAAAACGGGAGTTCAGTGTGATGGCAAAAAATCTCACTGAAAGGCAATGCCAAATGGTCAACAGATTGGTGTATGATTAAATCAATCAGTAGCAAAAGTAATATTTAAGTTGCCAATCTAAAGATTCTCAAAAGTCATTTCATTTTGAATTCTCACTCATAAAAAAAAGCTAAAGAATTAAATAGATTCTCGTAGTCAAAGTGAGCAGTTCTACATAATTCAAGCTAGATAGTGGGATAGTTTAATGACCAGAGTGCTTAGCGAAAAATTGAATGAATCTATAGGCTCAAGACCTAGTCAGGCTGAGCACCCACTGTGAGAATGAGCTCCTCGCATGATTTTATAGCTCCTATTGATCAAACAAGCCACAGTCTTAGGAGGTCCATTAAATGGGAGGACCAAAGCCGAGTAGAAAAATAGATATGTAAATAAATAATTAGGTCTATTTACGACTTCGCCAGTGTGCAATGTTCATGTCTACTGTAGCAGACAGAGAATTGTCACTTTGACTCACCCTTGTTGGTAAAGGTCGGTGTGATTCAAATTCTTTTGTGAAATTATCTCTGAATTCCGTGGAATAATCTGGAGCTTCTGGTTCAGGATGGAAACTTTTCTCTGTCTGCTCTCTATAAATCCACAAACAGGACATCACTTACCAAAAGTTTATGCTCAAGGATTTCTGAATATACAGTTTACTGATGCACTGCGTTATACGTTGTTACTCCTGTGCAATGGGATCAACCTAATTTGACTTTAGCCTAGTAGCATTCAACAGCAAAATCAAAGTAAAAACAGCTGAAACGGGTCAACGAATGACGTTGAAGAGACCAGGGAATATCATCAGAGTGTTATCCTCCATGGCCATTGGTATGTTGTCTATTGATGCAGGGAGGAATTAAATAAGAATCTTGTTTATAAGACATGGTAAGACCAGGCACCTACTCACATCAGCTAAAATAGATAAGCTCATGCGATGCTCAACCAATAAACCCAGTAACCTGAGTCTAGATCCCTTCCACACTAGATTAAGTCAGATGATTAATCTCCGCATGCTGATGAAGAAGATGATATTTTGTGTATAAAAGAATGCTATTAGTGAGCGTATAAGCCAGAGCAGAGTCCATGCACAGTAAGCGGAGGATAACAAATAACAATAGAAAAAGCTTCCTTCTTACCGTTTATATTCGTCACTACAGCCAAGACAATATCAGTTAACTCGCAGTCAGTCACAGACACTATGTGCGGTTATCAGTTAACTCACAGTCAGTCACAGACACTATGTGTGGTTAGGGACAGTTTTCTTTAGTAAAACTTCTTTATGGGCACATGCATAGGTGGAATGAGGGCAAGGTGAAAAACATTGGAGGGTGTGATGCTGCCGATCTTTGAAAGCAAATATGGTCCCCGGTCAAATGTACCAAAAAAATTCAAACCAGATCTCGCTTATAGGAAGAGTATCCCAATTTAAATGTTAGAATCTTTCAGTGAATAGAAAGTGGATTCGATATGACAGTTTTCCAGCATGAAAAATCTAATCCACAATCTAGGAGAGCTAATAATGGTTGAGGAGCCAGAATCGCGACAGTATGTTTCATGTTTTGGGTCACCGTTTTGCGCAATACAGAATAGGTTGGTCTCAGCTATTTGAGACTCGCTATGTATGTACTACATGGTCAGGTATCTGATCAACAAAAGAGCTCCTGAAAAAACTCACGCTGCAATCTGTGCGAATGCAGTTTCCATGAGTCGATGTTTAGCGCCTTTTGTTGCCACGCCTGGATACTGAGGAGGTTGGTATGTCACTCGAACTGTAGTCAAATTGTCTGCTGGTGCTTCAGAATCTGTGTTAAGCAAACCCACGTGGCCATCTTTGAATACTTGGGCTGCTCCTTTTGACTCTGTACCATTTACAGGGTCAATGTGTGCCACCGATCGCTATATAACACAACAAACATGTTAGGGACATGAATATGTAGATTGATGGGAGTTATCGCAAGGATACCAGAGCCTCTCCACTTATGATAATATGCGATGAGAAACAGTTAACTAATAGGATAGCAAGCAGGAGTAACGACTTCGGTAAATCACACAGTCCGGGCGAACACAACAGAGGCAAAATGGCTGGTTCTTCACTTCAGATATGGTAATCGACTAATCGCTTCGTCAGTTATATTTATGGAATTAATTAATGATTGAATCTCAGTTCCTTACCTCTTCAACCCAGTTCTCGAGAAGGCATTTGGCTCCAGAGTTATTCACGCGTATTTCATTTCGGCCTTGATTCAAAAGGGACATGATTTCAGAGTAAATCTCGTCTAATGGCTTCAAGAAGAGAATTGATTATAAAGTATGGCGACCGTTGCTAAGCTACCGAAGGACTTTGAAACGCCACGTAATAATACGGTTTGATTACTGATGCCCGTTTCAAGGTAATTGACTATACGGAAAGGGAAACTCCATTTCCGGACATGTTTTCTCAATATCATCTATTGGTCCACATTCACACCCAATCGTGGCCTAGGATCAAAAGCAACACGCTGATTTACTATCAAATTCCATAGTTTCACTTGTGAGAGATTAACCGAAGTGAAGAGCAGCTTTGAAGTTTGTGGAACATTGGAAGTGGAACGCATTGCCAGAGCAGTCATTGGAAACTATAAGTGGGACTGAAAGGTTAGATCAACTAAGGCATTTTTTTTCTGTGCCAAGTAGTAACGTGTAAGCTTGTAATTGTATGTGATTATGTATTGTATAGCTGGAACTGGAACCCAGTGAGAGTGACTGAGTGAGTGACCGACACTGACAGTGACACTGAGTGACAGTGAGTGAGCGAGTGAGCGAGTGAGTGAGTGACAGTGACTGACTGCGTGAGTGACAGTGACTGTGAGTGTGAGTGAGACCCAGTGAGTATAAACTAACTTACTAACTCTAAGTCTAAGTCAAGACAAGACTCATGTGAGTCAAACTTCAAAGTTAAAACTGGAACTGTATCGTGTATGCTGTATTTCTGATTCCATTTTGATTTTCAATCATCAACGATTCATTAATTCACAGCCAGTCAGTGAGTGACTCACGCTAGTGATACTATCAATATCAGTATCCCTCGACTCAGTATCAATTATTCCGTGCGACTTCTGAGTCTGACACTGACAGTGACAGGTCACGATCATGTTATGACAAAATAAATAAGTAATTTACATAAGCTCACTCATACTGACTGAGTCATAGTCATAACTAGGCTCATCGAACTAGCAAACCAAACCAAATCAAATTTTGAATGCCTATTCATTCCAATCCAGCATCAGGTCAAGCAAGGGCTGACTCACCGAACCGATTCAGTGAGGGACTCGGACTGGCTGTGACTTGCCATATGTTTAACTTAAATTACCCACTAACTTCGAAGCCAGAGTCAGCATGGGTGATAAATATATTACTGACTATGGGGGTTACGTAGATTGTTATTCCATGGTAGTATAAGCCCCAGAAGATCGCTCAGGTCAGCCGAAAGTGGGACAAACAGCGTTAGTTTCAAGTGGCACTTGTAGTTATTTTTATGACATAAATTATTTTAATTGATGACACTTTATAATATCCCATTCCTGGCATTAAGCGTGAAGTTACTCGGTTCTCTGTTACCTGCCCAATTTATTTATCTTATCACTCACCCGATCACTGCTTTGGTCTAAAACATTATCCACGATTGAGTTCAATCAATGTGATGAACAGTTTTAATGATGAAATAGTTCTCATTATAAGACTCTGATTTGTCTGATGTTTCCAGCTAAGTATTTTACTATAATTTGCGAGTCAATCAATGCACCCCGGATGCCATCTTATATTTTAACACTCTCGGTAACATTGGCAGCTGGCACTATAGTCATGGCTATAAAACCTTCATTGGTGGAGCGGGCTCTGCGAGGCACAAACTGTGATTGAGTGACAGTTATAAGGGTAATAAGTATTGAGCTTTTTATGTCACGAAAAAAAGCTTCCACTTGAAACAAACTAATCATAGTATTGGCTGCAAACTACCAGTCGACGACTGGCTATGGTATGGTCAATTGACTGACTTCTAAGGACTAGACGGGATTCGATTTACATGGTTGATGAATGACATTATTGAGTAAGTCTCGGATCATTTCTCTCCTGGTTGCTAGCTACGCCAGTGTTACTGCTCTCACCTTTGTTTATCCTGAATATACGGAACTCAACAAGTACACGCTGCATCCCAATTCCCAAGGCAAAAAAATTGACTCCACGAATACGTTACTATTGGTCATCAGGGGGGTTAGATTATCGGTACGCGATGCATTTCGTAAACTGATACATGACCCATAATGGAATGGGCGCCTATGTGTGACTTGTAGTATTTTTCAACCGGCTTTCCTCATATTCCTACACAGGTTTCATCTAAGTCGTTACGTTGTCCCATCGGGTATTTATTGCACAAAGAAATCTGTGTGTGGGATAGTTGGCAGCAGATGAGAATTCCACCGGCGGTGTTTTACATACACATGTAAATTTGAGCTAATATCCGTTGGTAATTGACTTGATGGTTAGCTGGGCCCCAGGAAATGATCGAGATTGATCAATTTAAAAAACTGCTTATCGATCCTGCATCCAAATGTTAGTAATGAACTCAGCGACTTATCAAACAGAGTTAGCCTCAACTTCCAATTTGAAGCCTGATGTAGATATGTCATGTATGGGTTGGTAAGGGAGCGGCCGTGGCTTCATGGTTAGAATACATGATTTGCGCGCAGCGATTTGTAGGTTCGAATCCCAGAAAAGTCAATGGTGGTGGCATGAAAGGTGACCGGCCTTAATTTTTCTCGAGCTCCAATCAAGTCTCCCTGTTAACCAGGGAGTACAGGGATTAATTTTATGGAGTATAGACGGAAACTGAAGCGCTGTATGGGTTGGTAAAAAGTAATTTCATGTCCCCAAGACAGAACAGGCATCAAGTGTGGTACAAAAATTGGCCTACTGAGTCTATTTGAGTCAATGTTTTTCGGGGTGAGTCATTAGGAGACTTCCTGCGTACACCTGTGGACCCATAGGGAAAATAACTCTTATGAAAGGACCTCCCTTTGTTTAACGTCGGGATCTGACAACAGCAAGGGAGAAAGCTTTTGCCAGAATCCGGAAACGAACCGTGGCCCCTCTGTCCAAGGCTCGCTACACTCCCCTCTAAGTCTAAGATAGGTGGCATTATCGCGTCCGATGCGACACAATCAACATGCACACCCTGGAGTTCACTGGGTGGGGCGCAGGCGTAACAATGATTCGATCAGTACAGCGTCTTCATATTTCTTGCTGACTGACGCACTCTTTTTGTTCTATTCAGAAAACTATGATGGTTGATGCAGTTGAGGTCTTCCAACAATAACACTGTTGTCTTCCCAGTGAGTCACTGTATAGAGATCCGACTCTCGCCGGGTAAGGTAAGTGCTAGTTGGCTTTACCGCCAACTTCCAACTCTTAGTCTGAAGCTTTTTGTCTTGTTTTAAACCGACGTTACTAGGCTACCCTTAATCTAATACCTGTGGATTTCGTAAGTAAAGTGGCATGATTTACTCCACCGTTACTATATCCATATCTATTATCCATGAACACCCGTCTAATGACATTTCCCGTAAAAAAAATCCGTAATTGAATTATTTATCAGTGTACTGTCCCGGCGGATGTCAATTTTACGTGAAATGAAACTTAAAGCACTTTTTTCACAGGAAGTGTATGTTGTCTTACATTTAGAGAAGAATCAGTATTAGTATCATAGATCCGTTTCACCTATAGTTAGTAGATCGAGTAGTCCTAGTAGTCCTAGTAGTCCTAGTAGTCCTAGTAGTCCTAGTAGTCCTAGTAGTCCTAGTAGTCCTAGTAGTCCTAGTAGTCCTAGTAGTCCTAGTAGTCCTAGTATAGTGGCATTCCTCGTGCCAGTACATCAAAATGCCGTGAGCTCGACACATGCAGTGTTCACCCTGTTGTAGTTATCAGTTAGAACCCTATCACAGGCAACTTTATACAAAAGCAGAACCTGTGCTAATGTAAATGATCATACTGATAGCTCACTGGTCCCTGATTTAACATCTGAGCTCAACTAGAGTAAGAAAAGAATAGCTATTCTGATAAGAGTTCAACTACATTTTGGTCAGCAAAAGGGGTGAGTGGAGTGGGTGGCAGGGTAACGTCGGATCTTCAGTATGCGTGCGTGTTGATTGGTCTCACCGCACCCTATATCACCACTGCGAAGTTGTACGTTAGGCTGGCAAGTTCATGAGGTCATGTACCACTATCTACAATCTTAGGTGCCTGGCAAGATCACTGGCATGCGAAAATCACAGTATATAGACTAAGTAGATACTAGGCTAAGAATATCCAGTGTATAACTGTAAACTTCTTGACACTTGTGCGTAGGTGTCGTACAGAAAGATGACGTTATGAATGACCTGGCCTGTCTGGATTGTCTGATCTCTCAAGGCGTATTTGACTTTGTCCTTTGTGTGATCAGTGCTGTAGACTTTGCCTCTCACCCTGCCCGTGGTTTTGTTAGTTTTGGCAAATGGAGGCAACAGTGAACCGGAGCTGCGGTTGGTTATTTTCAGTGTTGGGGAATTGCTTAATTTTACTGATTTTTGCCTTTCACTACTAGTTGTACCGTGGATTGGAGATCTACCAAGTCGAAATCTAATTAACCCATCATCTCTAACCTTCTGTGACCACACATTGTGTGAAAGCCTTAGCAGAGAATGAGCGTCGTATCCATCATAGTGTTTTTTGTGACTGCGTTATGCAGTTCACACCCATTGCTATACTGGGCCGGTATCGCGGTATGAGGATAAGGTCTTGAATGCGCCAGAGGAGTTGGCTATATAAAGTGACCATGGATAGTAGTACCCTAAATGTACAACATTGGACATGGTCCAAGTTGAGAGTAAAAGCCGGTAAAATGCGTAGCTTTCTTGTTCAAGGCTCAATGATTTTCTTTCATATCTCAGGTTGCGCGCAGCGGCAGTTGGCAAAATAGAGTATATTGTTGGCTGATTGTTCCCAGCAGGTGTTTCCAGTTGTGCTATATGGGGAGGAAGTTGCTCCATGCATCAACAGCCTTATGGCCCAGTGCACCGCAGGTCATTGACCTAGCTAACAAATATGTTTAGTGGTCTGTAGAGTTTGACAGCAGATAGAATTAATACCCGCTGAAGAGTGTTTTTGTCTCGGATTCTCAGCTTCTCGTCTGATCCATAGGAAGTTTCCAGTGATTATGAGATAAGACCTCATTCCCTGTTAGGCGTCATATAAAAACAGACAGGGTGGTTGCCCGGTGGCCTGGAGTACCTCCACTGTCTTTCCATTTGAATGAAGCACACATTGACTTCCATAGGGAAAAGGGCTCCGTTCATTACAAACACAGCTCAAACAGATTTTGGATATCCGTAGAGACTAATTGTTGGGGTCGTCGTGGGCCCTGCTATCAGGTAATCTAAATTCAGCCATTTTATGATTTTGATTCGCACTTATGGGAAGCATTTACTGGGTATTGTGTTTGTGATAGGGTTCATACATTCCTATAGAGAGCTATCGGTAGTATTCAGTGTATATTCTGTATATTGCGTGTGTTCATTCGTGTATTGATTACCGCCGAGGGGTAGCAGTCATTCTATTGGTTTCAATCACGCATGGCTACTCACTATTGTCCCTTGGAGCATGGAATTATGTTCCATGTTGACATTTCATCTAGGGTACCAACACTTTGATTATTTTCTATGCAGTGGTGCAGCTGCGGTCGATTAGGTTGCTTCTGGGCATTGGTGTTGTGAATGAAAGCAAATTCGGGTAAAATAAACCAGGTTTTACAATAGGCAGCATTTTCACTTTTATAGTTCAAGTGTTTTTATCAGCAAACAGTTGGTAAGATATGCAGTAATTACTGTTCGCTCTCTAGCTCGCTCGGGTATCAAGCCACTGGATGTTGGCCAATATAAAAATTCCCGCTGTGAGAGTAATGAAAGCCAGGGGTCTGCGATGGCATTGAGCTGAAATCAGGCAGGTGTGCCAGGGGAGACAATTTGAGAGCGTTCAGCCAGCACTGTCCACCCCCGCTGTCCTGGTTGAATGACACAATGAGTGGCAAATGAGTGGGCGTCCCATGCCCTGTCACTGCCCACTTACATCCGTGGATTCTTTGGTGCTAACTGCCTGTAATCAGGATGTGAATATTGCGTATGGGGTAGCAACCGGGCTGTATCGCATTA